>WNGF01001108.1_pt1 | contig 45374 bp, 48 predicted proteins | sample 5400641 | NCBI WGS metagenome assembly WNGF01 (sample SAMN13153371, study PRJNA577476) | soil metagenome | isolation source: 80 cm soil or saprolite under grassland replicate 2 | place: USA:California | collected 2016-06-15 | reverse complement strand
GCGGTGGCCCAGTTCACGCTCGTCTACCTCGGTCTGTGGGCGCTCACCGGTGTCCCCATCTACTTCGTCAGCGTGAGCGTCGGACATCTCGCGTCCGGCGTGCGGTCCTATGGCATCGCGGGGATGCTCGTCGCCGCCGGGCTCTTCCAGCTCTCGTCGCTCAAGCAGGTTTGTCTGCGGAACTGCCGGAGCCCGCTCGGGTTTCTGCTCGGCCACTGGGGGCGGGGCTGGCGCGGCAGCCTCAGGATGGGCTGGGCGCACGCGCTCTACTGCCTGGGCTGCTGCTGGGCGCTGATGGTCGTGCTCGTCGTCGCCGGCGCGATGGGACTGGCGTGGGTCCTGCTCATCGCCGCGGTGGTGGCGGGCGAGAAGCTGGTGCCGCGCGGGGAGTGGATCGTCCGGGCGACCGGCGTCGCCCTCGTGCTGCTTGGCCTGGCCGTCGCCGTCCGGCCGGAGCTCGCGACGGTGCTGCGGGCCGGCGGCCACTCCATGTGACGGACGTCGGGAACGAACGGAGGATCGTCATGGCGAACGTTCAGTGGCAGATCAGTGGCGAATACTTCGAGGCGTGCAACTGCGACTTCGTCTGCCCATGCCCGACGTCCGGAATGGCCGCGCGACCCACGAAAGGGCACTGTGACGCCGGCCTGGTGTTCCGCGTCGAGCGGGGCCGGTACGGCAGCACCGCGCTCGACGGCCTGGCCTTTGCCGTCCTCCTGCACACGCCGGGCCCGATGATCGAGGGCAACTGGACGGTCGGGCTCATCCTCGACGAGCGGGCGTCCGCGGCGCAGCGCGAGGCGTTGACGACGATCGCCAGCGGGCAGGGAGGGGGCCCGATGGCCGCAGTGGGTCCGCTGGTCGGCCGCTTCGCCGGCGCGGAAGCCAAGCCGATCCAGATCGAGAAGAGCGGAATGCGCCGGTCGGTCTCGATCCCCGGCGTGCTCGACATCGCGATCGAGGGTGTCACGGGCGCCCGGCAGTCCGAGCCGATCTACTTCGACAACGTCGGTCATCCCGCCGCCAGCCGGCTCGCCCTGGCCAAGGCTTCCCGCGGCCACATGCACGCCTTCGGCATCGACTGGGACGACACGTCGGGCCGCAACAACGGCCACTTTGCGCCGTTCGCCTGGAGCTCGAGCTAGATTCGCCGAGCCCATGGCCACCGAGATCCGCCGGACCGCGTGCTCGCTCGACTGCTTCGACGCCTGCGGCATCGTCGCCGAGGTCGTCGACGGTCGCATCGCGCGTCTGGGCGGCGACCCCGATCATCCGTTCACCCGCGGCGCCCTCTGCAACAAGGTCAACCACTACCTGCGCGATCGCTTCTACCATCCCGATCGTCAGCTTCATCCGCTGCGCAAGGTCGACGGGACGTGGCGGCGCCTGGCCTGGGACGACGCGCTCGACCTCATCGCCGACAAGCTCACGCGGGCCCGGGAGCGTCACGGCACGCTGTCGGTGCTCTACCACAAGGGCAACGGCTCGTTCGCCGGCCTCAAGGTGATGGGCGAGCGCTTCTTCAATCTCTACGGCGGCGTCACGCAGGCCGTGGGCCGGTTCTGCGGGGGCGAGGCCGACCACGGCACCGTGCAGTCATTCGGCGCCTGCGAGATCCACGATCCGCTGGAGCTCGCCGAGCACACGCGGCTCTTCGTGATCTGGGGCCGCAACCCCGCGGTGACGAACATCCACATGATGCCGGTCCTCAAGCAGGCCCGCGCGCGCGGCGCCCGGGCGATCGTCATCGATCCGGCCGTGACGAAGACCGTGCGCTACTGCGACGGCCACGTGCAGCCGCGCCCGGGGAGCGACGGGCATCTGGCCATCGGCATGGCCAAGGTCATCCTCGCCTCCCGGCCGGTCGACCGCGAGCGGATCGCCGCCCTCAGCGATCACTTCGATGACTATCTCGCCCTCGTGGACGCGATGTCGATGGACGAGGTCGTCGGACGGACGGACCTGTCGCTCGAGACGATCGAGCGGCTGGCCCTCGACTACGCCGACACCAGGCCGGCCACGATCCTGCAGGGCATCGGCTTGCAGCAATACACGCGTGGCGCCCAGACGTATCGCCTGATCGCGGCCCTCGGCATGCTGACCGGCAACGTCGGTATCCCCGGCGGCGGCGTGAACTTCGGTAACTGGCCGTGGGCCATCATGCACAAGCCGGTGGCCCTGGAGCGCCGGACCTCGCCCGTCCGGACGGTCCCCGTGAGCAAGCTGGCGGATGCGCTGCGGACGACGGCCGAGCCCCCCATCACGGCGGCGTTCTTCGTGGCGACGAACCTCGTGAACCAGATGCCCGATACGCTGGGGATGAAGCGCGAGCTGGCGAAGCTCGAGTTCCGAGTCTGCGTGGACCAGTTCCTCACCGACACCGCCGAGTGCGCCGACGTCTTCCTGCCCACGACGACGATGCTGGAAGAAGAGGATTTCCTGCCGAGCTACGGTCACCTGTGGATGCAGCTCATGCGTCCGGTGGTGGCGCCGCGGGGCGAGTGCCGCAGCGATCTGACCATCTTCCAGCAGCTCGCCGATCGCCTCGGCTTCGGCCGCGACATGGCGGGCAGCCCCGCCCACTGGATCGACCAGCTCACGTCGACGTTCCGCCACCAGAACATCTCGCACGCCTCGCTGGCCGCCGCGGGTTCAAGACACCGACGGGCCGGTTCGTGTTTCCGGCCATGCTCGACGACGATCCGGTCCTGCCGCCGCCGGAGTTCCCGCTGCACCTGATCGCGCTGGCCACCGACCGGGCGATCAACTCGCAAGTGCCCGAAGCGCACCGCCGGCACGGCGCGGTGACGGCGCACGTGCATCCATCGGTGGCGACGGCACGCGGGCTCCGCCATGGCGATGTGGCCCGTCTGGTGTCGGCGCGCGGCGCGCTCGCGGTGAGGCTCGAATGCAGCGCGGACGTCCGGACCGACAGCGTCTTCGTCACGAAGGGCGACTGGGCCAAGTACGACCGCGGTCTCAACGTGCTGACCGAGCCACGCTACACCATCGGCACCGGCACCGCCTACAACCAGAACTACGTGCGCCTCGAGCCCGCCTGATCGCGGACATGGTGGCGCTCATCGCCCGGCTGGGTCCGTGCGGGGCGGGATCGGTCGTGGCGGCAACCCTGCTGTGTGGCGTCGCCGCCCTGACCCACGCGCTCGACTTCACGCCGTTTCCGACCCCGTCGGCCTGCTGCTGGCGGGGCTTCATCACCTCCGGGCCGGACGGCGCGCTGTGGTTCGCCGAGGCGAGCACGGGCCAGCGCCCCGACATGATCGGGCGGATCACGCCGGCCGGCGTCATCACCGAGTACCCGATCCCGACCGCCCGCAGCGGGACGCAGTACATCACCGCCGGGCTCGACGGCGCCCTGTGGTTCACCGAGACCAATACCAACCGGATCGGCCGCATCACGCCGGCCGGTGTCATCACCGAGTTCCCGATCCCGACCGCCGACACCAGGCCCCGGGCTCTCGCCGCGGGACCGGACGGCGCCCTGTGGTTCACGGAACGGAACGGCATCAACAGGCTTGGACGCGTGACGCCGGGCGGCGCCATCACCGAGCTGCCGCTCACGACGTGGGCCTCGTCGCGCGATGGCATCACGACCGGGCCTGACGGGGCCCTGTGGTTCACGGAAGGCGATGGCAACAAGATCGTGAGGAGAACGACCACCGGCACCGTCACCAACCAGTTCCCGATCCCGACCGCCGGTGGCTGGCCGATGGGCATCACCGTCGGGCCCGACGGCAACCTGTGGTTCACCGAGTATCTGGGGAACAAGATCGGGCGGATCACGCCGAGCGGCGCCATCACCGAGTTCGCGATCCCGACGGTCAACAGTGGGCCCTCGGACATCGCGGCCGGGCGAGACGGCAACCTGTGGTTCACCGAGACCCAGGGCGGCAAGATCGGGCGGATCACGCCCCGCGGCGCCATCACCGAATTCGTGATCCCGGGCAACCCGCGCGTCTCTCCTCTCGGCATCACGAGCGGGCCGGACGGCAACCTGTGGTTCACCGCATCGTTGGTCAATCGGATCTTCCGCCTGCGGCTGGCGGCGGTGGATACTCACGACTTCGACCGCGACGGCAAGTCCGACATCCTGTGGCGCAACACCGCCACCGGAGAGGTCGTCGTCTGGCTCATGAATCGGGGCACGGTCAGCAATGCCTTCGGCTTCGGCAACATGTCGCCGTGGGTGGTCGCGGGAGTCGGTGACTTCAACGGCGACAGCATTGCGGACATCCTGTGGACGAACCCGTCGACCGGGGCCGTCAAGATGTGGCTGATGACTCGCGATGCGTTTCCCCCCACCGTCCTCGCCACCCTCAACCTGGGCGACATGGCGTCGTGGGTGGTCGCGGGGGTCGGCGACTTCAACGGCGATGGCACCGCCGACATCCTGTGGCGGAACGCCTCCACCGGCCATGTCGCCATGTGGCTGATGAAGGGCGGCATCGTGCTGGACACCGTCGGCTTCGGCGAGATGTCGCCGTGGGTGGTCGCGCGAGTCGGTGACTTCAACGGTGACGGCAACGCCGACATCGTGTGGCGGAACGCCTCTACCGGCCAGGTCGTCATGTGGCTGATGAACGGCGGCACCGTCCTCGATACCGTCAGCTTCGGCGGCATGTCGGCCTGGGTGGTCGATGGCGTCGGCGACTTCAACGGCGATGGCAAGGCCGATATCTTGTGGCGGAACCCTGCCACCGGCCAGGTCGTCATGTGGCTGATGAACGGGGGCGCCGTCCTCGACACGGTCAGCCTCGGTGGCATGTCGCCCTGGGTCGTCTCGGGAGTCGGCGACTACAACGGCGACGGCCAGGCCGACATCCTGTGGACGAACGCCTCGACGGGCGCGGCGGCGATGTGGCTCATGAGCGGCGGCACCGCCCTCGCAACCTTTGGCTTCGGCAACCAGTCGCCGTGGGTCCCGCAGTAGACCGGCTCAGCCCGTGACCCAGCCGTACCAGGTGTGGCTCGGAGAGGCGCCCTCGTCCAGGTACGCCATCTTCATCCGGCTCAGATAGTCCTTCGGGATCTCGTTGCGCCTGGCGTTGACGTCCACGCCGAAGAGCCGCGCGGCGTTGAGCCCGAAGATCTGCTCCTTCACGGGCCGTGTGAGCGCGGCGTACGTGTGCTTGTCGATCATCGCGTCGGGGATCTCGAAGCGCCGGAAGGCCTCGATCTGCCACTGCGGCGTGCCGTACCAGATCGAGTCCGTCCCCCAGAGCACGTGATCGGCGCCGAAGGCGTCGACGAGCTGACCGAGGAGGTGGGCGCAGGCGGCGGGATGGGTCGTCACGAGCTGCCCGAAGGTGGAGCCGAGCTCCATGTAGATGTTCCGGATCGCGGGCTCCTTCTTCTTCATCTGGCAGAGCTCGCTGGTCCACGGCACGTCACCGGTCGGCTTCGGCGCGGAGACGGAGAGGAGTCCGGAGTGGTACACGAGGAAGTCGATGTCGGGGAAATCCTTGGCGGCCTTGATGAGGTCTCGCGGGTGATTGTAGTCGGCGACGGGACCGAGGGGCAGCCCCTTGTGCACGCAGAAGCGCTTGACGCCGAGCTTGCGGGCCCGCTCGAGCATGGGGTAGGCGATCGTCTCGTCGTCGAGGAACCAGCCGCGATCGAAGCCTTTCGCGGCGGCCCCGGTGTAGGCCTTCCAGGCGTCGATCTTCAGCGCTCCGGCTTGTTGATCCATGAAGTCCAGGTCGGCCCGGCCGAGCTGCGGCGACACGAGCCCGTGAGCGAGCATCCGCCGGGATTGCGTGATGCGATTGATCTCGTCGCGGATGTGCGTCATCTCCTTGGGGGGCACGACGGCTTCCTGGGGATACGGACCGGGTGGCGTCGAGATGAGGCCGATGGCGGTGTCGCTGTCGAGGAACACTTCCTTGACGAACGTTTCCCACGAGAGGTCCGCCAGGGTCCCTCGATCGGTCGCCAGCTTCGGGTTCATGCGTCGGGCCTGCCGGCGGAGGCCGAGCAGCGCGCCCTTGCTGACCGCTCCCTTGCGACTGGCCTCGGCGTCGGTCGGGTCGTAGCCGGCGCTGACGTAATGAAGCTGCACGTCGAAGACGAAGAACCCCTCGCCGGCGCGTTCCCTTACCGCCGAAGGATCGGCGGCCTCCACGGGGAGGACATCGAAGAAGCGGCCGAAGACCGCGTTCATGGCAAGAAACGACAGGGCCAGCCCACCGCTCGTCGCCAGGAAGTCGCGGCGCCTCAGGCCGAGCTTCGGCGCCACGCGGGCGGCGTCGGCCAGGATCCGATGCTCGACCTCCCGCTGCGCCACCGTCTGCGGGAGCGGCGGGAACTCCTCGTTGGAGACGAGCCGCATGGGGAGGGGAATCTCGGTGCGAAGCCCGCGACGCATGCCGGGACGGAAGCGGAACGAATGGCGATTGGAATGCGTCATGATCGCCTCCTCGACGCGTGGATGTCAGAGTGTACCCCCCAACCCCAGAGGGAGAGATCTCCATGACGACTGACCCGCCGCCGTCCACGATCGTCATCGCCTCGCTGGCGTCCGGACCCCGGCCGCCGACGTCGGCGAACGCCACGTGGCCCAACGTACTCCACACGCGCATCGCCGACGTCGTGGCGCAAATGGGCCCGCCGCCCTGGTCGAAGCGGCTCATCGCCGACGAGCGCCAGCTGGTCACCCTGATCGCCAGCCCGCCGGGCGGCGGCAATCGCCCTCACTGGCACCGGGATTTCGACGAGTGGTGGGTGGTCCTGGCCGGCCGGCTCGAGTGGGAATTGACGGGCGGCATTCTTCTGACGGCAAGCAAGGACGACGTCGTGTGGGTGCCGCGGGGGACCGTGCATCACATCAGAAACGTCGGTCACGAGCTCTCGCTCCGCCTCGCCGTCGCCATGCCTCCCGCCGTGCACTACTGGAGCGCCTGCGAGCAGTGCGGCTACACGGACGACGGCCCCCGCGAATGGTGCGCGTGAGGCAACTGCTTGACATTCCAGAGCCGGCCGGACGATCATTCGGGCCATGAATACAGTCGAACGGGCCGAAGCCGCGGAGCACGCGCTGAGTCAGGAGCTGGATCGCCTGGTCATCATGAAGTCCACGATCTACACGTCCGGTGAGCGTGACCCTCGGGTCGCCGTTCCGCGACCGCCGTCGGAGGGCAAGCGCTTCCTGATGGGGCACGACCCACGCTTGCCGCGCATGCCCGAGAAGCCGACACTGTTCGATTTCTTCAAGTACCGTTTCGGCCCCGCCAATCACATGCTGCAGAGCGCGCGACTCGCCCAGAAGAACGGCGTCGACGAGAAGATCGTGCTGGCGTGCCTGCTGCACGACATCGGCATCGCCGGCTTCATCCGGGGCGACCACGGATACTGGGCGGCCCAGCTGGTCGAGCCGTACGTCGACGAAGAAGTCAGCTGGGCCATCCGCTATCACCAGGCGCTACGGTTCTTTCCCGACGAGTCCGTCGGCTACCGCTATCCCGAGCTGTACACGAAGCTCTTCGGCGCCGATTACACGCCCGAGCCCTACATCCACGAGGCGTACCGCTTCGCCCGCGCCCACAAGTGGTACATGACGTCGCGGCTCGTCACCGTGAACGATCTCTACGCCTTCGAGCCGGGCGTGGAAGTCGAGCTCGAAGAGTTCACCGACGTCGTCGGCCGACACTTCAAGCAGCCCAAGGAAGGCCTCGGCCTCGACGCCAGCCCGTCGTCCCACATGTGGCGCACCATCATGTGGCCCACCAGGTATCTGTAGCAGGCGCGAACTAGCTCTTCAGTCCCACAATCGTTTCGTCGCCAGGTCGGCGCCCTCTCGCAGGGCGCGGAGCTTCGTCCACACGATGCTCTCCTCGACGAGCTGAGAGCCGGCGAAGGTGCCGAAGCCGCAGTCGACCCCGGCCAGGACCCGCGTGCGGTCGCCGATCGTCTCGACGGCGGCGAGGATGCGATCCGCGACGACCTCGGGATGCTCGACGACGTTGGTCGTGGAGTCGATCACGCCGGGGACGAACAGCATGTCGTCGGGCAAGCGATGGCGACGGAACGCGCGTAGCTCGTGCTGATGCCGGGGGCTGGCCAGGGGAAGCGACAGCGCCCCGACCCGGGCCCGATAGACGACGGGCAGGAGCGGCTCCAGCGGGACGTCGTGGGTGTGGGGGCCATCGTAGTTGCCCCAGCAGAGATGCAGCCGGACGCGGTCTGGCGGGATGCCGCTGATCGCCTCGTTGATGGCGTCGACGTGCAGCGCGACGGCGTCGAGGAAGCGGTCGAGGGGCTCGTCCTGGAAGAAGCGAGCCCGCTCCATGGCGAGATCCGGGCAGTCGAGCTGCAGCACGAACCCGCGCGCGACGATCAGCTCGTACTCCTTGCGCATCTCACGGGCCAGCGCCCGCACGTAGCGCTCGTGCGATCCGTAGTGCGCGTCGAGCATGATCGTGGCGATGACGCCCGGCGAGGCCGCGGTCATGAAGGGCTCCGCGAACTGCAGCCGGTCGGCGGCGACGCAGCGATGGAACAGCGCGCATTCGGCCTCGGCCTCGGCGAGGTCGACGTAAGCGACCTCGCCGACCGCCTGGGGCGCGTCGTTGATGCGGGCGGCCCCGGCGCGCTGACGCGAGAGCCGCGAAAGGTAATCGGGGTGCTCGGCGATGTCCCGCGACAGGCGTCGCTGGCTCGCGCCGCCGAACCCTCGCATCCGTCTCGCGGGGTAGGTCGAGAACCCGACCCGCGGCTGCTCGCCGTCGTTGCCGACGTCGATCCCGGCCTCGATCTGCTTGCGCACGACGTGGCGCACGGCGGCCTCGGCCTCACGGGCAAGGCCGGCCGCGTCGATGGCCTCGCCGCGGTCCTGGCGAACGAGCAGGTCACGCAAGGCGGGCGGGCGCGGCAGGCTGCCGACGTGGGTGGTCAGGATCCGATCTTCACTGCGCTTCATGGGACCTCCGTACGGAACGCCATCCACCTCGCATGGTCGCGGCCAGGGTCAGGAGCACGCCGAGGGCGCCGATGCCGGCGAGGAACGGCGCGGCGCTGAACGGAATCGCGGCGGCGACGCCCCCGGCGGCGGCCACGAGCAGCATCGCGGCCGCGAGCGCTCCGGCGCCGAAGCCGGTCCACGCGCGGCTCTGCGACCGGATGACGGCGGCCGTGACCGTCGCGCCACGCGTCGCGTGGACCAAGGCCACGGACTGGAGCAGGAGCAGGAGCGACAGGCCGAAGACCGCGGGGCCGATCACCCCCGGACCCGTCGCGGCGAGCCAGAGAGCGGCGGTGTAATCGACCAGGAAGGCGCAGGCGGCGGCCGTCACCGGCCAACGCCAGGGCAGGGTGATGCCGAGCGCGACGAGGAGCAGGCCGATCAGGCCGATCACGAGGAGGGGCCGCGGCCTGGCGTTCAGCAGCGGCACCGTGAACGCGACGAGTGCGAACCCGGCGGTGGCCAGGCGCATCATCCCGCGACGGCCATCCGCGTCCGGCGTCGCGCGAGCGCGGCCAGGGCGCCCTCGAGCGGTTCCGACGGATTCCACTCGGCCACGGCGATCCCGTGACGGCGGAACACCGCGAGCCGGGCGCGACGCTCGAGCGTCCACAGGCGACAGGCGAGATCGTTGATGGGCGAGGCGGGCAGGGTCGCCCGGGTCACGGACACCGGGGAGACGACGAGCAGGACGAGGTCGAACCCGCGGGCGGCGAGATCGAGCGCGGCCTTGGTGAAGCGCGCGTCGAGGAGCGGCGTCACCGCGATCACGAGGGCGTGCGGGGGCAGCACGCGGGCGGGCACGAAGCCGAGGTCCTTCGTCACGTAGGTGAAGACCACGGTGGCCTTGAGGAGCGTGTCGGCCAGGCGTTCGTAATGCACGCGCCCCGATCCCGGGCGCACCCAGTCGATCGTTCCGCCGTAGTTGATGAGCCCGACACGGTCCTTGCGCCCGAGGTACGCGGTGGCCAGCGAGGCCACGGCCCGCACGCCCAGATCGAGCGTGGTCTCGTGGCGTGGGCCGACCGCGGCGAGCGTGTCGAGCATCAAGACGACGTCGGCGTTGCGCTCGGGTCGATGCTGCGTCACGTACAGCGCCCCCAGACGCAGGGACGCGCGCCAGTTCACCTGTCGGACCTGGTCGCCGGGGGCGAACTGCCGGACGTCGCCGGGCTCGATGCCGTCGCCCAGCGCGGCGGACACGTGATCGCCGATCGACGTGTGCGTGTGGAGCGGGCGCGGCAAGCTCCGGAGCGGCGCGACCCGTGGGTACGCGTGCACGAGCCGCCGATCGACGTGGCGCCGCTCCCACGCGCGCAAGCCCCAGCGGTCGCGGACGTGGACGATGACCGAGCTGAAATCGTGGGCGCCGCGAACGGGCGTGCGCACTTCGTACCGCCAGCTCCCCGTCTCACCTGGACGCAAGCTCATCGCGCCACGGTGATGGCCTGAGGCCAGCTCGGTGTTCGGGGGCAGGGGGCCACGCAGGATCACGACGGCCAGGGCCGACCTCGCCGCCACCGAGATCGTCACGGTGACGGTCTCGTCCTCGAAGACGCGGTCGGCGGATACGTCGCACGTCAGGGAATACTCCGGCGCGGACGACCGCCGGGCCAGCGTGGCCGCCGCCAGCGCGAGCGGCAGGGCGACCAGGAGCAGCTCCGCACGCGCGGTCAGCACGGCGAGGGAGAGTGACCAGGCGATCACGGTGAGGAGAGACCCGGCGAGCGGGGTCACTCGCGCGGTCATCGCTCGTCCGGTCCGGGGGCCGGGACCTGCGCGAGCAGGCTCTGCACGACGTGAGCCGGGGACACCCTGGAGGCCCACAGCTCCGGCTTGAGGCTCAGCCGGTGCGCGAGGGCCGGAACCGCCATGGCCTTGACGTCGTCGGGCAGCACGAAGTCGCGGCGCCGCAGCGCGGCCAGGGCCCGCGTGAGCTTGAGCAGCGCGAGCGCACCGCGGGGCGAGGCGCCCAGCGCCACGCGAGGGTCGGTGCGCGTCGCCCGCACGACGTCCACGATGTAGCGCTCGGTCACGGCGGCCACGTGCACGTCCTCCAGCGTGGCCTGCATGGCCAGCACGTCCGCGCGGGACGTGACGGGATCGAGCGTGACGGTGTCCTCCCGGTGCCGCCGTCGTCGCGAGAGGATCTCGACCTCCTCGTCGGCGTCCGGATAGCCGACGGCCACCCGCAGCAGGAACCGATCGAGCTGCGCCTCGGGCAGGGGATAGGTCCCTTCCAGCTCGATGGGATTCTGGGTGGCGATGACGAGGAACGGCGGCCCCAGGGGGAAGCGCTCGCCCTCGATGGTGACCTGGGCCTCCTGCATCGCTTCGAGTAGCGCGCTCTGCGTCTTGGGCGTGGCCCGGTTGATCTCGTCGGCCAGCAGCACGTTGGTGAAGATCGGCCCTGGACGGAACTCGAAGCGGGCCTGGCGCTGGTCGTAGAGGAAGCTGCCCGTGATGTCGCTGGGCAGGAGATCGGGCGTGAACTGGATCCGCTTGAAGCCGAGCCCGAGGGTCGCGGCGACGAGCCGGGCGATGAGCGTCTTGGCCAGGCCCGGGTAGTCCTCGATCAGGATGTGGCCGTTGGCGAGGACGCCGGCCATGATCTGCTCCAGCACTTCGGTCTTGCCCACGATGACCTGCGCGAGCGCGGCCAGGATGTCCTGACATCGATCGGCGACGGCGTCGATCTTCATGCGCGTTGCTCGATCTCGGCGAGCAGGCGGGCGAGCGTGTCGCGCGGCGGGCCGTGACGCCGGCGGCCGCGATGCTCCGGCGGCGCGGCGAGCTCCGTCCCGGCGAGCCTCGAAAGACGCGGCCACAGGACCGTCTCGAAGTAACGCCGGCTGCGGATACTGAAGACCACCTCGTCGCGCAGCCTGAGGAAGCGCTCGTCCAGCTCGGACGGCGCCGGCACGGACATCGCCGCGTCGAGCGCGAATGCGGAAGACGCCTCGATGGCCCGCCGGGCGGTGCGGACCACGCGCAGGCCGGCGGCCACGACGATCGTGGCGCACAGCAGGCGAACGGCGACGGCTCGCCACGAAGGGGACAGCGTGAGATACGCGGGAATCGCCGCGAGGAGCACCAGCGCGGCGCCCAGGCCACGGGCCACGAGCCGGAGTCCCGAGGCTTCAGCGGGTGACATCGGCGCCTCGCTCCTGAATCGCCACGGTGATCTCGTCCAGCGCGCCGAGGGCGCGATCGCGGTCCGGACGGCCGAGCTCGCGATGGCTGAACCGCGCCAGCTCGAACAGCCCCGTCAACGTCGGCACCGCTCCACCCGGCAGGGCCAGCCGCGCCAGCGCCTCGCGCATGAATTCCGCCGGGGTGTGCCAGACCTTGCGCTCGACACCCGACGCCGCCGCCACGCGCTCGAATCTTCCGTAACACCGGATGATGGCGCGTCGCGGGTCGCCCTCGGCGCGCAGGGCGTCGAGGCTCTCCTCTACCGGCTCGGCGGCGTCGAGAGGCGGCGGCCGGTCATCGGCTCGGCACTCCCACCATTCCGCCAGGCGATCTCCGAACGCGATCCAGAGCGCCAGGGCGAGGGCAGCGAGCCCGGCCGTGAGCGCGAGTGCCCCGAACGTCCAGGTCACGAGGAACGGCGCGTCGAGCGGCGCCGGCTGCGGGAGCGCGGGGGCGGCGCCGGATCCGACCCGCAACGCCATCAGATCGGCCAGCGGGATCACACCGCGCCACACCAGATAGGCGAGGACCACGGCGTTCAGGAGCGACAGGAACTGGGTGACCGTCCGCATCCATGGCGGAGCCGGCCGTTCCTCGGCGCCGAACATGTCGGCGAGCTGGCGCGCTCGCCGGCGCCGCATCCGGCGGGCGACGGCCACGAGGAAGACGAGACCGGCGACCGCGAAGAGTGTCAGGATCGTCGTAGTCACGACTCCCGGCAAACGAATGGTCCCCGTCATGCCGTCGGGACCGGCCGCGTCGGGCCCCGCCATGCGAAGGAGCCCACCCACGCCGACGGTGAGGCTCGCGGCCAGCAGCGCCCAGCGCACCATGGTCGTCATGGAGTTTCAGACTATACTCTCCCATGATCATCGAAAACGACGTTCCCATGACGACGCGCGACGGCGTCACGCTGCGCGCCGACGTCTACCGTCCCGACGGGGCCGGTCGTTTCCCGGTGCTGCTGTCGCGGCTTCCCTACGACAAGAACGGGCGGCGGCGCCCCGGGGACATCGACGTCTTCGTCGAGCACGGCTACGTCGTGATCATGCAGGACACGCGCGGGCGTTTCGCCTCCGACGGCGACGAGTACTATCCGTTGATCGGGGAGGCGCAGGACGGCCACGACGCCGTCGAGTGGGCGGCCCGGCTGCCCTACGCCGATGGCCACGTCGGCACGATGGGGCAGTCCTATCTCGGCGCCACGCAGTATCTGCTCGCTCCCACGCGGCCGCCGCATCTCGACGCGTCGTTTCCCGTCTCGGCGGCCGCCGATTTCCATCAGTGCTGGGTCTATCACACGGGCGGCGCCTTCGAGCTCGGCTGGCAGATCCCCTACGCGATCCTGATGGCGCGCGACACGATCGCCCGCCGCGGCCTCACGGACAAGCTCCTGCCCGAGCTCGAGCGCGTGCTCGCGCCGGCGCCCACCCCGTGGGCGCCGCCTCTGACGGACGCGGCCTACCGGCGCTTGCCGCTGATGGCGTGGGCCGAGCAGCTCGCGCCCGTGGCGCGCTATCTCACGGACTATCTGGAGCGGCCGGAGGACGGCCCGCCATGGTGGGAGATCAACGTGGAGCGCCGGCACGCGGAGATCGCCGTGCCCATGTACCACGTGACCTCGTGGTACGACATCTTCCTGCACGGCGGTCTCGCCAACTTCCGCGGCCTGCACGAGCGCGCGCCGTCGGCGCACAAGCTCCTCGTCGGCCCGTGGGCGCACCTGTTTCCGTACACGAACCCGACGTCCGGCGGCGCCGGCGATGTCGACTTCGGGCCGGCTGCGCTCATCTCCATCCACGAGATCCAGCTGCGCTGGTTCGATCACTGGCTCAAGGGCATCGATACCGGCATCCTGGACGAGCCGCCCGTCAAGATCTTCGTGATGGGCGACAATCGCTGGCGCGACGAGCACGAGTGGCCGTTGGCGCGGACCCGCTACACGCCGTTCTACCTCCACCGTGACGGCGTGCTGAGTCCGGAGGCGCCCGGCGAGGAGGCGGCCGATCGGTTCGTCTACGACCCCGACGACCCGGTGCCGACCCGGGGCGGCAACACGCTGATCCTTGCCATGGGCGTCCAGGATCAACGCCCCCTGGAGGCGCGCCCCGACGTGCTCGTCTACACGAGCGCGGTGCTGACCGAGGCGCTCGAGGTCACCGGCCCGCTCGTCGTCACGCTCCACGCCGCCAGCAGCGCGCCCGACACCGACTTCACCGCGAAGCTGGTCGACGTCCACCCCGACGGGTACGCTCGGAACCTCGCGGACGGCATCGTGCGCGCCCGGTACCGGGAGTCCCGTACGGCCCCGACGTTACTGACGCCGGGTGAGGTCACGAAGTGCACGATCGACCTGTGGGCCACGAGCCACGTGTTCCTTCCCGGCCACCGGATCCGCGTGGAGATCTCGTCCAGCAACTTCCCGCGCTTCGATCGCAACTTGAACACGGGGGAGGACCAGGCGACGGGCACGCGCTGGCAGGCCGCTCGGCAGACGGTGTTTCACGACGGGCGGTATCCGTCGCACATCCTGTTGCCCGTGGTCCCGCGCTGATCAAACGGCGGTCTCAGGGCGATCTTCGGACGCCGCTCGTGGAGAAGCTGGCGGCCACCGCGTACTCTTGCATTCGCTTTCTGCCGTTCCTATGCTTGCATCGCCAATGGCGAGTACACGAAGCGGACGGGGATGGATCTGTAATCACGCGAATCGTTCGGGCATCAGTCCTCGCATTGTCCGGTGTATATCCCCGGTTCTCCAAGCGGGACGACCGCTGCCTCGAGATCTGGGTCGAAGAACTTCGAAAAGCCCACGCGTGGTTGGCGAAGAATCCATCCTGGCCGGATGCCCAACTTCACGCTCGACCGGACCGGGGGCTCGCGTTGATCGCTCCGGCCGGTGACTGCGTGCGTTACGCCGTTGTCAGCCCATCCTGGGGTGTCGCCTGCTCCTTTCCGAGAACGGAGGCAGAAATGAACAAGCCATTCACCACAATCGCAGTCGTTCTCTTCTCGCTGATCGCCTTGCTGCAATTGCTGCGCGTTCTGTTGGGCTGGGAGGTAACGGTCAACGGAGTGCATGTTCCACTCTGGGCGAGCGGGCTCGCATTTGTGGTCGCCGCAGGCCTCGCGGCGATGATGGCGCGGGAAAATCGGCGATGAGGCGAAGCCACTCTGCGCCACGATCCCACACCTCGCCAAACACCGGCTATCGCCGAACCGCATAGCGCATCGAGAAGTTTTCGCTTGACACGTTCGCGGAGGCGCACTTGCTGAGCAGGCGCGGTCGCGGCAAATCGCCTCTCAGCGCCCCGCATTTGGCCAGCCTGCGCGGTCCGGCGAGGGTCATACCGAAAAATCATTGGCCGCCGGGTCATCGCCCGCCCTCGAGGCTCGGAGGACGGTCCGAAATCGAGGTGTAGAGTCGCTCCATCAGCAAGGAGGACTCCCTGATGGAGATCGGCCCGCTCCACGTTGACGCCACCGCAGAGTCGATTTCCGAGATGGACCGGCTGGGCGACGAGATCGCCGAGCTGTCCGCGCACCTCGACGCCGCTACCGCGCGCCTGCTCGATCTCATCCGTGAGTTCGACGCCGGCGGTGGCTGGAACAACGGGTTCAGCTCCTGCGCCCACTGGCTGTCCTGCCGCGCCGGGATCGACATGGGCGCCGCCCGCGAGCGGGTCCGCGTGGCGCGCGCCCTTGGCGTGCTCCCCCGGCTGGCCGACGCGCTCGCACGCGGGGAGCTCTCCTACGCCAAGGTGCGGGCGCTGACCCGCGTGGCCACGCCCGAGACCGAGGAGCGGCTGCTCGCGGTGGGCAAGGCCGGCACGGCCTGCCACGTCGAGCAGATCGTCCGCGGCTGGCGTCGTGTCGACCATCTGGCCGAGGCGCGCGAGACCGCGCACCGTCAGAAGAGCCGCGCTCTGCACGTGTATCAAGACGTAGACGGCATGGTCGTCGTCCGGGGGCGGCTCACACCCGAGGTGGGCGCGGTGCTGATGCAGGCGCTGGCCGCCGCGCGCGAGACGCTGTATCAGCGAGCGCGCGGCACGGGCGCGCCCGCCATTCCCGCGGCGGACGTTCCCGCGGAAACGCCGTCGATGGCCCAGCAGCAGGCGGACGCGCTGGGCCTGCTCGCGGAGACAGCTCTGCGCCACGGCATCGATCCCGGCGCGCCGGGCGAGCGCTACCAGGTCGTCGTCCATGTCGACGCGTCGGTGCTGGCGAATCCGGAGGAGGCTGGCCAGTCCGTGCTCGAGGGCGGCACGCACGTCTCCGCGGAAACGTCGCGACGCCTGGCGTGCGACGCGACGCGGGTCATCATGCGGCACGACGCGGACGGTCGGATCATGGAAGTCGGCGCGCGAACACGGACGATTCCTCCGGCGTTACGGCGCGCGCTGTACCACCGCGACGGCGGCTGCCGGTTTCCAGGCTGCGGTGTGTCCTTCGGTCAGGGCCATCACATCCGCCACTGGGCGAACGGCGGACCTACCACGCTCTCGAACCTCGCGATGCTCTGTCGACGTCATCACCGGGCCGTTCACGAGGAGGGATATCAGGTGGAACGATGGCCCGATGGCGAGCTGCGGTTCACGCGACCGGATGGACGACCTCTGCACAACGTCCCGCTTCCGCCAGCGGTCCCCGACGACCCCGTTCAGGCGCTCCGAGCGAGAAACGAGGCGGCCGGGCTCCACCTGCACGGACGGACGGCGTGCCCGGGCTGGCAGGGAGAGCGTCTCGACGTGGGCTACGCGATCGACGTCTTGCACCCGAGGGCCATCGGTCGCTAACGATCGGCAAGCAGCAGGACGCTAGTACACGCCGAGATGCTGGCGCAGGTCGATGCCGCTGCGCTGGATCTCCGCCACGGGACCCTCCACCACCACCCGGCCGCTGTTGAGGATGACGATGTCGTCGGCGACGGCGAACGCCAGCTTGGGGTTCTGCTCGACGAGCAGGATGGACAGGCCCTGTTCCTTGAGGCGGCGGATGGTCGACATGACCTCGGCCACGATCTGCGGCGCCAGGCCTTCCGACGGCTCGTCCATCAGGAGCACGCGCGGGTTCGACATGAGCGCGCGGGCGATGGCGAGCATCTGCTGCTCGCCGCCGGAGAGCGAGCCGGCCATCTGCGCCTGACGCTCGCGCAAGCGCGGGAAGAGCTGGGCGACGGTGTCGAGCGTCCACAGCATGGGGAAGCCGCCGCGGGGCTTGCGGGCGGCCACGACGAGGTTCTCGCGGACGGTCAGGCTCTTGAAGATGCGGCGGCCCTGCGGCACCAGGGCGAGGCCGTGCGCGGCGATGACCTCCGGGGCGCGCCCGGTCACGGCGTGGCCGTACATCGTGACCGTGCCGTGCCGCGGCGGCAGCAGACCGACCGTCACGCTCATGGCCGTCGACTTGCCGGCGCCGTTGCGGCCGAGCAGGCCCAGGAGTCGGCCCTCGGCCAGGCGCAGCGACACGCGGTGGAGCACGTGGCTGTCGCCGTAGAAGGCGTCGATCTCGCTCAGCGCGAGCGCCTCACTCGCCAAGGTAGATCTCCTTGGTCCGCGGGTCGGCCACGACCTCGGCCCGGGTGCCCTCGACGACGACGGCGCCGAAGTGGAGCACGGTGATGCGCTCGGCGAAGTCGAGGGCCACGTCCATGTCGTGCTCGATCATCACGATCGTCACGTCGCGGGGGATGCCGGTCACGAGCCGCAGCACGTCGCCACGCTCGTCGATCGACAGCCCCGCGAACGGCTCGTCGAGCAGGAGAATCCTGGGATCCTGGGCGAGCGCCATGGCGATCTCGACACGGCGCCGCTCGCCATAGGAGGTCTGGGCCAGCGGCCGCTCGCCCAGGTGATCGAGACCGACCCGCGCCAGAACCTCGCGCGCCCGCACGATCAACGCCTCCCGGTGCTCCAGCCTGACGAACGGGTTCCACCGCAGGGAAGAGAGCCCGAGGAGCGAGAGGGTGACGTTGCGAAGCAGCGAGTCGTGCGGGAACAGCGTGATGATCTGGTACGTGCGTGCGATGCCGAGGTGGGGACGCCGGCGACTCGGCACGCGCGTGATGTCGCGGTCGAAGAGGGCGATCGAGCCGGCGTCGGGGCGGAGCTCGCCGGTGACGAGATTGAAGAGCGTCGTCTTGCCTGCGCCGTTCGGGCCGATGATGAGCCGGCGCTCGCCGGGCTCGACGACGAGATCGACGGCGGCCGTGACGCGCAGCCCGCCGAACGACTTCTCCAGGCCGCGCACGGCGAGCGCGCTCATGGGCTGACGGGACGCTCAGTTCCCGCCGGCGATCTTCGCGGCCTCCCCGGTCAGCCGCACGATGTGCAGGCCGGTACTGGCGCGATCCGCGAGATAGACGAAGCCACGCTCGTCGTTGTCCACGTTGTTGGTCTGGATCGCGACCTTGCAGCTGCGCGTCCCGTTCTGCACGCAGCGCTCGGCCGTCCGCTCCGTCGTGGCCGGGATGTAGAAGCCCGCTTCCCGGGGCGCGTAGGGGTCGCGGATGTCCACGGCGCGGACGCCGCCGTTGAAGTACGAGACGAAGACGAGCTTGCGGTAGAAGATCGGCGCGAACGACTCGCTGCTCGAGTGCGGACCGAAGCGTCCGCCGCGGCGGCAGAAGCTGCCCTTGCTCTCGGGGACCTGGAACGTCGCGACCGAGAACGGCCGGGTCTCGGTGGTGACGTCGACCACGAACGAGGCGTGCCGCGACTCCCGGCACTCGTTGGCGATGGCCTCGGAGACGAGGAAGACGAAGTCCCGGATGCGATCCTTGGTGTTGGGCGCCCAGTCCGCGATCGGCACGCGCAAGACCGGAAACGCAGTGTGGCCGCCCCAGTTCGGCGACATCCAGAGCCGGCTGATCTCGGGCGCGTTGAGGTTGGCGGCCGTGGGCTCCTTGGGGCCGGTGAGGAGCTTCTGGCGATCGACGATCTGCAGCAGGCCTTCGCCGCTGGTGCCGTGCGCGAAGTAGACCCGATTGCCGAGGACGATCGGGCCGTGCACGCCTTGCGCGACGGGAACCGGTCCGGTGGAGCCCGGCTCCTGGCCGGCCAGGCCGAAGTCGCGGACGAACACGGGTTTCGTCGGATCGCTGAGATCGTAGATCTTGGTCATGCGTCCGGTGCGCCAGCCCGACGGGCCGAGCTGCAGCGGGTTGGCCTTGGCGAGATCTCCCGAGATCAGATAGGCGATCCCGGTGTCACATTCCCACCAGTTCTTGTGGGTGGACGTGAGCCCCGAGACCACCGTGCTCGTCTTCTGCGGCCTCGCCGGGTCCGTCACGTCCCAGACCTCGTGGCCGGAGCCGGGGACATTGTTGCCGAGCGTTCGCAGCAGGTACGTCTTGCCTTGCCGGTCGCACACGCGCGCCATCTGCGCGCCGCCCTGCTCGGGTCCACCGGGCAGTCCGGGGACGTGGGCGAGATACCTCGGGCGCGACGGATCGGTGACGTCGACGATCGAGGTGCCGTTGTCTTCGTCGGCGCCGGTCAGCGGATTGCGGGCCTTGCCGCCGTGATGACCGACGTAGGCGATGACGCGTCCGCGCTGCGGGTGGATCGTCGGCTGGTAGGCCGGGCGCCCCTGCAGGTCGTCGTGGCCCACCAGTTCCATGTCGTGGGCCTCGGCGCCGTGGCCGCGTGCCGGCGCCTGGGAGGAGGCGGAGCCGCTCACGAAGGACACCAGGAGGAGACCGAGGAGGATCGACGCCAGCCGTCGGAGCAGAGAACTCATGGGTGCCTCCTTCGCCGTTGGGCGTGCACACTGTATCAGGATCATGGTCCCCCTGCCGGCGCGGCGGTCCGCGGTCGCCAGACGCCGAGCAGCCAGCGGCCGAGGCGCGCGGTGCCGGGGACGAGGCCTTCGGGCATGAAGACGACGATGAGGACGAAGATCCCGCCGAGCACGAAGTTCCAGCGCTCGATGTAGGCGCTGGCCACGTTCTTCATGATGACGACCAGCGCGGCGCCGACGATCGGCCCGAGCAGCGTGGCGGTGCCGCCGGAGATCACCATCAAGAGCGCCTCCGCGGAGGCGGTGAGCGCCACGGTCTGGGGGCTCACGAACTGGTTGTAGTAGAGGTACAAGAGCCCGGCCACGCCGCTCCAGAAGCCCGACAGGAGGAACGCGAGGAACCGGATCATCCAGACGTGATAGCCCAGCGCGTTCATGCGTCGGGGCTGATCGCGCGTGCCGCGCACGCTGGCGCCGAAGGGCGAGGCGACGAAGATCGCCATCGAGGCGACGGCGACGAGGAAGACGGCGAGCGTCGCCCAGTAGAAGGCCGCGGGCGAGGCCAGGGACAGTCCGAAGGGGCTCGGCCGGCCCTTGATGGCGATGCCGTTGTCGCCGTTGGTGATGCTGATCCAGCGGTAGGCGATGCCCCACACGATCTGGCCGAGCGCCACCGTGATCATGACGAAGCCGAGGCCGGTGCCCCGGAGGGCCAGCACGGCGAAGATCGCCGCCGCGGCCAGCGTCACCGCCAGCGAGACGGCGGCCACCGTGAGATGGTCGGCGCCGTTGTTCAGGATGCGCGCCCCGGCATAGGCCGCGATCCCGAACAATCCCGCGTGCCCGAGCGTGGCCAGGCCGGCGTAGCCGACCAGCACGTTGACGCCGAGCGCGAAGATGGCGTAGAGGAGGATCTGGCTGGTGATGTTGACGTAGTAGGTCGAGCCGGCCCACAGCGGCACCGTCGCCAGTCCCACGAGCGCGACGACGACGGCGGCTCGCTTCACGCCGCCGGCCGTCCGAACAGCCCCTCCGGGCGCAGCACGAGCACCACGAGCATCGGCAGGAAGAGCACCACGTAGGCCAGCTCGGGAAACATCGCCTGACCGAAGTTGTAGAGGAAGCCCACGACGAGGCTGCCCACGAGCGAGCCGAGCAGGCTGCCGCTGCCGCCGAGGATCACGACGACGAGGGCCAGCGGCAGCATCTCCTGATCGAGACCGGGATAGACGGACAGGATCGGTCCGCCGATGACGCCGGCGAAGCCGGCGAGCCACGCGCCCAGGCAGAAGACGATGGTGAACAGTCGCGAGACGCGGATGCCGACGACCCGGGCCATCGCGGCGTCGTCGACGCCGGCACGGATCATGGCGCCGAGCCGCGTCCGGTCGAGCAATGCCCAGAGCCCGGCCGCGAACGCGACCGCGATCAGGCTGACCGCGAGACGATACGTGGGAAAGCCGACGCCCAGCACCGAGGTCGCGCCGCGCAGCCCGCTCGGCGTGTCGATCCGGATGGGATCGCCGGTCCACACCATGAGGCAGACGTCGGCGATCATGAACGACAGTCCCAGGGTCACCAGCACCTGCGCGAGCTCGGCGCCGGCCAGCCGCCGCAAGATGAGACGCTCGACGATGCCCCCGAACGCCGCGACGAGCAAGCCACCGAGCAGCGCGGCTGTCCAGAAATCGAGCCCGCGCGCGATGAGACTCGTGGCCAGGTAGGCGCCGAGCATGAAGAACGAGCCGTGCGTGAGATTCGGGATCTTCATGAGACCGAAGATGAGCGAGAAGCCCGCGGACAGCAGGAAGAGCAGGCCGCCCAGCGTGATGCTGTTGATGGCCAGCACCAGCCAGAGGCTCATGTTCGCGCGAGGGCCAGGGGCGGTCTCAGCTCTTCAACGGGGGATAGTCACGCGAGTAGACGGGCTGCGAGAGGAACCACTTCTCCTCGTAGGTCCAGAACTGACTCACCTTCGGATACGTCTTGATCGTGGTGTTGACGAGCTTGTCGCCCTTCTTCTCGCAGCGGCGGACGTAGAAGTTCCCCACGACGTTGCCGAGGTGATCGAAGCTGAAGGGGCCGCGCGGCGTGTCGGTGAGCGAGACCCCGCGAAGCGCACGGATGAACGCGTCCCGGTCGTCGGTCTTGCCGCCCGTCTTCTCGAGCGCGGCTTCCGCGACCATCCCGTTGATGTAGAGGCCGGCGGAGTAGGTGCCGGGGATGTTGCCGTACTCGCGGACCATCCGGTCGATGAGCTTCTTGTTGCTCGGCGTGTCGACGTCGTTCGAGTAGAAGTTGGTCGAGATCATCCCGAGCGCCTCGTCGCCGAACGACTTCAGGAGGGCATCGTCGCCGGCCGGCGAGCCGGCGAGGATCGGGAGCTTGAGCCCCTGGTCTCTGTACTGCTTCATGAACTTCAACGGGTTCGAGCCGGCGAAGCCCTGGACGACAGCATCGGCGGCGCCGATCTGCGCGAGGTACGGGGTGTAGTCCGGCGTCACGAGCGGCGGCCAGAGCTTCTTGGCGATCCGCCCGCCCGCGTCCTCGAAGACGCGCTGAAAGCCAGCCATCTGTTCGTGGCCGAACGCGAAGTCGTCGGCGAGGGTGATCAGCCGCTTGAACTTGAGTTCCTTGGCTGCGTAGTCGGCGAGCGGATGCATGCCCTGCGACGAAGTGGCGGAGGCCCGGACGAAGTAAGGATTGGGCCGGCGCTGCGTCATGTCCTCCGCCGCGGCGAGGCTGAGGATCGGCATCTTCGCCTGCGCGGCGTAGTCGGTGATGGCCAGCAGCTCGAAGGCCGCGAGGGGACCGAAGATCATGTCGACCTGGTCGCGCTCGGTCAGCTCCTGGGTCTTGGTCTTGGTGCCGGCGGGGTTGCCGCCCGTGTCGGCCACGACGAGCTCGACCTTGCGCCCGGCCAGCGTGTAGTTCCGGTCCTTGAGGAAGCAGAGCGTGCCCTGTTCCATCTGGATGCCGCCGGCGGCAAGCGGGCCGGTCTTCACCGTGAGCAGGCCGATCTTGACCGGCTTCTGCTGGGCGATCGCCGGCAGGGGCAGCATCGCGGCGACGGCGACACCGCCGGTGCCGCAGAGGAACGTCCGACGCGTGATTGGCTTGGCCATGGGAGTCTCCTTCAGCGGACTTCGAGCGAGGCGGGTTCGTCGTCCATCACTCCGCCAACTGGCACGTGGCGCACTCGGTTCCAGAGGGCGTCGACCTCGGCCAGCACGTCGCCGTCGGGCTGCTCGATGTCGATCGGATTGGCGACGGGCACCCAGCTCGGCCGGCCCGTCAGCCAGAAGACCTCCGTCCGGTTGCCTTCGGGGTCGAAGAAGTAACAGCCAATGGCGCTCGCGTGGTTGACGATCCGATCGATGCGGTACCCCTCGGCGCGCAGGCGACGGTGGAACTCGCGCAGGTCCTCGAGGCTGGCCACGCGCATCGAGATCTGCTGGATCAGATGCGGATCGTCGGGGGAGGGCCGGCCCCGCATCAGGGCGATCTCGTGGTCGACATTCTGCGGATCCGCGCTGAGGAACACGATCCCGGCCCGCCAGTTCTGCTTGGTCACCCGCATCCCCATGAGGTCCCGATAGAAGGCGACCATGCGTTCGAGGTCGCGCACGTAGATGCCGATATGTCCGAGTCCGGTCACCCGTGCCATGCGTGATCTCCCAGCGTATTTTCGATCATTTCACCGCTCGGCTCGCCGCCCGAGCGCGGCTCACCTCGCACGATTTTCGATCATTTCACCGCTCGGCTCGCCGCCCGGGCGCGGCTCACCTCGCACTGCCACGAGAATACTCCGATCGGGGGCATAATGGCTCGCCATGAAGATCACACGCGTCGCCACGATCGTTCTCAACCTGCCGATGGTGATCGATGGCGCCACGCCCATGCTCGGCGGCCGGGCACGGACCAGCATCGACATGCTGCTCGTCCGCGTCGACACCGACGCCGGCGTCACCGGCTGGGGCGAGGCGTTCGGTCATCGCATCTTTCCAGCGACCCGGGCGGCCATCGACACGCTGCTCGGTCCGATGTGCGTCGGCCGCGACCCGACCCAGATCGCCGCCCTCGGCGACGACCTGCAGCGTGCCCTGCACGGCGTCGGCCGGAGCGGCCCCACGATCTACGCGCTGTCGGGCATCGACATCGCGCTGTGGGACATCGCGGGCAAGATCGCGGGGGTGCCGCTCTATCGCCTGCTCGGCGGTGGCGCCCGCCTTGATCTGCCGGCGTACGCGAGCTTGCTGCGCTACGGCGTGGCCAAGGACGTGGCGTTTTACACGGAGCAGGCGCTCGCGCGCGGCTACCGGTACATCAAGCTGCACGAGATCACCGTGCCCGAGGTCAAGGCCGCGCGCGACGTGGCCGGCCCCGGCGTGCCGATCATGGTCGACACGAACTGCCCGTGGACGGTGGCCGAGGCCGTCGCGATGGCGCATCGGCTCGCCCCCCTCGATCTGCACTGGCTGGAGGAGCCGGTGTGGCCGCCGGAAAATCTCGCGGGGCTCGCCGAGGTGCGAAGCCGTGGCGGGATCCCGACCGCCGCCGGTGAGAACTACGGGACGGTCTGGGAGTTCCGTCGCGCCTTCGAGGCCGGCGCCCTGACCTACGCGCAGCCGAGCGTGACCAAGCTCGGCGGCGTCAGCGCGCTCCGCGCCGTCATGACGCTGGCCGAGACGTTCGGCGTCCAGGTCGTGCCGCACTCCGCGTACTTCGGCCCCGGCCTGCTCGCGTCCATCCACTGCATCGCCGCGATGCCGAGGGAGTCACTGGTCGAACGCTTCTACTGCGACTTCGCCGAGAACCCGCTGGGCGAGGCCATTCATCCCCGGGGCGGCCGCATCGCCGTCCCCCAGGGGCCGGGCCTCGGGGCCGACCCCGATCCACGGTTGATCGACAAGCTCCGGACGAGCTGAGGGCACGCACATGGATCTCGAGCTGAAGGACAAGGTTGCCGTGGTCGGCGGCGCGAGCAAAGGGTTGGGACGCGCGTGCGCCGAGGTGCTGGCCCAGGAAGGGATGAAGCTCGCCCTGTGCAGTCGTTCGCGTCCCGACCTCGACAAGACGGCTCAGGAGATTCGCGACGCCACCGGCACCGAGACGCTGGTGTTCGCGGGTGATCTCGATCGACACGAGACGATCCGGGAGCTGATCGCGGCGACGCTCGATCGATTCGGGCGTCTGGACATCCTGGTCAACAATTCCGGCGGGCCGCCGCTGGCCCGGGCCCACAACGCCACCGAGGAGCAGTGGGCGACGGCGGTGCAGCGGTCGCTGCTGTTCTTCGCGCGCATGTCCCGGGAGGCCGTCCCGCATCTGAAGCGACAGGGCGGTGGACGCATCATCAACATCCTGGCCAGTACCGTCTATCAGCCGATCCCGAACCTGGCGCTCTCCGGCGCCACGCGGATGGGTGTGGTCGCCTTCGCCAAGAGCCTGGCGGATGAGGTGGGACGGGACGGCATCCTGGTCAACAACGTCTGCCCCGGCTCCATCCTGACCGACCGCATGCTCTCGAACGTGACGGCGCGGGCCAAGGAGCTCGGGATCTCCGTCGACGAGGCGCTCGCCCAGCGCGCGGCCGAGACGGCGGTCGGCCGTATCGGTGACCCCCGGGAGCTCGCCTCCCTCGTGGCCTTTCTCGCGTCCGGCAAGGCCAGCTACATCACGGGCACGACCATCCTCGTCGACGGTGGGCTCGTGCGCTCGGTGTTGTGAGGGCCGGCTGTCACTCGCCGCGAAGCTGTTTCAGCCGCTTCTTGAGCGTCGTCATGCGGTCGTTCATCTGCTCGGACAGCCGCGTGGCCTTGGTGCGACGCTTGGGCGCCGTCGGCACCGTCGGACTCGTCGTCGTGCGCGCGTGGCAATAGGCACATCCGGATCGCATCCCGTGCTTGCACTCGCTCATCGTGTCATCTCTCCTGTTCCTCCAGCATAGCCCCGGAGGCGACGATGTGTCGTGCGTTCGCTGGACAGCCTGTGGGAGGATAGCCGGCATGAGGCTCGCGGCGCTGCTGGCGACGGTCGTGCTCCTCGTGGTGGCGCCGGCGTCGCGCGCGGACGAGATTCCGCCGCTGGTCGATGCCCGGTGGCTCCAGACGCGACTGGGCCAGCCGGACGTTCGCGTCGTCGACATGGTGACGGAGGCGAAGGACTACCGCGCCGGTCACATTCCGTCCGCCCTGCACCTCGACGTCGACGACGTCCGCGTGGCCGTCGCCGAGGGCGGATACCGGCTGCCGACGGTCGAGGAAGGCGCGCGCTTGCTCGGCGCCCTGGGCCTCACGCCCCAGACGCACGTCGTCGCCTACGACGACAGCGGAGGATTGCACGCCGCGCGGCTCTTCTTCACCCTGGAAGCGCTCGGCCATCGGCGGGTGAGCGTGCTCGATGGCGGCATTCAGGCCTGGCGGCGCGCGGGCCTGCCCGTGAGCCCGGACGTTCCCTCCGTCGCGCCGACCGTCTACCGACCCCGGCCCCGTCCCGAGCTGGTGGCCGACGAGACGTGGATCCTCGAGCGCCTCAAGGACCCGGGCGTGGTGCTCCTCGACACGCGGTCCCTCGCGGAGTACCAGGGAACGGACGTGCGGGCCCGCCGCGGCGGCCACATTCCCGGCGCCGTCCACGTCGAGTGGCGCGACAACCTGCGGCGGGACCTGACGTTCAAACCGGTCGACGAGCTGCGGTCGATGTACGCTGCGCGCGGCGTCACCCCCGACAAGACCGTCGTGACGTACTGCCAGACCCACCACCGTGCCGCCCACACCTACTTCGTCCTGCGCCTCCTCGGCTTTCCGTCCCTCGCCGGGTACGATCGCTCGTGGTCGCAGTGGGGCAACCGCCCGGATCTGCCCATCGCTCAACCGTGAGCCTGCACGAGCCGACCATCGCGACCGACGAGCTGCGCCCGACCTACCTGGAGGTCGATCTCGAGCGTCTGGCCGAGAACTACCGGGTGATCGCGGCGCACGTGGCGCCGGCGCGTGTCATGCCCATCCTCAAGGCCAACGCCTATGGCCACGGGCTCGTCGAGGTCGCGCGGAAGCTCGAGGCGGTGGGCGCGCCGTACCTGGGGGTCGCCTACGTCGAGGAAGGGCTTCGCCTGCGACAGCACGGCGTGCGCCTGCCGGTCCTGGTCATGGGCGGGATCCTGGGCTCGCAGATCCCCCGCTTCATCGAGCACGACCTCACGCTCACCGCGTCGTCCGTCGACAAGCTGCGCGCCATCGACGAGCACGCGGCCGCGATCGGTCGGCCGGCCACCGTGCACCTCAAGATCGACACGGGCATGGAGCGGATCGGGGTGCACTGGTACAGCGCCGACGCGCTGCTCGAGGCCTCGCTGCGCTGCCGTCACGTCCGCGTGGAGGGGATCTTCACGCACTTCGCCAACGCCGACGCCCGCGACCTCGGCCATGCGCGCCTGCAGCTCGAGCGCTTTCACGAGGTGCTGGGCTTCTACGAGCGCCGCTCGCTGCCGACCCCGCTCCGGCACGCGGCCAGCTCCGGCGCGATCCTGACATTGCCGGAGAGCCGTCTGGACCTCGTGCGGCCCGGCGTCCTGTTCTATGGCGTGGGCCCGTCCGACGAGACACCCGCGACCATTGCCGTGCAGCAGGCGCTCCGCTGGGTCACGCGCGTCGTGTACTTCAAGGTCGTGAAGCCGGGCCACCCCGTGAGCTACGGCTCGACGTGGGCGCCCGCGGAGCTGACGCGCGTGGTGACGCTGCCCGCGGGCTACGGCGACGGCTATAGCCGCGCGATGAGCGGCCGGGCCGAGGTCATCCTGCACGGCAAGCGCTACCCCGTGGTCGGGCGCATCTGCATGGACCAGATCATGGTCTCCATCGGTTGGGACTCCGCCCACAATGGCGACGAGGCGGTGCTGCTGGGCGAGTCCGGCGCCGCGGCGATCACCGTCGAGGAGCTGGCCGCGTGGGCCGGCACCATTCCCCACGAGGTGCTCACGAGCATCAACACCCGCGTGCCGCGCGTCTATCGCGGCGCGTAGATCCCGGAGGAGAACGATGATGCCAGCACGCTGGCTGCCCCAGGCACTCGTGATCGTCGTCGCGGTGCTCGGGATCGCCCACGGCGCCGCCGGCCAGACCCCGCAGGGCGAGGCGACGATCGCCTGGCACGTCACCATCGCGCCGGCGTGGTTCGACCCGTCCACGGCGCCACCGCAGATCACCCCTTTCGGCATCCTCTACGCGCTCCACGACGCCCTCGTCCGCCCGCTGCCGGGCGGGCAGAAGATGGGCCCGAGCCTGGCCGAGTCGTGGAAGGAGAATCCGGACGGGCTCACGTACGAGTTCAAGCTGCGCCGCGGGCTCAAGTTCCACAACGGCGACCCGTTCACCGCGGAGGACGTGAAGTTCAGCTTCGACCGCTACCGGGGGGCCGGCGCCAAGGAGCTGCAGGCGCGCGTGCGGCAGGTGGAGATCGTCGACCCGCTGACGATCCGCTTCCAGCTCAAGGAGCCCTGGCCGGACTTCATGACGTTCTACGGAACCACCGCGACCGCGGCGGGGATCGTCGTCCCCAAGAAGTACCTCACCCAGGTCGGTGACGACGGCTTTCGCAAGCATCCGATCGGCATCGGACCGTATCAGTTCGTGAGCCACCAGCCCGGCGTCGAGGTGGTGCTGGACGCCTATCCGGGTTACTGGCGCCGCGTGCCCCAGGTCAAGCGGCTGATCATGAAGAGCGTTCCCGAGGGGACGACGCGGGTCGCCATGCTCAAGAAGGGCGAGGCGGACATCGCCTACGCGCTCGACGGGGAAGATGCCGAGAACGTCCGGCGGGACCCGCGCCTGCAGCTCGTGCCCTCCAAGCACGCGTCGATCTACTGGATCGAGTTCACCGAGCAGTGGGACCCGAAATCGCCGTGGGCCGACAAGCGCGTCCGGCTCGCCGCCAACTATGCGCTCGACCGCAAGGCCATCAACGAGGTGGCGTGTCTCGGCTACTGCCCGCCGGCCGGCGTCATCGTCCCGCGCGTGATGGAGTTCGCGCTGCAGGCCACGCCGCTGCCCTACGATCCGCAGAAGGCCAAGCAGCTCCTCGCCGAGGCGGGCTATCCGCGGGGGCTCGACGCCGGCGAGTTCGTGCCGACCCCGCCGTTCGTCACCGTAGGGGAGGCGGCCCTGAATTTCTTGAGCGCGGTGGGAATCCGGGCGAAGATGCGCACCATGGAGCGCGCGACGTTCCTCGCCTCCTGGCGGGAGAAGAAGCTCCGCGGGCTGTTCCTCGCCGCCGTGGGCAACTCGGGCAACGCCGCCAGCCGGGTGGAGGCCTTCATGTATTCCAAGGGGACCTACGCCTACGGGGGCTATCCAGACCTCGACGATCTCTTCCAGCAGCAGGCGCGCGAGCGGAACGTCGCCCGGCGCGAGGCCCTGCTCCACCAGATCCAGCAGCTGACGATCGATCGCGCGATGTTCGCGCCGATCATGGACTACCGGACGCTCCGGGGCGTCGGTCCGCGGGTGGCCGAGCACGCGCTCGATACCCAGCACCTGGTGCCGTTCTCGGCCTACGAGGAGATCCGGCTCAAGGCTCAATGAGCGCGCCCGCAGGCGCACGGAGGGATGTCATGAGACGCAGGACGCTCGTCCTGTCGGCGGTCTTGCTGTTGGTCGCGCTTCCCGTCTGGGCTCAGCCGCCCAAAGCGCCGGCGGCGAAGACGGATTTCGAGGCGCTCGTCGAGAGCTACTGGGCGGTCTGGGGCACGGGCGACGTCGCCAAGGCCGGGCAGATGTATGCCAAGGACGCCGATCTCGTGTTCTATGACCTCGAGCCGCTGAAATACCGGGGCTGGGCCGAGTACGGCCAGGGCGTCGTCCCCAACGTCCTCGACAAGTTCGCGAGCGTGAAGTTCACGGTGAACGACGATCTGAAGGCGACCGCGCGCGGCAACGTCGCGTGGACGACCGTCACCGTGCACGCCGACGGGACGTTGAAGGCCGGGGGCCCGATGAAGGCGGACATCCGGCACACGGCGATATGGGAGAAACGTGGCGGCCGCTGGCTGATCGTCCACGAGCACGTGTCGGTGCCCTCGACCCTGCCGGCGCCCAAGTAGCCCGGCGCGCGCCTACTCGAACTTGATCACCAGCACGGCGCTGTCCTTGTGCTGGAAGAGCGGAGCCGTCTTGGACAGCTCCTCCTTGCTGAGTCCGAGCGTCTTGATGATGCGCTCGTCGTTGGTGATGACCACCGCGTCCCCGCCGCGGTACTTGGCCTGATCGGCGCAGTCGCGCTGGCGGTCCTTCTCCGAGAAGAGGCCTTCGGCGAACGCGCGGTTCATCACGCCGATCCCGCTGGTGCGCTCGTCGTAGACGCGGCCGAGGACCGTGAACCGCTTGTTGGGCAGGCCCAGGTAGATCGGGACGGCGAAGTCCGAGATGCTCTGCGAGCGCTCGCCCACGGGCCAGCTCTGCGTCCCGTCGTACTTCAGGAAGACGGCGTCACCGAACTTCTTGCCCGAGTCTTGCGCGTGGGCCGCGACCCCGCTGCCGACGAGGACCGCGAGCAACCCCAGCACCCCCAGCACCCCCAGGACGACCTTCATGGCCACCTCCATGGCGAGCCGCGCCGCGACTCGAGGCGTTCGACGTCCGGCACGGATCGTATCATGCGCGATGATGGTTATCTCGGCAGGGGAGGCCAGACAGAACGCATGTACGCACGTGTGTCGACCTATGACATCCGCCCCGGGCAGATCGAGGAGCGGCTCCGCCACGGGCGTGACGTCTCGACGCCATCGCGCAAGCAACAGCCGGGCGCGCGTGGATTCCTCAACCTCGTCGATCGCCGGGCCCACAAGAACATGTCGATCAGCGTGTGGGACACGGCCGACGACATGCTGGCGGCGGAGCGACACGACGATCACTTCAAGCGGCTGAGTCACCACCGCTATGCGGCCGGCGACATCGTCCGGGAGCACTTCGAAGTCGCCGCCGTCCGGCGGGGACCGGGCGGGGCGCTGCCCACCGGGCGCTACGCGTGCGTGCGGATCTACCAGATCCGTCCCGGCAAGATCGAAGACCGGCTCCATCATGGCCGCGAGGTGACGTACCCCGCCGTCCGGCAGTTCGGCGGGTTCCGGGGGGCGCTGGTGCTCGTCGATCGCACGACGCACAAGAACGTGACGGTTAGCCTGTGGGAGACCGAGGCGCAGATGCTGGCGATGGAGCGCAACGAAGGCTACGCCCGGATGCGGTCGCATCCCCACGTCGTCGGAGAGGTCAGCACCCAGTACTTCGAGGTCGCCCGCCATGATTAGAGCTCGGGCGCTATGATCCAGGACGTGCAGGCGAGAGACCGCACCGGGATCGTCGTGGCCGTCGTGGTGGGCAGCCTGTTGCTGTCCCTGCTGATTCTGGTGTGGCGTGAGAACGAGCGACGCTATGCCGCCTTCGCGATGACCGGCTGCTTCGAGGACAGCGCGCGCTCGGCCCTCGGCACGTCGCAGGACTGCACCGGCGCCAAGCGGCTCTGCCGGGACGCGGCTCCGCTGCTCGACTGGCGGCGGTTCTGCCATTGAGGATCGCGGCGGCTCTGGGGCCGCGCTTGACACCGCCGGGCATTCCTCGATAATCCGGGCCCATGAAGGCTCCGCTCCTGATCCTTCTCCTGACGCTCCTCGTCGTCGTCGCTCCCGTGTCGGCGTCCGCGCAGGCGCCGATGACGTGGGCGGTGCACGTCTCGCTCGCGCCGACGTGGTTCGACCCCGCCGAGCACACCGGGATCATCACGATCATGAAGGTGCTCTACGCGGTGCACGACGCGCTGGTCAAGCCCATGCCCGGCAACGCGATGGCGCCGTCGCTGGCCGAATCGTGGACGGTGGCCAAGGACGGGCTCAGCTACGAGTTCGTGCTTCGCAAGGGTGTGGTCTTCCACAACGGCGATCCGTTCACGGCCGACGACGTGAAGTTCTCGTTCGAGCGCTACCGGGGCGCGGCCGCCAAGATCTTGAAGCAGAAGGTGTCCGCCGTGGAGATCGTCGATCCCCATCGCGTCCGCTTCCGCCTGAAGGAGCCGTGGCCCGACTTCATGACGTTCTATGCGACCCCGGCCAGCGGCGCCGCCTGGATCGTGCCCAAGAAATACGTCGAGAAGGTGGGCGACGACGGCTTCAAGAAGGCGCCCGTGGGGGCGGGACCCTACAAGCTCGTCTCCTTCAACCCCGGGATCGAGCTGGTCTTCGACGCGCACGACCGCTACTGGCGCAAGACGCCCGCGGTGAAGCGGATGGTGTGGCGGACGGTGACCGAGGATCTCACCCGGCTCGCCATGCTCAAGCGCGGCGAGGTGGACGTCGCGTACTCGCTGCGCGGCCCCCTCGGCGAGGAAGTCAAGCGCACGGCCGGGCTCAAGCTCGTGCCCACGGTCATCTCGGCGACCCAGTGGCTGAGCTTCGGTCCGCTGCAGTGGGACCCGAAGTCGCCGTGGCACGACCGGCGGGTGCGCCTGGCCGCCGCCCTGGCGTTCGACCGGAACGCCATCAACCAGGCGGAGACCCTCGGGTACTCCAGGCCCACGGGCAGCATCATCCCGTCGGCCTTCGAGTTCGCCCTCGCGATCCCGCCCTATCCCTACGATCCGGCGCAGGCCAGGAAGCTCCTCGCCGAGGCCGGCTACCCGAACGGCTTCGACGCCGGCGAGTATGCGTGCGACGGCTCCTACTCGAGCGTGGCCGAGGCCATCGCCAACTACCTCGCCGCGGTCGGTATCCGCACCAAGCTGCGTCCCATGGAGCGGGCGGCCTTCCTCGGCCAGTGGAAGGACAAGAAGATCCGCGGGCTCCTGCAGTCGGGCGCCGGCGGACACGGCAATGCCGCCACCCGCGTCGAGAACTATTTCGTCAAGGACGGCGTGTACGCCTGGGGCGGCTATCCCGACATCGACGATCTGTTCGTCCAGCAGGCCCGTGAGCTGGATCCCAGGCGCCGCGAGGTGCTCCTGCATCAGATCCAGCGCCTGGCCCACGAGCGGGTCATGGACGCGCCGCTGTGGGAGCTGGGCTTCCTCAACGCCATCGGGCCGCGCGTGGAAGAGTCGGGGCTCGGCCTCATCGCCTATCACCCGTACTCGGCCCCCTACGAGGATCTGCGTCTGAAACGGTAGGGCGGGGGCTCGTCCCCCGCCGGCTCCGGAGGCTCCGGACCGCCTCAGAACGTCGTGCGCGTCGGCGTCACCATGTTGATGATCCGGATCCCCGTCTTGGCTTCCGCTTCGCGCAGCGATTCCGTCAAGGCCCGCACGGCATACTTGGTGGCCGTATAGGCGATCGCCATCGGAGCGGTCTTGCGGTCCGAGACCGAGCTGATGTTGATGATGGTGTCGCGCCGCCGCTCGACCATGCCCGCGAGCACGGCCTTGATCCCGTTGAGCACGCCTCGCAGATTGGTGTCGATCTCGCGCGCGTAACTCGGCGGATCGACCTGGTCGAACGGCCGGGCGTCGAGCATCCCGGCGCTGTTGACGAGACAGTCGGTGGCTCCGCGTAGACGACGGGCTTGCCGTCAAGGTCCGGCAGCGCCTTCATGTGCCGCGAGATCAGCAGCGGGTGTCCCGCCGCGGCGAACGCGCGGGCCACGCCGAGGCCGATGCCCGAGCTGGCTCCCGTGATCACGGCGAGCGGACGATCCACGTCGGTCAGTCTGCGGGCGGCGTGGCGACCACGTCCTCGTAGCGGTGCCGCCTGGTGATGAGGCCCGCGTGCTGGAACACATCGAGCGTCGCCTCGAAGGCCGGGCGGGTGATCTCGACGTGCGGCGTCCAGCAGCCGAGCTTCTGGTAGTACGCGATGGTCGCCGCCAGCACCGCCCGATCGATCTCGGGGAAGAACGAGGCTTCCGCCTCGGCCACCTTCGCCGCCGGCGTTCCGAGGAGCCAGGCGCGCGCCTTGCGGTAGGCGCGCGTGAAGCGCTTCGCCGCGTCGGTCCGCAGCCACTCGCGGGTGGCGGCCAGGCTGGAGAACGCGCACGGCCCGATGGCCTCGCCGACGGAGGCCACGACGTGGCCGACGCCGTCGTGCTCGAGCTGCTGCGGGGCCGGTCCCTGCTGGTGGATGTAGTCGCCCTCGCCCTTGCGGAACGCCTGATCCATCCGCCCGCTCGGCACGTCGAGCGCGACGATCGCCGCGAAGTCCAGCCCTCGCCGATGGCAGGCGTACTTGAACATGGCCAGGGGCTGGCCGCCGTGATCGACGAGCACCCGCTTGCCGCGGAGCTTGTCCCAGGTGAACGCCGGGTCCGGCGCCCGGCCGGTGAGGAAGAAGCCGTCCTTCTCGTTGATCTGGGCGAAGTGAACGGCCGGCGGGACCTGGCCCTTCTCCAGCGGGCCGAAGCCCTGCGAGGGCGCCGACTGACAGACGTGCACGGTGCCCTTGACGACACCCTCGATCGCGGATGTCCCGGCCGGGGCGACCGAGTGCTTCGGCTCGAGCCCCTCCGCCTTCAGAAAGCCGCCCGCGATGGTGGCGATCAGGGGCGAGTAGAAGGCGGAAAAGCGGGTGAACTGGATGCTGATCTCGTCGCTCATGCGAAGTCTCCTACACCGCGGGACGCCGGCGGTGCCAGTCGGTCGTCTGCTGGTATGCGTGGCCCGCGCGAAGCACCGTGGCCTCGTCGAACGGCCGTCCCGCGAGCTGCAGCGACAGCGGCAGCCCGGCGCGCGCGAAGCCGCAGGGCAGCGCGAGCGCGGGGAGACCGCTCAGGTTGAAGGGCGGCGTGTTGCTGCGGGGAAAGCCGAGCGAGACGTCCCACATCGCGGCGAACGTCGGCGCCGGCTTCGGTGACGTCGGGGTGGCGAGCAGGTCGACGGAGCGCAGGACGTCGAGCATCTCGTTCCGCAGGCGCTCGCGCAGCCGCATCGCCTGGACGTACTCGGCGCCCGTGTAGAGCGCGCCCGACACGAGCCGCTCGCGCAGGAGATCGCCGTATAGCTCCGGCCGCTCGCGCAGGTCCCGCTCGTGGTAGGCGAAGGCCTCCGAGGCCATGATCACCATGAACGACGGCGCGTCCCAGATGCTGGGGATCGTCACGTCGCGGACCTCGGCGCCGAGGCTCCGGTACGTGGCCATCGCGTCCTCGAACGCGCGCGCCACCTCGGCGTCGACACCGTCGAAGAAGAAGTCGCGCGGCACGCCGATCCGGAGACCGCGGATCGGTCGGTCCAGCGTGCCGACGTACTCCGCGACGGGGGCGCGGCTCGAGGCGGGGTCGAGCGGATCGTGGCCGGCGAGCGTCTGTAACAGGTAGGCGCAGTCCTCCGCCGAGCGCGCCATCGGCCCCGTGTGGTCGAGGGTCCACGACAGCGTCGCCACGCCGGCGCGGCTGCAGCGGCCGTACGTCGGCTTCAACCCGACGATGCCGGAGAACGAGGCGGGTCCCCGGATCGAGCCGCCCGTATCGGTCCCGAGCGCGCCGACGCACAGTCCCGCCGCGAGCGCCGCGCCGGAGCCGCTCGAGGAGCCGCCGGGAATGTGCTCGCGATTCCACGGGTTGCGTGCCGGCTTGAAGCGGTGGCCCGGGGACTGGATGCCCCAGGCGAACTCGTGGGTGATGAGCTTGCCCAGCATCACGCAGCCGGCGTCTTGCAGTCGGCTCACGCACGTCGCGTCGCTTGCCGCCATGCGCTCCGCCCACAACGCCGAGCCGGCGCTCGTCCTGATGCCGCGTGTGTCGTAGATGTCCTTGTACCCCACGGGGATGCCGAGCAGCGGGCTCGCGTCGCCCCGGAGCAGAGCGGCCTCGGCGGCCTTGGCGTCGTCGCGCGCACGATCGGCGGTGAGCGTGACGAACGTGTCGAGGCTGGGGTCGACGCGGGCGATGCGGTCGAGCAGGGCTTCGGTCAGCTCGACCGGCGACACCTCGCGCTTGCGGAACCGGGTTCCGAGCTCGCGAATTCCGGCGTAGACGAGATCATCGCCGGCCATCGTCGTCTCCCGGCGCCGCGTCGAACGTCGCCGCGGGCTCGAGCGTGCGCAGCGCGCGCGAATCCATTCGCCGCAACGGCGCGAGGGCATCGTTCAGCAGCCGGCGGACCATCTCGACCCGGTCTTCGCGCAGCGTGACGCCGGCCACCGCGGCTCGTCTCCGCACCTCGTCCAGGGTGACGTCCTCACTCATCGTGCGCCTCCTTCTGTTGAAAGCATTCCGCGCCGGGCCAGGTTGCCCATCAGCGCGCCGGTGCCGAACGTCCACGGCTCCGCCTGATCACAGGACACGACCTCGTTGACGAGGCTGCCGAGCTCGGGCGCCGAGATGCTGACGACGTCGCCCGCCTTGTGGGTGAAGCCGCTGCCCGGAGCGCCGCGGTCGGCGACGGGAGCGAACATCGTCCCCACGAACAGGACGAAGCCGTCCGGGTATTGATGCGTGCGGCCAATGGCCTGGCCCGCGAGATCGGCCAGGTCCCGGCTGATCTCCCTCAACCGTGTGGTGTGGCTCAGGCGAAAGTCGTCCGCGCCTTCCACGACGGTCTCGAAGCTGAGGCCGCGGACGACGTCGAGCGTGAACGTCTCGTCGAGCAGCCGGAAGAACGGCCCCACGGCGCACGAGGCATTGTTGTCCTTCGCGCGTCCCAGGAGCAGCGCGCTGCGGCCTTCGACGTCCCTGAGGTTCACGTCGTTGCCGAGGGTGACCGCGACGATGGCGCCGGCGCTGTTGACGGTGAGGACGAGCTCGGGCTCGGGGTTGTTCCAGACCGACGCGGGATGGATGCCGACCCGCGCGCCCAGCCCCACCGGCGCCATCGGCGGGCACTTCGCGAACAGCTCGGCGTCCGGACCGATCCCGACCTCGAGGTAGGGCGACCACATGCCGCGCGCGACGAGCACGTCCTTGACCCGCGCCGCCTCCGCCGACCCGGGTCGGACGCGCCGCAGATCCGGGCCGATGATGGCCTCGATTTCGCGTCGCAGGCCCTCGGCGAGGGCGGGCTTGCCGCCCGCGCGTTCCTCGATCACGCGCTCGAGCAGGCTCGCGACGTAGGTCACGCCGCTGGCCATGACCGCGTGCAGGTCACACGGCGCCAGCATCCACGGCCGCGACGACTCGCGCCGGCCTTCGACGCTGTTGGCGACGATGTCCTCGATGGGGCCGAGGACAGGGGCGCGCGCGATCGCGGCGCGAACGTCGTCCGGCTTGGCCACATTGAGCAGCCGGCTGACGGTGGGATACGCCCACGTGAGGTCGACGGCGTCGGCGCCACGCACCCCGATGACCGACGGGCCATCCTCGCTCGGCGTCCACGCTCGCCCGACGAGCAGCGCCCCCGCGTCCGTGGGCAGGCACTCGCGGGCCGAGAGCCGCGTATCCATGGGCGGAGAATACATCGTCCGGGCGGGGATCGCTCAGCCGTCGTGGGGTCAGATGTGGCATCCTGGGGACCTTGGGCCGGACTATCCATGGGGGGAAGGCATGGCGACACGAATCGTGACGATCTCGCACGCGACAGGGGCGGGCGGGGACGGCATCGGGCGCAGCGTAGCGGATCGTCTCCACTTCCGCTACGTCGACGAGGAGATCATCGAGGTCGCCGCCAAGAAGCACGGCCTCGACGCCTCCGTCGTCGCCGATGCCGAGCGGCGCAAGACTCTGCTCGCCCGGATCCTCGACGACCTCGGCTCGGCGCCGCTGCTGGATCCCTCGGGCACCGCCGGGTTCGTGATGGCGGAGACGGCGGCCCCGCCGAGGACCGAGGCCCTGCGCGCGGTCATCATCGAGACCATCCGGGACACCGCCCAGCGCGGCGACGTGGTGATCGTCTCGCACGCCGCGGGGATTCCGCTGGCCGGTCGTGACGACCTGCTGCGGGTGCTGGTCACGGCGTCGTTCGAGACACGCGTGCAACGCGTCGCGGAGGCGACGCGGACCGACAAGGGGCAGGCGACGAAGCGCCTGAAGGATTCCGACGCGGGCCGGGCCGATTACTTCCGGCGGTTCTACCGGATCGAGCACGAGCTACCGACGCACTACGACCTCGTGATCAGCACGGACAAGCTGACGCCGGACGAAGCGGTCGAGATCATCGCCACGGCCGCCCGCGCCCACTGACCGCCCGTACGGCCTCACCCGGCGCGATGCATTCTCTTCAGCGCGGCAGGCACGTTGTAGAACCTCCCACGACGGCCGGATCCTCGGCGTCGGCGGCATCACGGGTGCACGAACGGAAGCCGGGAGGAGAGGTATGAAGATTCTGGCTTCGATGCTCATCGTGATCGGTCTCGCCGGCGGTTGCGCGCGTCACACCGTGGTCTATGAGCCGGCGGCCGCGCCGGCGTACGTCGTGACATCACCGCCCGTTGCCACGACGACGTACGTCGTCCGATACGACAACCGCGACACGTGCCGAGCCGCCGGCGGTCGCTGGCACTCGCGGACGCAGAGCTGCACGTTTTAACCGTCAGGCCGGCCACTGAGCGTGGGACGCGTCACGGCCGCCGTGGCGCGTCCCACGCCCCGCCAAGCCTCGCCCTACGTCGTGAGGCCGTAGAACTTCGCGGCGTTCTCGCAGGTGATCTTGTGCACGACGTCCTTCGGCAGGTGACCGAACTGCTCCTCGATGTACTTCGAGGATTCCGGCCACACGCCGTCCGTGTGCGGATAGTCGGAGCCCCACATGATGGTCTCCACGCCCATGTCGTCGATCAGCTTGGCGCCGATGCGGTCGAACTGGAACGTCGCCTTGCACTGCCGCCGCCAGTAGTCGCTCGGCTTCATGGTGAGGCCGAGATCGCGGAAGCGGTCCTCCCACTCGAAGTCCATGCGGTCCAGCGCGTAGGGAATCCAGCCGATGCCGCTCTCGCCGAAGGAGATCCGCAGCTTGGGATGGCGCTCCAGGACCGCGGCGCCGATGACGGCGGCCAGGATGTTGACGAGGTTCATCTGGAAGCCCGACACGCCCGTGAACATCGCGGCGCGGCGGGTGAGGCCGGTGGCCTTCTCGCGCACGCCGGGGGGCGTCGACGGGAACGTGTGGAAGTGCAGCGGGAGGTCGACCTCGCTGACGGCCTGCCAGAGCGGCTCCCAGATCGGATGCCACATGGGCTCCATGTCCCAGGAGCAGGACAGCTCGAGCCCGCGCAGCCCGAGCTTGGCCGCCCGGTGGATCTCCTGGACCGCCGCGTCGATGTCCCCATAGGGCAGGCACGCGAGCCCGATGTGCCGGTCGGGATAGTGACTGCAGAAGTCCGCGAGCCAGTCGTTGTAGATGCGGAACATCTCGCGCGCGGCCTCGTGGTCACCGAGCCGCGTGGCGGCGCCGAGGATGCCGAAGATCACCTCGACGTCGACCCCGTCCAGCTCGGCGTCCTTGATTCTCAGGTCGGGATCGATGACGCGGCGAATGCCGCGCTTGCCGTCCTCGTAGAGGCCCGTCGCCGCCATCTTGTCGACGCGGTAGTTCTGCCCGGGGACGAGCTTCTGTCCCGACGGGCCGACGCCGCAGACCAGGCCGAACGAGTGGCCGTTCTTCGAGGTCCAGTGGGGCCCGTCCGGGCCATCGGTGACGAAGGGCATGCGATCCCGCAGCGCCGCCGAGGCGTTCGACGTGAACAGGTCCGGGGGCAGCCAGGGCATGTCGATGTGGCAGTCGGCGGAGATCCGTGTGTAGGCCATTCGTTCCTCCTCGGTCGGCCCCTAGATCCTAACCCTTAACGCACGAACCGGGGCATGATCTCTTCGCCGAGCATCCGGAGGTCGCGCACCTGGCGATCCAGCTCGGAGCCGCCGAGCCCGACCCAGAGCTTGGTGGCCCCCGCGGCCGCGAGCTGCTCGATGCGCGCGATCCAGTCGCGTGGCGTGCCCGCCAGCGCGAAGCGCCGCAGCGCGTAGTCGGTCAGCCCCAGCTCCTCCATGCGCTTGGGGTTGCGCCCGGCATGGAGCACGTGGTCGTACAGCTCGTAGCCGTCGACGTATTCCTGCACCGTCTTCTCGAGCGCCTGCGGCACCAGCTTGCCCTCGAGGCCAAAGCGCATCGAGTGATTGAGGATCGACGACACGGAGGCCTTGACGCGATCGATCGCGGTGTCGTGATCGACGTCGAGCGCGTTGCGGGTGGTGAACCAGACGTCGACGTCGTGGGGGTCGCGGCCGGCCGCGCGCGCGCCCGCGTGGATGCGCGCGATCGTGTCCTTGATGACCTCGGGCAGGAGTCCCGTTCCGGCGATGACGCCGTCGCCGATGCGGCCGCCGAGATGGAGCATGCGCGGCCCCTCCGCACAGATCGAGATGGGGATACGCGAGCGGACGGCGGCGCCCGCCCAGCGGACGCGCTGGGGCCGACCCTGATACGTCGCCTCGCCGTGCGCCAGGAGATCGCGCACGCAGGTCACGTAGTCCTCGATGCGCGCCCGCGACGCGGCGGCATAGCCGATGTTGAACACCGCGCTGTCGCCGCTGGCCATGTCGAGGAAGGCGCGCCCGCCGGTGAGGCCGTCGATGGAGGCGAGGAACGAGGCCATGACCTGCGGCTCGCGGGTGAGCGGGTTGCTCGGGCGCAGGCCGATGGCCGCGCGCGACGAGGCCTGGGCCATCAGCGTGGCCCGCACGTAGGCGTCGCCTCCGAGGAACGCGGAGTCGTAGGTGCCGATGGCGGTGGCGCCGTAGCCGTCCGCCATGCGCACGAGCTCCATGAACTTCGGCACGTCTTCGCCGCGGAGTAACACGGGACTCGAGCCGAAGCCGATGCCGAAGGCGACCTTCGTCATGGGATGGGCACCGGGCTCTCCATCACGACGTCGACCAGCGAGGGGCCGTCGACCTCGAGGGCCTTGCGGAGCGTCGGCGCGAGGTCCTCGGGACGGTCGACGCGGAAGCCGGGGACGCCCATCGCGTCGGCCATGCGATCGAAGCGGAGCTCGGGATCCGTGAGGTCCATGGCGACGAAGCGACGGCCGCGTGCGGCCTTGCCGAGGTACTCGACCATGTTCAGCTTGAGGATGCGGTAGGCGGCGTTGTTGAGCATGACGTAGGTGACGGGGATCTTGTGATGGGCGGCCGTCCACAGCGCCGAGATCGAGTACATGGCCGCGCCGTCCGAGCAGATACCCACGACCTTGCGGTCGGGCCGCGCGAGCTGCGCGCCGAGGCTGCCCGGCAGGCCCGGCCCGATGCCGCCGCCGCGCACGCGCACCAGGCGACCCTCCTCCTCCGGCATGATCGCCTGGTTCAGGTGCGCGGAGTTCGTGATCGCCTCCGAGAAGACCAGGACGTTGTCGGGCGCGGCGTGCCGGATCTCGTGCATGAGCCGCGGCGCGCTGATCGGCACCGCGTCCCAGCTCGCTTTGGCCTGCTCCCAGTAGCGCGCCCGCGCCGCACGCGTCCGCTCGCCGATCTGCTCGGCGCGCGCGGCGCTGGCGCGGGCCTGCTCTTGTGTCCGCAGGCGGCGCACCTGCTCGGCCAGCTCGGCGAGCGCCGCCTTGGGATCCGCGAGGAAGGCGACGTCCGGGGTGAAGTTCTTGCCGATCTCCCAGGGGTTGATGTCGATCTGGACGATCTTCGTGCCGGACGGCACCGGGCTCTCGGCATCGGGAAAGATGAGCTGGAACATCGGCGCCCCGACGACGAGGAGCAGATCGCAGCCCTCGAGTGTCGTACGCAGCGGGCCCGGGGTCACGAAGTTGAGCGCGCCGGCGTTGAGCGGGTGCTTGGCCGGCATGTTGAACTCCGATGCATAGCACTCGAAGACCGGCAGACCCGCGACCTCAGCGAGCGCCGCCACCTCCGACTGCGCACCGGCCAGCGCCACGCTGTCGCCGACCATCAGCATCGGCTGCCGGGCGGCGAGCAGCAGGCGCGCGACCTCCGTCATCCCGGCGGCGTCGACGCGGCCGCGCCAGTTGGTGTAGGTGGTCGGGCGGATGTCGACCTCCGCCTCCTCGTCGAGCGTGTCCATGGGCAGGGCCAGGAAGACGGGCCCCTGCGGCGGCTCCATGGCGACCTTGAAGGCGCGGCGGAGCGCGCGGGGCACGTCGTGGGCGTGGTGGATCTGCGCCGACCACTTGCAGATGGGACGCGCCATCTCGGTGAGGGGGCCGGACAGGTGCGGCTCCTGCAGCAGCGTGCGGCCCGGTGATTGCCCGGCGTAGACGACGAGCGGCGTCTTGCCGATCGCCGCGTTGTGCAGCATGCCCATCGCGTTGCCGAGCCCGGGCGCGATGTGGACCTCGACATGAACTGCATCTGCGGATAGTCCTGCAGGACGTCCATGAAGCCCTGCTCGGTCGTGCCGGGGTTTCCGAAGATGTGGCGCACCCCATCGGCGATCAGCTGCTCGAGCATCGCGCGCTTCCCGGTCATCCGCGGCATGCGTCCCTCTCCTCGTGGCGGTGGTGTTTGCAGGATTCTATCGCGGGCGGAACCGTCGTATCATGCAAGTTGACTTTTCCCTCGCGGGCCAAGGAGCCAGGCACGATGCGCTTTGGGATCTTTGGAAGTGCACAGGCGAAGCGGGGTGGCCCCGACGTCGACAGCGGGGCCGGCTTCCGGGACTTCGTCGACTACAACGTCGAGGCCGAGTCACTCGGCTACCAGAGCTCGTTCGTCGTCGAGCACCACTTCACGGGCTTCGGCCAGATCTCGGCCACGCTGAATCTGCTCACCTGGGTCGGGGCACGCACCAGCACGCTGCGGCTCGGCACCGCCGTCATGGTGCTGCCGTGGCACAACCCCGTGCTGCTGGCCGAGCAGGTCGCGACCATGGATCTCCTGTCGGGGGGCCGGATCGATCTCGGGATCGGGCCGGGCTACCGGTACAACGAGTTCGCGGGCTTCTGCATCCCGATGGAAGAGGCCGAGGAGCGGTTCGACGAGTCCATCGCCGTCATGATCAAGGCGTGGACGTCGGATCAGCCGTGGTCGCACAAGGGCAAGTACTGGCAGTTCGCGAACGTGGTCGTCGAGCCGCCGACCGCCCAGAAGCCGCACCCGCCGCTGTGGATGGGGGCCGGCCGGCCGGCGTCGATCAAGAAGGTCGCCGAGCGCGACTACAACCTGATGCTCGACCAGTTCGCGCCGTTCGAGCAGATCGGCGAGCGGATCGCGCTGTTCAAGTCGGAGGTCGAGACCCTCGGCCGCACGTTCGACCCGTCGACCATCGCGGTCGCCCGCTCCGTCAACGTCGTCATGACCGAGGGGGAGCGCCAGAAGGCCCTCGAGGCGCGCCTGGCCGCGCGCAAGCGGACGGAAGCGCTGGCGCAGCGTCCCGACGGGCAGAACAAGGCGAGCATCATGTCCTACGCCTCGACCATCGAGGGTGCCGAGGCGGGGACGCTCTACGGCAGTCCCGACGAGATCGCGGCCAAGCTCCAGCTCCTGCGGGACATGGGCGTGGAATACGTGCTGCTCAACGCCGTGGGCGGGGTCAAGACCCTCCGCCGCTTCGCCCGGGAGCTCATGCCCGCATTTTCCGGGGCCGCGGCAGCCGTCTGAGCAGGGGGCGTACGATGAGCAAGCCACCGAGCGACGCGGAGCTGAAGACGAAGCTGACCCCGATCCAGTACGAGGTCACACGGTGTAGCGCCACCGAGCCCCCATTCCGGAACGAGTTCTGGAACCATCACGAGCCTGGCATCTACGTCGACGTCGTGTCCGGTGAGGCGCTCTTCGCGTCCACGGACAAGTTCGAGTCCGGGACCGGCTGGCCGAGCTTCACCCGGCCCCTCGAATCGCAGAACGTGACCGAGCACGTCGACAGCTCCCATGGGATGCGTCGGGTCGAGGTCCGGTCCGCGGAAGCGGACTCCCATCTCGGTCACGTCTTTCCCGATGGGCCCGGCCCGACCGGGCTCCGCTACTGCATCAACTCGGCTTCCCTGCGATTCATCCCGGTCTCGAGGCTCGAGGAGACCGGCTACGGGAAGTACCGGGCGCTGTTCGAGCCGTCCGACAAGCCGCAACGGTAAACGTCCGCGCCCCTGGTAAGGGTTTGACCATTTCGCGCAACCACCATCACCGCCGCCAACCGCTCGGCAGGACGTCAAACCGCCGATAGCAACGTTCTTCCGCGCTGGCACGCTCGCTGCTTTCCGCAGGTGCGTAGCAAATCGCGCAGAGCGGAGGACGTCTCGTTGAGCAGAAGACGCGGACGTGTGGTGATTCGAATCGCGGTCGGGCTCTATCTGATCGGGGCGGGCATGCTCGCCGGGGTGATCGCCGAGCGCATGCGGTTCGATGGCCGGCGGGCCGAGATCCTGGCGCGCTACGAGCAGGCGCTGGCCGTGCGCAACATGCAGCTGATGGCCGTGGAAGCTCGGCGGTTCTGACGCGCCGTCGCTGAGCCCGGCGCGGCCCTGTGCTACGCTGCGCTGGTCATGGCGACCTCCCCGATGAAGCTGGGCGTCTACCTCAACGCCCAGCACCCGGCCGGCGACGATCCCGCGCGCCGCTTCGCCGAGACCGTCGAGCAGGTCCGCCTGATCCGCTCGCTCGGGTTCGACTCGATCTGGGGCGGCGAGCACCACGTCACGCCGGGCTTCCATTACTTTCCGCTGCTGCCGCTGCTGCAGCGTCTGGCCGCGGAGGCCGAGGGCCTGTGGCTCGGCACGAACCTGGTCCTGCTGCCGCTCCACAACCCCGTCGAGCTCGCCGAGATCGGCGCGTTTCTCGACGTGGTCACCGGGGGCCGCTTCATGCTCGGGGTCGGGCTCGGGTACCGGCCCGAGGAGTTCGCGGTCTTCGGCGTGTCGATGACCGAGCGGGTGGGCCGGCTCACCGAGGGCGTCGAGATCATCCGCCGGCTCTGGAGCGAGGAGCGGATCACGCATTCGGGACGGCACTGGAAGCTGGAGGACGTCGGCATCCGCCCGCGGCCTCTGCAGCGCCCGCGCCCGCCCATCTTCGTCGGCTCCCAGGTGCCCGCGGGAATCGCGCGGGCCGCCCGTATCGGCGACGGCTGGCTGGTAGTCCCGATCCCGACCGTGGATGAATTCGACACCCAGGCGGTGGCCTTCACCGCCGCCCGCGCCGCAGCGGGTCTGCCGCCCGGAGAAATCTGCCGCCTGCTCGAGGTCTACTGCGCCGCCGACGAGGAGACCGCGATCCGCCGCGCGGCGCCGTTTCTCCTGGAGAAATATTCGGCGTATCTGTCGTGGGCCTATCCGGCGTGACCATCGACCGCGCCGCCACGCCCGAGGCGCAGCTGCGTCAGCTGGCGGCCGATCGGTTCGCCATCGGCCCACCCGCTCAGGTGATCGAGGCGCTGGTTCGCCAGCACCGGGCCGGCGTCACCCATGCCTCGATGCGCGTGAGCTGGCCGGGGATGGGGCAGGCCGATATCCTTGCCGGCATCGACCTGCTCGGGCGCCAGGTCCTTCCCGAGGTCCGCCGTCGGATCTCGGCCGGACGCGCGTGAGCCTAGAGGGGACTCGACGATGAACGTTGGTATCTCGGTTCCGCTGCCCGCCTACCTCGTCGACGTGGGGTTCATGGCG
>WNGF01002076.1_pt1 | contig 45375 bp, 45 predicted proteins | sample 5400641 | NCBI WGS metagenome assembly WNGF01 (sample SAMN13153371, study PRJNA577476) | soil metagenome | isolation source: 80 cm soil or saprolite under grassland replicate 2 | place: USA:California | collected 2016-06-15 | reverse complement strand
CGCTCGAACCCGGAAAGCGGGCGGCCTTCGAAGCGCTCCGCGATCAGAGCCCAGAGGTCGAGAGCCTCTCGCACGTGGTGCGCTCGGGCGACACGCTTCCCGGGCTCGCCCAGCAGTACTACGGCAACCGGGCGATGGGCGAGGTCATCGCCGAGGCGAACCGCCTCGCCCCCACTGCGCGGCTCGCGGCCGGCACGAAGCTCAAGATCCCCGAGGTGCCGGGCGTGCCGCTCAATCGCACGGGCGTCCGGCGCGAGCCGCCGCGCGCGCCGCCGCCCGGCCCGGGCGCGCCCGCTGCGCCGGCGCCCCCACCGCGCGAGGAGCCGTCCGAGGTCAATCCGCTCCTGGCCGAGGCGCGCGAGTCGTTCGAGCGCCGGGACTATGCCGCCGCGCTTGGCGATGTGGATCGCCTGCTGGCCTCCACGCCCAATAACCCCGAGGTCCTGACCCTCAAGAAGTCCGTGCTCTACAGCCAGGGCAAAGCCCAGTATGATCAGAGGCAGTACAAGGAGTCCTGGGCGACGCTGGGCCAGCTGGTCAGGATCGCGCCCAACTACCAGGACGCGCCGGCGCTGATGCGGCAAAGCAAGAGCCGGCTCATCGACGACCACTACAGCCGCGGCATCCGCTACTTTCGCGAGGAAAAGCTGCCGGAGGCCATTGCCGAGTGGAAGGCGGTGCTGGCGATCGATCCCCAGCACGTGGCGGCACGCAAGAACCTGGAGCAGTCCGAGCGGCTTCTCAAGAGCCTCGACGAGCGGCGCCGGTAACCACGGAGGCGTGAACAGCTAGCGTGAACGGCATCCCCGACCAGCGACGGCGGGTCGTCATCGGCGCGGCGGCGCTCATTGCCCTGGCCGGCCTCCTCTACGGCGGCTGGGTTTGGTGGCACGCCCGCGCCCACGTGACGACGGACGACGCCTATGTCGAGGGCGCCGTCGCCGTCGTGGCCTCCAAGGTCATGGGCAACGTCGTCGAGCTCGTCGCCCAGGACAACCAGCAGGTCAGGCGCGGCGATCTCCTCCTGCGCGTGGACCCGCGGGACTTCCGCGCCAAGCGCGACCAGGCGGCCGCCGCCGTGGCCGTGGCCGAGGCGGCCGTGCTGAGCCTGCGCACCGAGCTGCCGATGACGCGCGGCGTGACCCAGGCGCAGGGCGACGAGGCGCGCGGGGCCCTCGAGGGCGCACGCGCGGCGGAGTCAGCGAGCCTGGCCGCCGTCGAGGAAGCCAAGGCCAAGGTCGAATCCATGCGCGCGGCGGCGGCGGCGGCGGCGGCGGACGCGGCCGGGTCGCGGGCCACGGCCCTCCAGGCGAAACGAGAGATGGAGCGGCAGAAGAAGCTGGTCGAGGCCGGGCTGGTGGCGCTCCGGGATTACGAGCAGGCCGAATCGGCCGAGGGCTCGGCGCGCGCGGCCCTCGAAGCGACCGAGCGGCGGAAGATCCAGGCCGAGCGCGCGGTCCAGCAGACCGAGGCCGAGCTAGCTTCCCGGGTGCTCGGCATCCAGCAGGCGCGCCAGCGCGTCGCCGAGCTCAAGGGCACGCTCGCCAGGGCGGAGAGCCAGCGGCACCAGGTGCCGATGAAAGAGGCGGACATCGCCCGCGCGGAAGCGGCGCTGGCCCAGGCGCGGGCCGACCTGGCCTTCGCCGAGCTCCAGCTCCAGTACACCGAGGTCCGGGCGCCCGTGGATGGGGTCGTCTCCAGGCGCACCGTCGAGCTGGGGCAGGTGGCGCAGATGGGCCAGCCGCTCCTGGCCATCGTGCCGCTGCACGAGGTCTGGGTGCTGGCGAACTTCAAGGAGACGCAGCTGGCGCGCATCCGGCCCGGCATGCAGGCCGACGTGTGGATCGATACCTTCCCCGATCGCGTCTTCCGGGGCACCGTGGACTCGCTGTCGGCCGGCACGGGCTCGCGCTTCTCGCTCCTGCCGCCAGAAAACGCCACCGGCAACTGGGTCAAGGTCGTCCAGCGCCTGCCTGTGAAGATCCGCCTCGACCCCGGGCAGTTCGGCAACCCGCACACGCTGCGCGCGGGGATGTCCGCCGTCGTCACCGTCCGTCTCCGGTAGCCGCCATTCCGAACACGGGCGCGGAGTTCTCGGGCGCGCAGAAGTGGCTCATCACGCTGTCCGCCATGCTGGTCACGGTTATGCAGGTTCTCGACACCAGCGTGACCAACGTGGTGCTGCCGCACATGCAGGGCTCGCTCTCGGCCGGCATCGAGGAGGTGACCTGGGTCATCACCTCGTACCTGGCCGCCAACGCCGTCATTATTCCTGCCACCGGATGGCTCGCAGGCTATATCGGGCGCCGTCGCTTCTTCCTCATCTGCACCACGGTGTTCACGATCAGCTCTTTTCTCTCGGGACTGGCGCCCAACCTGACGTTCCTCGTCATCGCCCGCATCTTCCAGGGCATCGGAGGCGGGCCGCTGATCCCGCTCTCGCAGGCCATCCTGTGGGAGATCTTTCCCCTCGGCCAGCGCGGCCTCGCCATGGCCGTCTGGGGCATCGGCATCATGATGGGACCCATCTTCGGCCCCACCCTGGGCGGCTGGATCGCGGACAACTGGTCGTGGCGCTGGATCTTCTACATCAACCTGCCGATCGGCCTGCTGGGCTTCGTCATGATCAGCGCCTTTCTCTTCGACCCGCCCTATCTCAAGAAGCCCGGCCGCATCGACGCGCTGGGGCTCGTGCTCATGGTGGTAGGGTTCGGCTGTCTCCAGCTCGTCCTCGATCGCGGCGAGCACGAAGACTGGTTCGACTCCAACCTCATCGTGCTGCTCTCGGCCCTGGCGATCGCCGGCCTGGCCGGCTTCATCATCCGCGAGCTGACGGCCCGCGAGCCCGTCCTCGACCTGGGCGTCTTCGCGGATCGCAACTTCGCCACGGGCTCGCTGTTCGTCATGATGGTCGGGCTCGGGCTCTACTCGAGCATGCTGCTGATCGCGCTCTATACGCAGAAGCTCCTCGCCTATGACGCGTGGAACTCCGGCGCCGTCCTAGGGCCGGGCGGGGTGGGGAACCTCATCTCGCTCATCATTGCCGGGCGTCTCGTGACGCGCATGGACCAGCGCATCCTGGTGGCGCTCGGCTGCCTGATCAATGCCGTGAGCCTGTACCTGATGTCGCACGTCACGCTCGGCATGGACTACTGGGCGCTGGTCTGGCCGCGCTTCCTGCAGGGGTTCGGGCTGGGCTTCATCTTCGTGCCGCTCGTCACGCTCACGTTGGCGACGATCGACCGGCACAAGCTCGGGAATGCCACGGCGGCCTTCAACGTGCTGCGCAACCTGGGCGGCAGCACGGGCGTGGCGCTCGCCACGACCTTCCTCTCGCGCCGCAGCCAGCAGCACCAGTCGACGCTGGGCGCCCACATCAATATCTGGGATCCCGAGACGGCGGTCCGCCTCAAGCAGTGGACGCAGCACTTCGCGGCGCGCGGCGCCGACTCGTTCACCGCGGAGCGCCAGGCGACCGCCATGCTCTACCATGACCTCGTGGGACAGGCCCAGGTGCTGGCCTACGCCGACGACTTCTGGATGCTGGCGGTGCTCTTCACGGTGCTGCCACTCGCCATCCCGCTCATGCGCCGCGTGCAGCCGCCGCCGGCCGAGCCCAAGATCGGAGATGACTCGGGCCGCGTCGAGCCGCTTCCTGCCGCCGTCGAATAAGCGGGGTCGGGTCTGATGTCGCCCGAGTGCATTCTGTGCATGCTGAGCCTCGGTCGATGACGTTACCCTCCCGCGTTCTGGTGGCCGGACGACATTTTTCGGTCAGTCCCAGAGCGCACGCACCGCCCAAGTGATTGATTTCGCGCAGGGGACTTGGGTGGAGTGCCTTTTGCTTTCTCGTATCCCCGGAGGTGCACGATCCATGCTCCAGCGCTCCCGGGTGGCGTCCGCCGGCATTCATCTACCGCTTCGCAATCTGGCGCTCTGTCTCGACTGTGACGAGTGCTTCGACCTCGGCTATGCGGCCTGTCCCGCGTGCGGGAGCAGGACGTGGACCCCAGCCGCCCGCTTCCTCGATCTCGTCGCGGGACCGCGGTCGAACCGCCTGGGCGGGAGGGTCCGGAAGGCGCTCCCCCGCCGGGCTGCCGAGGACGTGGCGATTGTCAGACATCTCCTCGTCGTCGCGCGGCACCGCCGGGAGCTCTACGAGGAGATCAAGCGCGCCTTCGCGGGGCACGAGACCGTGCAGGTGATCCTCGACCGGCGTGTGGGCGAGCGACGCCAGCGCAAAGGAGTGCCGATGCTCGACCGACGCCGGCACGATCGGCGGTCCCGCTCCGCCATCGACGAGCAGCTCCGGACCATCGGCTGGTCCCTCGTCCTCCTCGATCTCGCTACGGAGGCCAGGTCTTGCGGAGATGCGCTCGCCGCGGGACGGATGTCGTCATGGAAGACCTGACGCCTACACCGCGCCGGCAGCTCTTAGGCGGCTGATCTCCTCTTCGGCGTAGCCGCACTCGCGCAGGATCTCCTCGGCGTGCTCGCCCGGCATGGGCGGCGGACGCGTGACCGTCGCGCGGCCCGTGGAGAGCTCGAGCGGAAAGCGCAGGAGCCTGACGGGACCGGCGACGGGGTGGGCGATCTCCTCGACGGCGTCGGCCGCCCGCACGGCCGGGTCGGCGAAGGTCTCGGTATACGTGTTCACGGGCGCGGCCCAGATGCTCTGGGGCACCAGGTGCTCGACCCACTCCGCCGTCGTGCGCCGGCGGACGACGGGCTCGATGAGCCGTGCCACCGCCTCGCGCTCCTCGAAGTTCCAGGTCACGGCGGCATACGGCTCGAGCGCGGGGAGCGGGAGCGCGCGGGCCAGCGACGCCAGAGATGACATGGAGAGAACGAGGTAGCCGTCCTGCGTGGCGTAAACGCCGTAGGGCGGCGGGTGGAACATGCTCGCGAGCGGCGTGGAGCTCTTCTCGAGGCGCGCGCCGTTGAGGAAGTACGTCGCGACCTCGATCTGGAGATCGAGCGCGGCCTTGAGCATGCTGATCTCGACCTGCAGCCCCGCGCCGGTGCGCGTGCGCTCGAGGAGCGCGGCCAGCACGCCCATCGCGAGGAGCGCCGCGCCGTGCTGATCGATGACGGCCGTGCCGACCGGGGTGGGAGGCTGGCCCGCGCGCCCGGAGATGTCCGCGAGCCCGGAGAAGGCCTGCATCAGGAGGTCCTGTCCCGGCCTGTCGCGGTACGGGCTCGCCTCGCCATAGCCCGAGGCCGAGACGTAGATGAGCCGCGGATTGAGCGTCGACACCTCCGCCCAGCCCAGCCCCAGCCGCTCCATGACGCCCGGTCGGAAATTCTGCACCAGCACGTCCGCCGTCTCGATGAGGCGCCGCGCGACGGCCAGGCCCTCCGGCTTCTTGAGGTCGAGCGTCAGACTCCGCTGGTTCCTGTGGGCGAGGAGGAAGAAGGTGCTGACCCCGTTCAGGAAGAGATCGCAGCCTGACCAGTTGCGCTCCCAGAGCGTGCCGCCGGGCGGCTCGATCTTGACCACGTCGGCGCCCAGGTCCGCCAGGAACTGCACGCCCGAGGGGCCGAGCAGGAACTGCGTGAAGGACAGGACGCGGACGCCCGAGAGGACGCGGAGCGGCGGGCGCTCGCTCACTCGACGGCCTTGAGGATATGGGTCGCGGCCGCCACCACGTCGCCGCGCTGGCTGGTGCAGGTCACGCGCGCGAAGGTCTTCATCTGCGCCGGGTCGCGCTCCACGATCTCATAGGCGACCGTGACCGTGTCGCCGATGAAGAGCGGAGCGGGGAAGCGGACCCTGTCGTAGCCGTAGGAGACCCAGGTGCCCGACAGGCCCTCGAGCACGCGCGTCGAGGCATTGGACATGAGGCCGACGGCGAGCGCGCCGTGGGCGATGCGCCGGCCGTAGCGCGTCGTGCGCATGTACTCCTCGTCCACGTGGTTGGGGGAGAGGTCGCCCGTGATCCCCGCGAAGAGATAGACGTCCGATTCCGACACCGTCTTGCTGAAGCTGACTCGGCGCCCGATGGTGAGCGCCTCGAAGCCGTCCTTGCCATCTGCCATGGAGTCCTCCTTGCTCGCGCGAAGCGGGCGCCAGATTAGTGCCCTCAGGAAGCGGCGTCAACCGTCCCGATAGGGTACGATGAATCTCATGAGGCGTATGCAGAAGCTGCCCCTCGTGTGCTCCGGTCTCTGGCTCTTCGCGGCCGGCTGGCTCGGCTGCGCGCGCGTGCCGGGCGTCGAGGTGCCGTACGTCCAGACGCCCTCCGAGGTCGTCATGGAGATGCTGCGCCTGGGGCGCGTGACGCCGGACGACGTGGTCTATGACCTGGGCTCGGGCGACGGGCGGCTCGTCATCGCGGCGGCGCGCTACTTCGGCGCCCGCGGCGTGGGCATCGAGCTCGATCCGGCGCTCGTCGCCGAATCCGCGAAGATCGCGCGCCGGGCGAATGTCGCGGCGAGGGCGCGGTTCCTCCAGCAGGACATCTTCGAAGCCGACATCAGCGAGGCGACGGTGGTGACGATGTACCTCTCGCCCGACGTGAATCTGCGCCTCCGCCCCAAGCTCCTGTCCCAGCTCAGCCCCGGCGCGCGCATCGTCTCCCACGATTTCCCGATCGGTGACTGGGCGCCCGATCGCGTCGTCAATTTCAAGGGCCCCGAGCGCACCCACGTGCTCTCGCTCTGGGTCGTGCCGCCGCGCCCATGAGCCAGCGCCTGATCTCTTCGGCACGGCCGTGCCGGCGCCTGCGAGCACGCGCGAAGGCATCGGACGGATACACTCCGATGACGGGCTGTGCTATACTCCGCGCGGTTTTCCACTTCTCAGGAGGCGCAGCGTGACGGGGTATCTGGCGGTGTTCATCTTCCTCGGGCTCATCGTGGCGTTCGCCCTCGTGTCGCTCGCGGCGGCCTTCGTCCTCCGGCCCTCGCGACCGTTCGCCGCCAAGCTCGAGAACTACGAATGCGGCGCCGAGCCCATCGGCGAGGCGTGGGTGCAGTTCCCGGTCGGCTTCTATCTGGTCGCGCTCATTTTCCTCGTCTTCGACTCGCTCGCCGTCTTCCTCTTCCCGTGGGCGCTCGTGCTGCGCGGGCTCGGGCTGCCGGGCGTCGGCGTCATGGGGCTGTTCGTGGCCATTCTCGGGCTCGGGTGGTTCTACGCGTTCCGCGAGGGAATCCTCGAATGGAGATAAAGGCCCCGACGCCGCAGATCCCGCCCGCGGTCTGGACCGAGTTCAAAGACCTGCAGGAGTGGGAAAAGCTCCACCAGGAGCGTCCCGAGGGCGACAAGCACTCGGCGCTCTTCGAGAGGCTGGAGGAAGGCATCTTCAACTTCCCCGGCGGCTTCGTCGTCACGACGCTCGCCGACGGCTTTCTCAACTGGGCGCGGAAGTCGTCCGTGTGGCCGGTGACCTTCGGCCTCGCCTGCTGCGCCATCGAGATGATGGCGACCTTCGCCTCCCGCTTCGACGTCGAGCGCCTCGGCATGGTCCCGTGGGCCTCGCCGCGCCACTCTGACCTGATGATCGTCTCGGGAACGGTCACCATCAAGATGGCGCCCATGCTCAAGCGCATCTACGACCAGATGCCCGATCCCAAGTGGGCCGTGTCCATGGGCTCGTGCGCGAACTCGGGCGGGCCCTTCCGCCACGGCTACCACGTCGTCAAGGGCGTCGACCGCGTCATCCCGGTGGACGTCTACGTGCCGGGCTGCCCGCCGACGCCCGAGTCGCTCCTGTACGGTCTCCTCGTCCTCCAGGAGCAGATCTCCCACTTCCGTAAGACCGGACAGCGCGCCGCTCCCACCGAGAAAACAGACTAGTGGGCCTCCAACGAGTTTCGCCGAAACCTCGCCCACGACCCCAGAGTGCCGGGCCAAATAACGAGTCAGACGAAGCCCGAGGGAGGCAGCAGCCCGAGGCGTACGTGGGTGTACGTTGAGGGTTGCTGCCGACCGAGAACGAAGTATGGCGAAGTTAGTTGGGCCGGCACTAGGGTGCTGACGCAAGCGCAGGCTCGCGCTCTCATCCAGGAACGGATCGGTCTGACCGCGGCGGGGGAGGGCCCGCTTCTCGTCGTGGAGGTCCTCCCCGCGCGGTGGCAGGAGCTCGGCCGGTTCGCCCGCGAAGCTCTGGGCTGCGTCTACTTCTCCTTCATGACGGCCGTGGACTGGAAGGAGCAGGGGCTCGAGCTGGTGGCGCGCGTCGAGAACCTGGATGCGAACGTGGCCGTCGTCATGAAGACCAAGCTCGGTCCGGGCGAGACCCGCTGCGCGTCCCTCCAGCCAATCTGGCGCGGCGCCGAGTGGATGGAGCGGGAGTGCTACGACATGTTCGGCGCGCGCTTCGAGGGGCATCCCGACCTGCGGCGCATCCTCCTGCCCCACGACTGGGAGGGCCATCCACTGCTCAAATCCTACGCCGTCGACACGCCGCATCCGCCGTACCGCTAGGGAGAGGCCACCATGATCCACGAGCTCAGGACGTACACGCTGGCGCCGGGCACGCAGGGGCAGTACGTGAAGAACTCCGCCGAGATCGGGCGCAAGATCCGCGGCGACAACTACGGCAAGCTCGAAGGCTTCTGGTCGACGGAGTTCGGGACGCTGAACCAGGTCGTCCACCTCTGGACGTTCGAGAGCCTCAACGAGCGCGAGCGGCTGCGTGGGGAGCTCGCGAAGAACGAGCAATGGACCAAGGTCTATCTGCCGCAGACCCGCGGCGCCCTCGTGGCCCAGGAGAACAAGATCCTCTCGGTCGTGCTGCCGCTCAAGCCGCCGGCCGAGCCTGGCCACGTCTACGAACTGCGCTGGTACCGGGCGCATGTCGGCAAGCTCGGCGAGTGGTTGGCTCTCTTCAAGGGCGTCATGCCGGCGCGCGAGAAGTATTCGAAGAACGTCGGAGTCTTCCAGACGGAAGCCGGGCAGCTCAACGAGGTCGTGCACCTCTGGGCGTACAAGGACCTCAATGACCGCGCCGCGGTCAGAGGCAAGGTGCTCCAGGACCCGGAGTGGCAAACCTATCTCGGCAAGTCGGCCCCGCTGCTCGCCGAGATGAAGTCGGTCATCCTCAATCCCGCTCCTCACTCGCCGATGAAATGATGCTCGAGCCGGGACAGGGCCCGCACCTCGAGCCGAGCCGCAACGCGGCGAGGCGAGGGCCGAGATGGACGACGGCACGCGACACAACGCAAGCATGAGATAGCGATGGATATCGAATCGCGGCAGGTCCTCGAGATGGGATATGGCGGGGCCGAGCGCCTTACCATGAACATGGGGCCTCAGCACCCGTCTTCCCACGGGGTCTTCCGCATCATCCTGACGCTCGAGGGCGAGACTGTCATCGCCATGGACGCCGTCATCGGCTATCTCCACCGCTGCCACGAGAAGCTCGCCGAGACCCTGACCTACACGCAGTACCCATCCATCGCGTCCAAGACCGACTACGTCGCTGCGATGACGAGCGAGCTCGCCTATGTGCGCGCGGCGGAGCTGGTCGGCAAGATCGACGTGCCGAAGCGCGCCCAGTACCTGCGCGTGATCGTGGCGGAGCTGCAGCGGGTCGCCTCGCACTGCCTGTGGCTCGGCACCTGGTGCCTGGACATGGGCGGGGCGCTCGGCGGCGGCGCGACGGTCTTTCTCTACTGCATCCGCGAGCGCGAGGACGTGCTCGACCTCTTCGAGTCGTTGACGGGCGCGCGGCTGCTCTACGGCTTCCACCAGGTCGGCGGCACGCGCTATGACATCCCGGCGGGCTGGGCCGCGAAGTGCCGGGAGACCGTGGACAAGATCGACGGGCGCATCGGCGAGTTCGAGGAGATGCTCGAGTCCAACGCCTTCTTCATGGCGAGGACCCAGGGCGTGGGCACCGTCTCGCGCGAGCTGGCGCAGGAGGTCGGCATTTCCGGACCGCTCATCCGCGGCTCGAACGTGAACTACGACATCCGCCGTGCCGAGCCCTACTCCTCCTACGAGGACTTCGACTTCAAGGTGCCCGTCGAGACGGCGGGCGATTGCTTCGCGCGCTACCGCGTGCGGATGATCGAGTTCCGCGAGTCCATCAAGATCGTGCGCCAGGCGCTCGACGGCCTGCCCGAGGGGCCGATCTCCTCGCGTCCCGGCGTCAAGTCGGTGGGGCAGGTGCGCATCCCGAAGGGCGAGGCCTATGCCCGGGTCGAGGGCGCGCGCGGCGAGGTGGGCTGCTACCTCATCGCCGACGGCTCAGCCAAGCCCTACCGCTTCAAGTGGCGCGGCGCCTCGTTCTCGAATCTCGCGATCCTGCCCCACATCATCCCGGGCCACAAGGTCGCCGACGTCGTCGCCATCATGGGCTCGGTCGATCCCGTCTTCGGCGAGGTCGACAGGTGAGGTCAGGACAACTCGCCCCCTCACCCTGCCCTCTCCCCCTCGCGGGGGAGAGGGAGGAAGAAGCCCTCTTCGTGGTGGGCCTTGGATCCCTCTCCCCCTCTTGGGGGAGAGGGCAGGGTGAGGGGGCGCCCTGATGCTCCCGGCTCTCTACGCTTTCATCGTGGGCTTCATCGTGCTGAACGCCATCATCGGCATGGTGACGTACGTGACGCTGCTGGAGCGGAAGTTCGCCGCCCGCATGCAGTCGCGCATCGGCCCCTACCGCGTGGGGCCGCATGGCCTGCTCCAGCCCATCGCGGACGCGCTCAAGCTCATGATGAAGGAGGACGTCGTCCCGCGCCTGGCCGATCGCAGCGTCTACAACCTGGCGCCCATCGTCTTCCTGATTCCGTGCATGCTCATCTTCGCCACGCTGCCCTTCGCCCCGGGGCTGGGCGTCGCGGACCTCAACATCGGCATCCTCTTTTTCCTCGCGGTCTCGGCCATGGAGATCGTGGGCCTCTTCATGGGCGGCTGGGGGTCGAACAACAAGTACGCCCTGCTCTCGGCGATGCGGGCCGTCAACCAGATCATCTCCTACGACCTGCCCTTCGTCTTCACGGCGCTCATCCCCGTGCTCCTCTCGGGGTCGCTCAAGCTCTCGGACATCGCGGCGGCCCAGCCGGACGTGCTGCACTGGTTCATCTTCTACCCGGTGATCGGCCAGCTCGCCTTCCTGGCCTACATCGTGGCGACGCTCGCCGCCGAGAACCGCGTGCCCTTCGACATCCTCGAGGCGGAGTCCGAGCTGGTCGCCGGCTTCCGCGTCGAGTACTCGGGGATGAAGTTCGCGCTGATCCAGCTCGGCGAGTACGCCCATATGATCGCGACCTCCTTCCTGGGCGCGCTGCTCTTCCTGGGCGCCTGGGGCGGACCGGGGGCGGCCGGGTCGTCGACCCTCGCGGCGTTCTACTTCCTCCTCAAGGCGATGTTCGTCTTCCTCCTGGTGACGTGGGTGCGCTGGAGCTTCGTCCGGATCCGGGTGGACCAGATCCTCGCCATCTCGTGGAAGCTGCTTCTTCCGGCGACGCTGCTGCTGCTCATGGCCACGGCCGTCGTCGTGGCGTGGAAGGGGCCGATCGGTGGATAGGCAGCTCGGCCAGAGCTTCTGGCCCGACCTGGGCAATCTGGTGAGCGCCATCGGGCGCGCCATGTGGATCACCCTCCTCAACTTCTTCCGCAAGCCGGTGACCGTGCACTACCCGGACGTCACGCGCGTCTACCCCGACCGCTTCCGGGGCGTGCTCGCGCTGACGTACGACAAGGAGACCGGCGAGGAGAACTGCATCGGCTGCCGGCTCTGCGAGTACATCTGCCCGCCGCAGGTGATCAAGGTCGAGATGCTGAAGGCCGAGAAGCGCAACTTCGCCAAGACCTTCACCCTCGAGCTGTACGCCTGCGAGTTCTGCGAGCTCTGCGTCCAGGTCTGCCCGACGGACGCCATCATCATGATGAAGTCCTTCGACCTCGCCACCAGCGACCGGCGCAACCTTCTCCTCGACAAGGACCGCCTCCACACGATCGGCCTGCAGTTCGAGCCGTCGTGGGCCACGGGCACCGGGCTCAGGGACATGCAGACGCCTCCCAAGGCGCCGAAGGGCGAGGCCGCCCCGACGGAGGGCAAGGCCGGGTGAGTCTCGAGCCCGTGGTGTTCTGGGGGCTCGGGGCCGTGCTGATCGCCTCGGCCCTGGCCGTGGTCCTGACGAAGAATCTCTTCCACTCGGTGCTCTACCTGGCCCTGTCGCTGACGTCGATGGCGGGCGTGTTCCTGTCCCTCGACGCCGAGTTCCTGGCCGCCGTCCAGCTCCTTCTCTACGCGGGCGGCGTCGTGACGATCGTGGTCTTCGCCATCGTCGTCACCGAGCGGCTGGTCGGCGTCCGCATCACCCAGACGAGCCGCCACCTGGTGACGGGCGTCGTCCTGTCGGGGGCGCTGCTGGCGGCGGTGCTCGGCTTCCTCCGCGCGGTGCCGCTGCCGACCGAGCGGCCCCCGCTGGGGGTGGACGTCACCAGGGTGCTGGGCCAGGTCCTGCTGACGGAGTTCGTGCTGCCGTTCGAGCTCCTGGGCGTGCTGCTCCTGGTCGGCCTGCTGGGCGCGCTGTATTTCGCTCGCTCCGAGGAATGATCATGCCTCCAGGGGGTCACCCTCACCATCGCGCCCAGGATCCAGATGCCGACGGACATGTCGAGGGCGACCGGTAATGGGGCTGGGAGCCTATCTCACGCTCGCAGCGCTGCTCTTCGTCATCGGCCTCTTCGGCGTCGTCACGCGCCGGAACACGATAGGGATCCTGCTCGGCATCGAGCTGATGCTCAATGCCGTCAACATCAACCTGGTCGCCTTCGCGCGCTTCAATGCTGACGTGGTCGGGATGATCTTCACGGTCTTCACGATCGCCATCACGGTCGCCGAGGCCGCGCTGGGGCTCGCGATCGTCATCCTGATCTTCCGGATCCGGCGCACCGCCATCGCCGACCACCTGGACCTTCTGAAGGGTTGACCTCGATTCCATGACGACCGATCCGGCCCTGCTCGCGCTCGCGGCCCTCCTGCTGCCCGCGTGCTCGTTCGTGATCCTGGCGGTGGTGGCGCCGCTTCGCCGCCTCGGCCGCCCCGCGGCGTACCTGTCCATCCTGTTCTCGGCTGCGGCGCTGGTGGCGGCGATCGGCGCCTGGCGGCTCAGCCTGGACGGGGGCTACTCCGAGTGGCTCTGGAGCTGGATCCCGGCCGAGGCGGGACCGCTCGCGAGCGTGGGCGTGCTCGCGGACTTCGACTCGGCGATCATGCTGATCCTGGTCGCGCTGATCTCCTTCCTCGTCCAGGTGTACTCGCTGGGCTACCTCTCGGACGAGGCCGCGCCCTCGCTCGGCCGCTACTACGTCTACCAGTCGCTCTTCGCCTTCTCGATGATGGGCCTGGTGCTGGCGCCCAACTTCGTCCAGCTCTTCATCTGCTGGGAGCTGGTGGGCCTCTGCTCCTATCTCCTGATCGGCTACTGGTACACGCGGCCAGAGGCGGCGCGCGCAGCCGTCAAGGCCTTCTGGGTCACGAAGGCCGGGGACGTGGGTCTGCTCATCGGCATCGTGCTGCTCTGGTACCAGACGGGCACCTTCGACTTTCTCCAGCTGCTCCAGCTCGCGGACGCCGGACGCATCCCGCTCGAGGGCCTGGCCGTCATCACCTTCTGCATCTATCTGGGCGCGGCGGGCAAGTCGGCCCAGTTCCCGTTCCACATCTGGCTCCCCGACGCCATGGAGGGCCCGACGCCGGTCTCGGCGCTGATCCACGCCGCGACCATGGTGACGGCCGGGGTGTACCTGCTGACGCGCACCGTGTGGCTGTTCAGGCTCACGCCGGACGTGATGGAGATCGTGGCCTGGAACGGCGCGTTCACGGCGCTGCTGGCCGCGGTGCTGGCCTGCGTGCAGACGGACATCAAGCGCGTGCTGGCCTATTCCACGGTCTCGCAGCTCGGCTACATGATGGCGGCCATCGGCGCGGGCTTCGCCTCGGCCGGCTTTCTCCACCTCCTGACTCACGGCATCTTCAAGGCGCTCCTCTTCCTGGCCGCCGGGGCCGTCATCCACGCCGTTGGCACCAACGACATCTTCCACATGGGTGGGCTCAGGCGGCCGATGCCGCAGACCTTCATCGTCTTCCTCGTCGGGACGCTGTCGCTGGCGGGCATTCCCCTCTTCGGCGGCTTCTTCTCCAAGGAGGAGATCCTGGGCGCCGTCCTGGCGGGCAGGCTGCCTGTGCCCTTCGCGATGCTTCTCCTGGGCGCCTTCCTCACCGCGTTCTACATGTTCCGCGTGGTCTTCATCACCTTTGCGGGAGCGCCGGCGGCCGCGCACGCCGGACACGGCGATGGAGACCGCCACCTCCACGACGCGCCGCCCTTCATGGCCCTGCCGCTGTGGATCCTGGCGGTGATGTCGGTGAGCGCGGGCGTGCTCTTCGCGTTCTGGCATCCGGAAGCCGAGTTCGAGGCAGCCGGCTGGCTCACGCCGACGGCGGTCGCCGTGGCGACGGCCGGCATCGCGCTGTCCTATCTCGTCTACCAGCGCCGGGCCATCAGCGCCGACGCGCTCGCGAGCGTGTTCTGGCCGATCCGCGCCGCGGCGCTCCGGCGCTTCTGGATAGACGACCTCGTCGCCGGCGCATACCGCGTCGTCCTGCTGGGCTTCTCCAAGGCCGTGGGCTGGGTGGACCGCTACCTCGTGGACGGCCTGCTCAACGTGCTCTCCGCCTGGACCCTCATGGCCGGCGACCGCCTGCGTCGCATCCAGTCCGGTCACGCGCAGGACTACGTCTACGGCGTCGCCCTCGGCGTGATCGGCCTCCTCGCGTGGATGCGGTGGCCGCGGTGAGCGGGTTCCCCACGCTGACGGTCATCACCTGGTCGCCCTTCATCGGCGCCGTGCTCATCATGTTCCTGGCCCGGCACCGGCCGCTGCTGGTCCGCTGGCTGGCGCTCCTCTCGACCGGCCTGTCGCTGCTCTTGTCGCTCCGCATCTACTGGGGCTATGACCGCGAGGCGGCGGGCTTCCAGTTCTACGAGGAGCTGCCGCTGGTGCCGCCCCTGGGGATCACGTACCAGCTGGGCGTGGACGGCATGAGCCTGCTCATGGTGCTGCTGACGAGCATCATCATCTTCGCGGGGGTCTTCGCCTCGTGGACCGTCAAGGAGCGGAGCCAGGAGTTCTACGCGCTGCTGCTCCTCCTCGTCACGGGCGTGTTCGGCGTCTTCGTCTCGCTCGACCTCTTCATCCTCTTTCTCTTCTACGAGATCGCCGTGCTGCCGATGTACCTCCTGATCGGCATCTGGGGCTCCTCCGGCGAGATCCGGCCGCAGGGGATATTCGGCTGGGCGTTGAGGCGCACCGGCGTGGGCACGAAGGAGTACGCGGCGATGAAGCTGACCCTGTACCTGCTGTTCGGGTCCGCGTTCATCCTGGTCGGGATCCTCGCGCTCTACGTCGCCTCGGGCTCGTCCTCCTTCTCCTTCCTCGAGATGGAGGGGATCCAGTTCGAGCCGCGGCTGCAGTCCTGGGTCTTCCTCGCCTTCTACGTGGGCTTCGGCATCCTGGCGGGCATCTGGCCCCTGCACACGTGGTCGCCGGACGGCCACGCCTCCGCCCCGACGGCCGTCTCCATGCTCCACGCGGGTGTGCTGATGAAGCTGGGCGCCTACGGCGTGATGCGGCTGGGGTTCGGGCTCCTGCCCGACGGTACCCAGCAGTGGGTGTGGCTGGTGGGCGCGATCGCCTGCGTCAACATCGTGTACGGGGCGCTCAGCGCCATGGCGCAGACCGACCTCAAGTACGTCATCGCCTACTCGTCGGTCTCCCACATGGGCGTCGTGATGCTGGGGATGGCCACGCTCACCGAGACCGGCCTCAATGGCTCGGTGTTCCAGATGTTCGCCCACGGCATCATGACCGGGCTCTTCTTCGCCCTGGTCGGCCTCGTCTACGAGAAGGCCCACTCCCGCGCGATCTTCAGCATGGGCGGCTTCGGGCAGATGATGCCGGGCATCGCGACGGCCTTCACCGTTGCGGGCCTGTCCTCGCTGGGTCTCCCGGCGACGGCCGGCTTTATCGCCGAGTTCATGACCTTTCTCGGCGCCTGGCAGTCGGCGCATCCGTGGTGGCTCTTCCCCGGCGTCGCGGGCGCCTTACTGACCGCGATCTACGTGCTGCGCGTCACCAAGCAGATCTTCTGGGGGCCCAAGGCCGCCGATCCCCACTTCCAGCACCTGCCGGACGCGCAGGGTCCCGAATGGGTGGCCCTGGTCATCCTCGTCACGACCCTCGTGATCTTCGGCGTGGTGCCGAGCATCGCCATCGGTCCCGTGGACACGGCCACCGTGCCGCTCCTGATCCGCTTCGGGATGCTGCCGTGACGTCCGGGATGAGGCTCGAGATCGGTCTCGGCGTCCTGATCCTGCTGGTCTTCTTCACGGGTCTCTTCTGGCGCGGGCAGGACAAGCGGCGGGTCGGCGTGCTGGCCGCCATCGGGCTCGTGGTCCTATTCGGCATGTCCTTCCGCGCCGAGCCGGGCGCCGTCCTCTTCGGCGGCACCTTCGTCCAGGACGAGCTGGCGATCTTCTCGAAGCGCCTCTTCCTCCTGGCGACCATCCTGGGCGTGCTGGGCTCGCTCTCGCTCCGCGCGGAGACCTTTGCCCGGCGGGCCACCGAGTACTACGTGGCCATGCTGGGCTCGCTGCTCGGGATGTTCGTGCTGGCCTCCGCCCGGGAGCTGATCCTGCTCTTCGTCGCCTTCGAGCTCATGTCCATCCCGCTTTACGTGATCTCGGGCTTCCGCAAGCGGGAAGGGGAGGCGGTCGAGGCCGCGCTCAAGTTCTTCCTGATCGGCACGGTCTCTTCGGCCTTCATCGTCTACGGGCTGTCGTTCGTCTACGGCGTCGCGAGGACCACGGACCTGAGCGCTGTCGCGACGGCGCTCCAGGACGGGCACCCGCTGCTCGTGCTCGGCATGGTGCTGACGCTGGGGGGCCTGGGCTTCAAGATCGCGGCCTTTCCCTTCCACATGTGGGTGCCCGACACCTATGAAGCGGCGAGCACGCCCTTCGTTGCGTGGCTGTCGGTGGCACCCAAGGCCGCGGGCTTCGTTGTGATGTTCCGGCTCTACCTCGAGGGCGTGGGCGATCCCGTCCTCCTGTGGGTGCCGCTCATGGCGGGGCTGGCCACGGTGACCATCATCGCCGGCAACTTGATGGCGATCCCCCAGCAGAACATCAAGCGGCTCCTGGCCTACTCGGGCATCGCGCATATCGGCTACATGCTGGTGGGCTTCGCCGCCGTCTCGGCCTCGGGCGTGGCCATGATGCTCTTCTACCTCGTGGCCTACCTCTTCGGGAACATGGGCGCCTTCTTCGTCGTCGAGGCGGTGGCGCAGTCAGACGGCTCGGAGGCCATCGCGGCGTACAAGGGGCTGGCGCAGCGCTCGCCGGTGCTGGCGCTCTGCATGCTCCTCTTCCTCTTGTCGCTGGGCGGGATCCCGTTCGTCGCGGGGTTTTGGGCCAAGTTCTACGTCTTCTGGGCCGCGGCGGAGCAGGGGTTGTACTGGCTGGTGCTGGTGGGCGCGCTCCTGACCGTGGTGGCGCTCTTCTACTACCTGCTAGTCGCCAAGCGCATGTACATCGACGCCCCGGAGCGCACGCAGCCCGTGCCGGTGCCGCCGCTCCTGGGTTTCTCGATCTTCGTCTGCGCGGCGGGCGTCGTCGTCATGGGCCTGTACCCCAAGCCCGTGGTGATGGCCGCGCTGCGCGCCGCCTCGGGCCTTTTCTAGCGCGGATTACGCGCGAACATCTGACCCCTCACCCTACCCTCTCCCCCGTCTCGGGGGAGAGGGATCAGAATGAAGAGAGCAACGTGGCGAGAGTGTTATCTTCCCTCTCCCCCGTCTCGGGGGAGAGGGCAAGGGTGAGGGGTCATACGACGATGAAAGACTCTCCTTCATGAATCGTTCAGGCTAGCGAGCCGCCCGCGAGCCGTCAGAACGCCGCCTCGCCGGCGCGTCGATCACAGGTGGTCGTCGTCGCCGATGTCGAAGCGCGGCAGGCCTGTTCCCTGGTCCGTGCCGTCCCATGCGCTGGTGCGCCAGTTGTCGGCTTCGCCCGCTGGCGCGCGCCACGGCGGGAGGGCGAGACAGAGTCGGGTCGCCAGCGACGCGACGTAGGGCTCGTACATGGCGCGGAGCGTGGCCAGCGTCCGCTCGGCCACCGGCCCTTCCTTCAAGATGACTCCTTCCAGGGCCAGGCTCGACCGGAGAGAGCGGAAATCCTCCGGGGGCATCCGGTCGGGGTCGGGTGCTCGCGGAGGCGTGCCGATCGCCTGGGCCAGGTCCACCACCGCATGCCGCGCCATCGCGAAGGTGAGCTGAGCCTGCCGGGCGGGCCCGCCGTCCACGCCCACCATCACCACCGCGCTGGCGTCGAGCACGGTCGTCAGCGCCCCCAGCCAGGATTGGTGCTCGTGCTGCGAGCGGAAGAACATGAGCACGGGATAGGAGAGGTGGCTCTCCAGGAGCTCGGCGGACCAGCGCTCCCAGTCACGCAGGAGGGTCTCGAGCTCGGCCATGTCGTGGCCGTGACGGCGGAGGAGCTCGCCCGCGCTGGGCGGCGAGCCGGCGCGCCCATCAAGTAGCGAGATGTTGACCTCGCGCCGCGAGAAGCCCTGATAGAGCACCGGCAGATAGCCGATGACGAGGGCGAGGAAGCCGAAGCCCACCCCCGCCTCGATGACGGTGAGCGCGCGGGCCAGCGCGCTGTCCGGTGTGACGTCTCCGATGCCGAGCGTGAAGAGCGTGGTGCCGCTCATGTAGAGATCGGTCCAGAAGCCGTTCGTGCCCTCGGTTACGTTGAGCCGCGAGCCGAGCCCCCACTGCGTCATGGCGAAGCCCACGACGAGGGCGGTCGCCCAGCACGCCATCAGGAGCAGGATGGAGAGCGGCCCGAAGATCGCGAGGAATGTCTCGCGCCGGCGGCTGCGCCCGAGCAGGCGCGCGGCGGTGGTCCACGCGGGCCAGGTGGTCAGATAGAAGAGCCGCGCGGGACGCAGGGTCCGGGTTGCAGTCCGCGGCAGGACCAGCATCTCGAAGGCATCCCAGACGATCGCGAGGATCAGCACGATCCCCGCCATTGCCACGATCAGCCGCGCCACTACGCGCTCCTACGGCGGCTCAGGCGGCGCGATGAACCGGATCCGGGCGTCGCGCGGGCATCGAACTCGGACGGAACACCAGCGTATAGCCCGGGGGCACCAGGGGCAGCACCACGTGCCACACGGGTTCGAGCATCTCTTCCCAGCCGGAGGGCACGTTCAGCTCCACGGTGCCGGACCGCTCGCGCGAGCCTGGCGTCACGCGCACCGCGATGAAGGATTCGCCTCCCAGGCTCGCATTGACCGCGGCCTGGATCTCGGCCTGGAGGGAGAGCGCACGGGCCTCGAGCCGATCCCGCCAGACGCGCCAGGCGAGAGGACCCAGGAATGCCACCGCCAGCAAAGTCATCATGATGAGGGCCGTCATGGTCATCTCCTCCCGCCACTTGAGATGACTCCCTGGTCCCCGTGGATTCCGCCCGCCGCATCGGAAACAGGCAGGCGCTCCCATAGCCTCGTCCGACGGCAGAAGGCTCACAGCCACGGTCGCGCCTCGTCACCGTGCCCGCGTGATGCTCACAGATAGGTATCCAGGTACTTCGCGTCGGAGAGATCCGGCAGCCCCACCGTGGCGGGCGCACGGCCCTCGAAGGCGGCGCGTGGCGCCAGGCCGACCAGCTCCGCGCGCTGCACGCGGATGCCGCGCCGCCGCGCTTCGGCGCCCGCGGCGTCCCAGGCGCGCGCGATGCCGGTGCGGCGGTAGTCGAGAAGGTTCATCGCGACCTGGACCAGGCCGCGCCGGGCGAGCGGCACGCCCATGGCCTCGACCGCGGGCAAGCCGCCAGAGGACTCGCGCACCGCGCGCGCGATGGCGCGCGCCGCCTCGACATCCCCGGAATCGAGCCAGATATTGTAGGCCACGAGGATATCGCGCGCGCCGATCATGGCGGCGCCGAACTGCGGCACGAACGTGGCCGGGCCCGCGTCGGGCCAGCCGGCCGGATCGGCCAGTCGCGCGGCAAGTCCCTCGTACTCGCCGCGGCGGAGCTCGCGGACCGCGCGACGCTCCGGCCGCATGGCCGCCGCTCCGTAGAAGTACACGGGCAGCCCCGGGATCGCCGCGAGGCTCAGCCCCACGCGGCGCGCGATCGCGACGGCCTCCTCCATGGTGACATCGCGCAGCGGCACGAACGGCAGGACGTCGAGCGCCCCCAGGCGTGGGTGGATTCCGGAATGTCTCCGCATGTCGACGCGGCTGAAGACGGCGACGCCCAGCGCCAGCGCGGCTCGCTCGATGGCGTCCGGCGGCCCGAGGATGGTCAGCACAGAGCGATGGTGGTCCGGATCCGTGTGGATGTCCACGAGGCGCGCAGCCGGCTCGGCGCGGATGGCACGGGCGACATGCTCGACCACGTCGGGATCCCGCCCTTCGCTCACGTTGGGGACACACTCGAGAAGCGGGCTTGCCACGGGGCGATATCATAGCGCGTTCGGCAGGACGGTTGACCCTTCTCCGCCGCGGCTCCTATACTACGTGGGTCATGCCTCCGCTCCCCGTGGGCAAGCTCCCCGCCGAGCTCCTCCAGCGACTCTTCGGCAAGTACGTCGCCGCGGATCCGCGAGTCGTCGTCGGGCCCCAGGTCGGCGAAGACGCCGCCGTGCTCGATTTGGGCGATCGCTATCTCGTCGCGACGACGGATCCCATCACCTTCGCGACCGACGAAATGGGCTGGTATGCGCTGCACGTCAATGCCAATGACCTCGCCGTGCGCGGGGCCACGCCGCGCTGGTTCCTCGCCACCGTGCTGCTGCCCGAGGCCAGGAGCCACGAGGCGCAGGTCGAGCAGCTCTTCGCCGACGTCGCCGAGGGCTGCCAGGAGATCGGCGTGTCGCTCGTGGGCGGCCATACCGAGGTGACGGCGGGGCTGCCGCGCGCGATCGTCGTCGGGACCATGCTGGGCGAGGTGGACAAGGACAGGCTCGTGACCACTGGCGGTGCGCAAATCGGGGACGCCGTCCTCCTGACCAAGGGCGTGCCGCTCGAGGGCGCGGCCATCATCGCCCGCGAGCGCGCGGAGGAAGCCGGGCGGCGCGGCGTGCCGGGCGATGTCGTGGCGCGCGCGCGGGGCTATCTACGCGACCCCGGGATCAGCGTGCTTCCGGAGGCGCGCGCAGCGTGCGCCGCGGCCCGTGTCCATGCCATGCACGATCCGACCGAGGGCGGACTGGCCACGGCATGCTGGGAGCTGGCCCAGGCGGCGGGCGTGGGGCTGCGCGTGGACCGCGAGCGCGTGCCGGTCCTGCCCGAGGGACGGCGGCTGTGCGAGGCATTCGGTCTCGACCCGCTCGGCACCATCGCCTCGGGCTCACTGCTCCTGACCGTGAGCCCGGCCGACGCGGAAGCGGTGATCGGCGCCTGCCGCGCGGCCGGCATCGCGTGCGCCGCCATCGGCCATGTCACGCGGCCGGAAGACGGCGTGGCGCTCACCTCGGGCGGCCATGCGCGGCCCATGCCGAGCTTCCCGCAGGACGAGATCGCGCGCCTCTTCACGACGGGCTCACAGGCGTGAGGGAGGAGCGCATGGGCAAGCGGCACTCGCTCCCTCCCAGAACCACATGATCCAGATAGGCTATGCGCATCGCCAAGCGCCCATGGGGCGAGAGGCCATGGTCGCCTCCTGTCATCCGCTGGCCTCGCTGGCGGGCGTGGAGACGCTCAAGTCGGGCGGCAATGTCATCGATGCGGCGGTCGCGGCGAATGCCGTGCTCGCCGTGACCCAGCCGAACTACTGCGGCGTGGGTGGCGACTTCTTCTGTCTCTACTATGAGGCGGCTTCGCGGCGCGTGCACTTCCTCAACGGCGCGGGCCGGTCGGGCTCGCGCGCGGGGCTCGACGAGCTCGCGCGGCGCGGCTGGAGCGCCGTGCCGCTCGTGGGGCCGGGGACCGTCTCGGTGCCGGGCGTCACGCGGGCCTGGTCCATGCTTCTCGAGCGCTTCGGCACACGGCCGCTCGCCGGGCTGCTCGAGCCAGCCATCCACTATGCCGCCGACGGCTTTCCGATCTCGGACATCGTCTGTCAGGCCATACGCGATCGCTTCGAGCTCTTCGACGATCCGGAATGGCGGCGGATCTTCGTCTCGGGCGGTGTCTTTCCCAGGGCCGGAGATCTGTTCCGTCAAGCGGATCTCGCCCGGACGCTCCGCGACCTCGGCGGGGAGCCCGATCTCTTCTATCGCGGCCGGATCGGCCAGGCCATTGCCAGGCGCCTGGAGCGGGACGGCTTCCTCACCGCCGACGACATGGCGGCGCATACGGGCGAGTGGGGCGAGCCGATCTCGACGACGTACCGCGGCTACACCGTCTACGAGACCCCGGTGCCGACCCAGGGCATTGCCACGCTCCTCACGCTCAATCTCCTCGAGGGCTTCGACCTGGCGGCCCTTGCGCCGCAGTCGGTCGAGCACCTCCACCTGCTTCTCGAGATGACCAAGCTCGCGTATGCCGACCGCGACCGCTGGGTCGCCGACCCGGAGCATGCGCGCGTGCCGGTCGAGACCCTGCTGGACAAGGACTATGCCGCCCGCCGGCGCGCGGCCTTCGATCCCGACAAGGCGCAGATGCACGCCTGGGGCGAGATCGAGGGCGATACTACGGGCTTTGTCGTCGCCGACGGGCGCGGCAATGTGCTGTCGGTCATCCAGAGCCTCTACAAGGGCTTCGGCTCAGGCGTGGTGCCCCCCGGGACCGGCGTGGTGCTCCAGAACCGCGGGGCGTACTTCAATACCAATCCGGAGCATCCGAACTGCTTCGCCCCCCGCAAGCGGCCTTTTCACACGCTCATCGCCGGCATGGTCACGCGCGGCACCGAGCCCGTGATGGGTCTCGCCAACATGGGCGGCGATGGGCAGGCGATGTTCCACGCACAGATCCTGACCAATGCGCTGGACTTCGGCATGGAGATCCAGGAGGCCATCGAGCGGCCGCGCTACATGTTCGGCAAGCTCCAGCCCGGAGATGCGGCCGACGCGGTCAGGCTGGAGGGCCGCGTGCCGGCCGATGTCCGCGAGACCCTAAGCCGCCGCGGCCACAACATCGTGCCCGTCTCCGACTGGTTCACGCAGGTGGGCCACGCCCACGCGGTGACGCTCACGGACGGCACGCTGCGCGGCGGCGCAGATCCGCGTGGAGACGGCGCGGCTGTGGGATATTAGAGGCATGCGGACGATCTGGCTGACGGCGATTGCAGGCGTGCTCGCCCTGTGCGGTTCTGGCCAAGCGTGGGCGAGCGACTGGGGTGGGATCGAGCCCGGCGTGACGACGGCCGAGCAGGTGCGCGAGCGCTACGGCGCCCCGTCCAAGGAGACCAAGGGCAAGGTGGATAACTACGACACCGTGACCTTGATCTACGAGGGCACCCGCGCGCCCTCGGGCATCAACAAGCTCACCGTCGAGCTGGGGCTGCTGACGAAGGACGGCTACAAGCCGAACCTCGTGCGCGTTTTTCGCCTCGAGCCGAAGCCGTCCATCTTCCCGCTTCGGACCGTGATGGATGGCTGGGGGATGCCCTCGGCCGCCGGCGACGGCGGGGGACGGCCAACCTTCTTCTACGAGGATGGATTGGTGGTCATCTTCGACCCGCAGGGCATCTACGCCGAGAACATGAGCTTCACCATGCCCCAGCCGTTGCCGCCTGTCGCCGGGCAGCGTGGCCAGCCGGGCCAGCCCGCCACCGGTGCGCCCAAGCCTGCTCCCACGCCCGGCCCGGCCGCGCCTCAGCCGCCCTCCGGGACCAGACCCCGACCGTAGCGGATGGTTGATCGCCTCCTTGCCCTCGACCCGCGCGGCCGCGGGATAGCGGGCTTCTTTGTTCAGGGCGGAGCCGCCCGCGCGGCGCGCGCTCTCGCCCGGGCCAGGCGCGTCGTCCTCGTCACGGGATTCTCCGTGGGCCCCGGCCTGCCCGAGACGGATGGCCCGCCGGGCACCGCGGTGCTGGGACGCGCGCTCCGCTCCCTGGGCGCGACGGTCACCTACATGACGGACGCCGCTGCCGTGCCGCCCCTCCAGGCCTCGCTGGCGGCGCTCGGCGAGACGGCGGAGATCCAGACCTTCCACGCGGGCCCGGACGCCGGCCTGACGGCGCGGCGCCTCCTCGACGAGTACGCGCCCACCCACCTCGTGAGCATCGAGCGCCCGGGGCGCACGCGCGACGGCGACTACCTGAGCATGCGCGGCGAGTCGGTCGCCGAATGGAACGCCCCGCTCGATGCGCTCTTCCTCGAAGCCTCCCGGCAGGTGGTCACGGTGGGGGTTGGCGACGGCGGCAACGAGATCGGCATGGGCGCGGTGCGCGCGCGCCTCATGCGCGCGGGGCCACGGATCAGAAAAGCCGCGACCGTCGTGTCGGCCAGGCACCTGGTGGTAGCCGGCACCTCGAACTGGGGCGCCTATGGCATCGTCGCGGAGCTCTCGCGTCTGGCGCGGCGCCAGCTCTTGCACACGGCCGAGGAGGAGAGCCGCATGGTCCAGGCCTCTGTGGACGCGGGCGCGGTGGACGGCGTCACGCGCAAGCGCGAGGCAACGGTGGATGCGATGCCTTTGGCGGCGCATGTGGGCATGGTAGAGTTACTGCGTCTGATTGCCGACATGACTTCCCACGGAGGAAAGACCCGATGAGCCAGGCCGCGACGACGTCCGCGTTGCTCGACACATACCGCGCCATGCATCCGAAGTCGGCCGCCCTGGCCGAGCGGGCGCGGAAAGTCATCCCAGGGGGCGTCACGCATGACGGCCGCCACCTCTCGCCCTTCCCGATCTACGTCGACCGCGCGCAGGGGTCGCACAAGTGGGACGTGGACGGCCACGACTACGTGGACTACTGGATGGGCCACGGCGCGCTCTTCCTCGGCCACTGCCACCCGGCCGTGGTCAAGGCCATCCAGGAGCAGGCGCCGCGCGGCACGCACTTCGGCGCCTCGCACGAGCTCGAGGTGCGCTGGGCCGAGCTCATCTCCAAGCTCATTCCCTCGGCCGAGATGGTGCGCTTCACGATGTCGGGCACCGAGGCGACACATCTCGCGATGCGCATCGCCCGCGCCGCCACGGGCCGGCCCAAGGTCGTGAAGTTCCACGGGCACTTTCATGGCTGGCACGATGGGGTCGTGGCCGCAGTCAACCCGCCGTTCGATGTGCCGATGTCCTCGGGCGTGCCGACGCAGATCCTCGACCAGCTCCTGCTCTGCCCACCCAACGACATCAAGGCCGTGGACGGCCTGCTCCAGCGGGGCGACGTCGCCGCGGTCATCCTCGAGCCGGCGGGCGGCCAGTCGGGCTCCACGCCGACGATGCCCGGCTATCTCCAGGAGCTTCGCGCGCTGACCGAGCGCCACAACGTGGTGCTGATCTTCGACGAGGTCATCACGGGCTTCCGGTACGCGCCGGGCGGTGCCCAGCAGTACTTCGGCGTGACGCCGGACATGACGACGCTGGCCAAGATCGTGGCGGGCGGGCTGCCAGGCGCGGCCGTCTGCGGCAAGAAGACGCTCATGTCCCTGATGGCGCACAGGGGCGACAAGGTCTGGGACCGGAGCGAGCGCGTGGCGCAGAACGGCACGTTCAACGCGAGCCCGGTCTGCGCGGCCGCGGCCATCGCGACGCTCGAGCTGGTGGCCGACGGCGGCCTCCACGCGCGCGCCAACAAGCTGGGCGACGAGGTGCGCGGCGGGCTAGCGGAGGTGATGAAGCGCCTGGGCGTGCCGGGCACCTGCTTCGGCGAGTCCTCGATCTTCCACGTGTCGTTCGAGGGCAAGCCGGGTCTCGCCGGCTTCGACCGGCCGCGCCGCGGCGATCTCTACCAGCTGCTGCGCTGCGGGCTCCTCAACAATGGCGTGGATTGCTCGAGCTATCACGGCTGGATCTCGGCTGTGCACGGGGACGAGGACGTGGCGCGCACGCTTGCCGCCTACGAGAAGGCGTTGGCCGCCATGGCTGCCGAGGGCGCCTTCAAAGGCATGTAGCCTGGTTGCCTCCTTCACTCCTTCGCCGGGAGGGTCTCCATATCTTCCTCTCCCCTCTGGGCAGAGGGTAGGGTGAGGGGTCGATGCCACTCAGCGAAGCCGACCGCCGCGCCAAGCTCCAGGAGCTCTACGACCTGGCGCAAGGCTCGGAGGAGTTTGAGGGCGGGGTCACCTTTCAGGACGACATGGAGGCCATGGTCGTCGGCGACTGGGCCTTCTTCGCCATCGACGAGATCGGCGATCTCGCGCTGTCCTTTCACCTCGATGCCCATCCCGTGGCCGTCGCCCGCCTGACCCGCTTCCTCGTCCAGCACGAGGTGCCCTTCGTGCTGACCGAATCCTTCACCATCGACGAGGACGACGAGATCGTCTTCGAGTCCGACACCGGCGCCGACCTCCCCGAGAAGTAAACCTCTGCGACGAAACCCTCTCCTCCAAGCGGGGGGGGGCAAGGTGGGGAGCGAGCGTAGACACGCCGTACCCCTTCTGGTATCCTCGCTACTTCGTGGTGGGCAGGTAGCTCAGTTGGTAGAGCACAGGACTGAAAATCCTGGTGTCGGCGGTTCAATCCCGTCCCTGCCCACCACTTCTTTGGGCGGGTAACTCAAGAAATTCGAGGGTTACCCGCCCTTGCTGTTTCAGCTCGTCGGTCCCCGTCAGGTCTGTTCTGGCCCGGTTTGTGACAAGGCTGTGACAAGAGAATCGCTCGCCACGCGACGGGGGCTTGCGTGATTCCAGAAACCACTCTCGAAACCGTTTCTCTGCCTTACTCCGCGCCAGAGAAACCGATTCGTGTGAATGCATCCCCCCGACTTACGCCTCCGCTCCGTCGTGGTCTCCCTCGATTCATCCGTGCGAAGCGTTCGCACCGACCTCCACTCGCGCTTCAAGAGCGCGACCTCGAGCTGCTTCGTACTGCTTACGAGTACCGTCTCATCACAACACCGCAATACCTGCTTCTCTACGCAGACGAGAGTCGAGATGCCATCTACCGAAGACTCCAGAAGCTCTTCCATCACGGGTACGTGGATCGCATTGGGAGGAATCCCAACGCTCCTTTGGTCTACGCCCTGGGCTCCCACGGTGGCGAGGTCCTTGGCGTGAGCTGCCGGAAGGCAGTCGGCGACCCCTACCTCCTGCATCAGTTGATGATCGGGAACTTCCGGCTCACGCTCGCGCTCGCGTCCCAGGGCCAGGGCGTCACAGTCTCCTGGCGGGGCATCGACGAGGAGCTGCCGGTCCGGCCCGATGGCTTCTTCGGCCTTCAGTTCCCTGGGCTTCCTGACGGGAGAAACCGCGCGTTCTTCTTCCTCGAGGCCGACCGGTCCACGATGACCGGCCGGCGCTTCATTGCGAAGCTCCTTGCCTATGCGCACTGGCGGGCCCAGGGTGAGCACACGGCCAAGCTAGGCATCAAGAACTTCCGACTCCTGACCGTGACGAAGTCCGACGACCGGATGCGGAACCTGATCAAGCTCGTGGTCCGAACGGAAGCCCTCCGGGGCACCCAGCCCGCTCTCTGGTTCACCTCAGAAAATCGCTTTACTCCCACCCAGCCTCCGTCTATATTCGCGCCGATCTGGGAGACTCCCGGCGAGCCCGGGGTCCTCCAGAGTCTCCTGCCCTGATTCGACCCTCTCCAAGTGAATACGCGGGGGCGATGCGGCGCCGGTCCTCCCCGAGGCGTAGCGGTCTGGTGTGGCTGACCGCCAGGCCTTGTCCATTCAGCCACGCACGGGGAGGAACTCGGCATGGTGACTCTCAAAGACGGGAAGATCCTCGACAACTGGGCCACGATGCTGATGAACTGTCAGGGGGAAGAAGAAGGGTTCTTCCGGGCGGTGGAGGCGAACCTCGAGGCTCTCCAGGCCCCGGGGGTGAGCTGGAAGCGGGAGGCGGTGGCCCCGGGATTCCTCAAGGGCCTTTTTGGCAAGCGCCGAGACTTCTTACTCGTGAGCCACGAGCGTTTCGATGACTTCACCTTCTTCGTGGGAGCCCGTGACTATGGCACCAGTCTCGATGTCTCCTGGTACCTGGCCGCTTCCCAAAAGAACGCGCTCGTAAAGCTTGTCTCATCGGCCGCCTCCTACATCCCGGGCTCTGCCATCTTTAACCTTGACGTCTTCGACCAGCAGGACCTGACGGCCTACGTCACGATAGGGCATCGGGCGGTCCGGAAGGCTGTTGAGGATCTCATCCAGAAGAAACACCTCGATATGGCGATCGACTGGAAGAGCAAGGGAATGCTCGCGGTGTCATAAGGATAGGGCTGGATCTCCCAGTGGATGCCTTCGTTGTTCTGATCGTCTTCGGTTTTCCAATTGCTTTGCTGGCTGTCTGGGCGATCCGCCGCGGTCAGCGTAAGGACGACAAGGCTCGCCGGGAAGCAAAGAAGAAGGAGTACGAGGAGCGCGAAGGCGGGCGAGACCGCAAGCATCTCCTTCAAGAAATTCAGGCGTACTTTCCGCCTCTCGCGTCGCGAGTCAAGCAGCTCACAAAGTCCGGGATGGACTCCGCCGAAGCGCTGTTCAAGGTGATCGAAGAGACTCCCGGAGTCCTCGTCGGTGAGGTGCGGGGAGATCTCTATGTCGTCGGCAAGACCGGGACCGGCAAGACAAGCCTTCTCCTGCACTTGATTAGGGACGATCTGGAGTCGGGCCACGGCGTTGGTGTGATCGCCCCCGAGGCCGAACTCTTCCGCGACTGGCTCCTTCCGATGATCCCTGCCTCGCGGGAAGAAGATGTCATCTACTTCGCGCCGGGTAATCCGAAGAACCCTCTCACTTTCAACCCCCTCGCCGTCGAGGAGGAGCACGATAGGGGCCGAGCCGCGGAGGAACTCTTCTCGATCTTCAAGCGCGCGGTGGGAGAGGCTGAGTTCGGCGCTCGCATGACGCCCCTCCTCGGCAACGCCTTCGCCTGTTTGACGGGACGGCCCGGAGCGACCCTCTGGGACGTCAAGCGGATGCTCGAGGACGCAAGCTTTCGGAAGGAGGTCCTCAAGACCGTCCCCGACGACTACCTCCGCGACTTCTGGGAGACCACCTTCCCGCAGTACCCGAAGGGGTCGCACATTCCGATCGTCAATCGACTTGATCAGTTTCTCCGCCCCCTGCAAGTCCGTCAGGCGCTCTGCCAACCAACGTCTAGCTTCTCGATCCGCCGCGCGCTTGATGAGGGGCAGGTCCTTCTCTTCGATCTCTCAGGTCTTGCCCCGGACAGCATGCTGCTCTTGGGCCAGATGCTCCTCTCGAAGTTCCAGCTGGAGTTGATGCGGCGGGAGGTACTGACCCAGGAGGAGCGGGCGCCCTACTATCTATATGCAGACGAGTTTCAGACCTTCGCCGGGGTCGCCGAGGGCACTTGGCGAGAACTCCTGTCGCGCGGACGTCGGTATGGGCTTGCCCTGACGCTTGCGCACCAATACCCCTCCCAGCTTCCCGAGGGACTTCGCGACGAGATCTTCGGCAATGTTGCCTCTCTCATCGCATTCGGCATGAGCGCCAAGGATTCCCAGGTGCTTCGGAAAGAGCTCCTTGCATATCCGTACCTCCCGGTCGATGCCAGGCCGGTGTCTTTGGAGGCCCTCGTGACGCTGCGGACCGGACAGGCGGTGGCCCGGCTCGGGGGTGGAGGATACGCGGTACGGCTGGAGACGACCGAGCCCTTAGAGCTGCCGCCGGCTTGGCGAGGAGAACGAGTTCGGGCGACGTCGTGGGGACGGTTTGGCGTCTCTCCGCTGCCTGGACCCGGTGGATCCCAGAACACACACTCGACCTCAGGTCGATTGAAGCAGCCTATGACGAAAAGGCACGACTTTCTCGAGTAAGGAGCAGGGCAGGGCATTGACTATGGCCTGCGCTGTCCAAGAATTCGAATGGACCTAGGTCTTTCGGCCTATTGACAGCGGCATGTCGGCCCCATATTGTTCCGAATCACACTAGCAGAAACTCTTTAGGCGCAAGTTGAAACGAGAAGTGCGGCGTTGGGATAGTGAGCGAGGCCCATAGGTGTTGGCGGCTTTACGAGCCTGACCGAAAGACCCTCTGTGGCACTCTTTGCCCAGAGGGCTTTGTTGTTTCGGGATCTGGACGACCTGATTGGAGAAGACCATGATGACGCAGAGGCCGCTCCTGATCTGGTTCTCGATCTTAGTGGTGATTGCTCTTCTCTCGCTTTCGTCACCCGCTGCCGCCACGGTGATTGACTTCGAGACCCTATCCGATCTTGATTCTGTTACGATCCAGTTCCCTGGATTGACGTTCAGCAACACGACCGTAGCGACGGCGGGAATCACGCTGAACGAGTTCGAGTTCCCGCCGAGGTCTGGGGTCAACGTGGTCTTTGACGATGGGGATGCGATAACCATCGTCTTTGGCAGCATTCAGACGAGCGTGGGCGGCTTCTTCAACTACGTGACCGGACTCACGTTCACCGCCTTCGACGCGGTCAATTCTGTGGTTGGTACAGATACCTCCGACTTTGTCTCAGACCTCGCCCTCTCCGGTGATCCCGGCAGCTCGCCCAATGAGTTCCTTGGGGTCACCTTTGCAGAAGGAATCAAAAAGGTTACGATCCAAGGAGATCCCGCCGGCGACTCTTTCACTCTCGACGATCTGACGTTCACGACGCGCATCACGGCCGTGCCGGGATTACCGACAGCAGTCCTCATAGGCCTCGGTCTTGCCAGCCTCATCGGCTGGCGACGCATCCGAGAATTTCGCAGCAAATCACCATGAATCATCGGCTTATTACCATACTGATCGGTCTCTGTATCATCGCGGCCGTAGTTGGCGGCGTAGTGTCGTGGGAGTGGAAGCACATCACTCCGAAGCAGACAGAGATCGCAAACACTTCGTCCCTCACCGAAGCATCTACAACTCCCAGATCCTCCACGTCATCGGTGGTCGTTTTCCCTATGCTGGTCGTCGGGCCATACCGTGTCGAAGCTGCCGATGGTGTAGCGTCAGCATTCCCGACGATCATTGCTGTCAATGAACCGACAGACGTCATAGTCACAATTCAGATCACCGACACGCGGCTCATTGCCGGAAGCGTGAATCTTCAGCGGCTTGACGAAGGCGGCAAAGTGCTTGTGATCCTCGGGACGTTAAACGACAGTGGGACGAACGGAGATGCCGTCGCCGGAGACAGGACCTACTCGATCGTTGGGTTCATAGAGGCAACCACGACGCCCATTCGCCTTCAGGTTTCGTGGGCACTTCGCGGAGTTCTGAGACGAGCAACGTCCAACGTGTTAGCTGTTGAAGTGGGGCGTCGTTTCGTTGATGCAAGCGGTAGCCTGTCGTTCGCTGTACCCGCGGATCTCTCGGCAACCACTGAGGATGGGACATCCTTCGCCTTCCGACCTAAAGGCGACGAGAACGGCGCCGCCGAAGGGCCCTATATCTCCGTTCAGATTAAGTCAAACCCGGGCAACAAGAACCTCCGTGACTTTTATGCCTCTCCAGACGAGCGCGATCTATTTAGCCAGTCGGGACAGGATGTCAGCACCGGGGTAATCAATGGCGTACCGTATACGCTCTTCGTTCCGGCGGCGACGCTTATCGGGGAGCGGATCTTTGTAATCCAGGGGACATCCTTCATGCTTGAGATCGACGATGCCAGTAATTCATTTGATGGACGGCGCGGCCTTGGAGAAGACGTCGTCTCAACTCTGCGATTTCGTTAGGCAGCATAAAACTTGGCGCGCTATCTGAAGTCGCCGCGGCTATTTGCGGCAGTGATCATGGCACTTCTTTGGTCGGCGCCGGAGATTGGGGCAGCGACGCTTAGAGTACGGCTCCCTATTGATGGAGACCGAACACCAAGCCGAGATTTCGGGACGTTCGTGAAAGATCTTTCAAATCCGAAGTTTAAGATTTGTGGTTTCCATCTTGCAGTGGACGTGGGTGGCGGGCGGGCGGATGCACCAGTGTTTCCTATGGCAGAAGGAGAGGTCGTATTCGCCGATATAGTGGTCGGCTATACGATATTCGTCCAACACCAGTTGCCCCCTGGTGACCCAGCGGGGCCGTATGTTGTTAGCGTGTATTATCATTTGAAACGCCCGAAAGACGGCGGTATTCGATGGAAGAAGGGTGACAGGGTAAGTCCTGAGAATGTCTTAGGCTATATCTCACCAAAGCCCGAGGATCATGGTTGGACGAAGCCACATCTGCATTTTGGGATCAGGTCATCTACGTACAATGGTGGTCCGACTGCTCGGGTGCCAGTCGATCTGTTTGACCGCGATCCGAGAACTGAAAAATGGTTCTATCCCGGATACACAAACATTTACAGAAGCAAGGTGCTGCAGTGTAATCCGGACGATCAAAATCAGAAACAAATTCACGATAGCGTGAAGAGTGAGTGGCTTCCGCCGCTCGCGTTCGTCAGCGAACGGGAATCTGTGAACTTGCCGCCAGTCGCGCTTTTTAGCATCCCATCTTCGCTAGTTGCAGGCGCCAATATCTCCTTTGACGCGAGCGGATCTTCGATTGGCGACGCAACATATACGTGGGACTTTGGCGACAAGACGCCAAAGGTCACGACAAAGTCACTGACGATCACGCATACATATGAGGATGCGGGAGGTGTCACTGTCACGCTTACTGTGTCGAACAGTGCTGGGACAAGCACCGTTACAAAGGACATCATCATTAAGCCGCCTGCGGCTCAGCTTACTCTTGGACCTACTGCGCTTGAATTTGGTGACGTCACTTTACAAAGCTGTGGTACCGGGCAATTCAGTATTCAACACGCCGTGGGTACAGCTCCAACATTTGCAACCCCGAGTACGAGCCCGAACCCACCCTTTGACATTGTCAACGGGGCGTCCTTTTCACTTTCGAATGGGGCGGCCGCGTCTGTGACCGTACGCTTCTGCCCGACCTCGACTGGGCCGAGCTCCGGCACCGCCACCGTGACAAGCGATGCGAATTTTACGAACACGAATACCGTAGCACTGTCCGGCAACGGCGTTGCTCTGAATCGGTTACGTCTCGTCTCGACATACGTGGGCGGAAGCGGCTTTGATTCGATCTGCTGCGTCGTGATCCATCCGGCCACAGGGGATGTCTACGTCGCCGGTTCGACCAGTTCGTCGAATTTCCCTGGCGTGAGCGGGGGCGCGCAGGACACCTTCCCCTTCTTTGCAAACTCGATGGCGTTCATTGCGCGGCTGAATGCGAACCTCACCACCTTGCTCGGTGCGACTTACTTGGGCGGGACAGGGGTGTTCACCGGCGCGGCCGCCTTCGGCGGGGAGAATGCCGCAACTGCGTTGGCAGTACACCCGGCTACTGGTGACATCTACGTGACGGGGACCACGGCATCCCCGCTCTTCCCCGGCACGGCTGGAGGGGCCCAGCCGACCATTGCCGGGAATGGTGATGGGTTCGTTGCTAGGCTCACGGCCGACCTGAGGACCCTGGTTCAGGCGACGTACTTCGGCGGAAGTAACTATGATCAGCCGACGAGTATTGCGGTGCATGCGAGCAGTCGGGAAATCTACGTGGCCGGAACGACACAGTCTACCAATCTTGCCGGCACGGCCGGCGGAGCGCAGCCGGCGGCAGGGGGCGGCTTTTTTGATGGGTTCGTCGTAAGACTGGACGAAACATTGACTGCTCTCCGTCAGACTACGTACTTGGGCGGTCAGTTGGACGAATTGATCCGAGCCCTCGCTATTCATCCAGCAACTGGGGATGTATACGTGACTGGGCGGACGACCTCACTGGATTTTCCCGGCACGGTGGGCGGAGCGCAGCCCACAAGTCCATCTAGAAGTTCATTTAGCGATGGGTTCGTGACGCGGCTCAATTCGGATCTCAGCTCGATCCTGCAGTCGACGTATTTAGGTGGAAGCACCGGGAACGACAGCACGGGGATCGCGATTCATCCGGCGAGCGGCGAGGTCTATGTGGTCGGCTCGACGAACTCGACGGACTTCCCCGGGATCGGGGCGGGAGCACTTCTCAGCGGCGAGGCAGGATACGTGGTGCGCCTGCCCGCCGATCTTAAGACGCTGCTCAAGACCGCTCCTCTGAGTGGTAGCCAGGGCGTGTTTCCGAGCGCTATTACCATTCATCCGACAAGTGGCGACGTCTATGTCGAAGGTGACACGGCCTCCCCGGATCTCCCCGGGACGTCAGGCTCGGTACAACCCGGACTCGGGGGTCCGGGCGATGCCTTCATCGCGAGATTCAGTGCGGACCTGAGGCTCATTGGAACCACATATCTCGGTGGCGGCGGCGGAGAGTCCGGTGCCGGGTTGGCTATCAATCCGGCAAGAGGTGCGCTGTACGTCGCGGGGACTACAGACTCGACCGATTTTCCCAATACGGCCGGCGGAGCGCAGCCAGCGAACGCCGGAGGCAACGATGGGTTCGTAGCCACGATACCAGACACTTTGGCTCGCACGGGCGGCTTTGTCGAGGCGCCTCCGGATTAGGGTTAGTGACCGAAGGTTGTGACAAGACCCTCAGCCATTGCATCAGAGACCGCCGAGTCTGCGCTTAGTGGCGATCGTAAAAAAAACGGGAGTAACTATTGGTTACTCCCGTGGTTGTTATGGTGTCTGGTCGCTGGCGGCACGTCGATGTGGAATTCCTTGATGAGCCTCAAGAGATAGGTCCGCTGCATCCCGAGAGTCTTCGCGGTGCGGGTGCGGTTGCCTCCGTGGGCGACCAAAGTCTGCTGTAGAAAGATCCTCCGAAACTCATCCACTTTCTGTTGATAGATGGTCACGGGTTCTTTGTAGATACGATCACCTCCTCATTGCCGGTCCACTCCCGACAGTCTCGGTCGTACTCGCAGTCGTGGCAGAGCCAGCAGCCGCGACTCGGGATGAAGACTTCGGCACGGATGCCTTTGAGTACTTCCGTCGCGATGTGGAACAGACGTTCGTAGTCGGACTTCTCCCGCCAGGTGATCTGGGTCTCGATCTTAGGGTTCTTCGTTCGAACGAGGTTGACGAGCCGCAGCTCCTTTGGCGATCTTCCGAAGAGGATCTCGTAGGCATAGCTGTAAGTGGTGAGCTGCAGGTTGTCGGGAAGATCGGACAGGGACCAGGTCTTCTGGGATGTCTTGAATTCGACGATCTCGTCGACAGCTTCGATCAGGTCGATCACGCCGCGTAGCGGAACGTCGAGCACCTCACCGGTCGTGGGGTTCACCAGCGGAATCTGGAAGTGGACTTCGGCATCGGCCACGGGCTTCGCTGGCAGGTGGTAGTACTGGCTGAGGAGTTCCTTCCCCTTGAGGATCAGCTTCTCGGCGGTATCGTCGCCGTTGAAGCAGATGTCTTGGTCAAGGCAGAGGGCGTTCCAATCGGCCTCGAAGATCTTCAGGAATTGCTCGAGCGCCAGCTGGCGGCCGGCCTTCCGCTCCTTGTTGAGCCATTCGAGCGCTTTGTGGACTGCGCTGCCGAAGGTGAGGTTTGCCGAGCTGAAAAGCCGTGGCAGGCGATCGAGGTACTGGAAGCGGTACTTGAGGGAGCAGGTCAGGTACAGATTGATCTGGCTGACGCTGATCGCCTCAGGCGGCACCATCGCGGGCTTCCTTCTTGTCGGCCACCATCTGCTCGATGAGCTGACTGGCGGCGGACTTTGAGACGTCGCGCAGCGTCTTGACCTTGAAGTAGTCCTTCAGGTGCTCTTCGGCCTTCTTGCCCTCGACGCTCTGCTCGGCCAGAAGCCGGAAGAGGTAGCGCTTCTGGGGCTCGGTCATGCGGGGTTCCCCATCGCCCTGGGGTGCTGGGGGTATGGGCTGGGGCCGGGCGGCGGTCGCAGCCGGCGGGGTTGGGCTGGGTTTCGGTCCCTCGGCCTCTTCGCTTTCCACGCGAAGCGTGAAGAGCGGATCGCCAGCCAGGGTCGTGAGGATCAAGCGCCAGGTAGTCTTGTCATTGGCCATTGCGCATTCTCCTTTTGGGGTAGATGAGTTGGGACGAAAGGGCTTGGCGGAAAGAACTCGACGGGTAACGCCTTCGAAATGTGAGCTAGCGCTCGAAATGCCTGAGGATCGTGGGCAACGACTCCCCGATGATCTCGGAGATGGCCGTCCAGTCAGCCGCGCCTTCAGCGTGATAGAACGCGACTAGGTCGCGGGCCGTGGCGAGAAGAGCGTGTGTCGGGCAGTGCCAGGCACCTGACGAGAACTGGACCATCTCCTCGGCGAGCAGACGAATTGGGCAAGTCGGATACTCGCAGTTATGCGCCGGACAGCCATGTGGAGGGATCTTCGGAGGCGTTCTGCGGACGACTTCAACCTCGATCGATACCCCGCAATCAGGACAGCGGCCGAGGCTCTTCATGCCTTCATCCCGAGCCCGAAAAACTTCCCGAGCTCGGTGGTGGCCTGAAACGCCGGGGCCGGGGCCATCTCGCGCACCGAGCGGGTGAAGGCGTTGTGGAGACCCCAGAGGGTCCGTGGCTGGACGTCGGTCATCTCCGCGGCCGGGTCGAAGTACGTCTCCGAAACTGGCTTGAAGTAGCGGATCGGCAGGATGTCCTGTCGGAAGGCATCGAAGATCAGGGTCTTGGCCTCCCCATCTGAGACGGGGGTCTCTTGGATCGCCGCGATGCTCCGCTGGAGCACCAGGAGATGCGCCTGATAGCGGTCGACGGCGCGCGAGATGTCGGCGTTGAGGTCGAACTTCGTCGTGTGCTTCCGCCTGAGAGCGATCAGATCGCCCGAGAAGGCGAGGTTGTCACAGACGAAGACCTTGACGCCGACGGCGATCTCGAGGGCCATGGAGCGGTCATTGGCGGTCCGGATGCCTATCGCGGCGCAGGATTCCTCATTGGTCTCGATCGCGAGATCGAGGACCGCGAAGAGGCGAGCGCCGTGACGCTGGATGGCGAACTGCTCCTTCCGGATCTCGATGCCTCGGACCGCGAGCTGCCGATCGATCGCTTGGATCAGATCCGCATGCGCGATCGGTTTCCAGGTTGGAGTGCCCGGCGGGGGCGGGATGGTCATGAGCTCTGAGCGGGTGACGAGCTGGCTGTGGGAGTGATAAAGGATTCCGAGCATAGGTGGCTCCTTCGTTGAATGATTTGGAAAGGGCAGGCGGTACGAAAGCTGCGGACGAGCACGGGTTACGGTAAGTGTCCCGGTCGACCTCGGGACGGCGCCCGTAGCGAAGTACCACTTGGAGCGTAGCGGCGGCGCGGGAACGCGAAAAGACGGGGAAATTTGCCGCGTTCGGCAAACTTCCCCGCCTTTCTGTGGATACCGTGCGAGTTCTAGGCTGTGAGCGTCACTCCATGGCGTCGGACCAAGACATCACCTATTTCGCTGAGACGACCTACCGAAATGACCGAACACGCTTCGGCATCTATCGGCGCGACCGCCGGGCGCACATGTATCTGATCGGCCGCACCGGCATGGGCAAGTCCACGCTTCTCGAGACCCTCATCGTCTCAGACCTCCGAGCCGGGAACGGCCTCGCGCTGCTCGATCCGCACGGGGATCTGGCAGCCAAGGTCCGGGCACAGGTTCCAGAGGAACGAATCCGCGATCTTGTTGACTTTGATCCGGCGGAGCGGCCGATCGGCTACAACCCGCTCCGAGCCCCCGATCCCTCTCGCCGGTACCTCGTAGCCTCCGGACTCATCAGTGCCTTCCGAAAGGTCTGGAGTGAGTCATGGGGTCCTCGGATGGAGCACATCCTGCGCCATGCCCTCCTGACCCTAGCCGAGTTCCCCGGCAGCACCCTCCTTGACCTGCCGCGCCTTCTGACCGACCAGCCATTCCGGCGCTCGGTCATCGACCGGGTAACCGACGCCCACGTCCAAGCCTTCTGGAAGACGGAGTTCGACCGCTACTCGCCATTCTTCCGGAGCGAGGCGGTGGCGCCGATCCTCAACAAGATCGGGGCCTTCCTGGCGAGCCCGGTGGCCCGAGCAGTGCTCGGGGCTCGCGAAGCAAGCCTCGATCTCCGTCAAGTGATTGACGAGGGCAAGGTCCTGATCGCCAACCTCTCCAAAGGAAAGCTTGGGGAGGACGCGAGCAGCTTGCTGGGCGCTCTACTGGTCGCCGGCTTCGAGCAGGCGGCCCTTGGCCGTGCCGACGTCTCCGAATCAGAACGGCGAGATTTCTACCTCTACCTCGACGAGGTTCACAACGTCGCGACGTTGAGTCTCGCGGGCATGCTCCAAGAAACCCGCAAGTATCGGCTCGGGCTCGTCTTGGCGAATCAGTATTTGGAGCAACTAGATGAGCGGGTTCAGCAGGCGATTCTCGGGAACGTCGGGACGCTCATCGTTTTTCGCGTGGGCGTTCGCGACGCGAAGATCCTCGCCGACGAGTTCTTCCCGGAGTTCTCGATCGAGGATCTCGTCAACCTGCCCGCCCGCCAAGTCTACGTCCGTCTCATGATCGATGGCGTCGTCTCGCGTGGATTCAGCGCGCAAACGCTGATCGGGACGTCTCTGGCGGAGCTTCCGAAGTAGCTCGGCTATGCTGCGCGGATTCACCGTTGAGCCGCTTCCCTACTTCGATCGCTTGATCGAGACCGGGAATGATACGTTCGCGGCGCCTATTGCATATCCCTCGAGTACGTCATTAGCCTTGCGCGTGAGCGAGTACTTTATCGGCTTGCCTACCGTGCTAGAAAAATGTGCCGTGTCATAGTGTCCTTCGAGCTCCGCAGAGGATTCTGCGATTTTCGTAACCGTCCCGGAGGCCTCATCCCAGCCGGGGCCCCTAACGGAACTCCATTCCCGGCTCCGCTTCCACTTGATGACCTCCCCGGCCTGCGTGAACTCAAAGCGTGTCTTATCGTCTCTAATGTATGTCCCCCCCGCATGGGATCCCTCCCACACCCCGAGAATCCACTGCCCCGGAGATTCAGCAAGGGTGGGATCGGGAGTAGCTAACGAGTACAGGGCCCCGATAATGACGGATAGCCACACGAAGCGTCGGGATCGAGCAATCATGGTGCACCCTCCTGTCCTTGACGCGCTGCGCTTGCAGCGCACAATGAGAAGCACCGGCGCCGCTCTACAAAGCGGCGCCGGGAGGGTCGAAGGAATGGCTAACACTCAAAAAAACAGATGGCATCTCCCCAACGAGCGGTCGCTTACTGCCGTGTATCCACACTCGAGCAGAAGCGCCGAGGGCACGGGATCGAGATCCAGATTCGTGACGTGACACTCTTCGCCGAGCGCCAGGGCCTGTGTGTAGAGCGGTTCTACCGCGACGAGGCCGAAAGCGGTGTGAAGGAGGACCGAAGAGAGCTCCGAAGGCTCATGCGGGACTGCAAGGCCGGTCGAGTCAGGACCGTGATTATCCCTTCACTCGACCGCCTCTCCCGAGATGTCCGCATCGCTGAGAATCTCTTCCATGAGTTCTCCCGGTTCTCGAACGGCTCTTGAAGGGCCGACTCGAGCGCGTTCGGCGAGGCCTTCCGCCCGGCGGGAACGTCCCCTACGGCTTTCGCCGGGACGAGGGGACCTTCGTACGCGAGGAAGTCGAGACGTCCATCGTACGCGCGATCTACTTACAGCGAGCCCAGGGGCGGTCGCACGCTGAGATCGCTGAGCTGCTCAACTTCTCTGGCTTCAAACGCAGGAACGGTCAGCCGTGGACCCGGCGCCAGATCGGAGCCATTTTGGCGCGAACCTATCTATATATAGAGGGCGTTGTGCGGTACGGCAACGCCGAGGCCAAGAACGCCGAATTCGTCCTCCCTGCCGGCTGATCTCGGATGGGCGTGCTCTGTATCGATTTGAGGACGTTGACACGTGAGGGCCGTTTCGATTACATACTCGATTGCCTGAGGCCGAGGCATCGGTGTGCGTCGGTCTTAGAACGGAAGGCGCCGCTTTGTAAAGAGGCGCCTCCCACGAGTAGCACTACTGAAGGGCGTTCACAAGCCTAGTCGCCAAACCAAGAGAGCTCAAACTCCCTCGTGGCCGCCCACGCCACGCGAAAGGTTCTCTGGGCCGTTCGCTTGTGGGCCGATCTTACGCATGAGTTTCTCGACTTCGGGCCTGGGGCGCTCCCGCCAGGTCACTTGCTCCTTTCCGTCCTCGCCTTCCATGACCCTCAGGTCCTAAAACGGGACGCCGAAACTGACATCAGACGCAAGCATCAGGAACACGAAGAGCTGTTTGAAGAATGAACGGAGAGCGACGGGTGATTGAAACAGCCCGCTCAATTTGGTCCATCTGCTCGCGCGATCTAGCGTCGATCCGGCGAGCGTTAGCATGCCACTCGCCTCCATCCTCGGATCCCTAGATCGGTCTGACCTGGGGACGGACAGTCGCTCAACCCTCGTCGCGATTGTCCCCACACTGACGCTGCGCCGGCTGCCATTCTAGGACTCAGGAATAAGCTTCCTGCTTCTAGGCCCGTACGTGCTCGCGAATCGAATCACACACTGCGGACACAAGCCGTCCATATTCCTCAAGTATGCGACCGTTGTCCTTGATGGTCCGCTCGATCTCGTGTTCACTCACATTAGCGAGAGTCCGGATGGCACGAAGCTCTACGAGTTTCTCCTTCCCGAACTTGAAGTGTCCGAAGGCCCTCAACACCCCTTCTAGCCCCTCCACGTGTGTCCGCTCAAGGAATGGTGCGTTCCGCCGCAGCTCCTTCTCGGCTTCGCTGAGCCGCCCAGAGAACGCGATCAGCCGCGTCTGGTCCGCCACTTCCCACAACTCGTCCCCCGCGTCCCGCAGGTCGCTCAGCGCCGACCACAGCTTCTGCAGCCGCTCCCGGTCGCTCCGCAAGATATCATTCCTCCTGGCGAGCTCAGCCTTGAGCGTCTCGGTCAGCCTCTTTGCGTAGATACTCCCCAGCCACTTTGTGACCCCGGCGGCCACGGCGCCCGCCCCACCCAACGACGCAAGGAACGTGAGCACTGGTGTCCAGTCCATGCCTCACCCCCCAGCCTGGCCTGATTCGACCACTCCAAAACCCACTAACCTCCCGATCCGCACGTCCTCTCCTCAGATCACCGTGTTCTCGGGACACGGACGTCATACCCTTCGAGCACCCACCACTCTCACCGTCTCGCTCTCCGCAGCGCCATCAATGCACGCCCCGTAGCCCCAATCAACTCCTCGGTCGCACGCATCACCTCCAGGTTCCTCTCCCAGAACGAGAATGCCACCGATGTTTCGGGGGCACGCGTAAACTCAGTCAGCAAGTCGACAATCTCCTGATCCTCATACTCCAAAAGGTTGTCCTTTTTGCGAGAATAACTCGAGAACAGCTGCAGCCGTCGCGCCTTCAGTGACACGTTCCCGACATCCACATGAAGTGATCGATCGAACGGGAGCAGATCGTGGAAGGCGTGATTCCGTGCCCCCGCCACCATCTCGGCATACAGCGAGAGCGATGGCTTCTTCTTCGACTTCACCCACGGCATCCGACGGAATGCCTCAGCCAACTGAAAGTGTTCACCTATCGTCATCCACAGCAGCACAGGCTTCAGATCACAAATGCTGACGATCAACTCTATGAACGCCTTCGCGTCGCTTGTGAAGTTATAGGCGATCCGTAGAACATTGTTCAAGGCCTCAGAATTCTGTCGTCCGTCCTTGCCGCACTTCCTTAGTGACCCTTCGTACTCCTTGCTCTGCCTCTTCAGCGTAGCGGCAAGATGTCCGAGGATCGACCCGTCGACGGATTTGATATTATCAGTCGGAAGTTTGACTATCGCGTACGCTTCCCCTTGTAGTCGCTCATAGGCTTCTGCCAATGGTGATTCCAGATCCTGTGGCAATCCTCCTTCGACAAGCCCCTGTTCAACTGCCTCTTGCTCCAGCGCGGGCCAAAGGCTCTCCAGGTCTCCAAAGTTCCTTATCTCGACGGCATCGCCCTCGACAGCGACCTCCTTCCTATTCATCGGGCGAAGCCGGATCGCCTTCAACAAGGCGTGCTTGATTGCAGCCTCGCACTCGATCTTCCGATCAATCTCTCCAATCAGCACGAAGACTAGTGTGCCCAGGTTGGCCACCTGCTCCGATACACTCAGCCCCAGAGGTCTCACCGCTGGTAGATTTCTCGACTGCGCGGCGAAGACCTTGAAATCCACGTTGAAACTCGACGCCACAGCGACTCCCAAGGATGTTTTGTCCAGCCTCTTGGCTCCGGCAGCCTTAAGAAGAAGGTAATCGCTATGCTTCCTTGTCTTCACGGTGTCGCGATATACGAACGAATTATTCAGGGCAACCAGATCACCCACCGCTGGCTCCTCGGAGGGGAGCCATGTCTGGAATGATTCCGATTCAAGGACGGAACCTACCGCACCTCGGACTTCCTTCTCTATGGCCTCAGACATTGCCACGATCATTCCTCCCACCCTGCGGTATCATCGCCTCTACGAAGCAGTGCGATCGGATCGAGGTTTCGAGATGCTGTTCAAGGCAGTCATCGTTCGAGCTGAATCAGCACGGCCTCTGGCCGTGCGACGTTCCAGGGACGGTTGAAGTGATCGATGGATAGCGTCAGCGCGCCAAGCGCACGATCAAGGAGCAGCCGCGCCTCCTTCCTCATGGAGCGTCCGCTTCAATCAGCTCCAACGCGACGATTCCGAACGTCAGATGAAGAGGCGGTAGTCATACGGAGTGGTACCGAACCGATCGAGGAGCAACCCAATCCGGGCGATGCGGTTCGAAGATTCCACCGTGGCCGGCAGCTTCCTATAAAGGTCGAAGGTGTTCCAGTCCATCTTCGACAGCCCGAGGATCTCCGCGGCCAGTGTGCGAAGATCAGATTTTCCCGCATGCCGACGCAGAAGTAGAGGCGCCGGGATGCGACGCTTGCCCTGATAGTAGCGGAGCTTTGGGTTAAGCGCGCCGGTAACGCCGTGCACCCAGAGAAGCGCCTCATAGGGCGCGACTTGCACGACAGATCCGCGCTCGACCGGATAGTTGTCTTCGTCGAATGTTCCGTCGGGTCTTACCACCGACGACACGTATCGCAATGCATCGTCGATATTGATCTCAAGCATGTCGATCGCATTGACGCCTGCCAGCCCTTGCCGTAGACCATCCCGTTCAGCGCGGAGGAATGGCGTTCGTTTGTGAATGACTACGCGAGACGGCAGCTTGAGTTTCGCCTCGAAGAAAAGCTGCCGGATCGTCTCACCAATCCGCCGGGCGTCCTCCATCGACAGGAAGGCATTTTTCCCTCGGATCAGCGGGCTCTCTACCTTGGTCAGCCGATATTGGAGACCCTCGCCGCGAGTGTTGTAGATGTGGCTGCACCCGAGAACGACATGCTGACCAGCCTCGGCCTTCCGATTGATGCTGAAGCCAAGACCAACGAAAGCGGTATCGGCGTCGAGAGCGTCCAGAACCCACGGGGTCCGCATGCTCTTCGCATAGAGAGCGAGAGAAAGCCACCACCAGACACGACACTGCAAGGGGTCGTCGAATGTGTCCTGCCGAAGGAACTGCGACGCAGTTCCGCGTTGGACGCAATACGCCTTTACGAAGTCATGCAGATCGAATTTCTCGTACTCGGTCTCGAACGCGGTCCACTTATCGAATCGTGTGGGCACGAACACGAGGACCACACTTGGGCCATAGCTGGCTCGGAGCGTATCGATCGCCCGTGTGATAGCGCCGGCCAGCTCAACGGTTCCACCCTGTGGGTCGAGGGGCGGACCAGGTTCCGGATACGCGGCCCAGCCCGCCCCACCGGGGCTCGGCAGGTTGAGCGGGAGGCCAAAAGCCCGCTCGAATCCAGGGTACTCAAGGAGGTAGTCGATCTCGGAGCGGCCTGGTTGTAGTCGTTCGTTAAACCGCTGCAAACGCTGCGCAAGAAGCGGCGCCTCTGCCAAAGGGCAGACAACGCCGAGACGGACCGACGTAGCCAAACCGCGCTGTGTGAGGGAAAAATCGAACGGCCGGTTGTTCACAATACCCCGCACAGGATGGGGATCGCGTACGGGTGCACCGGATTGCCGATCCGAGAAAACCAGAGCGGGCTCGTCGAGCTGTAGGCCGAAATGCTTGACCACGGACTTAGTGCTCGGCTGGAGGTGGATTGGCGCTCGACCATTGCGGACGGCAACCTGGGCGAAGACGGGCGTCCGCCGAAGCTCAAATCGGAATGTCGAACCGCACGCCGTCGGAAACTCAAACGTGGACCCGTTGGCCGGGAACAGCCGCTTGCGCCAGCGGCTCATCGCCTGATTAAACTTTGCATTGTGCTGCCACCCGAGAATGCTCATTTTGACTGTGCGCTCGATCTCCTTGGGCACCTTCTCTCCGTGTTCGCCGACCACGCGGAGCGAAGGCTTTACGATGAGGTAGTTTGTCGTACCGATCCGCCGCAGGAATAACAGGGCCGACTCGTGTACTCCGTAAGTTTTCCCATTGTGGTTTCTGGTCTCGCTTTGCGTATTGTCCCAGATGAGATCGCGCCCATCGGTGCCGAGGCCGTTGGTCGCGGCGATTGATCTGACAAGCGCGCGCTTGAGGAGCGCTGCCACCGCTCCATCTGTAAACCGCAGATCGTCATCAGTGAGCGGCGTGCGCTCGATTGCGCCCTTGATGCAGCCGGCGAACGCTTGCTGTGCGCCCGTGATAGTGCCCAAAGCTAAGACTTTGCCCTTGAACGGCACCGCGACGATGTCGTGCCCTTTGGCTCGCTCTTCGACCCATCGCCAAACCTTATCTTCTGGCCACTCCAAGAGGTCGAACGTCAGAACCTCAGGCGGGCAGTGGATCTCAAAAGCGTTGCTCTTGATAATCCGCCCGGGTGGCAGCTCGGGCACGGCAAAGGCCGCCCGCGGAAGTTCACTGTTCGTCTGAAAAGACGCGTCAATCGTCTTCGCGCGCTCGCTAAGCTCTCCGTCCAGGCAGTGTCGAGCGAGCCGCGTCATCACGTCGTCAAACCCTAGCGTGGGGACAAAAGACGCGGTCCGGCCTGCCCGCCGTGCTGCCTCGATGAAAGTCTTGACGGCGCCAGGCACCTCGGCACCTTCCATCCCACACCAGTACAGGACGCCGCGACCGGGCCGTGTGAATGCTTCGGTCAGGGCCTTCATGATCGAGAAATCGCGACCGCTATAACCGGAAATGACCAATGGCCGGTCGCGTACGTGATCGATCAGCGCTGTTTGCAGCGTTGATTCCTGTTCGCGGAGTTCTAAAGTCGTGTTCTTGAGCGCGTCGTATCGGTAATCTCCGTGGAGCGACACGCACAACAATTCCCGCGCGCGCGGTAGGCGGGCGACACGCACCTGGCTATCGATCCCAACCTCAACCGGCGTCAGATTGAATGTCGCCGCAGCGCGAGCAGGAAGTCCGTCGAAGTTGGTTGACCACGCGGAGTCGATGAGACCGGCTTCGGCGAGGCAGCAAAAGAGCTGGTAGCCGACATGG
>WNGF01001711.1_pt1 | contig 45393 bp, 45 predicted proteins | sample 5400641 | NCBI WGS metagenome assembly WNGF01 (sample SAMN13153371, study PRJNA577476) | soil metagenome | isolation source: 80 cm soil or saprolite under grassland replicate 2 | place: USA:California | collected 2016-06-15 | reverse complement strand
AGACCGAGCCCATCGACGACGAGCCGTTCGACTCGAGCGTCTCCGAGACGAGCCGGATCGTGTACGGGAACTCCGACGCAGGCGGGATCATCGCCTCGAGCGCGCGCTGCGCAAGCGCACCGTGACCGATGTCGCGGCGCTTCGGGCCGCGCATGAAGCCGGTCTCCCCGACCGAGTAAGGCGGGAAGTTGTAGTGGTGCATGTACCGGCGCTCGGACTCGAGCGACAGGTCGTCGATCCGCTGGCCCTCCTTCGCGGTGCCGAGGGTGAGCAGGGTCATGATCTGCGTTTGCCCGCGTGTGAACAGAGCCGAGCCGTGCGTGCGCGGGCTGACGGACACCTCGCAGTCGATCGCGCGGATGTCCTCCGTGCCGCGACCGTCCGGGCGGCGCTTCTCGACGGCGATCTTCTTGCGGACGAGGTCCTTGTAGATCGCCTCTGCCGCACGCTTCACGAACTGTTTCGTGAGCGTGTCCTTCACGAGCGGAGCCTCGCCCTCGGTCGTCGCCGGCCCGACCGGGAACGGCAGCTCGACGGTGTCGATGATCCGCTCGAACAGCAGGTGCCGTTTCGCGGACTTCAGCTCCTTCGAGTCCTGCTCGGCCTCGGTGAGAGCGCGCAGGTCGTTCTCGAACTGCTCCCGCACCGGGCCCTCGACCGCGGCAAGCCGGAGCCTCTCCAGGAGCACGTTCAGGCTCGAGCGCACCTGCAGCTGCTTCGTGATGTCCTCGTCGGTCGAGTCCATCGAGAGCGACGGCGCGAGCTGATCGAGCAGCTCGTCGACGACCGCGCCGGCCTCGCGCAGTCCGTGCGCCTGGATCCGCTCGCGGATCTCGTCGCCGTTCGACGATTCCAGCTCGTGCGTCAGCTCGGGATCGAGCCACTTCGCCTTGCCGGCCCGGTCGCGCAGCTCTTCTTGCGCCTCGCAGAGCTTGCGAATCTCGGTCTGCGCGAGATCGAGCGCCTCGAGCAGGATCTCCTCCGGCACCTCGTCGGCGCCGGCCTCGACCATCGTCAGGCCTTCCTTGGTGCCCACGACGATCAGGTCGAGATTCGACTCTTCCTCGGCCTCCTGCAGCGTCGGATTGAGGACGAGCTCGCCGTCGATCCGGCCGACGCGCACAGCGCCGATCGGGCCGAGGAACGGCAGCGGCGAGAGCATCAGCGCGGCCGACGCCCCGTTGATGCAGAGGATGTCGTGGCCCGTGACCATGTCGGCCGACAGCACGGTGCAAATCACCTGCACCTCGTTCTTGAAGCCCTTCGGCCAGAGCGGCCGGATCGGGCGGTCGATCATGCGCGCGGTGAGAATCGCACGCTCGGTCGGGCGCCCCTCGCGCTTGAAGAAGCCGCCGGGGATCTTGCCCGCGGCGTACATCCGCTCCTCGACGTCGACGGTAAGCGGGAAGAAGTCCGCGCCCTCGCGCGCCTCCATCCGGCCCTGCGCGGTCGCCAGCACCATCGTGTCGCCGGAACGGACGACGACGGCGCCGTCGGCCTGTTTCGCGAGCTTTCCGGTCTCGAACGTGATCTCGCGGCCGCCGATCTCGACCGAGACCCCGGCGCGACGTTCAGTGGCAATAGCCATGTATTCCCTCCACTTTCCTTCGTACGAGGGTGGAGGTTTGAGTCAGCGCTCGGCTGGAGCACTCGCTCAAACTTCCACCCCCTATGACGTGAGCTAGCGCCTCAGCCCCAGCTCCTTGATGAGGGCGCGGTAGCCCTCGAGGTTCGTGCGTTGCAGGTAGTTCAGGAAGCGCCGGCGACGGCCGACGAGCTTGAGCAGTCCGCGTCGCGAGTGGTGATCGTGCTTGTGCGTGCGCAGATGCTCCGTCAGCTGGTTGATCCGCCGCGACAGCATCGCGATCTGGACTTCCGGCGAGCCGGTGTCCGTCTCCGCGCGGCCGTGCTCCTTGATGATCTCCTGCTTCTCTTCCTTGGTGAGGCTCATGGACTCCTCTCGTCTCGGACTCCGCCATCCCAGCACGCCGCCAAGGAAGAAGGCGCACGGCCGAGGCTGCGGTCGGGCAGTAGGGTAGCCAATCGGCATGGAACCTGGGATTGCGGCCGGTCATCCGGCAACGGCGGCCGCGGGGGCCGAGATTCTGACCGCTGGAGGGAACGCCGCGGACGCAGCCGTCGCGGCGACCCTTGCGTCGTGCGTGGCCGAGACCGTGATGACGGGGCTGCTGGGCGGTGGCTTTGCGATCTACTGGGATGCAGCGTCGGCGCGGGCGTCGAATCTCGACTGCTTCTGCGCCGTGCCGTCTGGCGAGCTCGGCGAGCTCGTCGAGTTGCAGGTGCCGTTCGGCGAAGAGCTCGTGCATTACGCCATCGGCCCCGCTTCCTTCGCCGTGCCGGGCGTGCCCGCGGGAATCGGCGCGCTGCACGCCCGCTTCGGGCGCCTTCCCTGGCGAGAGCTTTTCGAGCCGGCGCTGAAGCTCGCTCGCGCGGGCGTCCCGATGACTCCCGCGCACTCGTCCTGCCTCGCGATGCTCGCGCCGGTGATGACGATGGACGCCGGGGCGCGGATCTACGCGCCGGGGAATACGCTCCTCCAGCCAGGCGACCTGCTGCGCCAACCCGGGCTCGAGAAGGCGCTCGTGCTGCTTGCCGACGAGGGCGCGGCGTCGCTGTACACGGGATCGCTCGCACAATCAGTCCTCTCGCTCATGCGGCAGCGCGGCGGCGTCGTAACCGCCGACGACCTGGCGAGGTACGAAGCTCGGTGGAGCGAGCCGCTCGAGGTCGACTATGCGCGCTCGCGGGTGGTGACACGCGGCGGTCTCGCCGGCCTTCCGAAGTTGCTGCCTCGCCTGCCTTCGGTGCGCGGACTCAACCAGGCGGAGCGCGTCCTGGCGCTGCTGCCCTTCCTCGAGACACCCGTGGCCGAGACGCACACGACGAACGTGTCGGTTCTCGACAGCGAGGGCAACGCCTGCGTGTTCACCACGAGCCTCGGCCTCGGCTCCGGCGACTTCCTTCCCGGACTGGACGTCCACCTGAACAGCATGCTCGGTGAGGTCGACCTCGTCGTGGGTGAGCTCGTACGCGGCGAGCGGATGAGCTCGATGATGACGCCCACGCTTGCTTTCGACGCTGACGGGCTCGCGCTTGCGATCGGCGCCGCCGGCGGCACGCGACTACGAACGGCGTTGACGCTCGTCCTCGCGGGCGTTCTCGACGAGGGCGGCGCGCCGCAGACGGCCGTCGACCGCCCGCGCTTCCACCCGACCGGCGCGACGATCAATGCCGAGGCCGGCGTCGACGAGGAGGCGCTCGCCTCGCTGGAGGCCGCGGGCCGCACGGTCAGGCGCTGGCCGGGCCTGCACCATTACTTCGGCGGGGTCAGCGCGATCGGCCGCGACGGGGCCGCGGCCGATCCTCGCCGCAGCGGCGCAGCCGTCACGGTCTGACGGCCCGGCGCGTCGCCTCGACGTCGGCGGCGATCGCCTCGATCAACTCCTGCTCGCTCGCGAACGCACGCTCGTCGCGAAGCCGCTGCCACAGCTCGAGCACGAGGCGCTGTCCGTAGAGATCGCCTTCGAAGTCGAGCAGGTATGCCTCGACGCGCAGCGCCGTGCCGCCGAAATGCGGGTTGACGCCGATCGAGATCGCCGCACGGTGCCGGAGCGCGGCGCCTGCGTAGATCCCCCTGGGAGGGAGAAGCTGTCCGCGCGCGACCTCGAGGTTCGCCGTCGGGAAGCCGAGCAGCTTCCCGCGCCGGTCGCCCTCGACGATGACACCTTCCACCTCGAACGGCCGGCCGAGCACACGTGCCGCCTCGGCGAGCTCGCCGGCCGTGACGAGCCGCTCGACGTCGACGTTCACGCGCGGCCCATCCGACGAAGCGCGTCTTTCGGAGCACGCGTCTGCGCTTCCGCGGAGAGCCTGTCGAAGGCTTCCCCCACGTCGAGGATCGCATCCGGATCGGCCTCGTCGACCGCAAACGGCCCCACCTCGAGCCGGCGGAGAGTGCGGCAGTGGCCGCCGAGCGCCAGGCCGATCGCACGCACGTAGGTCCCCGAGCTGACGCGCAGGTCGAGACGCACCACACCGTCGGTATACGAGATGACCTCGAGCTCGTCCACGGTCGAACGCCGCAGGGGCATGTCCACCTCCACGCCGCGCCGCGCCAGCCGGTAGGCGCGCTCCCCGCCGATCTTGACCGCCGACGCGGCCGGTATCGGCAGCTCGATCTCACCGCGGAGGACCGCGAGCCGCTCCTCCAGCACGGCCTCGGATGGCGGCTCGTGCCGCTCGACGGGCTCTCCCTCGGGGTCGCCGGTCGAAGTTGTCACCGTGAGGTCGACGTCCGTGAGGTAACGCTTGTCCAACCCGAGGAAGCATGGCTGAAGCTTGGTTGCCCACCCGGACAACACCACCAGGAGTCCCGTGGCGAACGGGTCGAGCGTGCCGGTATGCCCTGTTCGGGCGCCGGTCCGGCGCCGTACCGCGGCGATCACCTTGAAGGAGGAAGGTCCCGCCGGCTTGTCGACGAGAACGACGCCCGCGGGCTCAAGCGCGCGCGGGACCACGTGCGGATACGTACTCGCGGCGGATGAACTCGGTGATCTCCTCGATCGGGGCCTCGCTCGAGAAGCCCGCCGCCTGCCGGTGGCCGCCGCCGCCGGACTTGCGAGCGATCGCCGAGACGTCGATTTCGTCCGAGCTCGAGCGCAGTGAGACGCGCCGCGTGGGACCGTCGGAGCGCGGCGGCTCGCGGATCAACACGGAGACGATCGCGCCTTCGACGGCGCGCAGGTAGTCGATGATCCCTTCGCTGTAGGGCTCAGCGGCGCCGACGTCCGAGAAGTCTCCGCGTAGCAGGTACGAGACGACCAACGCGCCTCCCTCGTACACCTGCGCGCGGTCGAGCGCACGTGCGAGGAGCTTCAGCTTTGCGAACTGCACGTTCTCGTACACGCCCTGGAAGACGCGGTGCACGTCCGCGCCGGCCTCGACGAGCTCCGCGGCGAGACGCAGGGCCTTCGGGGTCGTATTCGCGTACTGGAAGCGGCCGGTGTCAGTCACGAGCGCGATGTACAGCGCCTCGGCGATGTCAGGGGTCAGTTCGACGTCGAGCTCGCTCAACACGTCGCGCAGCACCTCGGCGGTCGACGATGCGTCGGGGACGATCAGGTTGACGTCCCCGAACCGAGTGTTGTCGTGGTGATGGTCGATATCGATCGTGAACGGCGCCTGATGGAGGATCTCTGGATCCGGACCGAGACGGCTCTCGTTCGCACAGTCGACCACGACCAGGACTCGCTCTTCCGCCTCCTGCGGGACCTCGCGATGGAGCTCGGCGAGCGGCATGAAGCCGTACTCGCCGGGCAGCGGCGCGTGGCCCGCGAGATACATGTATGCGTCCTTGCCGAGCTGCCGCAACGCAAGCGTCGCCGCGAGCAACGAGCCGAGCGCGTCGCCGTCGGGATTCTCGTGAGTCGTGACGAGGAAGCGATCGTGCGAGCGCAGCGCCTCGACGACCGCGTCGAGGTCAGCCTTCTGTGTCGTCGTGGTCTGTGACGAGCTCATCGATCAACTTCGACATGCGAACGCCCTGTTCGACCGAAGGATCGTATTGGAACGTCAATTGCGGCGTGCGTTTCATTCTCACCTCGTCCGCGATGCGCCTCTGCAGCACCCCGTGCGCCGCGTCGAGCCCAGCGAGCGACTGCTCGCGCTTCCGGGCGGAGCCGAGGACGCTGACGAAGACCGTCGCATGACGCAGGTCCTGCGTCGTCTCCACGGCGGTAACGGTGATGAATCCGATCCGCGGATCCTTCAGCTCGCCGACCGCTTCCGCCAGGACCTCCCGAAGGGACTCGTTGATGCGGCGCATCCGGTTACTCATCGATCGTCACTACCTGCCGCTCGACCCGCGAGCATTCGAAGTCCTGACCGTGCAGGTACCGCTCCGCGTCGTTGAGCAACCCTTCGACGCCGCCATAGTCGCGGGCGACGCAGGCGACGGTGAGTCGCGCCCGCTGCCAGAGCTCGTGGTGGTCGACCTCCGCAACTGATGCACCGAACCGCTGCTGCAGCTGCGCCTTCACCGACTTCACGAACTTCCGCTTCCCCTTCAGAGAGCCGTTCTCCGGGAAGTGCAGCTCGGCGGAGAGGATCCCGACGTAGCCGGCGCCCATGCCGGTATTGAAGCGCTTGACCTAGGCGGCGGTCGTCGGGGCCGGCGCGCTCAGGTCGGTCCTCTCCACCTGCCGCGTCTCGTAGCACTCGAGCACGTCGCCCTCTTTGACGTCGTTGAAGTTCTCGAGCAGGATGCCGCACTCGAAGCCCTCCTGGACCTCGCGCACGTCGTCCTTGACGCGCCGCAACGAGGCGATCGTCGTCTCGTAGATAACGGTACCGTCGCGCACGACGCGCACCTGCGCGCCGCGGCGCACGACCCCGCTCGTGACCATGCAGCCGGCGATCGTCCCAATGCGCGAAGCGCGGAACAGCGCCCGCACCTCCGCCTCGCCGAGCGTCTCCTCCGTCTGGATCGGCCGCAACATGCCGACGAGTGCCTGCTCGATGTCCTCGGTCAGCTGGTAGATCACGCGGTAGGTGCGGATCTCGACACCTTCGCGCTCGGCGAGTGCCCGCGCCTCGGCGCTCGGCCGGACGTTGAAGCCGATGATCAACGCACTTCCGGGGACCGCGAGGTTGACGTCGTTCTCGGTGATCCCGCCGACACCCTGGTGGATGACGTGGACGCGCACCTCCGGGTGCTTGATCTTCTGCAGCTCGGACACGGCCGCCTCGACGGACCCGACGACGTCGCCTTTGAGGATGAGGTTCAGGTCCTGGACGCCGCCCTCCTGCATCTGTTCAAAGAGCGTCTCGAGCGAAGCTCCGGCCGCGCTGCGCTGCGCGAACTGCTCCCGGCGCAGCCGCTCGCCGCGTGTGTGCGCGAGCTCGCGCGCCTTGCGCTCGTTCTCGACGACGCGCGCGGTCTCACCCGCCGGCGGTGGCCTGTCGAAGCCGAGAATCTCGACCGGAGTGCCGGGAGTCGCCTCGCGCAGCTTCTCGCCCCGGAAGTCATTCAGCGCCCGTACGCGCGCCCACGCGTCGCCGGCGACGATCGCGTCGCCGACGTGAAGCGTGCCGCGCTGGACGAGCATCGTCGCCACCGGACCGCGCCCCTGGTCGAGCCGCGACTCGATGATCGGACCTGAAGCTTCCGTGTTCGGGTTCGCCTTTAGCTGCTCGAGCTCGACGTCCGCGACGAGCAGCACCTTCTCGAGCAGCTCGTCCAGTCCCTTGCGCGTCTTCGCCGACACTTCCGCAACCTGTGTCGTGCCGCCCCACTCCTCCGGCTGCAAGCCTTCGTTCGCGAGATCGCCGCGAACCTTGTCGGGATTCGCGTCCGGAAGGTCGACCTTGTTGATCGCGACGACAATCGGCACGTCGGCCGCGCGGGCGTGAGAAATCGACTCCTTCGTCTGCGGCATCACGCTGTCGTTCGCGGCGACGACGAGGACCGCGATGTCCGTTACCTTCGCACCGCGTGCACGCATGGCGGTGAACGCCTCGTGGCCGGGCGTGTCGATGAACGTGATGCGGCGGCCGTTTCGCTCGACCTGATACGCGCCGATGTGCTGCGTGATCCCCCCCGCTTCGGTCTCGACGACCGCGGTCTCGCGGATCGCGTCGAGCAGACTCGTCTTGCCGTGGTCGACATGACCCATGATCGTGACGACCGGCGGTCGCAAGACGAGATCGGTCTCGGCGTCTTCGAAGACCTCGGGCTCCTCGTCCTCCTCGCCGACGTGCTTGATCGTCACCTCGCGCTTCAGCTCGGCCGCGATCAGCTCGACCTCCTCGTCCGAGAGCGACTGTGTCGCCGTGCGCATCTGACCGAGGTTCATCAGGATCTTGATCAGCTCGGGCATCGGCACGCCCAGCGCCTGCGAGAAGTCGCGGACGGTGACGCCGGACTGGACCGTGACGGGACCGGTCGGAGCGACGACCTCACGGGGCTGCTTGGGTGGGCCGACTTCCTGCCGGCCGCGGCCCTGGCGCCCCGGCGGGCCGCCCCCGCGCTGGCCGCCCTGGTCGATGACGACGCGACGCTTGCCGCGCGGGCTTGCGCCGCCGCGGGGTCTGATCGGTCTGTTGGGTCTATTCGCCATCTGACGGGGTCCTAGTGTAGATACGCGCGAGCGCCGGATCGATTGTGACGCTCTGCCTGAGCACGCGGTTGAAGCCGCGCCGTGCCAGCGCGCGCTCGAAGCAAAGAAGTCGTTTGCACGTGTAGACCCCGCGGCCGGGCAACGTCCGGCCGGGTGTCAGCTCGCCGTTGACCGCAGCGAAGCGCCGGAGCTCCGCCTGCGGTGCCTTGCGGCCGCAGCCTGCGCAGGTACGGATTGGTCCGCCGCTCACGCTGCAGGAGCCGTGCCCTCCGACTCGTAAGCGCCGGTCTCGACGGGCTGGACCGGAGCTTCCTCACGCTGTTCCGCTACGGGCTGGAGCTCGTTCGCTGGCTCCGACGTCTCGGTTACCGCGGCGGGCTGCGCCGCTTCGACTTCGGCAGCTTCGGACTCGGCGGCCTCCGCCTCTTCCGGCGCGGCGTCGGCCGTCGGCGTGACCGTGCCGGGTGCGTACTCGCCGGTCTGGGCCTCGATCTTCGCCAGCTCTTGGTGCGCCGCGACACCGCAGAAGCGCGTGCCGGGCAGCGCCGTGTTCGGGCAGCGCTTGCCGTTGGCGAGGATCGCCGCGCAGCGGCCGCTGAAGTCGACGTCACCCTCGCCGCCGAACGCGGCCTCCGCCTCCTGCTGAGCGAACTCGGTGTCGGAGACGATGTCGACCTTCCAGCCGGTGAGCCGTGCGGCGAGACGGGCGTTCAGGCCCTCCTTGCCGATTGCAAGCGCGAGCTGGTCGTCGGGCACGACGACCGTCGCGTCACGTGAGTCGTCGTCGATGTAGACCTCCCGCACGCGCGCGGGCGAGAGTGCCTTCGCGACGAAGCGCGCCGGCTCCGTGTTCCACGGGATGATGTCGATCTTCTCACCGCGAAGCTCGGACACGACCATGCGCACACGCGATCCGCGCGGGCCGACGCACGCGCCGACGGGATCGACGCCCTGAGCGTGCGACTCGACGGCAATCTTCGAGCGATACCCCGGCTCGCGCGCGACACCGCGAATCTCGACGAGCCCGTCCGCGATCTCCGGCACCTCGAGCTCGAACAGCGTCTTGATCAGCTCCGGGTCGCGACGCGAAAGGATCACCTGCGGCCCTTTCGTGCCGCTGCGCACTTCGGTGATCACGGCCTTGATGCGGGAGCCCTGTTCGTAGCGCTCGCCGTCGACCTGCTCGGACCGCGGCAGCAGAGCCTCGACCTTGCCGAGATCGACGAGCACGTTGTTGCGGTCGCCCGCCTGCTGGACGATTCCGGTGACGACCTCGCCGACACGGTCGACGTACTCGTCGTACATCATCTCGCGCTCGGCCTCGCGGATCCGCTGGAGGATCACCTGCTTCGCCGTCTGCGCAGCGATGCGACCGAAGTTCTCCGGCGTGACATCCTCGCGCTTGATCTGCTCCTCGGGAACCTGTGACCAATCGAGGTCGAGATCGTCGTCGGAAAGCAGCGTGTGGTTCTTCTCGCCTGTTTCGGTCTCGAGCCGCTCGAGCTCTTCGATCGTGCGCTCGCGCGCCTCCTCCAGCAGTCGCTGCTCGAGGTCGGCGGGGATCTCGATCGAGTAGACGCGGAAATCGCCTTCGTCGTCGAGCTCGACAGTCGCATGTCGTGTCGAGCCGGGCGTCTTCTTGTATGCGGCGAGGAGCGCGTCCTCGAGCGCCTGAATCAGCGTGTCGCCGTCGATGCCCTTCTCGCGCTCGATTGTGCGAACCGCTTCGATGATCTCTCGCGTCATCGTCTGCCTACCCTTCGTCGATCAGATTGCCCCGCACGATTGCGTCGTACGGGATGTCCACGGATTCGGTCGGCGTGCGGACCGTGACGGCCCGCTCGCCGGCGTCGACCACTTCGCCGCGCAGGCGCTTCTTGGCCTCGGTGCGGAGAGCGACGCGCCTGCCGACGACACTGCGGAAGTGCTGCGGTGTGCGCAGCGGCCGCTCGAAGCCGGGCGAAGAGACCTCGACGCCGTACTCGCGCAGGTAGTCGCGCAGCGAGTCGGTGACGCGCGCGCAGAGCGCGTGGTCCACGCCCTGGGCGTGGTCGACGAAGACCGTGAACCGGTCCGGTCCGGTGAGCTCGACCGCGAGCACTTCGGTGCCCGGGACTGCGCTCTCGACCTTGCGGCGGATCTCTCGCGTCAGCTCTCTCTCCTTCTCGTGCGTTGCGGCCAAAACCTCCTGCTCCTTCACAAAAAATGGGCGCGCCGCGCCCATTTCTAAACTGCTCGAAATGTGGTGAAAATGATGGTAGCAAGCCATGGCCGGGAGCGGCGGGCGGCCCGGGCCGGGGGCAATCAGCGTGAGTCGGAGCGACCTTCTGAGGCGATTTCGAAGAAGCGCGCGTCCGGCTCGCCGCCCGCCTCGCGAAGGACCCGGCGGGCGAACGGCTCCTCACCGGATGCCAGCATTGCATCGAGGTCGGCGCGGCTGTTCCACACGGTCGCGATCGCCATGCTGTCGTCCTCGCCCACGAGCAGGAAGGTCTCGCGGATCGCCGGCGGAAGCCCGCGTCCCACCATCTCGGTGTAGGGGCGGCTGACGGCTTCTCGCCGCTCGGGCGAAATTCTCGCGCTCACGAACGAAAGGATGGGCATCGGCGCGGCGAGCCTACTAAGTGTCGAGAACGATCGTCACCGGCCCGTCGTTCAGGAACTCGACTTGCAGCTTCGCCGCGAAAACCTTGTCTAGACCGGTCCGGCTAGCGCCGCCGGAACCACCGCCACTTGGAACCGCGGCGAGGCTCATCCGGCCGCTTGTGGCGGTCGCTCGGAGTCGTCTGCCCGGAATCTCCTATCCGCGCAAATAGTTCGTCCGGGCTGAGGTCGAGATCGTCCGGTGATTCGTACGGCTCGCCGTCGTCTCCTTGCACCTTGGCGTCCAGGCGAGACGCCAGGACCAGCATCTTCGCGAGGATGCGCTTGTCGGGGTTCTTCGTGAAGACGTTGCCTTCGAACCTTTCAGGGTCCGCCGCTGCGACGTGGGATGGTTCGATTGGCGCTCGCAGAATGGCTCGCCGAGCAATCGGAGCGTCCTCCGACTCTGACCAGTCTCCAGCACGCGTGATGTGCAGGTCATATCCCATCGCCGGCTCTTGCTACGTCGTCTCGACCTCGAGAACGATCGTCACCGGGCCGTGGTTTACCGACTCAACGTCCATTCTTGCCCCGAAGACGCCGGTCTGAACCGCCACACCAAGGTCGCGGAGCGCTTGGCAGAAACGTTCGAAGAGCGGCTCCGCGACCTCCGGCCGCGCGGCCTTCGAAAAATCTGGTCGAGTTCCCTTCTGTCGTCTGCTGTCGGTGATCAACGTGAACTGACTCACGACGAGCGCGGCGCCGCCTGTGTCGAGGAGCGAGCGATCGAGCTTGCCCGAGTCCCCCTCGAAGATGCGTAACCGCGCGATCTTTCCGGCGAGGCGCTCGACCTCCGCTTCGGTGTCGCCGGCGCCGACGCCGAGCAGGATGAGCAGCCCCGGACCGATCTCACCACCGGGCGTGGACCGGGCACGCGACACGCGTTGAACGACCGCTCTCATCGAGCCCAGGTCTGAGCCACGTGACAAAGTGTCACTTGGCTGGTCAGGCGACGGGTCGAGGTCCTTGATGCGCGACTCGTAGTCGGCCTTGCCCGGGCGTAGCGAGTTGGCAAGCTTGTAGTGGCCGTTCGCCTCGTGCGCCTTGCCTTGCTTCTCGAGGCAGCGGCCGAGTGCGTAGTGTGCGTAGTCGTCGGTCGGCGCGAGTTCGAGCATCGCGCGGAACTCGGACTCCGCTTCCTCCCATCGGTGGATGCGGAAGTACGCGATGCCGAGGGCTTCGCGAATCGAAGCCTTGTGGGGCTCCCGTTGTTTCGCCTTCTCGAACGCGACCGTCGCCTGCGCCGCGCGGCCGTTCTTCAGATGGGCTTTCCCCTGCTGAAAAAGGTCGTATGTCTCGTGTTCGCTCATGAACGTAGATAGGGGAAATTCTCCCGGATCAGGTCTACCGGATACGTCAAGTCGCGGGTTCCCCGCACGACAATGCCGCGAACCTCGACGCCTGTGTCGAGAGCGCGTCCGAACGCATCGGCGAGCTCGAAGGGCGGCCCCGGAAGATCCTCGAGAAACGGGATCAGCTTCACGCCGACGCCCCAGAGCGGCACGCTGGTCAGCTCACGCCCGTTGGTGTGAGCGCGGACGAGCCGCGGGTCCAGTCCGGGCTTGCCGCCGCCCGGCGGTTGCCCGCGGCGCGCCGCCACCGCTCCCGCGGCCCCGTTCCACGCTTTGACGAACGCCTCGAACGTGCCGCGGGCGAACAGCGTGTCCGCGGCGGCGACGAGCACAGGAGCCTCCGCGCCGCCGGCGAGCGCGCGGCGGACGGCGTCGGCCGACCCGTCAGGCTGGGGCTGGCGGACATACGCGATCGAGATGCCGAAGGCCGCGCCGTCACCGAGGAGTACCTCGACCTGCTCCGCGAGGTACCCGGTGACGACCGTCACGTGCTCACAACCGGAACTCCGTAGTGCTCGCACGAGTGTCGCGACCACCGGCCGGCCGTCGATCGGCAGCACCGGCTTGGGCCAGTGGTCGGTGAGCGGCCGCAGGCGCGTGCCTTCCCCCGCGGCCATGACGACGGCGTTCACCTAACCGGCGAAGCCGAGCGAGCGCAGCGAGACCAGCCCGCGCGCACGCCGCGCCAGGCCGAGGCGCCGGCGGAGCTGCGCGCGCAGGCGCGCCAGCTCGGTGCGCGCACGCGCGGCGGCGCTGCGGGCGTCAGGCGGCGGCCCGAAACGTGCCGCGGCGAGCGCAGCAGCGAACGGTGCCGCGTCCACCTCGAGCTCGTTGCGCAGGAGTGCCGCAAGGCCTTCGGGACCGGTACTCGGTGCAACGCGAATGCCCTGGTCGGCGAGGAAGTCCCGAAGCTCGGCGCGGCACGCCGCCGCCTGAGCTCGCGGATCGGGAGTTGCGTAACGCACGTGCCGCCGAACCGCCTTCACGAGCGCGAGCAATGCAATGGCAACCGCGAGCACGAGTGCAAGCAGCTTCCCCAGGCTGCCCCCGCGGTGCTGCAAGCCGAACGCGCCGCCGAAGGCTGAGCTCCCGCGGCGAGGGTCTGTGGTGAGAAAGCTCACGCCCGGCGCCTTGTCGCCGAAGCTGCCTTCCTGGTGGAGCGCGGCGGTGTTCAAGAGCGACGCAGCGACTCCACGCACGATCGTCGCGGCGGACGACGCGCGGAACGCCGGCGAGGAGACGGAATACGCCGCTGAGAGGAAGCCACGTCCCGGAGTCGGATCGAACGGAAGCCAGCCGTAACCGGCGAACCACACCTCCACCCACGCGTGCGCATCATGGTCGCTGACCGTCCACGTCTTCGTCTTGGGGTCGTACACGCCGCTCACGAACCCTTCCGCGACGCGCGCCGGGACGCCGAGGTAGCGGAGCATCAGCGCCATCGCACCGGCGAAGTGCTGGCAGTAACCGCGTTTGGTGTTCACGACGAAATCGAGCAGCGGCGCGTCGAACGATTGCGGCGGGTGCGTCGTGTACGTGAAGCCTCCGGTGCTGCGAAACCACGATTCGAGGGCGAGTGCGGCACCGTACGGGCTGTGGGTGTTGCCCACGACCCGGCGCGCTTGCGTGTACAGGTTCTCGTAGTCGGGATGAAGAGCGAGCAACCGGAACATCGCTCCGCCGCGTGCGGGGTGACCGAAGGGCGGCGGCGGGTTCTCGCCGGGGTACAGCTCGAGGTACGGCAGCACCGCTTCCGTATAACCACCGGTCGCGGAGGCGAGCTGCGCCGGCGTCGGCTGCTCCGAATAGCTCCACGCCGGATACTGCTCGTGGCGCTCGAGCTCACGGGGGAGCGTCGCGGTTGCGCCCGGCCAGAATTGCGCGCCGGCGAACTCCGGTCCGTAGCCGACCGGGATGCTCGGCGCAACGAGGTGGTTGTCGGCCAGCGACTCGATCTCGATGTCGGCCTTACGCCAGTTCTCGGGGTCGCGCGCAGCGCGCGGCACGAGCGGGTCGTCCTGCGTCAGGTCGAGACGGCCGTCGAAGAGCTCCGGTAAGACCGGCGTCGCGTGGTACTCGACCCAGCGGTCGCCGTCGAACAGATCGAGTGTCGTCGAGCGCCAGTAGACGGACCGTGCCGACGCTTTCACCTTGAAGACGGTCGTCGTCTTGCGCGGCCAGCTGAAACCGTCATAGGTCGCGTCCCAGACATACCGAACGCCGACCGATTCCGGCGGCCGCTTGTATGGATTCCACGTCTGCCAGTGGAGGAATTCGCTCTTCGCCACGGCCGGCTGCGTCGTTGCAGCCAGCGCAGCAGCGACGATTGCGCCGCCGAGCAGAGCGGCACGAACAAGGATCCGCGATGCGCCGGCGCGAAGGCCTGCAAGCAGGAACAGGGACGTGACCAGGATGACCGCGCCGCGCAGCATGTCGTGACCGTCCGAGAGCAACGTCGCCGGCCAGCCGGCGCCGACGACAAGGCACCCGACGGCCACGAGCGGCCGCCGTGACGACGCCGCGAGGGCGAGCGCGGCGGTGAAACCGAACATGGCGAGCAGCAGGAGCGCGTGCATCTCCGGATGGAAGGAGCCGTTGAACGGGAGCCGCACTTCGTAGAAGTCCAGAAAGCCGTTCCAGAAGCGCGGGGCCGCACGCCACGGATGGAGCACCGGAACGCGCGCGGCGATGTCGAACGCCGCGAGCAGCGCGACCGCGAGCAACGCAAGCCGCTGCCACAGCCGCGGTGCCAGCGCAGGCGCGGCCGCCAGTGCAACGAGCAGCAGCGCGCGCGCTCCGTGCTGGGGATGCTCGAGCCGAAGCCAGTTCTGTGCGAGCACGACGCCCGGCACAAGCGCGAGCAATGCAGGACGCCACTCAAGCACGGACTGCCTCTGCGAATTCGGGAGCACCGAGAACCCGGAGGAGATCGTCGCCTTCGCGCAGCACCGCGACTGCAACGCCTGCAGCCTGCAGGCGGAGGAGAGCCGTCTCCCGACTGTGCGCGCCGTCGACGTAGACGAGCGCCGTGTGCCGGCGCGCCTTTGCCCGCTGGACGAGGCGATCGACGAGCGCACCGTCGAGCCGCGGCGTCACGATGACGAGGTCGAGCGCGTGCGCCGCAGGGTTTCGCTCGCCGCCGAGCAAACGCGTCGGCGACTCGACGCCGTCCGCCTCCGCTCCGGCGAGCAGCTCGAGCGCCCGGCGCCAATCGCCTTCGGCCTGAACGCGCTGCATTTCGGTGCGCGCACCACCGAGGACGAGAGCCGCCCGGCGACTCCGGCGTGCGTACGCCTGCAAGATCGATCCCGCCGCCCGTACGGCGAGGTCGAAGACGGCGCGGGTGCAGCCTTGCCAGGCGTCGAGCACCACGGCGACGTCGTCCCGCGGTGAGTCTTCCAGCTCCTTCACCATCAGGTGCCCGCGCCTCGCCGTCGTCCGCCAGTGCACCTTGCGCAGCGAGTCGCCCTCGACGTAGTCGCGCACGCTGTGCAGATCGAAGCCACTCGGACGCTGCAACAGCATGCGACGGCCGTCGCGTGCTTGCGCACCCGCCTCGGAGAAGAGACGGTCGAGCTCGACGAGGCGCGGGTAGACGACGAGCACGCCCGTCTCCCCCAGCCGCGGCTCGCGGCGCTCCAACCCGAACGGATCCTCCACCAGCGCGACGGCCTCTTCGATGCAATAGCGCCCGCGCGGAACCGAGGGGAGCACGTAACGCGCCCACAGGTGCCGGCCCTCGCGCCGGAGCTGCGTGCGCCGCTCACCGAGCGTCGAGTACCGCTCGACGAGCGTGATCGCCGCAGGAGCCAGCGCAGACTCCAGCTCCAGCTCGACACGCACCTGGACGTCGTCGCCTTCGACGGGAACCGTTTGCGACGACCGCCGCAGCTCGACAGGCCTTGCCGTGAGCCGCACCGCCAACCACGCGACGAGGACCGTGAGCAGCAGGCCGACTGCAACGACGTCGAGCGGACGCGAGCCGAACGCCCACCCCGCGAGATAGATCGCGACGCCGAAAGCCAGCGCGGCACGGCCCCGCGCGGTCATACAGGTACGGGTGTCTTCTCGATCGCCTCGCGGACGAGATTCTCGGCGCCGAGCCCGGCCGAACGCGCCTCCGGCGCGACGATCAGGCGGTGCGCGAGCACCGGCTCGGCGACGGCCTTGACGTCGTCCGGCGAGACGAAGGCGCGGCCGGCGGCGAGCGCACGAGCCTTGGCGACGCGCAACAGCGCGATGCCTGCCCGCGGGCTTGCACCGAGGTAGAGGCGCGAGTCGTTGCGCGTGTGCCGCAGCACCGCGACGACATACCGATTCACGCTCTCTTCCACGTAGACGGCCTTTGCGTCCTCGGCGACCGCAACCACGTCGGCCGCGGTGCAGACCGGTTCGAGCGAGTCCTGCGGCGGCTCCGACGTCTGCTGCGTGAGCATGCGTGCCTCTTCGGCGAGCGGGGGGTAACCAAGCGACAGTCGCATCGCGAAGCGGTCGAGTTGCGCTTCGGGCAGCGGGTACGTGCCCTCGTACTCGATCGGGTTTTGCGTCGCGGCGGCCATGAACGGGCGCGGCAACGCGTAGCTGACACCGTCCACCGTCACCTGCGCTTCCTGCATGCACTCGAGCAGCGCCGACTGTGTCTTGGGGGACGCACGGTTCACTTCGTCGACCAGCAAGAGGTTCGCGAACACGGGGCCCGCGCGAAAGTCGAACTCGTTCGTGCGCTGGTCGTACACGTTGACACCGGTGATGTCGGTCGGCAGCAGGTCGGGCGTGAACTGGATGCGCGAGAAGCTGCAGTCGAGTGACCGAGCCAGCGCCTTCACGAGCATCGTCTTTCCGACGCCGGGAAAATCCTCAATGATCAGATGCCCTTCGCTGACGAGGCAGAGGACGACGAGCTGCAGCGTCTCCGGCTTTGCGTGCACGACGCTCGCGACGTTGTCGACGATGCGTTCGATCGTCTGCGCCGACGTCGCGGCGTCGACGGGGCGAGGCTCAGTGGTCATTGCTCATTGAGCAGCGCGATCGCCTCGTCGAGCACCGCAGCCGCGATCCGCGACTTCAGCGCCTTCGCGATGCGCCTTTCCCCTGTGCGCGTGATCAGGACCACCTCGTTGTCCTTCGCGTCGAAACCGATGTCGGTTCTGGATACGTCGTTGTAGACGACGAGGTCTACGTTCTTGTCTGTCAGCATCGCGCGCTTCCGCTCGAGTCCGGTCTGTCCCTGCTCTGCCCCGAAGGCGACGATCACCTGCCCGTTCTCGCGCCGGGCCGCGAGCGCCGTCACCACATCCTCCGTCGGCTCCAGTTCGACCGTCCACGGCTCAGCGCTCTTCGGGCGCTTCGCTTCCGCGACCGCGGTGGGCCGGTAATCGGCAACCGCGGCGGACATGAGGACGAGATCGGCGTCGGCGCGCGCAAGCACCTCCCGAAGCAGGGCATCGGCTGTCGGCGTGTCGACGACCTCGACGCCGGAAGGCGGCTCGACGGCGAGATTTGCCGCGAGCAGCGTCACCTCGGCGCCGCGCCGACGCGCCTCCTCGGCGAGTGCCACGCCCATCCGGCCCGAAGAGCGGTTTCCGAGGAAGCGAACCGCGTCGAGCGGCTCGCGAGTCCCACCGGCGGAGACGAGCACTTTCTTACCGGCGAGCTCGGGCGGCGCGAGCAGCTGTTGCGTACGAAGAAAGATCTCGTCGGGCTCCGACATCCGCCCGATGCCCGACTCGCCTTCGGCGAGCTCACCTTCCTCGGGACCGATCAGCTCCGCACCGCGGTCCCGCAGCGTCGCGACGTTTGCCTGCGTCGCCGGATGCGTCCACATGCGGTGGTTCATCGCAGGCGCGACGAGCAGCGGGCCGCGGTGGGCAAGCGCCGCCTCGGTGAGCACGTTGTCGGCGATGCCCTGCGCGAGCTTGGCGAGTGTGTTCGCCGTGCAAGGCGCGATGACGAGCAGGCCTGCGTGCTCGAGGTGCGGATACGGATCGTCGCTGATGGGTCGGCGCGCAAGCGCTGCGAATGTCTTGGCAGTGACGAACTCCTCCGCGCCGCGCGTGATGAGCGGAATGACGTCGTGCCCGGCCTTCACGAGCAAGCGCGTGAGCTCACAAGCCTTGTAAGCCGCGATGCCGCCGGTAACGCCGAGCAAAATCTTCGCCACACCCGAATTCTGCCCGTTAACCGTCCCGCGGACACGCGCGCGAAGCGCGCATGCGGTCTCCCGCTACCAAAAACGCGCTAGCGCTTTTGGTACGAGTACTTGAGCTTGCCCTCGGAGATCTCCTCGAGGGCCATCGTCAAGTAATTCTTCGAGCGCGACTCGACCAGCGGCGGCGGGAAGTCGTCGAAGGTGCCCTCGCCGAGCTGGTGGTGATAGTTGTTGATCTGCCGAGCGCGCTTCGCGGCGACGATGACCAGCGCGTAGCGCGTGTCAACCTGGTCCATGAGCTCGTCGATGCGGGGATGAATCATCGGCCGGACATGGTAGCTGCGCGATCCAGCTCTCGCTCTACGATCTCCGCAAGCCGCTCTGCGGCTCGATCTCGGTCGTCGTTGCGCACTTCGTAATCGAATTCGTCCGCTTGCTCCAGCTGCCGCCGCGCGAGCTCGATTCGCTCGCCGATCACGCCGCTCGATTCCGTTGCGCGCTCACGGAGGCGCCGTTCGAGCTCGTCGACGGGCGCCGTAACGAAGATCGTCACCGCCCCGGGCACCTTTTTTCCGACTTCCACGGCGCCTTTCGTCTCCAGCTCCAGGAGGGGCGCGCCGCCTTCGTCTCGGATTCGCTCGATCTCGGAAACCAAGGTGCCGTAACGGTTTCCGACGTACCAGACCCACTCGAGAAACCCGTCTTGCGCGACGCGCCGACTGAACTCTTCGTCCGAAAGGAACCAGTAATCGACGCCTTCCTCCTCACCGTCGCGCTGATCACGAGTCGTCGCCGAAACGGCCGCGCGCAAGACCGGAAAGCGCGGCAGGAGCAGTGAGATCAGCGTGCCCTTACCCGCCCCCGACGGGCCGGTGACGACGAAGACAGGATTCCGTGACGACGACGGATTAATGGCGCGCGAAGAGGCCAACGAGCTCCGCCCGCTGCCGCTCCGAGAGGCCGCCGACCGTCTTCGACTGGCTGATGCGGCACTGGTTCAGAAACCGCGCCGCCTTCACGCGTCCGAACTTCGGGACGGCCATGAGGATGTCGAACACCTTCGCCGTCGACACATACTCGGGCGGCGCGTTGAGAATCGTTTCGATCTTGACACGACCGTCTTTGAGATCCTTCTTCAGCTTGGCGCGTCTGACGCGGATGTCGTTCGCCCGCTTGAGCGCCTCCATCCTCTGATCGCGTGACCGTGCGGGGGCTTGGGCCTGGGCCTTCGTCGACGACACCATAGAGCGAGCGAGTCTAACGCAACAGCACGCGAGGTCAATCACCCACTCGCGTGGGTACAGAAGACCGCGCCCGTTCGACTCCGCGCTCGTGCGCGATGCCGCGTGCCTCGTCGATATCGCGCAGGCCGAGCGCCGCAATTTCGGTATCGAGCTCGGCACGAATCCGTATCGGCGCGTCGGGATCGCGGAAGAGGACTGTGCCGAGTGCGACGTCCGTTGCTCCCGCTGCGACGAGCTCGAGCGCGTCGCGTCCTGTCATGACTCCGCCCATTCCGACGATCGGCAGCGTGGTCGCGCGCCGGCACGCGTAGACGGCGGCGAGCGCTATCGGCTTCAGCGCGGGACCGGACAGACCTCCGGACCACGTCCCGAGGCGAGGCTCGAGCGTGCGCTCGTCGAGCGCGGCGCCGCGGATTGTGTTCACAAGCGAGAGACCATCCGCACCCGCGGCCTCGACGGCGCGAGCGACCTCTGAAATATCCCAGTTTGCAGGGGAAAGCTTCGCGTAAAGCGGCAACGGGGTCGCAGCGCGGCTCGCCGCGACGATCTCGGCGGCGGTGTCCGCGGCCTCCTCGACGTTGGGACACGAAAGGTTCAACTCGATCGTCACATCTTCGAGTTGCGCGCACGTCTCTGCGTACTCGCGCGCGCCGAAGCCGCCGACGGAAACCCAGAGAGGCACGCCGAGCTCACGAAGGTGCGGAAGCGTTTCGGCGAGGAACTTCTCTCGCCCCGGATTGGCGAGTCCGATCGAGTTGAGCATCCCGACATCCGTTTCGGCGATGCGCACCGGAGCATTGCCCTCCCGCGGCAGCGGTGTGACGGTCTTCGTGACGAACGCGTCGAGCGAGCGCGCGACGTCCGGCGCCGTCAGCGCGTCGAGGCAGCCGCTCGCGTTGAGGAGTCGCATATGACTGGTCCGTCAATACAGAGTCGTTTGAGCTGTCGCTCTATTTCCACGACACAGCCGTAGCACGCGCCGAAGCCGCACGCCATGGGCGCCTCCCACGCGAGCTGCGCATTAGGTGCGATCTTCCGCACCGCCTCGAGCATCGGCTCGGGCCCGCACGCGAGCACGTCGTGTCCCGACGGCAGCACGTCGGTGACAAGGACTGGATCGACAACGACTTCGGCGTTCGGAACCAGCGCCGCAGCCTCCGCGTGCCACGCGCTGCGAAAGCCGAGGAGAGCGCGCGGCGCGCCGAGGGCCTCGCTCAGATGTGGAAACGGCGCGACGCCGATGCCGCCGCCGACGAGCAGCGGCTTCTCGACATCGAGGTCGAAGCCGTTGCCGAGGGGACCGAGCACGACGATCTCGTCACCCGGTCGCACGGCGCACAGGGCTCGGGTGCCCGGACCGATCGCGTCGATCAGGAAGCCGAGCTCGCCTGCCGGGGCGAGGCAGAGGGACATCGGCCGCGGCAGGAGCCGGCCGGGAGCCTCCAGCATGAAGAACTGCCCGGGGATGCCCGGATCCAGGTCTCCACGCTCCAGCCTGAGCAGCGTGTAGGGCCCGACCGGCTCGGCGGCGAGGACGCTAAGACGCTCGCGCCTCAAGCTCGATCCGCTCCTGGAGGGAAACGGCGACGCCTGTCCTGGCGCTGGCGATTGCATGGACAGCCGCCGCCGCCCCCGAGATCGTGGTGATGCAGGGGACCCGGTTGACGAGCGCCGCCTCCCGGATCAGGTAACCGTCCGTCCGGGCGCCGTAGCCCTGCGGCGTGTTGATCACGAGGTCACAGCGGCCGCGGCGGACGAGGTCGACGACGGTCGCGCCGACCCCCTCCTCGATCATCTTCCGGACGCGCTCCACCTCGAGCCCGGCAGCCTCGAGCGTCGCGGCGGTGCCTTCCGTCGCAACCAACCCGAAGCCGAGGCCCGCCAGCGCGGCCGCCACGGGAACGAGCGCAGGCTTGTCCGAGTCACGAACGGAGAGAAACACCGTGCCGCTCGTCGGCAGCCGCCGTCCCGCTGCGCGCTCGGCCTTCGCAAAGGCGGTCGGCAGGTCGTCGGCGCTCGCCATCACCTCGCCCGTGGCGCGCATTTCCGGCCCGAGCACCGGATCGCTGCCGGGGAAGCGGTGGAACGGAAGCACCGCCGCCTTGACGCTCACCTGGGCCGGTGGACGCTCCGGCGGCAGCGCCAGCTCGCTCAGCTGTTCGCCGAGCGCGAGGCTGCAAGCCGCCTGCACGAGGTTGATGCCGGTCGCCTTGGACGCGAACGGAACGGTCCGCGAGGCACGAGGGTTCGCCTCGAGCACGAACACGGCGCCGTCGGCGACTGCGAGCTGCACGTTCAGCAGGCCGATGACACCGAGCCCCTTTGCGAGCGCGCGCACCGTGTTTGCAATCTCGTTCTCCTGCGCCGCCGTGAGCGAAGGCGCCGGCAGGACGCAGGCGGAGTCGCCCGAGTGGACGCCCGCCTCCTCGACGTGCTGCATGAGCGCCCCGATGTACGTCTCCTCCCCGTCGGAGAGCGCGTCAACGTCGATCTCGATCGCGTTCTCGAGGAAGTGGTCGACGAGCGTGCGCCCGTGGACGTTCGCGTGGAACGCGTCCACGACCTGCTTCGGCGTGTGGCAGACGCGCATCGCGCGCCCGCCGAGCACGTACGACGGGCGGACGAGCACCGGATATCGGATCCGGTGCGCGATCTCGTACGCCTCGGTGGCCGACTCCGCGATTCCCCACTCGGGGCAGCGGACGCCCAGTGAGTCCAGCAGAGCTCCGAAGCGCTCGCGGTCCTCGGCGAGGTCGATCGCCTCGAACGGCGTCCCGAGGACGCGGAAACCCGCCTCCTCGATCGCGCGTGCGAGCTTGAGCGGCGTCTGGCCCCCGAACTGGATCACGACTCCGAGCGGCTGCTCCCGCTCGAGGACGTTGAGAACCTCCTCGACGCCGAGCGGCTCGAAATAGAGCCGGTCGGATGTGTCGTAGTCCGTGGAGACCGTTTCCGGGTTGCAGTTGACCATCACCGCCTCGTAGCCAAGGGCGCGGAAGCTCGTGGCAGCGTGGACGCAGCAGTAGTCGAACTCGATCCCCTGGCCGATCCGGTTCGGGCCCGAACCGAGGATCACGACGGACTTCCCGGGTTCCGGCGGCTGCTCGTCGGCCTCGCCCCACGTGGAGTAGAGGTAGTTCGACTGCGCCTCGACCTCGGCGGCGCAGGAGTCGACGCGCCTGTAGGCAGGGCGCCCCCGCTGTTTCCGGATGTCGTCCACGGACAAGCCCCGAGCCTCGGCGATCATCGCGTCGGAAAGCCCGAGCCGCTTGAGCACATGGAGGTCGGGCTCGTTGGCGAGCGCATCCTTGATCCGCTCGATCTCCTCGCGGAACCAGGGGTGGATGCCCTCTGGTAGATCGTCGAACTCGCGCCAGGGCGTCGTCGCGCCGGCGTCGAGCTCGCGCGAGCGGTGCGCCTTCAAATATGCCTCTGCGAAGGTGCGCCCGATTCCCATCGCCTCGCCGACCGACTTCATCTGCGTTCCGAGCGTCGTATCGGCGCCCGGGAACTTCTCGAAGGCGAAGCGCGGGAACTTGACCACCACGTAGTCGAGGGTCGGCTCGAAGCTGGCCGGGGTCGTCTTGGTGAGGTCGTTCGGTATCTCCGGCAGCGTGTAGCCGACGGCGAGCTTTGCGGCCACCTTCGCGATCGGGTAACCGGTCGCCTTCGAGGCGAGCGCGGACGAGCGAGAGACGCGCGGGTTCATCTCGATGACGCGCAACTCGCCCGTCTCGCGGTGCCGCGCGAACTGAATGTTCGAGCCGCCGGTCTCGACGCCGACGGCGCGGATGACCGCCGCGGCCGCGTCGCGGAGCTCCTGGTATGCCTCGTCGGGCAGCGTCATCTGCGGCGCGACGGTCACCGAGTCGCCGGTGTGGACGCCCATCGGGTCGAGGTTCTCGATCGAGCAGACGATCACGACGTTGTCGAGCTTGTCCCGCACGACCTCGAGCTCGAATTCGTCCCAGCCTCGCACCGACTCCTCGACGAGCACCTGACCGATGGGCGATTCGCGGAGGCCGCTCACGACCTGGGCCACGAGCTCCTCCCGCGTGCCGGCGAAGCCACCGCCGTGGCCACCGAGGGTGAACGCGGGCCGCACGACCGCCGGGAGCGCCACGCGTTCGAGCTCGTCGAGCGAGCGCACGATCTTCGAGACGGGCACCTGCAGGCCGACCGCTTGCACCGCGGCGCGGAAGAGCTCGCGGTCCTCCGCCCGGTTGATCGCGTCGATGCCGGCACCGATCAGCTCGATTCCCAGTTCGGCCAGGATCCCTGTGTCGTCGAGCTCGATCGCCAGGTTCAACGCGGTCTGCCCGCCCATCGTCGGCAAGAGCGCGTCGGGCCGCTCGCGCTCGAGCACGCCCATCACGCCCTCGACGTCAAGCGGCTCGAGGTAGGTGCGGTCGGCGAAGCCGGGGTCGGTCATGATCGTCGCCGGGTTCGAGTTGACGACGATGGTGCGGAATCCGTCCTCGCGCAGCACCTTGAGCGCCTGCGAGCCGGCGTAGTCGAACTCGCAGGCCTGCCCGATCACGATCGGCCCGCTGCCGATCAGGCAGATCGACCCGAGGTCGTTACGCCGCGGCACGCAATCCCTCGACGAAGTCGCCGATGATCGGCCAAGCGTCGTGTGGCCCAGGACCCGCCTCCGGATGGAACTGCGCCGATCGCGCATGCTCGTTCGGGAAGTCCAGGCCCTCGACGGTGCCGTCGTAGAGAGAGACGTGCGTTGCTTCGCGTTCCTCGGAGGGCTCGACGGCGAAACCGTGGTTCTGCGTTGTCACGAGGACGCGGCCCGTCGAGCGCTCGAGCACCGGATGGTTCGCGCCGCGGTGGCCGAACGGAAGCTTGAACGTCTTCATCCCGCTCGCCAGGCCGAGCAGCTGGTGCCCGAGGCAGATACCGAGGATCGGCACGCGGCCGAGCAGCTCGCGCACCGTCGCCACCTCGTCGACCAGCGGTTCTGGATCGCCGGGCCCGTTCGCGAGCAGCACGCCGTCGTAGCGGGCCAGCTCGTCCGCGTCGACGTCGTGCGGGTACACCATCACCGCCGCGCCGCCGGCCGCCAGCCGCGCGAGGATCGAGCGTTTCGTTCCGTAGTCGACGACCGCAACGCGCACGTCGCCGGCCTCGGAGTACGCGTACGGCTCCTTCGTCGAGACGCCGGCAACGAGAGCCCGCCCCGCCATCGACGGCTGTCCGCGAACAGCCGTCAGCACCTCGTCGAGCGACGCGTCGCCGGTCGCGGCGGCGGCGCGCACCGCGCCGCCCTCGCGCAGCTTCAGGACGAGGCTGCGAGTGTCGATCCCCGAGAGCGCGACGATTCCGCGCTCGTGGAGCCAGTCCGTCCAAGCCGGACCCCGTGCCTCGCGCATCAGCGCCGCGCGCGCGTGTGGGCGCTTGGACTCGGAGCGCGCCGAGGCGACGCCGTAGTTGCCGACCATCGGCGCGGTGAAGCAGACGAGCTGCTCGGCGTAGCTCGGGTCGGTGACGATCTCCTGGTAGCCCGTCATCGACGTCGTGAAGACGGCCTCGCCGAACGCGCAGCCGGGAGCGGCAACCGACTCGCCTGCGAACACGGTGCCGTCCTCGAGAACCAGGAAGCCCGTCACTTCGCCGCCTCCAGCTTTTCCCGCACGCGGCCGCGCAGCCAAGCCGCGGCCTCTTGCTTCGTGACGACCTCCCCTGTCTCCAGCCACATCCACATCCGGCACGCGTTGAGCACGGAACTGCGCCCGAGCGGGTCGTCGCGTTCCTGCCAGTCGAGCGCCGTCTCAAATGCGGTGAGCAGCTGCTCGCGCGGAACGGGCGCGAACACCTCGCTCCAGTCAGGGCCGTGGAGTGTCACGGCGTGCTTCTCTCCGACGGCGCGGTCGAGCGCGAACCAGTGCGGCGACTCGTCGCCGGGCGTGAACGCGACCCTCTCGCCCGTGTTCAAGTTGAGCTCGAAGCTCGGAGTCTCGCGCGCCGCCTCGTCGCGCGAGTAGACGACCAGCTCGAGCTTCCTCGCGGGACAGGCCAGCGCTTCGATGGTCGTGACAAGCTCCTGCTTCTCGTCGAGCGAAAGCGGCTGAGCGACGACCCCAGTCACGTCGACGTCGCTGCGACCGGGCTCGTAGCCGCCGTACGCGGCGGAACCGAGGAGATACGCGGCGACGAGATCGGTTCGCTCCTCGAGTACCGCGACGAGCCGGTCGAGGTAGCCGCCGAGCGCGGTCGAGAGATCGAGCAAGGCACTCACCCCGCGTAGACCAGGCGTCCGTCCGCCACGGTCGCGCGCACCTTTCCCTTGAGCGTCTTCCCGAGCAGCCACGAGTTCGCCGACCGCGAGCGGAACCCCCGCTCCGTCACCTGCCAGCCAGCGTTCTGGTCGAGCAGGACGAGGTTCGCCGGCGCGCCGACGGCAACGGTCGGCGGCTCGAGGCCGTACGCGAGCGCCGGGCCACGCGACATGCGCTCGAGCAACGTCTCGAGCGGCAGCAGCCCCGGCTCGACGAGGTACGTGTAGAGAGCGGCGAACGCTGTTTCGAGGCCCGTGACGCCGAACGGCGCCTCCTCGAACGGCACCTCCTTCTCGTGCCGAGCGTGCGGCGCGTGATCGGTGGCGATGCACGAGATCGTGCCGGCGCGAAGTCCTTCGATCAGGGCGGCTCGATCGCCGGCGCTCCGCAAGGGTGGGTTCATCTTCAGGTTCGGGTCGAGCGACCGTACCGCTTCGTCAGTGAGGCACAGGTGATGGGGCGTGACCTCGCCGGTGGCGCGCAGCCCTGTTGCCTGTGCAGCGGCGAGCGCCTCGACCGACTCCTTCGCCGACAGGTGCATGAGGTGCAGCGACTGCCCCTCGTACGCCGCGAGCGCGAGGTCGCGCTCCACCATCAGCGACTCCGCGACGGATGGGTAACCGGCGAAGCCGAGCTCTGCGGAGATCGCGCCCTCGTGCATCTGACCATCGCGCGACAGCGACGGCTCCTCCTCGTGCAGCGCCAGGCGGCGGCTCGTGATCGACGCGTACTGAAGCGCGCGCCGCATCAGGCCGGCGGAGCGAACCGGCCGGCCGTCGTCGGTGAAGCCGGCCGCACCCTCGTCGGCCAGCTCCCCCATCTCCGTCAGTTCAGCTCCCGCTTGCCCCTTGGTGATCGCCGCGAGGAAGCCCACCGGCACGTCGGCGTCAGAGCGTGCCTGCTCGACCAGCGAGCCGAGGACGGCGGCGGAGTCGACGATGGGCTCCGTGTTCGGCATCGCGAGCATGGCGCAGTAGCCGCCGGCTGCGGCCGCCGCGGTGCCGGAGGAGATGGTCTCCTCGTCCTCGCGGCCCGGCGTGCGCAGGTGGACGTGCGGGTCGACGAATGCCGGCGCCAGGACGAGTCCGCTCCCCTCGACGATGCGATGGCCGTTGCGCTCCAGCGACGTTCCGATGGCTGCGATCACGCCCTCTTCGATGCGCACGTCAACCTGGGCGTCGACCCCCTCCACCGGGTCGAGTACGCGCGCGCCGGTGACGATCAGCGAGTCCTTGGGCGCGTTCTTCGCGTAGAGCATCACGCCACTTCCAGCGGCGTCGCGGCCGCAGTCTCGACGAGCACCGGCCCGTGGGTGAGCAGGTCGTACAGCACGGCCATCCGCACGACGAGGCCGGCCCGCACCTGCGTCACGATCAGCGCGTCCTGGTCGTCGGCGACGGTGGGATCGATCTCGACGCCGCGGTTCATCGGCCCCGGGTGCATGATCTTCTGGCCGGACCGCAGCCGCTCCGGTGTGACGCCCCAGCGTGCGGCGTACTCGCGCAAACTCGGCACGTAGTTGGCGCCCTCCTGCATTCGCTCGTTCTGCATCCGCAGCACGTAGACGACGTCTGCTCCCTTGATGGCGTCGATTTCGGTCGTCGTCTCGCAGCCCATCGCCTCGATGCCGCGTGGGAGGAGCGCCGGCGGTCCGACGAGCGTCACGTGCGCTCCCATCAGCGCCAGCGCCTGGATGTTTGAGCGCGCGACGCGCGAGTGCAGGACGTCCCCGACGATGGCGACGTGCAGACCCGCGATCCGCCCGAACTCGGCGTTGATCGTGTACAGGTCGAGCAACGCCTGTGTCGGGTGCTGGTGCTTGCCGTCGCCGGCGTTGACGACGTGAGCTTCGGTGACGCGCGCGACGAGCTGCGGCGCGCCGATGTGGGGATGCCGGATGACGATCACGTCCGGGTCGTAGGCGCCGAGCGTGAGCGCTGTGTCTTTGAGCGACTCACCCTTGTCCACGGACGAGCCGGAGCTCTTGATCGTCATCGTGTCGGCGGAGAGACGTTTCGCCGCGAGCTCGAAGCTCGACGACGTGCGCGTCGAGGACTCGAAGAAGAGGTTGACGACCGTCCTGCCGCGCAGCGTCGGCAGCTTCTTGACCTCGCGCTCGAGCGAGCGTTCAAAGCTGCGCGCGGTGCCGAGCAGGCGCGAGACGTCGTCCTGCGTCAGGTCGCCGATCGAGATCAGGTGGCGCCGCGGCGGCTGCTTCGGCGGGAGCAGGTCCTCGCGCATGACGCGGATGTCGGCCACTAACTTTCCTCCTCGCGGGTTGCGATCAGGAGCACACGGTCGACCTCGTCCACCTCGACGAGCTGAACCTGGATGCGCTCGTCGCGCGACGTCGGCAGGTTCTTGCCGACGTAGTCGGGACGGATCGGCAGCTCTCGGTGGCCGCGGTCGGCGAGCACGGCGAGCTGGACGCGTGCGGGCCGGCCGTAGTCGAAGAGCGCCTCGATTGCGGCGCGGATCGTGCGGCCGGTGTAGAGGACGTCGTCGACGAGGATGCAGGTCATTCCCTCGAGCGGGAATTCGAGCGTCGTCGAGCGGACGATCGGCTGCGTGTGCCGCGGCGCCTCGCCGCCGCGCACGTGCACGTCGTCGCGGTAGAAGGTGATGTCGAGCTGGCCGAGTTGGAGCTCGACCCCGGTGCGGTCCGCGATCAGCCGGCGGAGCCGCTGCGCAAGCGGCACGCCGCGCTGGTGGATGCCGACGAGCGCGACCTCGTCGAGGTCGTCGTTCCGCTCGATGATCTCGTGCGCGATGCGGGAGAGCGTCCGGTCGATCGCCTCGGCGTCGAGAACGACCCGCCCGGCCGACACGCTCGCCTGGCTCAAGACGCAGGCGTGGTCGCGGCTTTCGTGGCGTGCAACGTCATCGAACTCCTTTCCGGCCTCGCGGGACCGGGCTTAAAGGGGTTACGGGTTCGAAGCCTAGCGGCCGGAGCGGACGACCGTGTTAGGGCTCTGAGATGAGCTCGTCGGGCTCGGTGAGCGCCTCGATCGCTTCCTTCGCGTCATCGAGGGACGCTTCGGGCACGACCACCGTCAGCGGCTCGTCTTGAGCGCTCTCCAGCTCGGACGGGATGCCGGCCGACGTCAGGATGCCCTGGATCTCCTCCGCCTCGTTGATGTCGCCGGCGACGGCGAGCTGGACCATGCGCGTCATTGCGGCCCGGACGATAGCGCTTCCGGCGCCGGCTGCAGGGCACCGCCTTTCACGAGCGACGGCGCACCGCGCTCCGGGAACGGAATCTCGATCACGTCGAAATCGCGCGGCACAACCGTCTCCGGAAAGAACTCGCGCGCCTCCCGCAACACCTCGGGACCGAAGTAGCGCGACGAAAGGTGCGTCAACGCGAGCATGCGCACCCCAGCCGCCTTCGCGACTTGCGCCGCCTCGCGCGCCGTCGAATGCGACGTCTCCTGCGCCCGCTCCCGCTCCTCCTCGCAGAACGTGGCCTCGTGCACGAGCAGCTCGGCGCCCTGCGCGAGGTCGAGATACGCCATTGACGGCGCCGTGTCGCCCGTGATCAGCACCTTCCGCCCCGCGCGCGCAGGGCCGAGCACCTGGTCGGGCGTCACAACAGATCCGTCGTCGAGCGCGATCGCCTCGCCGGACTGCAAGCGTCCCCGCTCCGGCCCCGGCGGGACACCGAGCGTGTCGGCAGTCGCGACATCGAAGCGCCCCGGACGCGGCTCCTCGACCAGCGCGTAGCCGAGCGCGGGGACGCCGTGCGTCACCCTGAACGTGACGATGCGATACTCGCCGCGGTCGAGCACGTCGCCCGCCTGCAGCTCTACGAGCTCGTACGGGTACGTCAGCTTCCCGAAGATGCGCCGCAGCGCAGCGAACAGGTCGGTCAGCCCCCGCGGCCCGTAAATCGTGATTGGCAGCTCGCGGCCGCGAAGGGCAAACGTCTTCAGCATTCCCGGCAGGCCGAGGTAATGGTCGGCGTGGTAGTGCGTGAGGAACACCTCGCGCAGCTCGAGCAGCCCGACGTTCGAGCGCATGAGCTGCCGCTGGGTGCCCTCGGCGCAGTCGATCAGCAGCCGGTCGCCGCCGCGGCGAAGCAGCAGCGCCGTGGGCGAGCGGCGGCCGGTCGGCATCGAGCCGGCGGTGCCGAGAAAGACGACGTCGAGATCCACGGCATTGATTCTGCCCGTTGGGGCGTCAGGCGCTCTGTGCTGCGGGGACGCTCGCGACTCGTGTAGCCCGTTCGAGCCAAGGTGTCGCCTGGAGCCGTTCGAACGTCCCATACGCCTCGGCCAGCAGCGGCTGCGCTTCCGCATCGCGACCCTCGGCCGCGAGCCACTCGCCGTGCTCGAGCTGCGTGACCGCCAGGTGGAAGACGAAGTCGAATTCGCGGAACATGCTCGCGGCATTACGGAGGCGCTCGTCGATCCCGTCGCGCCGTCCACGGGCGGCGTCGAGGCGGGCCCGGAGGCGAAGGGAGTTCGCCTGCAGGAAGGGCCTCCGGTCGCCGGGTTCGAGCGATTCGGCGATGCCGAGCAGCTCCTCGGCCTTGTCGAGGTCGGGGAGCGCGAGCGCGGCCTCGCACGCCTCGACGAACCCCATCTTGATCGCCTTGTCACTTACCGAGATCTCGCCGCGAACGGCGAGGGCGCGTTCGGCCGCCGACAGCGCCTCTGCGGCACGTCCTTCGGCACGAAGCAGACGCGCCTCGACGCACGCGTAACCGGCCCGGAGTTGGGAGTTGTCGCTGTCTCGCAGCGCCGCGACCTTCGCAAGCAGCGCGCGTCCTTGATCCAGCGAGCCTCGCTCGCAGTGGATCTGCGCTGCATGCAGAATTTCGCCGCGCGCCGAGCCGGTCGCGACCTCCGGCTCCTCCTCGACGTAAATCGCAAGCGCTTCGTCCCAGCGGCCGAGGAGGAACAGTCTGACGATCAGGCCGGTGCGCATTTTCGACTCCCAGCGTCGGTTGCCGCGGCGACGCGCGAAGGCGATCGACCGCTCGGTGGCTTCGATCGCGTCGGCAAAGCGGTCCAGCGTCTCGAGCACGACTGCGAAGTTGTTCTCCGCGCGAAGTGCACTCCCGTACACCTGCTCGGCGTGCGCCATCTCGACTGCAGCCGCCAGCAGGATCCGCGCTTCGGTCAGCCGCCCCTGGTTGAGCACAAGCAAGCCCTTGCTGTTCAGGGCCTCGACGAAGACTTCGGGCAATTGCAGCCGCTCGGCGAGCGTAAGCGCCCGCTCGAGCAACGGGGCGGCGGTGTCAGCCCCGTGGCCGGCGAGGACGTGACAACGGCCGAGCTGTGCGAGTGCGGTGGCCAGCTCGGCGCTGGGCTTGCCTTGCTCGAGCTCGACGACGGCTGGCTCGAGCCGAGCGACCGCCTGCTCGAAACGCGCCTCGGCGAAATCGACGTCGGCGAGGGCGGCGCTCGCACGCGCAGCCGCCTGCGCCTCATCCATCTCTCGATAGACGGCCAGCGCCCGCTCGAGCCGCTCGCGCGCCTCGACGGGCCGGTTCGCCTGGAAGGCAAGTCGGCCCGCCTGCTCCAGCAGCCCCGCCTCCACCACTCGCTCGTCGGTCAACTCGGCGGCCTGGTCGTAGTAACGGCGACCTTCCTCCGGCGCCCCTAGTGAGGCGGCGCGCTCGGCAGCTCGCGTCAGCATCTCCTCGGCCTTGACCCGAATGGCCTGCGCGTCGTCCGCGTCGGGGGTGACCTGGAAGGCGGACAGGTAGTGCGACGCGAGCACCTCGGGCACCTCGTCCTGACCGAAGGTCGCCTCGATGTACGCGGCGGCGTCGAGGTGTCGTGACTTGCGCTCGCGCTTCGAGATCGTCTCGTACGCCACGTGGCGGACGAGGTCCTGCAGGAAGCCATACTGGCCGCGCTCGGGCGACCGTGGATCCGACTGGACGCTCAGCACCTCCTTGCGCACCAGAGCCGAAAGCAACGGCTCCAGCTCCCCCGCCGCGATGCCCGACAGCGACGCCAGTGGACGAGCAGGCCGCGATCGAGCAGCATCCGCACCGTCTCGACCGCGTACAGTGGCACGCCCTCAGCGCGCGCGAGGATCTGCTCGCCCACATGCTCGGGCAGACCGGGCACGAGTCCCTCGAGCAGGTCGCGCATGGCCCGCTCCGAAAGCGGATCGAGATAGAGGGACGTGAAGTTGCGCTGACCGCCGCCCCATCCCGGCCGGCGCTCGTGGAGCTCCGGTCGCGCGAGCGTGATCACGTACAGCGGGAAGTCGCGCGACCACTCGAGCAGGTATTCGACGAAGTCGAGCAAGCTCGTGTCCGCCCACTGCATGTCTTCGAACGCGAGCACCGTCGGGCTCGCATCGGCGAGGCGCTCGAAGAACAGCCGCCACGCCGCGAACAAATCCTGCCGGTCGCCCGAGGCCGCCTCCTCCAGCGCGAGCAGGTGCGCGAGCCTCGGCTCCACGAACGCGCGCTCCTCCGCATCGAGCATGTACCGCTCCACCATCGCGCTGAGTTTCGGGCGCGCCGAGCTCGCATCCTCGGTCTCGCCGATCCCGGCACGCATCCGCACCATGTCCGCCAGCGCCCAGTAGGCGACACCCTCGCCGTAGGCGAGGCAGCGGCCGCGGTGCCAGTACACCTGCTGGACGATCCCGTCGAAGTACTTGTAGAACTCCCAGACCAGCCGCGACTTGCCGTGGCCGGCGATCCCGATCACCGACACGAGGTGTGCACGCCGATCGTTCGCGCAGCCGTGGAAGAGGTCCTTGATCAGCTTCAGCTCGCGATCGCGCCCGATGAAGGGCGGCTCGAGGCCGGCCGACTTCAACGAGCCGCCGCGGGCCGAGACGACCCGCAGCGCGCGCCACAGGTCGACCGGCTCCGCCTTCCCCTTCAGCTCGTGCTCCCCGGCGCTCTCGTAGACGATTGCCTGCTCGGTCGACCGCCGGGTGGCATCGCCGACGAGCACCGTTCCGGGCTCAGCTGCGGTCTGGATCCGCGAAGCGGTGTTCACAAGGTCTCCCGCAACCATCCCCTCGCCCTCGGCGCCGAGTGTCACCGCCGCCTCGCCGGTCAGCACGCCGGCCCTCGCCTGCAGCGCCTGGTCGAGCTCCGGAACCGATGCGACGAGGTCGAGCGCCGCCCGGACGGCCCGCTCGGCGTCGTCCTCCGTGGTCGTCGGCGTGCCCCATACCGCCATGACCGCGTCGCCGATGAACTTCTCCACCGTGCCCCCGTAGCGCTTGATCAGCGTGCGGGCCAGCTCGGAGTAGCGCGAGAGCAGCTCGCGCGCCTCCTCAGAGTCGCGGGCCTCGGAGATGGTCGTGAAGCCGACGAGGTCGACGAACAAGACGGACACGAGGCGACGTTCAGAGGCGGGAACCTCGTGCGCAGCGGGTGCGACCGATGGCGCTGCCGGGGTCAGCGCCGAGCCGCACTCGCCGCAGAAGCGCTCTCCAGGCTCGTTCGCCGTGCCGCAGGCAGGGCAGAGCAGAGCAAGAGCTCCCCCCGCAATCCGAGCAGAACTTGCGCCCCTCACGGTTCTCGGTGCCACAGTCCGGGCAGATCATGTGTCCTCAAAGACCCTAGCCCTTGGTCGCCAACCTGAAAAGGGCTTGCCGAGCGCTCGAGCACGCGCTCGCTTCTGGCGGGCGACCTAGCCGGGGACGACGAGCTTCTCGCCCGGGACGATCGTCGCCCCGGCCAGATGGTTCGCCTGCTGGAGCTTCCAGACGCCGGCCCGCGGGTCGCCGCCGTACGTCCGAACGGCGATCGACCAGAGCGTGTCGTGCGGCTTCACGACGTAATGGCGCTCCCGGCCGGCCCCGTTCGACGCGCGGGCGATGACGCCCCAAACGATCAGGGCGGCGATTGCGATTACCAGCACCTTTCCGAACATCTGTTCGTATAGTAAGGGCGAACATGCGTTCGTGTCAAGGAGAGGCAACTCCCCGCACAGCGCATGCCTTTAGTTTTGGCCGTACATCCCTTGTTGGGCTCCCCCGGAGCCCCGTACTGCGTCTCGAACTACTTCTTGTGGGTCCTGTCCCTGAAGGGCTTGCTGGCGGGCGCGTTCGAGCAAGTAGCGTCGATGAGCCTTCCGCTGCCGACGTTCGACCAGTCGCTTCCTGAAGTTCACCTCGCCCTCCTTTTGGCCGCGCGCGATTTTCTCGAAGTCTGACAGTCGTGAAGGCGACAAACCCGAAATCAGAGCTCGACCATCTCCGGCGCGATCCGCGCTGACCGCACCTCGACCACGAGCATGCCGTGGTGACGCCCCCTCCGCCGCTCCGTAGGAGAGCCCGGATTCAAGATCCAGACACGCCCCTCGCGCGTCATGTCGGGCAGATGGGTGTGGCCGTAGACGATCGCGTCGCATCCGGGGAACTTTGCCCGCAGCCGAGCGATCCTCCCCGCAGCCGGCCCGGGGATGTGCACCATCCCGATTCGCGCACCCTCCACCTCCACGATCCGCTCCCTGGGGAGCGCCGCCTTAAGCGCCGGCTCGTCCATGTCGTGCAGGAAGCTCGCGGCTGCCCCGCGGCAGGTGCGTGTCGGAAATGACGGCGAGGGTCGCCGTGGCGCGACTAAATCTCGATGTTCGGCTTCTGAAGCTTCTTGGTCTTGAGAGTCGCCGTCCGCGCCGGGTTCGTCGTCGCACCGAGCTTCACGCTGAAGGTGTAACTGCGCGAGTTCTTGTACGTGATGCCCTTCAGCTTGACATTGACGGCGACGTACGCCTTGACCTTGCCGCGGAGGGTGACGGGCTTCAACTTCTTCTTGAGCTTCTTCGCCAGCTTCAGCGCGCTTTTCGTCGGCGTGGCCGTGGCGGTGAACGTCGCGTCCTCGCTCGCCCTCACGAAGAAGAGATAGCCGGACTTCGGCCTCCAGGTCACGCTCGCCCCGTTTACGCTGGTTGAGTGCCGCCACGCGAGCTGCGAGCCGGTGCAGCCGCCTGCGATCGCGCTCTTCACGGCGCCGGCGACGGGCTTCACGGAGCCGTCGGCACGGATGGCGCCACTCTGGAAGCCCTGAGGGCCGCGCGTCTTTTCGTCCACCCAATGGAAGAAGAGGAGCGCACCGACGTGCGGGTCACACGCGAACCGGCTGACGAGCGCAGAGTGGTATCTCGCCTGCGTCGCCTCGTCCACCGACGGGACGTTCTCGCTCCCGTTGTATCCCAATAGGTTCTGCGTGTTCGTCTGCCAGCCGGCCTCGTCGAGAATCCATCGCACGTTCGTACCCACGCCGGCCGTGCTGCGTGAACCGGGCTCCTGGAAGAGTGGCTGTGCGGTTCCGTTGAACGCGTCCCAGAACGCCTGCTGCGCGCGGTCGAGGTTGACGACGCCGATGTTCGGCCAGGCGTAGCCGCGCTCGGGCGCGTCGGTGTTGACGTTCGGGTAGGGATGGAGTCCGACGTTGTCCATGATCGGCTTCGTCCGGCGGCTCGCGCGGTACGCGTCTCCGACGGCCTTGATGAAGCGAACTGGGGAGACGGTCGCGCGAGCAGAACCGGGACGGTCGTCGCCGCGCGGAGAGAGAGCGAGGCCGATGACGTCGATGTCGGGATTGACGGCCTTCAGCGCGTCGTAGCTCGCGGCGAGCGCCGCCTCGTACGAGGCGCCCGAGGCAATCGAGAGGTTCGCGTTGTACGTCGGGGCCCAGTAGGCACCGAGGTTCGGCTCGTTGCCGATGATGAAGTCGGTTACGCCTGGGAACTTCTGCGCCACGAGCGCCGTGTAGTTGGCGAAGTACTGCACGCCGTCAGGGTCGCTCGTCACGTCCGCCGCGTGGCCCGGCGCGATCGAGAGGAGCACGCGGACGCCCCGGTCGAGCGCCGTGCGGACCGCACGCTCGAGCAACGCTTCTTGCTGAATCGTCGTCGGCTCCGAGCGCTCGTAGTCGACCGAGATCCGAATCGCGCCGAGCCCATATGACGACATCTGGTCGAACATCGCGGCACCGCCGTCGTCCTGCCCGAGCGCGTGGTCCTCGGTCGCGCCGACGACGAATGACGGCCCGAGGTTGCCGACCTTCGACGACGCCGACGAGCCCGCGACGAGCGCGAGCGCGACGAGCGCAATGAGAATCAGGAAAGAGGTTTTCCGCATGAAGAGTCTTTTGTCCCCCAGTGCAACCAGTCCTTTATCGCTATGCGGCCGGTGAAGCGATATGGGCCGACCGGCTCATTTGTAGCGCAGATCGGTCCTAGTCGCCGAGCAGCGCGTCGACGAGCCGCTCGGCTCCGAACCGCACGGGATCGTCGCCCGGAAGGCCGCTTTCCTCTTCCGCGGCCTCGATTGCCCGCTTCGCGGCCTGCTCGTCGAGCTCGCGGGTGTTGAGCGCGATGCAAGCAACGGGCGCCGGGCGTGCGATCAGCGCCGTGCGCTCGTGCAGCTCGACGAGCTCGCTCAACGGTGGGATCGGGAAACGCTCGTCGTCCGCGACGTAGCGCTGTCCGGCCAGGTGGCACAGCACGAGAGCGTGCGGGGCGCAGCCGTGGTAAAGGCCCAGGGTGACGCCCGAATACTGCGGGTGCTGCAGCGCCCCCTGACCCTCGACGATCAGCAGCTCGCCCCCGCGTCGGTGTCCTTCCACCACGAGCCGCTCGGCCGCGCCGGCGATGAAATCGGCGACGACCGCGTCGACCGCGATGCCCCAGCCCGCGATCGCGATTCCCGTCTGGCCGGTGGGTACGAACTCGGAAGCAATGCCGCGGCGGCGCGCCTCGCGATCGAGCTCGATCGCCACCGTCATCTTTCCGATCGCGCAGTCGGAGCCGACGGTGAGCACGATCCTCGCCGGCACCTCGAGGTTCTCGCCCGTCGGCACGTTGAGGTCGACAGGCGGCTTGCGCAGGTCGCGGAGCTCGACGTTGTACTTGCGCGCGAGCTCGACGAGCTCCTGATCCGCCGTCAGAAACTCGTGCAGGCCGTTCTCGACGTCGAGCCCCTTCGCGACACAGGAGCGGATCTGCTCATGGAACGCTGGCGGGAAGCGGCCGCCCGCGGTGGCGACACCGACGAGCGCGGTGGTCGGGTTGAAGCAGAGCGCGTCGTTGACCGAGCCGACGATCGGAAATCCGAGCTCCGTCTCCCCCGCCCGCTCCGTGTCGAGCAGCGCGACGACTTTCTCCGGCGCGTAGCGCATGACGCCGCGCGCCGTCTTGCCGAAGTGCGGATCCGCTGACTTCCCTTCAGCGAGGACTAGGTACCGAGTTTCTGACACCGAGTCCTGGGGTCTTGGCTGGAAGCTGAACACCATCGTGGAGCTCGACGCCGGGCCACGGATCGTCAGCGAGTAAGAGGTTGCCGTCGAGGTCGACGTGGTCGCAGAGCGACGAGATGTGCGCGCCCGCGGCGATGCCGAGGCCCGATTCGACCATGCACCCGAGCATCACGCCGAGTCCGAGCGCACGCGCCGCATGCGCCATACGAACGGCCTCGCGAATGCCGCCGGACTTGGCGAGCTTGATCGTGACGCCGTGTGCGCGGTCGGCGCAGAACGCGACGTCGTCGAGCGTATGACAGTCCTCGTCGACGAAGATCGGCACCGGCGACTTCCGTTTCAGCTCGGGCCCGTCGTCGGCGCCGGCGGGCAGCGGCTGCTCGCAGTACTGGAGATCCATCTGCGGCAGGTACTCGATCGCCTCGTCGAGCGACCAGTACTCGTTCACGTCCACCTGCATACTGGAGATCCATCTGCGGCAGGTACTCGACCGCTTCGTCGAGCGACCAGTACTCGTTCACGTCGACCTGCAACGGCAGGTCGGTGACGCTGCGGACCGCGCGCACGCGCTCGACGTCGAGCCCGTCGCGCGCGCCGAGCTTCAGCTTCAGGCGACGGAAACGTCCTGCGGCTGCGGTCCTCTCCGCGCGCCGCGCCATGTCGTCCGGATCGCCGAGCCAGATCGTCCAGGACGTCGGCGGGCCGCTGCGTCGCAGCCCGAGCAGCCGGTGCACGGGAAGGCCGACGAGCTTCCCCTGCAGATCGTGAAGCGCCGCGTCGACGGCGGCGCGTGCGGCGAACTGCTCGCGCGGGAGCCTGTCGAAGATCTCGTCGAGGGCGAACGGATCGTCACCGAGGCCGTCGGCGTTGTCCTCGAGATAGGCGAGCGCGGACTGAGGCGACTCGTCGTAGCGGTCGATCGGCGCCGCTTCCCCGAAGCCGGAGACGCCGTCTTGCGTGATCTCGATCTGCACGACCTCCGCGTCGTCGCGTGAGTCGCGCGAGATCGTGAACGTCTCCGCGAGACGCAACGTGACGGCACGGGCAGTGAGTTCCATCGCGGATACATTAGGCACTCCCGCGCCCGTGGCTCGAACAAGACCGGCCTGTTCTTCGGCGTCCTACGAGACCCGCGCGTTGACGACCACGGTGTGCGCCCGGTCCGCTCCCGGTTCCCAGACGCGACGGCGCTCGAAGCGCAACGTGTGCATTCCCGGCTCGACTGCCTCGAGCTCGAAGACCCTCTCTCCGGTCGCCCCGGGAGCGCCCTCTCCCGGTGCGAGATCGTCCTCGCGGCGCAGACGGATGGCGGCCGGTGGATCTCGAAGGTGCCAGAGATACCCTCCGGGACCGTTGTCCGACATCACGACGGCGAATGGCTCGCCGACCTGCACGTCGACGACTTTGGGATCGGTGAACTCGTTCACGGCGGAGTCGGGCGCGGGCATAACTCTGCCCGCGCCCGGGATTTTCCTTTACCAGACGTACATCTCGTGGACGAGCTGATCCGCCTCCTCCCGGTAGTTCACTGGGCGTCCTCGGTCGCGCGCGTGCGCCGCCAACAGTGCGAGTGCGGCGACACCGCTGTCCGACGCGGGAGAGAAGCGCCGCCAGACCGAGCCGGCGACGTGCATCCACGAGAAGCGCGCCGCGTACGTCGAGTACAGCGCGTCGATCTGCTTGCTGGTGACCCAGAGCCCGACTCCGTCCCCGGTCACCGCCGCCGCTGCCGGCGGCTGGAGCGTCGGCTCCGCTTCGAGCGCTGCCGACGCGGCGCCCGCGATCAGCTCGCCGGCGAGGTCCTCCAGCTCATGCGGAGCTTCGATCGTCCTGCCTTCGCTGCCTTCCACGACACCGGGCGGCGATTCGGTGGGGCGGGCCTCGTTTTCAGTGATTGACACGGCTCTCCTCCTTAAAGGACGTAGGCGAGCTTGATCGTCCCGCCCTGGTCGAACACGTTCACCGGACGTGACGCGGCCTTCGCCGCGATCATGTCGGCGAGCATCGTCAGCAGCACGTCATCGTCCGTCGGGGACAGCTTTCGCCACCCTGCACCGCTGAGGTACACCCAGGCGTTACGAGGCGACTCGTGCGCCCACAACCCCTGAATCGCGCGGTTGGTGAGCCACTGCGTGAGAACGATGCCGGTGCCACCCCACGGGCCGGCCCACGTCTCGATCCCGCATTGGCCATAGGCGATCTTGAAGAACCCGGCTTCGCCCCAACCCGTGCCCCAGCTGTTCTTGCAGATCCAGTAGCCACCGCCGTCGTCGTAGCCGACGATCGCGACGCAGTGGCCGCCCACCTGGTTGCCCGAGACGTGCTTGTAGATCCCGCCCTTGTAGGCGAAGAAGTCGTTGTAGACGATGAAGCAGGCGGCGAGAGGACCGTGCGTCGAGATCCAGTCTTTCATCGCCGCGGTGGACGTCAGCTGCTGAAGGGAGGTGATCTTCGCATTGCGGTTCGGCCAGTCTGCGTTGACGTTGCAGCTCTGATCACCTGCCGTGTAAGGAAAGTAGTCCTCGAACGTCACGCCTTTGTCGCGGTAGGCGATCAGGGCCCGCTCAGGCCACCAGCCGTTGCTGCAGTTGCGGCCTTCCGCCTTGGCCCAGCAGTAGAAGAGCTGCGCTTCAGAGAGATCGAGCACGAGACTCGGATCGCGTCGCTCGTATGCGGCCGTCGACTCGACGGTCGCCGTGCTGCCGAACGCAACGCACGAGCCGCACCCACCCTGGTTCTTGATCGACGTCACGTAGCTCTTCCCCCCGACGTTGCGCAGGTCGAAGGACGCAGGCGCGCCCACTGCTTGGGCGGGCTCGTCTTCGACTGTGATCGCACCGCTCTCGAGAGCCGCGTGCAGCTCCTCGATGGTCTGCTCGCCCGGCGGCGGTGTAAAGCCGAGCCGCTTCTCCCGTTCCTCGGCCGGGAGCTTCGTCATCGACGTCTCGCCGGGCTCCCAAGGCGCTCCCGCCTGCCTAATCTCCTGGCGAAGCCCTTCGAGGTTGATGCCTTCTGCCATGTTGTCCTCCCGTTTGTCGATTCCGGCCGATCGCGGGCGTGCGCGCTGCGCCGCCGTCCACCTCCTTTCGTTGGGCCGGGCGAACGAGCGCTCGGCGTTCCAACAACCGAGCCGAGCGTCGAGCGGTCGTGGCGCGGCTATGGGCGACGCGCGCGTCTTTGCGTGCGCATCGAGGGCCTGACGGCTTGCGGAGATGCTAGAGCGCCGGCCGCCGGCTGACCATGGACCGCTGGATCCAAATTTGATCTCCCCAAACGCCCTGGGGAACTAGTTCTCTCGATCCCTCATCAAGGGGATTGACGGGAGCTGGACCGTCGACCTACGGTGAGCAGTCAGGCAACGACTCGGGGGACGAGCGCGTGGGCCGCTACGCGAATTCAATCGTTGCTGCGGCGGATGTGGACTCGGGGATGACGTGCGAGTCGGAGCCCCGTGTGGCGATCATCATGGAGATCGGGCTCTTTCGCGATGCGCTGGCGCGTGCGGTGCATCGCGCCGGTCTCCAGGTCGTCGAATCGGCCGCGACCGCTCCCGAGGCGACCGAGACTTTGACCCAACTCGGTGCGGACGTCGTGTTCGTCGACGTATCGAGGAGAGGCGGCCTGGAGACGCTGCAGAGGATCGCCGCGGCCGCGCCGAAGATCCGGTTGCTCGCACTCGCGGTGCGCGACCGGGAGCCTGACGTCCTCGCGTGCATCGAGGCGGGAGCCGTCGGCTATGTCCTTCGGGATGCCTCACTGGAAGAACTTGCCGACGCCGCTCGCAGGGCTCTGCGAGACGAACCGCTCGCGTCCCCGCATGTCATCGCGGAGCTCATGCGACGCGTCGCCACGCTGTCGGGGCATGGCAACGCAGGACGTCACGACCTCACCAGTCGCGAGCTCGAGGTGGTTCAGCTGATCGAGAGAGGCCTGTCGAACAAGGAGATCGCGACTCAGTTGTCGATCGCTGTGACAACCGTAAAGAACCACGTGCACAGCATCCTCGAGAAGCTGGGCGTCCAACGGCGCGGTGAAGCTGCGTCGATCATGCGCGGCTCCGACCCCTTCGACTCCACATCCTTGTAGCTGCCGGCTTCAACCGATTCAGGCGAGCGGCAGCTCGACCACACGACGTTGCACACGCGCCCCAGTACACTGGCCGTTCCAGCGCCCGTAGCTCAGGGGATAGAGCGCGCGCCTCCGGAGCGCGAGGTCGCAGGTTCGATTCCTGCCGGGCGCACTTGAGACTTCGCGCGGTCTCTCGGATGTCCGCCGTCGGAGTCTGCGTCGCGCTCGCGCTCACTAGCTCTGGCTCTTCCCGACCCGCCCGGCCCGGCTTTCTTCATATCCACGCGCTGAGCGGATCCGTCGTGAGGCTGGGTTCGTGGAGCGGCTCCTCGCTTTTGGGCGTTCGACTGCGCGCGAGCGTGTGCTTGCGCTCCACCACCGAAGCCCGGACGACGTATCCGAGCGAGTTCCGCACCAGCCACTACCGCGTTGTCAAAGGGCGGTGGTGGCGTGCACGAACCGTGATCGACTCGCCGTCATGGCTCGTTCCCTTCGGAGAGACATGGAAAGGGGCCTGCGGCCCGGTGACGCTCGAAGACGCCATCCCTCCGGCGTACTACGACGCCGTGTCACTCGGCAATCCAAAAGGCTGTTACGCCGTTCGGCTCACGATCGAGGCCGGCGGCAGGCGAGCGAGCAAGCGCGCAATCATCCAGTGCGGTCCGCTTGGGCCTCGCTGAGCGCGTTCGGTTAGATGTTGCGGGAGGCGCGAAACGTTAGGGAGCCTGCGCGCGCGGAAGCTCGACGACGAACGTCGCGCCCGCGCCCGGTGCGGAGCGGACGTCGAGGCGGCCGCCCATCCGCTGGACGAGCTCGCGCGAGATGTAGAGCCCGAGCCCTGTTCCACCCGTTGCGCGCGTCAGCTCGGGCCCTGCGCGATAGAACTTCTCGAAGATCCGCTGCTGCTCGGCGAACGAGATGCCGGGACCGGAATCGGCGACGAGGATGCGCACGGCGCCGTTGGCCGGCTCGACCCGGACGCTCACGCGACCGTCGCCGCCGTACTTCACCGCGTTGTCGAGCAGGTTGACGAGCACCTGCTGAATCCGGTCGGGCGCTCCGGTCGCCGTCGCCACCTGCGGTGCGACCTCGACGTCCACCTCCGCGGACGGTGGAAGTTGCGAGCGCATCGCGTCGACGGTCGCGCGTGTCAGCTCCCCCACGTCAACCGGTTCAGGCTCGACGGGCAGCGTGCCGCGGTCGAGCTGCGTCGCGAGCAGCACCGCCTCCGTGATCTGGCTGAGCCGCGCCGCCTGACTCGCGACCATCTCGAGCAGCTCGTGCTTCTGCTCGGGCGTCAGCGTGGTCTCACGGTTGAGGAGCGTCTCCGCGGCGCCGTACACCGCGGCCATAGGGGTGCGCAGCTCGTGCGAGATCGTCGCGATGAAATCGCTCTTCTCCTCCTCGAGGCGACGCTCGCTCGTGAGATCACGGAACGCGTAGACGACGCCGTCGGCACTCCGGACGGCGACGAACGAGAGCCAGAGGTCCCGTCGGCCGACTCCGACCGGGAGCGTCGCCGAGCGCGCCGCGGCGCCGTGTTCCACAACCGGAATGCGCGTCACAAGCGCGCGCCAGTCCGGAAAGAGGTCGACGACCGGCTTGTCGCGGACGTCATCCGCAGAGACGCCGGTCACGAGCGCAGCGGCGCGATTCCACAGCCGGACAATTCCGGCGCGGTCGACGAGGAAGATGCCCTCGCCGACCGCGTCCAGCACGTTGGCCGCCTGCTCGCGCTCACCCGCGACCGCGCGCGCGGCCGCCTCCGCCGCTTCCAGCCGCCGCTGCTCCTTCTGCAGCCGCGCGTTGCGAACGGCGGCGGCCATCTGCCCCACGAGGCCGTCGACGACCTCGAGCTGCTCGGCCGAGTACGCGGCGCTGTTGCTCATGATCTGCACGACGCCGACGACGCGTCCTTCGTGCTTGACGGGCACCATCATCGCCGCGCGGCTGCCGGGTGGTCCGGAGTCGGGCAGCCTCCGGATCTTGCCCTCGCGGTCGACGTCGTAGTAAGTGCCGCCGGGACGCTGCACGAGCTCCGCGACGTCGTTGAAGAGCGACGGCTCGCCGCTGACGATCACCTTGCTCTGCATGCCCCCGCCCTCACGGTTCAGCGGCAGCGGCGGGAACACGCTCGTGTCGAGCCGGTTGCCGTCGGACCAGGCGTAGTCGCAACGGATGAGCCCGTCGCTTTCGTCGTACGACGAGACGAGGACGCCGTCGTGCTGCACGACATCGGCGAGCAGGTCGTGGAACCTGTCGTAGACGCGGTCGGGCTCGAGCGTCTCGCCGAGCATGCGCGCGGCGTCGAGCAGGAGCTGCGCGACCCTGGCCTTCCGCTCGAGCTCGCGCTCTGTCACTTACGGAAAATAGCTGAGATTTACGAAAAATCACGCAGAATCCCCTACGTGCGCAGCGCTGGGCTGCCGCGCCTCGACGACCGCCTCGCCCGCCGCCCGCACGCCGGAATGCGAGGTCACCGCCGCGAGGAAGTCGGCCCGATCCATCGCATAGAGGCGCGAATCGGTGACGGCCGTCACGGTTGCGGTGCGCGGGACGTCGCGGATCAGCGCGATCTCGCCGAAGTAGTCGCCCTCACCGCTCGTCTTCCGAAGCCCTGTTGCGACCACTTCGAGCGTGCCGTCGGAGACGATGTAGAAGCGGTCTCCGACGTCCCCCGCACGGATGACGACGCCGCCGGCGCTGACGGAGACCGGCTTGAGCGTTGCCGCGAGATGCTCCTTCGCCACGATCGAGAGCGGCGCGAACATCGGCACGCTGTCGATTACGGCCAGCTCAGCGGCAGGCGCAGCTACGGTCCGGTCGATGTCGACGAGTCCGCGCCAGGTCACAAGGGTCAACAGCGGGAGGATCGCGCCGACGACGACGAGCGCCGGCCGCGGCCCGATCGCGTTCACCACCGCCGGCGCCGTGATCGAGCCGAGCGCGAGCGCGCCCATCGCGAGACCCCAGACGACGCCGAGCACCCGCGTCAGCAGCTCGTCGGGAACGACGCGCTGGAGGAGGGTGAAGCCCGCGATGTCCTCGACGCTGTTCGCCGCCCCGACGAGCGCGAGCAGCACGAGGGCGACCGCCAGGTACGGCCGCGGCGCGACCAGCGCGATCGGTAGACCCCAGACGACGAGTGCAAGTCCGAACGGCGTTGCGAGCCGGCGCCGCACGAGTGCCAGCGCGCCGAACGCTCCCACGAGGCCGCCGACGCCTATCGCCGCCGTCATATAGCCGACCGCGCCAGGCCCGGAATGAAGCACGCGGAAGGCCGTCACGACGATCAGCACGTTCAGGCAGCCGCGCACGAACGCCTGGGCGATCATCAGTCCCGCGACGAGCCGAGGCTTGCGCGTGCCGAGGACGAGGCGGAAACCAGCGAACAGCGCGCGGCGCAGATTCTCGGCGCCGTTCGCAGCAACCATGACCATCCGGCCCTCGACGGTGACGCGCGCGCACAGCAATGCAGCGGCGAGCAGTGCGGCGGCAGAAAGTGCGAACACGACGCCGGAATCCGTCGATGCGACGAGGACCCCCGCGATCAGAGGCCCGACCAGCGTCGCGAGGCCTTCGATCGTCGACGTCGCGCCGTTCGACGCGATCAGCTCCTCGGGCGTGCGCGCGAGCGACGGCAAGAGCGCCTGCAGGGCGGGTCGCAGGAGCGTGGACGAGAGGCCAAAGACACTCGCGAGCGCGAAGATGACGTACTCGTTCCGGTCGACGAAGTACGCCGCCGCCGAGCCCACGAGCGCGAGACTTCCACCCAGGCTGATCGCAACGAGGAATCGTTCGCGCCGGAACCGGTCGCCGATGATCGCCGCGAACGGCCCGATGAGCGCGGCGGGCAGAAGGCGTACCAGCCCCGCGACGCCGACGCCGAGCGCCCCGCCGATGTCGTATGCGAAGACGCCGAGCGCGACGAAGTTGGCCCATTCGGCGGCGACCGACGCGCCCCACGCGAGCTCGACCCGGCGGAGCTGCTCGTTCCGCAGTACACCGCCGATGCTCGCCAACGCCGCAACGACCCGGTTCACGTACCGATTGAATGCCTTTCGCGCGCTTTCGGCAAGCGCGCCGGCGAGCTACGTCACGGCTGGGAACGCGCTCAGGCGCCACAGCTCGCCGTCGTTCGAGTTGGAGATCCAGACGTCGCCTGCGGCCGACGCGATCGAGAGCGGGCCCTTCCCGACCTCGAGTGTCGTGCGCACGGCGTTCTGCTTCGGGTCGACGATCGAGACGGTTCCCGCGTCGATGGTCGGCACCCAGAGCTCTCCGCCGATCCACGCCGACCCGAGGGGATTGGCGCCGACGGTAAC
>WNGF01001777.1_pt1 | contig 45403 bp, 44 predicted proteins | sample 5400641 | NCBI WGS metagenome assembly WNGF01 (sample SAMN13153371, study PRJNA577476) | soil metagenome | isolation source: 80 cm soil or saprolite under grassland replicate 2 | place: USA:California | collected 2016-06-15 | reverse complement strand
AGCGTCACCATCTCGTCGATCCGCCCGCTGAAGCTGATCGCGTCGCCGACGAGGTTGTTGAGGAGCACGCCGCCGCGGTCGGCGAGGTGCTGCATGCCCCCGAAGTGCTCCTTCGCGGCGACGAGGATCGGGACGTAGAACTCGTTGCGCAGGAACTCGGCCATCGACGCCTGGCCGAGGAGCGCCGTCCGCCTGGTGAAGTCCTTCACGTCCGCGAAGAGGTGGCCCGCCGGCCGGTCCTCGCCCTGGCGCAGGAGCGCGCCGGGCCGCGCGGACAGCCGGTAGAGGCGCCCGCCCTCCCACTCGAGCTCGGTGCCGCCCTCCGCCTCGCGCCCGGTGCGGAACGAGAGGGCGCGCCGCGCGGGCGCGGCGAGCCGGTCCACCGCGAGGTCGGCGAGGAGCGCCGCCGCCGCGGCGCCGTACTCCGCCCGCGCCGTCTTCCGATCGAGACCGACCGCCTGCGCCGGGTCCTTCTCCTTCCAGGCCTTCACCACCTGGGCGGCCCGGTCGAGGAGACCGCGTCCGTCGCCGCCTCCGCGCACCGCCGCGAGGCGCGCGGCGAGATCTCGACGCGCGCCGTCGTCCGCCACGGCCGCGGCGAGCGCGCCCGGTGCGCACAGGAGCGTCCGGAGCGACTCGGGGAGCGCGGCCGGGTCGACGGCCTCCGCGACGGCGAGCGCCGCCCCGAGCAGCTCGCGCAGCCGCGCCACCGCGATCGCCTGCTCCGATCGGCGCGCGAGGTCGTCGTCCGCGGCCAGCGCGGCGGCGACTTCGGCCGCGACCGCCTCCGCGTCGGACCCCTGCCCGAGCCGAGCGGAGAGCTCGTCCGCGCGCGGGATGCCTGGACCGAGATCGCAGCCGTACAGCGTGATCCCGCCGGCGAGCACCGCGCCGCGTCCCCCGAGGAGGGCCGACGGCGAGAGCGCGGCCTCGATGCGCAGGAGGAGCGGATCGTCCGCGCCGCGCCGCGCGTTCCGCCAGGCGCGGGCGAGGCCGGTCCGGGCGGCGAGCCACATCGCGCCGAGCGCCGCCGACCGAAAATACCGGTCGAGTGGCGCAGGCGGGAGGAGCTCCTTCAGGTCGCGCTCGACGCCCGCGCCTTGGGCGGTGAGCGCGAGCGCCACGAGGACCGGCGTCTCCTCGCGCCCGCCGGTCTCGCCCATCTCCGCGAACGCGCGCTGGAGGAGCTCGATCCAGAGCGCCACGAGCGAGCGCCCCTTGCCGCCCTTCCCCATCCACGCGGCCACGATCCCGCCGGCGAGCGCCGGGTGAATCGCCGGGCCGAGCTGGGCCGCTGCCCGGAGGTCGGGCCCTCCGGCGGGCGCGCCATGGTGCGCCGCCACGGGCGGGAGGCTCGCGTACTCCTCACGCAGGATGAGCCGGTCGAGCTCGTCCGGCGGGACGAAGGCGCGGTGGTGCGTCGAGAGGAGGAGCGCCATCTCGTTCGCCGCCGATCGCACGATGGCGCGGGCGTCGGCGGCGATCTCGACCGGCACGGCGACGTCCGCGAGCGAGGTCCCGAGCGAGAACCGGAGCCGCTCTCGCTCGAGCCGGAGGAACCCGGCCGGATCGGCGCGGGCCGCGGCGTGGATCTCGAGGCGGCGGGAGGCGAGAGGAGTCGGCACGGACGGGCGACCGTAGCTCGACCGGGGCAGAGCCGGCAACGCGGGCAGGGACCGGTCGGATGGCCGGTCCAGAGAAACCGGTCTTTCAGAGGAGCCCTATCTGCGCTCCTCCAACCTGACCCTACCGACCCTCCTCTCCGCACCCCTCTGCGACTCGACCTCGACGTCGTCCCCGGGGCGGTGCGCGCGCAGCGCGAAGGCGAGGTCCTGGAGCCCGAGGAGCCGGGTCGCGCCGAGCCGGACGAGCACGTCGCCGCCCGCGAGCCCCGCCCGCTCGGCGGGGCTCCCCGGCCGCACGCCGGTGAGCAGGACGCCCGGGTCCTTGCGCTCGGCGAAGTCCGGGATCGCGCCGAGGTAGGCGCCATAGCCGCGATCGCCGCGCTCGCGCGGGGGCGGCGCCGGGGCGCGGACGACCGCGAGCCGTCCGTCGCGCTCGGCAGCGTTGCGCGCCACGCGCGCCGCGAGCTTCGCCACGACCACGAGCCCGCCCGCGTCGATCTTCTCGGCGGTGTCGCTCGGCCGGTGGTAGTCGCCGTGCGCGCCCGTGAAGAGGAAGACGACCGGAACGCCGCGCGCGTAGAAGCTCGTGTGGTCCGAGGGGCCGTAGCCGTCGCCGCCGAAGGCGAGCTCGATCGACAGCCGCGGCGAGCGCGCGGCGAGCGCGCCCAGGAGATCGCGGAGCCCGCGCGCGGTGTCCGCGCCGTCGACGTAGACCTTGGCGCCCCGCGGGCGGCCGACCATGTCGAGGTTCACCATGAGCTGCATCCGCTCCACGGCGCACGCCGGGGGCGGGTTGCGAACGAGGTGGGCGGAGCCGAGCACGCCGAGCTCCTCCGCGCCGAACGCCGCGAACAGGAAGGTCCGGCGCGCCGGCCCCTCCGCCGCCATCCCCCGCGCGACCGCGAGCAGCGCGGCGACGCCGCTCGCGTTGTCGTCCGCCCCCGGGTGGACGGTCCCGATCTGCTCGGGCGCGAGCGACGCGTCGCCCCCGAAGCCGAGGTGGTCATAGTGGGCGCCGACGACGACGCACTCTCCGGCGACCGCGGGATCGCGCCCGGGCAGCACGGCGACGACGTTCGCGGTCGCGGCCCGCTCGTGGCGCACCTCGACCGCGAGCTTCGCGCGCACGCCGAGCGGCCGCGGGTGCGGCGTCCCGTCCGCCTCGCCCGGCGCCGCGAGGGCGCGCGCGTCCACCCCGTGACGGAGGAGCGCGGCGGCGGTGACGCGGGCCGCGACGAGCCCCGCCCGGGAGGAGACCTGCCCGCGCCAGGGCGGGAGGTCGTCCTTCCCCTCGTGCGCCCAGACGTCGCGGACGCCGACGATCGCGGCGGCCCCATGCTCGCGCGCATTGATCGCCTTGTACCGCCACTCGCCGTACCGGTAGCGCCCGGGGTCGCGAAACGGTGAGGAGGCGTCGGCCTCGCGCGGAAAGTCCTGCGCGACGAGCACGATCTTCCCCTTCACGTCGAGGCCGGCGTAGTCGTCGTACCCGAGCTCCGGCGCGCTGATCCCGTACCCGGCGAAGACGAGCTCGCCCTCCACCTCTCCGTCGTCGCTGAAGCCGAACGGCACGAAGTCGACGGCGAGCGCCGCCGCCGCCCCGCCGAGCGTGAGCCCGTTCTTCTCGCCGAGCGTCGCGCGGTAGGGCGCGTCGAACGACTGGAGATAGGAGGCGTCGAACGCCGGCCGGAGCCCCGCCTCGGCGAACCGATCGGCGACCCACGCCGCGGCGGCGGGGCCGCCGGGAGTCCCGATCCCACGCCCCGTCCGGGCAGGATCGGCGAGCCACTCGACCTCGGCGCGCGCCCTGGCCGGATCGAAGCCGCTCTCGGAGGATGGGCGGGTGGCGAGCCTCGGCCCGCATGCGGCGAGGACGAGCAGGGCCGGGAGGAGCCGCGGAGTCGAGGGCATGCCCGTCCTACATAACTCCGGGGAGCCTTGCGCGGGGGCGCCCGAGTATGTAAGAAAAACCTTCCGCCATGCGCCGGACCTTCTTCAAGTCCAAGATCCACCGGGCCACCGTGACGCACGCCGACCTCGACTACGAGGGGTCCGTCACGATCGACGAGGACCTCCTCGATGCAGCGGGCATCCTGGACTACGAGGCCGTCCACGTCTGGAACATCACTCGCGGGACCCGGCTCCAGACCTACGCCATCCGCGGTCAGCGCGGGTCGGGCGTCATCTGCATCAACGGGGCGGCCGCGCACCTGAACAAGCCGGGCGACCTCGTCATCCTCGCGACGTTCGCCGAGCTCGAGGAGTCCGAGGCGCGCGCGCACGAGCCGACGGTCGTGCTCGTCGACCGGCAGAACAAGATCATCGCGAAGGACGCCATCGAGGTGGCGGGCCCACAGCGCCGGGTGCTCGCATGACGGTGTTTCTTTGGCGCCGCTGACGTGCGGCCGCTACCTGATCTCGAGACGTTTCTCTCCCTCTGCAAGCCCGGCCGCGCGGTTCCCGTGCGCGTCGAGGTGGACGCGGACACCGAGACGCCCGTCTCGGCGTTCCTGAAGCTCGCCCACGGCAAGCGCCAGGCGTTCCTGCTCGAGTCGGTCGAGGGCGGCGAGCGGAGCGCCCGCTTCTCCTTCCTCGGCGCGGGCCCGCGCAGCGCGCTGCGCTGGAAGCACGGCGATGCGGGCGACCCGATCGCCTCGGTCCGCTCCGCGCTCGCGACGCACCGCGCGGTGCGCGTCCCCGGCTGCCCGCCGTTCTCGGGCGGGCTCGTCGGACACGTCTCGTACGACGCGGTGAAGCTCTTCGAGCCGCGCGTTCCGATCTCGAAGCCCGACGAGCTCGGGTTCCCCGACGTCCTCCTCATGGACTTCGACGAGGTGGTGGCGTTCGACAACCTGCGCCACTCGCTCCACGTCATCTGCGAGGTCCGCTGCGGGAAGGGCGACGACCCCCGCGCGCTCTACGACCGGGCGCTGCGCCGGATCCGATCGCGGCTGCGCGACCTCGCGCGCCCGCTCGTGGACCGGCGCCCGCGGCGCGCCGCGCGCGCGGCCGAGCTCGCGCCACGCGTCGCGAAGCGCGACTACCTCGCGGCCGTCGAGCGCGCGAAGGCCTACATCCAGGCGGGCGACTGCCAGCAGATCGTCCTCTCTCAGCGGTTCGACGCGGAGGTGTCGGTCGAGCCCTTCGACATCTACCGCGCGCTCCGCCGCGTGAACCCGTCGCCCTACCTGTTCTTCCTCCAGGATGGCGAGCGTGCCCTCGTCGGCTCGTCCCCCGAGACGCTCATCAAGCTACAGGGCGGCGAGGTGACGCTCCGTCCGATCGCGGGCACGCGCCGGCGCGGCGCGGACGCGGCGGAGGACCAGGCGCTCGAGGCGGAGCTGCGCGCCGACCCGAAGGAGAACGCCGAGCACGTGATGCTCGTGGACCTCGGCCGGAACGACGTCGGCCGCGTCTCCGAGGTCGGCACGGTGAGGGTGACGCAGCTCAAGACCGTCGAGCGCTACTCGCACGTCATGCACCTCGTCTCCGAGGTGCGGGGACGGCTCGCGCGCGGGCTCGGGGCGCTGGACGTGCTGCGGGCGGGGTTCCCAGCGGGCACGGTTTCCGGATCGCCCAAGGTGCGGGCGATGGAGATCATCGACGAGCTCGAGCCGGCCCGACGCGGGCCGTACGCGGGCGCGGTCGGCTACTTCGATCGACGCGGCGACATGGAGATGTGCATCGCAATCCGCACGCTCATGGCGAGGGGCCGGAAGGTATCGGTCCAGGCCGGTGGCGGGCTCGTCTACGACTCGGTGCCCGAGGCGGAGTACGAGGAGACGCTCAACAAGGCGCGCGCGGTCTTCACCGCGGTCGCCCAGGCTGAGTCGCGGCTGCTCGACGCCGTGGCGCTCCCGCCGCGCCACCGCGCCGCGAGCGCGCCGCGTCCCGCGAAGCGCGCGCGCCTCGCGGCCGGCGGAGGCGGGCGATGAGCCCGGTCCGCGCCCGCGCCGTGCGGCTGCTGCTCGTGGACAACTACGACAGCTTCACGTTCAACCTCGTCCAGTACCTCGGCGAGCTCGGCGCAGAGGTCGAGGTCTTCCGGAACGACGCGATCGACGTCGCCGGGATCCGCGCCCGCCGTCCGGACGGGCTCGTCCTCTCTCCCGGGCCATGCACGCCGGACGACGCGGGCGTGACGCTCGAGGCGATCCGCGCGCTCGCGGGCAGCCTGCCGATCTTCGGCGTGTGCCTCGGCCACCAGGCGATCGGCCAGGCCTTCGGCGGCCGTGTCGTGCGCAACGCCCGCATCGTCCACGGCAAGGCGAGCCCGGTCCGGCACTCCGGCGACGGAGTGTACGCGGGGCTGCCCTCGCCGTTCGAGGCGGGGCGCTACCACTCGCTCGTCGTCGAGCGGAAGACCCTGCCGCGCGCGCTCCGCATCACGAGCTGGACCGCCGAGGGCGAGATCATGGGGCTGCGCCACCGGACGCTGGACGTCGAGGGCGTTCAGTTCCACCCGGAGTCGATCCTCACGGTCGAGGGGAAGCGGCTCCTCGGAAACTGGCTCGCCCGCGTCGGCGCGGGCCCTTCGACTCCGGGGCCGCGAGGCGGCCCCTACGCTCGGGGCGAACGGGATCGGAGGGTGTCGTGATCCAGCAGGCGCTCCAGAAGGTCATCTCCTCGCAGGACCTCACGCGGGTCGAGATGTCGGGCGTCATGACGGAGATCGCCGACGGCGACGCGACGCCCGCGCAGGTCGGCGCGTTCCTCGCGGCGCTCCGGCTCAAGGGCGAGACGGTCGACGAGATCACCGGCGCCGCCGAGGTGATGCGCGCGCGCGTCGACCGGGTGCACGTCGACCGCGACGTCTTCGTCGACACCTGCGGCACGGGCGGCGACGGCCGGAACACGTTCAACATCTCGACGACCGCGGCGTTCGTCGTCGCGGGCGCGGGGGTCACCGTCGCGAAGCACGGGAACCGCGCCGTCTCCTCGCGCTCGGGGTCCGCCGACGTCCTCGGGGCGCTCGGCGTGAACGTCGACGCGCCGAAGGAGGTCGTCGAGCGCTGCATCGCCGAGGTGGGGATCGGGTTTCTGTTCGCGCCTCGCCTCCACCCTGCGTTCAAGGCCGTCGCCGGCATCCGACGCGAGCTCGGCGTGCGGACGGTGTTCAACCTGCTCGGCCCGCTCGCGAACCCCGCCGGCGCGCGGCACCAGGTGATGGGCGTCTACGAGCCGCGCTGGGTGCCGATCATCGGCGGCGTCCTCTCCGCGCTCGGCGCGGCGCACGCGTTCGTCGTCCACGGCGAGGGGCTCGACGAGATCGCCATCACCGGCATGACCCACGTCTGCGAGGTGAAGGGGCCCGTCACCGATCGCTATGCGATGCTGCCCGAGGACATCGGCCTGCGCCGCCATCCGGAGGCGGAGATCGCGGGGGGCGACGCCGACCGGAACGCGCGCATCCTGCGCGACGTCCTCTCGGGCCAGGCGGGCGCGCCGCGCGACGCGGTCCTCGCGAACGCCGCCGCCGCCCTCGTCTGCGCGGGCGCCGCGGGGGACCTCAAGACGGGCGTCCGCGTCGCGGCGGAGGCGATCGACGGCGGCTCCGCCGCGGAGAAGCTCTCGCTCCTCGTCGCGGCGACCACCGTGCCGGCATGACCTTCCTCGCGGACATCCTCGCGCGCAAGCGGGACGAGGTCGCGACCGCGCGCCGCGCCGTGCCGGAGGCGGACCTCCGCGACCGGGCCCGCGACCGGTCGCCGCCGCGGGCGTTCGAGGCGGCGCTGTCGCTCCCCGGCGGACCCGCCCGCATCGTCGCCGAGGTGAAGCGCGCGAGCCCCTCCGCGGGCGCGATCCGCGCGGGCCTCGACGCGCCCGCGCAGGCGCGCGCCTACGCGGCGGCCGGGGCGGCCGCGATCTCGGTCCTCACCGACGGTCCCGGCTTCGGCGGCTCGCTCGCCGACCTCGCCGCGGTGCGCGAGGCGGTGGACGTCCCGCTTCTCCGCAAGGACTTCGTCGTCGACGGCTACCAGCTCCTCGAGGCGCGCGCGCACGGGGCGGACGCGGCGCTCCTCATCGTCGCGGCGCTCGACGAGGGGACGCTTTGCCGGCTCCTCGCGCAGTGCGGCGAGCTCGGCCTCGCCGCGCTCGTCGAGGTGCACGACGAGCCGGAGGTCGAGGTCGCGCTCCGAGCGGGCGCGTCGACCATCGGCGTGAACAACCGCAACCTCGCGACCTTCGTCGTGGACCTCGCGGTGTCGGAGCGGCTCCTGCCGCTATTGCCAGCGTCCGTCCGCGGCGTCGCCGAGAGCGGCGTCCGCACGGCGCAGGACGCGCGGCGGCTCCGCCGCGCAGGCGCCGCGAACCTGCTCGTCGGCGAGGCGCTCGTGCGCGCTGCCGATCCGGGCGGGCTCCTGCGGGAGATGACCGCGTGACCGGCCGGCCGGATCTCGGAGCGGCCGCGAAGTCCGCCGTCCGGCCGCCGCGCCTCGACGGCGGCGACCTGTTCGACCGCGCCGCACCCGCGCGCGGCGTCCGCGTGAAGATCTGCGGCGTCACTCGCCTCGAGGACGCGCTCGCCGCCGCCCGCCTCGGCGCGGACGCCCTCGGCTTCAACTTCTGGCCGCGCTCGAAGCGGTTCGTCGCGCCGGAGGCGGCGGGCGCGATCGTCCGCCGGCTGCCGCCTGGGATCGCGACGTTCGGCGTGTTCGTCGACCCCACGCGCGACGAGGTGCTCGCCGCCATCGCGGCGTCGGGCGTGGGCGTCGCCCAGCTCCACGGCGACGAGTCGCCCGCGCTGTGCGTCTCGCTCCCGGTCCCGGTCGTGAAGGGAATCCGCGTCGCGAGCTCGCGCGCGCTCGCGCAGCTCGCGTCGTACGAGGTGCGCGCCTTCCTGCTCGACTCCGCGTCCGCGGGGTACGGTGGCAGCGGCGCGCTCTGCGACTGGTCGCTCGCCGCGGCGGTGGCGCGCGAGCTGCCGGTGCTGCTCGCGGGCGGGCTCTCGCCGGAGAACGTCGCCGAGGCGGTCCGGACGGTCCGGCCGCTCGGGGTGGACGTGGCGAGCGGCGTCGAGTCGGCGGCGGGGGTGAAGGACGTCGCGCGGATGGAAGCCTTCATCCGGGCCGCGAGGGAGGCTTCGAAATGACGACGGGATGGCCCGACGCGCGCGGGCGGTTCGGCGCGTACGGCGGGCGGTTCGTGCCGGAGACGCTCGTCCCGGCGCTCGACGAGCTCGAGGCGGCGTGGGTCGCCGCCCGCGAGGACGCGGTGTTCCAGCAGGAGCTCTACGAGCTCCTCACCCGCTACGCGGGGCGGGAGACGCCGCTCTCCGAGGCGCGCCGGATGGCGGCCGACGTCGGCGGCTGCCGCGTGCTCCTGAAGCGCGAGGACCTCTGTCACACCGGCGCGCACAAGATCAACAACACCCTCGGCCAGGTGCTGCTCGCGCGCAGGATGGGGAAGCGGCGGATCATCGCCGAGACCGGCGCGGGCCAGCACGGCGTCGCGACCGCGACGGCCGCGGCGCTCTTCGGCCTGCCGTGCGACGTCTACATGGGCGCGCTCGACGTCGAGCGGCAGGCGCTCAACGTCTTCCGCATGCAGCTCCTCGGCGCGCGCGTCATCCCGGTCGAGTCCGGGTCGCGCACGCTCAAGGACGCGATGAACGAGGCGCTGCGCGACTGGGTGACGAACGTCCGCGAGACGCACTACATCATCGGCTCCGTCGCCGGCCCGCACCCGTACCCCGCGATGGTCCGGGACTTCCAGTCGGTCATCGGCAAGGAGGCGCGGCGGCAGGTGCTCGAGATCGCCGGGCGGCTCCCGGACGCCGTCGTGGCCTGCGTCGGCGGCGGCTCGAACGCGATGGGGATCTTCAGCGCGTTCGTCCCCGACCCCCAGGTGAGGCTCGTCGCGGTCGAGGCGGCGGGGCACGGGCTCGCGACTGGAAGGCACGGCGCCTCGCTCGCGAAGGGAACGCCGGGCGTCCTCCACGGCTCGAAGAGCTACGTCCTCCAGGACGCGCACGGGCAGATCGCCGAGGCCCACTCGATCTCCGCCGGGCTCGACTACCCCGGCGTCGGGCCGGAGCTCTCGTACCTGAAGGACGCGGGGCGGCTCGAGCTCGTCCAGGCGACGGACGCCGAAGCGCTCGAGGCGTTCCGCTACCTCGCGCGCCTGGAGGGGATCATCCCGGCGCTCGAGACCGCGCACGCCGTCTCGGCCGCGCGGAAGCTCGCGCGCGGGCTCGGTCCGGACGGGCTCCTCGTCGTGAACGTGTCGGGCCGTGGCGACAAGGACGCCGACCAGGTTCGCCGGATGCTCGCCGCGACGGAGGCGCCGCCCAGGCGTCCGAGGCGAACCGCCGCCCGCCGGAGGACGACGCGATGAGCCGCCAGGTCCCGCAGGGTCGCACCGCGCGCGCCGCGCCCGCCGAGGCCGGCGGAGACCGCATCGCCGCGACGTTCGCGCGCTGCCGCGCCGCCGGCGAGGCGGCGCTCGTCACGTACGTGATGGCCGGTGACCCGGATCTCGCCACCGCGAAGGCGATGGCGGTGGCGTGCGCGGAGGGCGGCGCCGACCTCATCGAGCTCGGCATCCCCTTCTCGGACCCGATCGCGGACGGGCCGACGATCCAGCACGCCGCGGAGCGGGCGCTCGCGGCGGGCACCACGACGCGCGACGTCCTCGCGGTCGCGGCCCACCTCCGCGCGCGCTCCGACGTGCCGATCGCGCTCATGGGCTACCTGAACCCGATCCTCGCGCACGGCGTCGCGCGCTTCGCGAAGGACTGCGAGGCGGCGGGCGTGGACGCGCTCATCGTCCCGGACCTCCTCCCGGAGGAGGCGGGGGAGATCTCCCCGACGCTCGCGGCCCACGGCGTCCGGACGGTGTTCCTCCTCGCCCCCACGTCCGGCCCGGAGCGGATCGAGCAGGCTGCGCGCGCGGCGAGCGGCTTCCTCTACTTCGTGTCGGTGACGGGCGTGACCGGCGCACGCGCGGCGACGCCCGCGCCGATCGGACCGCAGCTCGCGGCCGTCCGGGCGCGGAGCCCGGTCCCGGTGGTCATCGGGTTCGGCGTGTCGACGCCCGCCCAGGCCCGGGCACTCGCGAAGCTCGCGGACGGGGTCGTGGTCGGGAGCGCGATCGTCCAGCGAATCGCGCAGCCCGGCACCCGCGCCGCGCGCGCCGCCCGCGTCCGGAAGTTCGTCGCGTCGCTCAAGAGGGCGCTGCGCCCGTAGTACTACTCGGTCACTGCTGCGCCGTAGCGAGAGCATCGGCGCTCGCAGCAGGCGTACGAAGTGACCGAGTAGTACCTAGGCGGCGCCTCGGCCGATCAGGCGAGGAGGCCCGCCGGGTGAATCACCTGGATGCCCTCGTCGCTCTTCTGCATGTGCGGGTGCGACAGCCAGCGGCAGACCGTGCAGAAGGTCCGCGCGCCTCTCGGGCCGACCCGGACCTGGAGGTCGCCGCCGCATAGGATGCAGCCGCCCTCCAGCGAGAAATCCTTGGTCTCCAGCTCCACTCCGCGCTCGGTCCTCATGCCCCCCAGGTAACACCTGCCCGGGCGTTGGCAAGCGGTGGCGACCCCGCCGGGCGGCGAAGCGGGGCTCGAGAACCAGTCGGGGGACCACTCGCTCCGCGCGGGCAGCCTCATAAGGCTGCCTGTGCTCGCCACGTTGGTCAGAGCACACGCCCGACGGCGCCCGCGATGACGCGGACCTGCTTCATGAGGCCCTCGAACTCGGGCGGCGTGAGCGACTGCTGGCCGTCCGAGAGCGCCTTGTCCGGGTGCGGGTGGACCTCGACGATGATGCCGTCCGCGCCCGCGGCGATCCCGGCGCGAGCCATCGCGGCGACGTGCGCGCGAAGTCCGATCCCGTGCGAGGGATCGACGATCACCGGGAGGTGCGTGAGCGCCTTCAGGACCGGCACCGCGTTCAGGTCGAGCGTGTTGCGGGTCATCGTCTCGAACGTGCGGATGCCGCGCTCGCACAGGGCCACCTGGTAGTTGCCGTGCGCGACGACGTACTCGGCCGCCATGAGCCACTCCTTCACGGTGGCGGAGGGGCCGCGCTTCAGGAGCACGGGCTTTCGTATCCGGCCGAGCTGCTTCAGGAGCGAGTAGTTCTGCATGTTGCGCGCGCCGATCTGGAGGACGTCGGCGTAGTCGGAGACCATCGGCAGGGTCTCCGCGTCCATCACCTCGGTCACGACTTTGAGGCCGGTCTCCTCGCGGGCGAGGGCGAGGAGCTTCAACCCCTCCTCGGCGAGCCCCTGGAACTCGTACGGGCTCGTGCGCGGCTTGAAGGCGCCGCCGCGGAGGAACCGGGCGCCCGCCGCCTTCACGGCGCGCGCGCACTCGAGGATCTGCTCGCGCGACTCGACGGAGCAGGGCCCCGCCATGATCGCGATCTCCTTGCCGCCGAGCGGGACGCCGCCCACGTCGAGGACCGTGTCCTCCTCCTTCACCTCGCGGGAGACGAGCTTGAACGGCTGCGAGACCCGGATCGCGTCCGCCACCCCCGGCATGGTCTCGAACTGCCCCGGGTCGAGGCCGCCCTTGTTCCCGGTCACCCCGATGGCGACGCGCTGCGCCCCCGGGATGGTGTGGGGCGCGAGCCCCATCGCGCGGATCTTCTCGACGACCGAGTCGATCTCGGCCTGCGTGGCGTGCGGCTTCATGACGACGAGCATCGGTTTCTCCCCGGGAAGACTCCGAGTCTTAGCCCTTCGCCGCCGGAGCGTCTAGGCGGGGGCCACTCGGCCAAGACCTCGGGTCCCCCCGCGCCCCCCGCTCGCGCCGGTGTCCCGGAATCCCGGGACGCGCCCGCCTGCACGTCCGCCCTGCACGCGCCCGTCGCCCTCCCTATGTTGCGAGCGGAGGGCATGCGGATGGTCGGCGTGCTGAGGGCGATCCGGAGGGTGGCGCGGCAGGTCGAGCGGATGGCGGGCGCGCTCGAGCTCCCCGGCGCCGAGAACCGCGTCGAGAAGCGAACGGACTTCCGGAACTGCCCGCGGCCCGTGCTCCTCCTCCACGGCTGGTTCAGCTCGCGCAGGACGTTCGACGTCCTCGAGCGGCGCCTCCGGCGCGACGGCTACGGCGTGTTCTCGCTCGACCTCGGCGGCGCGCGCGGCTCGTTCCTCGGGCGGGGCATCGACGACCTCGCCGACCTCGTGCGCGCGAAGGTAGAGCGGATCTACGCCCGCTACCCCGGACTCGGGCCGCTCACGATCGTCGGCCACTCGAAAGGCGGCCTCATCGCCGCGTATTACGTGAAGAAGCTCGGCGGCTGGCGCCGGACGCGCGCCGTCGTGACGCTCGGGACCCCGCACCGCGGGACCCCTCGCGCGTGGCTCGGGCTCCCGGTCGCACCGGTGGCCCGCAGCCTCGTGCAGATGATCCCCGGGAGCCCGTTCCTCGCCCGGCTCGAGGACGGTCCCTGGCCGGGCCAGGTCCGCCTCGTCTCCATCTGGTCGCGCGCCGACGGCGCGTCGCCCTACCCGTCGTGCCTCATCGACACACACGGCCTGCCGCACCTCGCGAACGTGGAGGTGCCGGGCTGCGACCACCGCGCCTTCCTCGTGCGGAAGCGCACCTACGAGGTCATCCTCCGCGAGCTGCGCGCCGCCGAGGCGGAGGGGCCGGTCGTGAAGGGGCCGCTCACCGGCATGGCGGGCGGCCGCGCGAACGCCAGCCGGGGGACGACGCGCACGCACGAGACCGGCGCCGCGTAGGAGCGCTAGACTCGCGCCGTGCGCGACCGGCGGTGGGACTTCCTCTACGATCGGCAGCGGCAGCCGGTGAAGGAGTACGTCCTCGCGCGGTTCGCGCAGGAGCTCGGTACCGAGCTCGCTGGGTGGCCGCCGCCGTTCCTCGATTGGGTCTCGGACGAGCTGCGCGCGCGCTGGGCCGCTGGCGCGGCGGAGCGGCCGCGGGACGACGTCGTGCGGTTCGCGCTCGAGCTCGCGCGGCTCGACCTCCTGCGCGAGTTCGAGGAGGTCGAGCGGCGCCTCGGGGAGGAGAGCCACCGCCTGCAGTCCGCCGCCGAGGAGGCCGCGCTGCACCTCCTCGCCCGGTTCCTCACCGAGAAGTGCCTCGGCCTCAAGGAGCACGCGGAGTCGATGCGGCTCTCCCGCGAGGACCTCGCGGGAGCGCTTCACGATGTCGAGCGCCGGCTCTTCCGCGTCACGCTCGCGTGAGCGTAAGCGTCAGCCGCTGCACCAGCACGCATACGAGGAGTCACAACTCAAGCCGCCCGGGCAGCAGTAGTTCCCGCAGTTCACCGGGTAGTCGCCGCCGCACGTCCCCGTGCGGCACACGTTCACGGCGCCGTATTCCTCGTCGCCGCAGTGCGCGTTCAGCATGCAGGTGAGGCCGGGGGCACAGAGCTTGTAGTCGCAAGACTCCTGCGCCTGCGCGTAGTCCATGCAGCAGTAGTTCCCGGCGCCAGCGGAGCCGTGCAGGCAAACGCCGGAGGTCGTCCCGCAGTACTTCCCGGAGGGACAGAACGACGCGTCGTCGGGGCACATCACCTCGCCCGGGCAGGCGACGGCGCCGGTCGGCTGGTAGCAGGCGTAGCCGCCGTCACAGTACCGGGCCGACTTGTTCTTGGGGACAGAACGACGCGTCGTCGGGGCACATCACCTCGCCCGGGCAGGCGACGGCGCCGGTCGGCTGGTAGCAGGCGTAGCCGCCGTCACAGTACCGGGCCGACTTGTTCTTGAGGCACTTCGTCCCGCCGGGACACGTGGCGGCGACGTCGGGCGGGCACAGGTCGGGATCCGGCGTGGGGCTGCAGCAGAGGTTTCCCGTGCAGCCGGTCGCCCCGCCCGGGTTCGCGACGCACGACGAGCCCGACGCGCAGCAGCCGGCCCCGCACTCGACGCCGCCGCCCGTGCACCCGAGGCAGCAGATGTCCGAGCCGCAGCCGTAGACGTTCGATGGGTTCGCGACGCACGCGGTGCCGGTCGGGCAGCAGGAGTTGGTCGCGCCGCAGGCGAGGGTTCCGCCGGGGCAGCTCGCCGTGCTCGTGAGGTTCGGCGGGTCGTAGCTCGCGGTGGCCGCCGAGGGCGCGGGGAGACGCGGGACGGGGTTCGAGCTTCCGCCGCCGCCGCCGCAACCGGCAGAGGCGAGCGAGACGGCGACGACGAGGCACAGCGCGGCGAGGCGAGCGGGGAGCATTCGGGAAACCTCCGCCCGCGAACCTCTCACGCTCGCGTTCGCAGCATCATCCCGCGTTCGTGCGTCGCTTCGGCGCGGGAGGCGGCCGTCGCCGCGCACCCACCGTCCGAGGTCACCGCCGCGGCGGCCGCCCGCGGCGACGCCCCGCACACGGGACTACTTCGTCTCCTTCGGCACCTTCTCCCAGTCCGCGAGGAACTTCTTCAGCCCCGCGTCGGTAAGCGGATGCTTCGCGAGCTGGTCGATGACCGAGAACGGGATCGTCGCGACGTCGGCGCCGAGCTTCGCGGCCTCGAGCACGTGGATCGGGTGGCGGACCGACGCGACGAGCACCTTCGTGTCGAACCGGTAGTTCCGGTAGATCTGCAGGATGTCCCCGATGAGGGCCATCCCGTCCTGCGAGATGTCATCGAGCCGTCCGACGAAGGGCGAGATGTAGGTCGCGCCCGCCTTCGCGGCGAGGAGCGCCTGCACCGCCGAGAAGCAGAGCGTGACGTTCGTCTTCACGCCCTCCTGCGCGAGGACCTTCACCGCGCGGAGCCCCTCGACGATGAGCGGGATCTTGACGACGACCTGCGGCCCGTACTTCGCGAGCTGCCGGCCTTCCCTCAGCATCCCCTCCGCGTCCGTCGCGGTCACCTCGGCGGAGATCGGTCCGGGCACGAGCGCGACGATCTCCTTCAGCACGTCGCCGAAGGCCCGCCCGGTCTTGGCGACGAGCGAGGGGTTGGTCGTCACGCCGTCGCAGAGCCCGAGCGCGAGCGCCTTCTTGATCTCGCCGATGTCGGCCGAGTCGATGAAGAACTGCATGTTTCCTCCGGCGGTGGAGAGGGGGAGAGACGCGCGTCCATAGCGCACCCGCGCGCGGTGCCGCAAGGGGCGGGAAAGTGCTATATCCGCGCGCACTGACATGCGCAGCCGGCCGAAAGCACGTCCCCGCAGCGGGCAGCCTGCTTCGAGCGGCGCCGCCGCGGCCGCGGCGCGGGTCGTCCCGCTCTCGCGCCGCGGTGCGGCGCGAGGATCGCGGCGGAGCTCGAAGGACCTCGTCGAGTACGGGCGGACGGTGATCTCCGCCGAGGCGCGCGCAATCGCCGCGGTGGCGCTCGGCGACCCGTTCGCCGAGGCGGTCCGCTGGATCCTCGACTGCAAGGGGCGCGTCGTCGTGACCGGCATGGGCAAGCCCGGGTTCGTCGCGCAGAAGATCTCGGCGACGCTCGCCTCGACCGGCACCCCGTCGCTCTACGTCCACCCCGCCGAGGCCGCCCACGGCGACCTCGGCCGGATCGCGAAGGACGACGTCGTCGTCGCCCTGTCGAACTCGGGCGAGACCGAGGAGATCCTCCGCCTCCTCCCCGCGCTCAAGAAGATGGACGTGCGGATCGTCGCGCTCACCCGCGACCGCGCGAACCCGCTCGCGCGCGGGGCCGACCTCGTCGTGCCGATCGGCAACGTCGAAGAGGCCTGCCCGATGGGGCTCGCGCCCACCGCCTCGACCGCCGTCCTCCTCGCGGTGGGCGACGCGCTCGCGATGACGGTCCTCGCGAACCGGCCCTTCGACAAGGAGGAGTACGCGCTCTTCCACCCGGGCGGGAAGCTCGGCCGCGGCCTCATGAAGGTCCGCGAGATCATGCGGCAGGCGGAGGCGAACCCGGTCGTCCGCGAGGACCAGCCGCTCTCCGCCGCGGTGGCGGTGATGACCGAGACGCCGGGGCGCCCGGGCGCGGCGAGCGTCGTGGACGCCTCCGGCCGGCTCGCCGGCATCTTCACGGACGGGGACCTGCGGCGGCTCGTCGAGCACGGCCAGACCGACTTCGCGCGCCCGGTCTCGACGGCGATGGGGCGGAACCCGCGCACGGTCCGACCCGAGGCGCTCGTCGTGGACGCGGCCCGCATCCTCCGCTCCGCCGCGATCGACCAGGTGCCGGTGGTGGACGCGGACGGCCGCCCGGTGGGGCTCCTCGACGTGCAGGACCTCCTCGCCGCGAAGATCATCTGAGAGCTCCCGCGATGTCTCCGCGACGGCGCACGCTCCGAAGGCCCGACACCCGCCCACGCGCGAGCCCGGCCGAGCGCCGCGCTCGCGAGGAGCTCGTCGAGATCGGCCGGCGACTCCACGCGCGCGACCTCGTCGGCGCCGCGGAGGGGAACCTCTCCGTTCGGCTCGGCGAGGACCGATTCCTCGTCACGGCCTCGGGCGTGTCGAAGGGGCACCTCTCGGTGGGCGACCTCGTCGTCGTGAACGGGCGCGGCGAGCTGCGCTCCGGCTCCGGCCGCCCGTCCACCGAGACGCGGATGCACCTCGCCGCGTACGCGGCGCGGGCCGACGTCGGGGCGGTGGTGCACGCGCATCCGATCACGGCGGTCGCGCTCACGGTGGCGGGCCTTCCGCCCCCGTCCGACCTCGTCCCCGAGGCGGCCGTGACGCTCGGTCCCATTGCGGTCGCGCCGTTCGCGACGCCGGGCACGGACGAGGTCCCCGCCTCGCTCGCGCCGCTGCTCGCGCAGCACGACGTGATCCTGCTCGAGCGGCACGGGGCGGTGGCCCTCGGCCGCACGCTCGTCGAGGCGTTCGAGCGGATGGAGACGCTCGAGCGCGTCGCGCGGGTCGCGCTCGCCGCGCGGCTCCTCGGCAGGTGCGAGCCGCTCTCCGCCGAGGCGGTCGCGCGCGTGCTCGCCGCGGCGGGCCGCCCTCCCCGCCGCTGACGCCGGCGACCCGGCCGGAACGGCCCGGCTCGCTCCGCGGAGGTCAGCGACCCAGCGTGAAATACCCTTTCGGGTGCGTGGTGGGCCCCAACTGGACCGGGCCGCCGCCGGACAGGTATGTCACGCATCGGGTTCACCTTCGGCGCGGCGTCCGCGCCCCACGACGCCCGAGGAGCGCCATGGCCGACGAGACCGCCTCGCCCGCCGTACCCCCACCGACGCGGAGGGTCCGGCTCTCGAAGGACCTGCTCGCAGGCGCGACGCTCATCACCCTCGCGCTCCTCGCTCTCTACGCGAGCGCCGCGCTGCCGGCCGGCACCCTGCGTGCCGTAGGACCCGGCGCGCTGCCGCGCGCGCTCGCGCTCGTCGTGCTCCTCGGCGGGATCGCCTTCGTCGTTGCGGCGCTCGTGCGTGGCGGCGAGGAGCTCGGCCGCTGGCCGCTGCGCGGCGCGGTGTTCGTGACGCTCGCCATCGTCGCGTTCGCCCTCACGATCCGCTCCGCCGGGCTCGCAGTCGCCGGTCCCGCGGTGGTGATCGTGAGCGGCGCCGCCTCCCCCGAGACGCGGCCGGTGGAGCTCGTCGTATTCGCCCTCGTCATGACGGCGTTCTGCATCGGGCTGTTCCGATTCGCGCTCGGCCTCCCCATCCCGGTGCTCGTGATCCCCGGCGTCGTCACGGTCTAGGCGCCATGGACGGTCTGCTCTCGAACCTGTCGCTCGGCTTCTCCGTCGCGTTCACGCTCCAGAACCTGGGGCTCGCGTTCATCGGCTGCTTCGTCGGGACGCTCATCGGCGTGCTCCCCGGGATCGGGCCGATCGCGACGATCACGATGCTCCTGCCGGTGACGTTCAGCGTCGAGCCGACCGGCGCGCTCATCATGCTCGCCGGCATCTACTACGGCGCCCAGTACGGCGGCTCGACGACCGCCATCCTCGTGAACATCCCGGGCGAGGTGACCGCCGTCGTGACTACGCTCGACGGCCACCAGATGGCGAAGCAGGGGCGCGCCGGCGCGGCGCTCGGCATCGCCGCCATCGGCTCGTTCTTCGCGGGCTGCGTCGCGACGCTCGTCATCGCGGCGCTCGCGGTCCCGCTCACGAAGCTCGCGATGGCCTTCGGGCCCGCCGAGTATTTCTCCCTCATGGTGGCAGGCCTCGCCTTCGCGGTCGTGCTCGCGCGCGGCTCGATCCCGAAGGCGATCTCGATGATCGTCGTCGGGCTCCTCCTCGCGACGGTTGGCACGGACCTCGACACGGGCGCGGAGCGCATGACGTTCGGCTACGCGGCGGTCGCCGATGGCATCGACTTCGCGGTGCTGGCGATGGGGCTCTTCGGGTTCGCCGAGGTGCTCCGGAACCTCGAGGCGGTGGAGCACCGCGACCTCGTGAAGCGGGCGATCGGCAGCGTCCTCCCCACGCTCGCGGATCTCCGGCGATCGTTCTGGCCGATCGTGCGCGGCACCTTCATCGGCGCGACCCTCGGGATCCTGCCGGGGAACGGCGCGGTGCTAGGGCCGTTCGCGTCCTACACCACCGAGAAGAAGCTCGCGAAGGACCCGCGCCGCTTCGGTCGCGGCGCCATCGAAGGGGTCGCCGGGCCGGAGTCGGCGAACAACGCGGGCGCGCAGACCTCCTTCATCCCGCTCCTCGCGCTCGGGATCCCGCCGAACGCGGTGATGGCGCTCATGGTCGGCGCGATGACGATCCACGGCATCGTCCCGGGCCCGCTCGTGATGGTGAAGAGCCCGCGGCTGTTCTGGGGGATCATCGCGTCGATGTGGATCGGGAACCTGATGCTGCTCGTCATCAACCTCCCGCTCGTCCGGCTCTGGGTGCGGTTCCTCGACGTGCCGTACCGGCTCATGTTTCCGGCGATCCTGCTCTTCTCCTGCATCGGCATCTACTCGGTGAACAACTCGCCCGCCGACGTGATCATGTCCGCGGCGTTCGCCGTCGTCGGCTGGGCGCTCTCGAAGCTCGACTTCGAGACGGCGCCGCTCCTCCTCGGGTTCGTGCTCGGGCGCCTCATGGAGGAGAACCTCCGCCGCGCCCTCGCCATCTCGCGCGGCAGCCTCGCCGCGCTCGTGCAGCGGCCGCTCAGCGGGGCGCTGCTCACCGTCGCGCTCGTCGTCCTCGCGATAGCCGTGCTTCCCTCCATCCGCCGCGGCCGCCAAGAGGTCTTCACGGAATGAAAAGGAGAGCCGTCATGAGAAGGTCCGTCGCGTCCCTCGCCGTCGCCGCCGCCGTCCTCGCCCTCCCCTCGAACGGGCGCGCCGCCTGGCCCGAGCGGCCCATCACGATGATCGTCCCGTTCGCGGCCGGCGGCCCGACCGACGTGGTCGCCCGCATCGTCGCGGAGAACATGTCGCGCACCGTCGGCCAGCAGATCGTGGTGGAGAACGTCGCGGGGGCGGGCGGCACGACCGGCTCGCTCCGTGCCGCGCAGGCGCCGCCCGACGGCTACACGATCGAGATGGGCCACATGGGGACGCACGGCGCCGCGCCGGGCGCCTACCCGGAGCTGAAGTACGACCCGGCGAAGGACTTCGAGCCGATCGGCCTCGCCGCCGGGACGCCGATCCTCGTCGTCGCGAAGAAGGACTTCCCGGCGAAGGACTTCAAGGAGTTCGTCGCCTACGTGAAGCAGAGCTCGGAGAAGCTCAACGAGGCGCACGCGGGCACGGGCTCCGTCTCGTACACCACCTGCACGCTCTTCAACTCGCTCGTCGGCGCGAAGCCGACGCGGATCGCCTACCGCGGCACCGGCCCGGCGCTGAACGACCTCGTCTCCGGGCAGGTGGACTACATGTGCGACCAGATCGTGAACCTCGTCCCGCAGATCCAGGCCGGGACCATCAAGGCCTACGCGGTCGCGCTGCCGCAGCGCTCGCCGGCGCTCCCCGACGTCCCCACGACGAAGGAGGCCGGGCTGCCCGAGTTCGAGGTCACCGCCTGGAACGCGCTCTTCGCGCCGAAGGGGACGCCGAAGGAGATCGTGCAGAAGCTGAACGCTGCGCTCGTGAAGGCGCTCGACGACCCGAACACCCGCAAGCGGCTCCTCGATCTCGGCGCGGACCTCTCGAACAAGGCAGCGACGACGCCCGACGGCCTGCGCAAGCTCGTCCAGAGCGAGGTCGCTCGCTGGAACAAGGTGCTGAAGACCGCCGGTCCCTCGAAGGAGGCGCCGGTGAAGGAAGCGCCGAAGAAGTAGCGAGCGAGTGCCCTCCCGCTAGATACCCGGATACAGCCCGGCCGGCACCAGGTCCTCCGGCGGGACGAGCGCGAGCAGCTGCGCCACCGTTCGGCCCGTGCCGGGAACCGTCCGCTCGGGGCACAGCTCCGCGAGCGGCGCGAGGACGAAGCGCCGGACCGCAATCGCAGGATGCGGAACGACGAGCTCGGGCCGGCGGATCACCTCGTCCCCGTACAGGAGCAGATCGAGGTCGAGCGTCCGCGCCGCCCAGCGCACGGCGGTCCGGACGCGCCCGGCCCTCCCCTCGACCTCCTGCAGCATCCCGAGGAGCGCCGGGGCCGGCACGTCCACCTCGAGCTCGAGGGCGGCGTTGAGATAGCGCGGCTGCGGCGGTCCGAGCGGCGCGGCGTCGAAGACGCGCGACGCCTGCACGACCGCGATCCGGGGCGCCTCGCGGAGTGCGCGCGCGGCGAGCGCCAGGTTCGCCCAGCGATCGCCGAGGTTCGATCCCGCTCCGACGTACACTCGCACGATCGGAAGGGTAAGCGCGGAGCCGCGCGGCGCGCCAGCGGCACGAGGTCGCGGCGCACGCGCCGCACGGGCGAGCGGTCCGCGCGGCAGCATCCTCTCGTGCTTCGGCTCGACCCGCGATGGGTCGCAGCCCTAGAACGCGAGCGCCACCCGTGCGCCACCGCCGCCGCCGTACGCCTCGATCCCCAGCGCGACGGGCGGCGAGCGCCCCCCGAATCGGAGCCAGGCTCCAGCCGCGAGCGCGGCGGCGCCCGCGCCGCCGATCGCCGCGGCCGTCCACCCGAGCGATCGCGCCGTGCCGCGCCCGGCGGCGAACCCGCCGTAATTCCCCGTGGCGAGGGAGGCGCTCGCGTCGTTCGACGCGGACCAGGCGAGAGCGCCGGTCGCGGCGCCGCCGGCGAGGAGCGCCGCCCCGGTCCCGGCGAGGAGCGTGCCCCAGCGGCGGCGCGCATTCGTCCGAGCGGGAGCGGGGACCTCGCTCGAGGTGGCCCGCGTCGCCTCCGCCGCGGGTCGCGGCGGGGAGGATGGCGCGGCCGCCGGCGGGGTCGAGATCGCGGTCGCCGCCAGGGGAGGCGGCGGGAGCAGCGACGAAGGCAGCGCGCCGGCGGAGAGGACCGGCTGGAGGATGCGGGTCGCGAGCCGCGCCGCGCCGTCCCGCGCCGCCCTCTCCTCCCGCCCCACCGTGTCGGAGGCCTGCCCGCGGATCCGGCCGCGCTTGCAGTCGAGCAGGCGGAGCTCGAGCCGCGCGCCCGGCTCGGCGCTCGTGACGCTGACTGCGAGCAGCACCTCGGCGCCAACGGCGGCACAGGTCGCGATGACGCAGGCGGCGTTCGCCGCGCACGCCGCGGCGTCCGCCTCGGCCGCGGGCGTCGCCCGCGCGACCACCTCCGGCGAGAGCGCCTCCGCGCCGGCCTGACGCGCCGCCTCCGCCGCCGCTCGGGCGGCGGCCGCCGCGGGAGCGCCCCCGGTCGCCGCGAGCACGGCGACGCGCGGCGGCTCCGCGGGGGCGGCCCTGCCCCCCGCCGGCGCGAGCGCGACGGCGAGGAGAAGGGCGGTCCGCCTCGCGCGCCTCATGGCGTCGCGAGGATCGAGACGTCGTCGAGGTACATCCCGGTCTCGTCGTAACCGTACTGGTAGGTCTGGCAGAGGATCCGGACGGTCTGCCCCGCGAGCGAGGTGATGTTCACCGATGCCGTCTGGAAGTACGTCAGGTTCGAGGTCGTGGTGAACAGGGTCGCGAGCGTCGAGGTCCCGGCGGCGTTCTGGATGACGCACTTGCTCGAGTCGTAATAGTAGTAGCTGGTGTACGGGCGATAGGCGACCGACGCCACCAGGCTCGTGTACCCGGTGGGAAGCACGATCGTCTGGATGAGCTGCGAGGTCCCGTACTGTGCGCTGAGCGTGGCGTTGCCGATCCGGGCGGACCACGTGCCCGTCGCGGCGACGGAGGAGGTCGCGAACGGGGCGGTGGCGGTGCTCGTGGTCGACAGGACCGTCGCGGTCCAGCCCGTCAGATCGCCCGTCTCGAAGCCGCCGTTCACGACGAGCTGCGAGATGCTCGTGAGCTGACCGGTCTTCGGGGTCATGAAGTTCCCGCTCGTGTCCTTCGCGCCCGCGATCGTGAAGGGTCCGCGCCCGTCGGTCGAGGCCGGGACGGTGATGTGGAACGTGCCGACCGTGGGGGTCGCGCTCGCGCTCCAGTCGAACGTGTAGGTGAGGGCCGCCGGGAGGGAGATGGTCGGGAGGACCGACGGATCCATGTACTCGTCGAACGTCGCGGTGAGGGTGATCGTCCGCGCGGTGAGGCCTGCGCTGTTGTCCGCCTGGCCGGACTGCGCCGTGAGCGCCCAGGGCGCCGCCGTATCGGAACGGCGGACCGGGGTCGCGCTCGTCGGCAGCGGCGCGTCGCCCGCCGCGTTCACCGCCACCACGGCGAGGTCCACCGCCACGCGGAACGCGAGCGGGGTCAGGAGCGCGTCGGCGGAGTACCAGTCGAACGTCGCGGGGAGCGTCACGCTCGTGCTCGGCGCCGGCATGCTGCCGAGCGTCTTCAGCAGGAGGTAGCTCGGGTTCCGGTTCGTGTCGCGGGCCCACACCTGGTACCCGGCCGCGCTCGCGGAGGCGTTCCAGGAGAGCGTGTACGTCGCGGTGTCGTAGTCGGCGATCGCCGGGGTCACGGTGAGCCCCGTGATAGCGGGCAGGAGCGACGCCGGGACGTCCGCGATGAACGACTTGTAGACGGTGAGGGGATCCCCGTTCGTCGCGAGCGCGTACACCGTGAGCGAGTACGAGTGATACGGAGCGAGCCCCGTCCCACCGGCGGGCACGATCGTCAGGATCTTGCCGGTCCCGTCCACCGAGACCACGACCGCGACGGTCCTCGCCGCGGTCGAGTCGTACAGCGTCACGTCCGTGAGGACCGCGTCGAGCTGGCGGTTGAAGGTGAGCAGGATCGAGCCGCTCGCAGGATGGATGCCGCTCTCCACGTTCGACGTGAGGAGCAGGAGGTCAGCCGCCGCGGCCCGGAGGTCCACGTCGAGGAGCGACGTGGCGCCGGGGTAGGTCGGGACCGTGCGCGCGAGCGCCTCGTAGTCGGCGAGCCCGTCGCCGTTCGCGTCCCACGGCTGCGCCACGAGCTCCACCAGGAGGCCGGTGGGAGCGCCGGGAAGGCCGGAGAGCGAGTACGCTCCGAGCGCGTCCGTCGTCGCCTGCGCGACGAGGTCGAACCCCTGGTAGCGGAGATCCGCGGAGAGGACGACGCCGGCCGCCGCTGCGCCGTCGCGGGCCGTGACGTGCCCGCTCACCGTCGCGCTCGCCTGCGCGAGCGGCACGTCGAGCTGAAGGACGCCGTCGGTCGGGTAGTCGCCCGCGACGTCCGGGATCTTCCCGGATGCGAAGCTCGGCACGTAGCCGGCGAGGGCGAAGCGGACCTCGTAGGTGACGCCCGCGACGAGGCCGTTCAGGCTGTACGCTCCGTTCGCGTCGGTCGTGTCGCTGACGAGCCCGCTCGCCTGCGGGACGGAGACGACGACGCCCGGGAGCGGCGCCCCGGTCCGGAGCGACGTGACGATCCCCACGACCGAGCCCCGCGGCTGCGAGGGCGTCTGGTTCGTGGTGTTGTCGACGGTCTGCTTGTCCTTGGCACACGCGACGAGCGACGCCAGCAGGACTGCAGCGGTGCGGAACCGGTTCATGCTCCCTCCCGAGAGAAAAGGGAGGCATGTTCACGCTCGGTCGCTAGGGTGTCAATGCTTATTTGCGGCGCCGGGCCCCCGCGCACCCGCGGCGGCGGGACCCATGCCGTCGCCGCGGCGGGTCCTACACGACCGGGTTGCGCAGCACCCCGACGCCGGAGACCTCGACCTCGACCCAGTCGCCGCGCTGGATCGCGCCGACGCCCTCGGGCGTGCCGGTCGCGACGACGTCGCCCGGCCAGAGGGTCATGATCTGCGAGATGAACGAGAGGAGCGCGAAGGGATCGAAGACCATGTCGCGGGTGTGGCCGCGCTGCTTCTCCGCGCCGTTGACGCGGCAGACGACCGACAGGTCCATCGGGTCGAGCGCCGTCTCGACGACCGGGCCGACCGGGCAGAAGGTGTCGAACCCCTTCGCGCGGGTGAACTGCTTCTCCTCGCGCTGGATATCGCGGGCGGTCACGTCGTTCAGGCAGGTGTAGCCGAACACGGCGAGCTTCGCGTCCACCGCGCTCGCGCGCGAGAGCATCCGCCCGACGACGACCCCGAGCTCCGCCTCGTGGTGGACCTCCTTCGACTGCTCCGGGCAGCGGATCGCCTCCTGCGGCCCGACGACCGACGACGGGGGCTTGAGGAAGAGCAGCGGGACCGCCGGCACCTCGTTCCCGAGCTCCTTCGCGTGGGCCCGGTAGTTCCGGCCGACGCACACGATCTTCGAGGGCTCGACCGGCGCGAGGAGCTGCACCTCCGAGAGCGCGACGGGCTTGCCGTCGGCGAGGCCGCCCGCCCAGGGCGCCGCGGAGAGCGGCCGGACGAGCGTCCCCTCGACGGCGCCGTAGCGGTCGTGGCCCGCGTGGCGGAAGCGGCAGATCCTCATCGCGCGCCTCTCAGGCCGAGCACCTCGGCCATGTCGTGGACGCCGGCCGGCCGGCCGACGATCCACTGCGCTGCGCGCACCGCCCCCCGCGCGAACTGGTCGCGCGAGGTGGCCCGGTGGGTGAGCTCGAGCCGCTCGCCCTCGCCGCAGAAGAACACGGTGTGCTCGCCGACCGCGTCGCCGCCGCGCAGCGTCTGCACGCCGATCTGCCAGGGCGGGCGCTCGCCGATGATCCCGTGGCGAGAGAACGCGAGCGCGTCCTTCGGATCGCGGCCGAGCGCCTCCGCCGCGAGCTCGCCGAGGCGCATCGCGGTGCCGGAGGGCGCGTCCCGCTTCTTCTTGTGGTGCAGCTCCACGATCTCCACGTCGTAATCGTCCCCGAGCACCTTCGCCGCCTGGCGGACGAGCTCGAAGAGGACGTTCACGCCGACGCTCATGTTGGGCGAGAGCACGACCGGGATCCCGCGCGCCGCCGCGGCGACGCGCGCCTTCGCCTCCGGCGTGAAGCCGGTCGAGCCGATGACGAGGGCGACGCCCCGCTCGGCGCAGGCCTCGGCGTGCCGCGCGGACGCGTCGGCGCTCGTGAAGTCCACGACGACGTCGGCGCCGGCGAGCGCCTTCGCGAGATCGTCCACGATCGCCACGCCGACCGGCCCCAGCCCGGCGACGGCGCCCACGTCCTGCCCGACCGCGGCACCCGGGCGCTCGACGCCGCCGGCGAGGGCCATCCCATCGGTCGCGTGGACGAGCCGCGCGATCTGCGTCCCCATGCGACCGGCGACGCCCGTCACCACGACCTTGATCATCGGATCTCCCGACCTGTCAGCGCCCCTCGCCCGCCACGCGGGCGCGGGGCGCGTGCACCGTCACGCGAGCTTCAACAGCCCGAACCGGACCATCGCGTCCCGGATCTTCGCGACGCTCGCCTCCGAGGGCGGCGCGAGCGGCAGCCGGAGCTCGCCCGACGCCTTCCCGAGCAGCGCCACCCCCGCCTTCACCGGGCCGGGGTTCGTCTCGACGAACATCATCCGGTTCAGCTCGGCCATCGCGACCTGCTTCTCGAGCGCCTTCCCGAGGTCGGGCTTGCGGGCCGCGACGACGAGCTCCTTCATCGCGCGCGGCGCGATGTTGCCGACCACCGAGATGACGCCGTGGCCGCCGCAGGCGATGTAGGGGAGGACCGTGAAGTCGTCGCCCGACAGGAAGGCGATCGCGTTCTTCCCGATCTGCTCGACGAGCTGGACCTGCCGGTCCATGTTGGCCGTCGCCTCCTTGATGCCGGCGATCGCGCCTGCCTTCACGAGGCGCGCGACCGTGTCCGGCATCATGTCGACCGAGGTCCGGCTCGGCACGTTGTAGGCGACGACCGGGAAGCGGGCGGCCTCCCAGATCGCGACGTAGTGGCGGTAGAGCCCCTCGGGGGTCGGCTTGTTGTAGTAGGGCGTGACGACGAGGGCCGCGTCGGCCTTCAGCTCCTTCGCCATCTTCACCGACTCGATCGCCTCGTGCGTCGCGTTCGACCCGGCGCCGGCGATCACCTGGACGCGCCCGCGGGCGGTCTCGACGACCGTGCGGATGACGTCGGCGCGCTCGGCCGCGGTGAGCGTCGCCGCCTCGCCGGTGGTCCCGCACGGCACGATGCCGTCGGTGCCCTCGGCGATCTGCCACTCGACGAGGTCGCGCAGCGTGCGGAGGTCGATCGCGCCGTCCTTCAGCGGGGTGACGATGGCCACCATCGAACCTTCGAATCGCGGCATGACCGGCTCTCCTGAGGCGTGGAAGGGGGTCGATGCTACCCGATCCGGCGCGGGCCGGGGAGCCGGGAGCGCCGGGCGGTCCGGCGGCGCGGCGCCCCTGGGCGCGGGGCGACGGCGCCGGGCCGCGCGAGCGGGCGCTCGCCCCGGACGAGGTCTGCCCAGGTCTCGCGCCGCCGCGCGACGTGCACCTTCGCGCCGTCGACGAGGACCTCGGCCGCCCGGGGGCGGGTGTTGTAGTTCGACGACATCGCGAACCCATACGCGCCGGCCGAGCGGACGACGAGCAGGTCGCCGGGGAGCGGCTCGGGCATCCGCCGGCGCTGCGCGAGGAAGTCCGACGACTCGCAGATCGGCCCGACGACGTCGGCCACGATCTCGCGCGCGCCGTCGCGGGGCGCCCCCGCCGGCTCGATCTCGTGGTGCGCGCCGTAGTAGCTCGGCCGGACGAGGTCGTTCATCGCGGCGTCCACGACGACGAAGGTCTTCCTGCCGCTCCGCTTCACGTACAGCACGCGGGTCGCGAGGACCCCCGCGTTCCCGACGAGCACGCGCCCGGGCTCGAGGAACACCTCGCCGCGGAAGCGCGCGAGCGCCTTGCGGATCGCGGCGCCGTACTCGTCCGGGTGGGGCGGGTCCTCGTCCTTGTAGGTGATGCCGAGCCCGCCGCCGACGTCGAGGTGGCCGATCCGGATCCCCTGCGCCTCGAGCTCGCGGGAGAGCGCGAGCACGCGGTCGATGGCGTCGAGGAACGGGCGGACCGTCGTGATCTGCGAGCCGATGTGGCAGGCGATCCCGCGCACGTCGAGGGCCGGGTCCTTCGCGGCGATCGCATAGAGCCGCCGCGCGTCTTCCACCGACACCCCGAACTTGTTGTCGCGCAGCCCGGTCGAGATGTACGGGTGCGTCTTCGGGTCGACGTCGGGGTTCACGCGCAGCGCGATGGGCGCGCGCCGCCCCATCCGCCGCGCGACGATCGAGACCCGCGCGAGCTCCGGCGCGCTCTCGACGTTGAGGACGCGCAGCCCCGCCTCGAGCGCGAACGCGATCTCCTCGTCGGTCTTGCCGACGCCCGAGAAGACCACCTTGCGCGGGTCTCCGCCCGCCTTCAGCACGCGGAACAGCTCGCCGCCCGAGACGATGTCGAAGCCCGAGCCGAGCCGCGCGAAGAGGCTCAGCACCGCGAGGTTCGAGTTGGCCTTCACGGCGTAGCAGACGACGTGGCGCAGGCCGGCGAGCGAGCGGTGGAGCACCTTCCAGTGCCGCGTGAGCGTCGCGGTCGAGTACACGTAGAGTGGGGTGCCGTACCGCTCCGCGAGCTTCTCCATCGGGACGTCCTCGACGAGGAGGACGCCGCCCTTGCGCTGGAAGTGGTTCACCTCGCGTCCTCCTTCGAGGCCGGGCGGTCGGGGCAGCTCGCGCCTGCGGGCACTGGGACGGGAGAAGGGAGGTTCTCGCAGCGTTCGGCGGCTCCGAGCGCGGCGGCGGCCTCGGGCTCGCCGAGCGCGCCGGACGGCGCGGGCTCCGCCATCGCCCGTCCGGGTGGGCGCGGCGGCGCCTTGACGCCGCAGGCGGCGAGGAGCGCGGCGGCCGCGAACGACCAGGTGACGCGCCGGATCACCGCGCCGCCTTCCGGAGCGCCTTCTCCCAGCGGGAGAGCTGGCGGGCCACCTGCCTCGGCCCCGGGGCGCCCGGGAGCTCGCGCCGGCCGAGCGAGCGGCGCGCATCGAAGCAGCGGAGCACGTCCTTCTCGAAGCGCGGGTGGAAGCTCTTCCACTCCGCCGCGGTGAGACGCGCCATGGGCTTGGCCTGCGCGGTCGCGGACGCGGCCGCCTTGCCGACCGCCTCGTGCGCCTCGCGGAACGGGACGCCGCGCTCGACGAGGTACTCGGCGGCGTCGGTGGCGAGCGCCTCGCCGGAGCCGAGCGCCTCCTCCATCCGATCCGCGTGGAACGTGGCCGTCTCGATCGCGCCCGCGACGGCGTCCGCGGTCATGACGACCGCGTCCGCGGCGCCGAGGAGCGGCCGCTTGTCCTCCTGCAGATCGCGGTTGTACGAGAGCGGCAGGTTCTTCACCGTCGCGAGGAGCGCGACGAGATCGCCGATCGCGCGGCCGGCGCGGCCGCGCGCGAGCTCGCCGACGTCCGGGTTCTTCTTCTGCGGCATGAGCGAGCTGCCGGTCGCGAACGCGTCGGCGAGCGTCATGAAGCCGAACTCCTTCGTCGTCCAGAGCACGATCTCCTCGCCCATGCGGGAGAGGTGGACGGCCGCGAGGGCGCACGCGAACAGGAGCTCGATCGCGCTGTCGCGATCGGAGACGGCGTCGAGCGAGTTCTGCGTCACGCCCGCGAGGCCGAGCGCGCGGGCCGTCGCCTCGCGGTCGATGGGCAGCGTGGTCCCGGCGAGCGCGCCCGAGCCGAGCGGCGAGATCGCCGCGCGGCGGCGCACCTCGGCGAGCCGCTCGCGGTCGCGGCCGAGGGCCTCGACGTGCGCGAGCAGGTGGTGCGCGAGCGAGACCGGCTGCGCCCGCTGCAGGTGCGTGTAGCCGGGCAGGATCGTGCGCTCGTGCTCGCGGCCTCGTCCGACGAGGGCCCCCTGGAGCCGGGTGAGCGCCGCGTCGGCGCGGTCGCAGGCGGCGACGACGAACAGCCGCTCGTCGAGCGCGACCTGGTCGTTGCGGCTCCGGCCGGCGTGCAGGTAGCCCGCATCCTTGCCGACGAGCTCGCCGAGGCGGCGCTCGACATGGGTGTGGACGTCCTCGAGGGCGGGGTCGAAGCGGATCTTCCCCCTCGAGAACTCGTCCTTCACCTGGTCGAGCGCGGCGACGATCCTGCGCGCGACCGCCTTCGGGACGATGCCCTGGGCGGCGAGCATCGTGACGTGCGCCTGGCTGCCGCGGATGTCCTCCGCGTACAACGCCACGTCGTCCTGGATCGACACGGACATCGCGACGAGCCGGGGATCGGCCTCCCCGGCGAGCGCGGCGCGGGAGACGGGCTTCGCCTTTTCTTTGGCTCTCATGCGGAGCCGGGAAGCTAGCATGTGGGCGCGCGACCCGGAATCCCTCGCCGGCGCGCCGGCTCTGACGCCGCGGAGGAGCAAATCGCCATGTCGACCGAGATGATCGTCACGCTGCCGGGCGGGAAGAAGGTGGACGCGCAGATCGGGAATCACGTCATCCGGACCGACCAGCCCATCGCGAGCGGCGGCGAGGACACGGCGCCCGCCCCGTTCGACCTCTTCCTCGCCTCGGTCGGCACCTGCGCCGGCATCTACGTGGCGGGGTTCTGCCAGAAGCGCGGCCTCCCGACCGAGGGGATCCGGCTCCTCCAGCGCAACCACGTCGACCCGGAGACGGGCGCCCTCGCGCGCGTCGAGATCGACATCGAGGTGCCGCCCTCGTTCCCGGAGAAGTACTACGACGCGCTCGTCCGGGTCGCCGATCAGTGCAAGGTGAAGAAGACGATCGAGGCCCAGCCGGCCTTCGCGGTGAGGGCCGTGGCGGCCGGCGGCCCGCGTCCCTGAGTCCGGCGCGGGGTCGACCCCCGCGGTGCTCCTGGTCCGGCCCGTCCGTGACTCCCGCGGGCGGCACCCGCTCGCCATGATGATGCGGCGGCGACGCCGGCGCGGTGCCACCGTTCACGGGAGGTCGCACATGCGCACGTAGGAGCAGAGCTTGCCCGTCTTCTCGTCCTGCGTGATGAGCAGGAACCCGAGCCCGCTGCGCTCGGGGTCGTTCCTCACCTTCGTGCGCGAGTACTCGATTACCTGCTCGGACCCGGGACCGAGGTGATCGGCTCGCTCATCGTCTCGATGTGGGCGACGGGCGCGGTGGACACGGTCGCCGCGCTCTCCGTCGTGAACGTGCTCCTCGTCGCCGCCGGGCTCGTGGTGGCGCTCCGCCTCGGGGTGAACCTCCATGGCTAGACTCTCCGTCGAGGACGTCCACAAGCGGCTCGGCGGGAACGACGTGCTGCGCGGCGTCTCCTTCGAGATGCGGCCGGGCGAGATCGTGGCGCTGCTCGGGCCGTCCGGGAGCGGCAAGACCACGCTGCTCCGGCAGATCGCCGGGCTCGACCACCCGGACCGCGGGCGGATCGTGATCGGGGACGAGGTGCTCTTCGACGGCGCCACCGGGACGGCGGTGCCCGCGGAGGAGCGGCGGATCGGGCTCGTCTTCCAGTCGTACGCGCTCTGGCCGCACCGCACCGTGTTCGAAAACGTGGCGTACGGCCTCCGCCTGCGCGGCGTCCGCGGGGCGGAGGTGCGGGAGCGGGTCACCGCCGTCCTCGCGCAGCTCGGGCTCGGCGGCCTCCCCGCGCGCTACCCCCACGAGCTCTCCGGCGGGCAGCAGCAGCGCGTCGCGCTCGCGCGGGCGCTCGTCTACGACCCGCGCCTGCTGCTCCTGGACGAGCCGCTCTCGAACCTCGACGCGAAGCTCCGCGAGGAGGCGCGTGCGTGGCTGCGCGAGCTCATCCTGCGGCTCGAGATCGCGGCCGTGATGGTCACGCACGACCAGGCGGAGGCGCTCGCGATCGCGAACCGGATCGTGCTCCTCGAGCGCGGCTTCGTGGCCCAGCAGGGCGCGCCGCAGGAGATCTACGAGCGTCCGGCGTCGCTCTTCGCGGCCGAGTTCATGGGGACGAACAACCGGCTCGTGGGTGTCGTCGCGGAGCGGAGCGGAGCGGGCGCGCTGGTGCGCGGCGACCGGTTCGAGGTCTTCGGCGTAGTGCGCGAGGAGGTCGGGCCGGGCGACCGCGCCGTCGCGGTCGTGCGGCTCGAGCGGACCCACCTGCTCGACGCGCCGGCGCCGAACGCGCTCGCGGTTCGGCTCGAGGCGGCGCTCTACCTCGGCGACCGCTGGGACTACCTGTTCCGGGCCGGGACGGCGCGCCTGCGGCTCTGGGCGGCGGCCGCCCCGGCGGCGCGCCCGTACTGGGTCGGGCTTCCGCCCGAGTCGGTCTGGATCTTCCGGGCTCCGCCGCTGGGCGGGGCGGAGCGCGAGCTCCCGCCGCCCGCCGTCGCGCCCGCGGCGGGCTAGAATCCCGCGATGGCGCTCGAGCTCTTCCACCGGCTCGCGCAGGCCGACTCCGCCGCGGCGCGGAAGCTCGTCGCCGACCTCGGCCTCCTCGAGGCGGTGGCGTTCCGAAACGTCCTGTTCGACTCGCACCGCGCCGCGCTCGCCGGGCACGGCGGCGGGCCGACGCCGGCGCTCTGGGACGGGGCGCGGCTCCACGAGGGGATCGACGCGATCCGCGCCGCGCTCGTCGCCGCGCGCGGCGCCTGACGCTCTCATGGCGACACCCGCTTGCTCGACGCAAGCGGGTGGCGCCATCAGGCCGAGCGCTTCACGCGCCGCGGCTCTCCCCGGAGCGCCTCCTGCACCGTCGCGACGAGCGCGTCCGTGCTGAATGGCTTCTGGATCAAGCGCCACGGGACGTCCGATCTCCGCTGCAGCTCGAAGTACCCGGACATGAGCACGAGGGGCAGCTCCGGGCGCAGGGCGGCGGCGGCCGCGGCGAGCTCGACCCCGGACATCTGCGGCATCACGACGTCCGTGAGGACGACGGCGATCTCGGGGTGCTCCTCGATCCGGCGGAGCGCCTCGCTCCCGCTCGCGACCTCGAGGACCCTGAGCCCGCTCGCCTCGAGCGTGCGGCGGGTGACGCTCCGGACCGTGTCCTCGTCCTCGACGACGAGGACCGTCGCCCCGTGGAAGCGGTCGTCGAGTCGGGGCGCCGGCTCCGCAGCCGGGGCCGCGTCCTGCTCGGCCCGGCACGCCGGGAGGTACACGGTGAACTCCGTTCCCCGCCCGACCCGGGACGACACGGCGACGCTCCCCCCCGCCTCCTCCACGATCCCGTGGACCGTCGAGAGGCCGAGGCCGGTGCCGCGCCCCTCCTCCTTGGTCGTGAAGAACGGCTCGAAGATCTTGGGGAGGACCTCGGGCGCGATCCCGCAGCCGACGTCCGTGACCGTGAGGACCGCGTAACGCCCGGCGACGAGCCGCGCGTCGTGCGCCGGAGCGCGCTCGAGCGTCACGTCGCGCGTCTCGATCTTGAGCTCGCCCCCCTCCGGCATCGCGTCCCGCGCATTCACGGCGAGGTTCAGGATCACCTGCTCGAGCTGGCCCGCGTCGATGCGCGTCCGCGACGACGACCGGAGCGACACGCTGACCGAGACCCGCTCGCCGACCGCGCGCCGCAGGATCGTCTCGACGCGCTGCACGGCGCGGTTGAGATCGACCGCGACGGGGGCGAAGGCGCTCTTGCGCCCGAACGCGAGGAGCTGGCGGACGAGGTGGGCCGCGCGCTCTCCGGCCTGCTTGATCTCCGCCGCGTCCTCCCGCCGCTCGTCGCCTTCCGCGAGGGTGTCGAGCAGGAACCCGGAGCAGCTCAGGATCGAGACGAGGAGGTTGTTGAAGTCGTGGGCGATGCCGCTCGCGAGGCGCCCGACGGCCTCCATCTTCTGCGCCTGGAGCAGCTGCTCGCGCGCGCGCCGGTGCTCGCTCACGTCGACGAACAGCCCGACCCCGCCCGCCACCCGGCCGTTGCCGTCCCGCAGCGCCGTCCAGGACTGGTTCACCCAGACGTCGGGGGCTTCGAGCCGCCGGATGACGAACTCGCGCCTCACCGCGTTTCCACCGAACATCTCGGCGAGGTCCTCCCGCGCGTTCGCCTGCCCCGACTCCGGGGTGAAATCGAGGAGCGGGCGGCCCACCGCGGCCTCGGGCGTCGTGCCGAAGAGGCGGGCCGCGCGAGCGTTCACGAACTCCGTCCTGCCCTCGACGTCGACGATCCAGATCCCCTCGCTCGAGGTCTCGAGGATCCGCGCGAGTCGCTCCTGGCTCGCGCGCAGCGCCGCCTCGGCGCGCTTCCGAAGCGTGACGTCGCGGTTCACGGTGACGTACCCGCTCGTCTGGCCGTCCTCGCCGCGCATCACCACCGCGGACGCCTCGACGTCCACCCAGCCCCCGCGCGGGAGCCGGCGCCGGACCTCGTACGTCATCCGGGCGCTCCGATCGAGCTGCTCCATGAACTCCTGGTAACTGAACCCTTTGTACTCGCTCGGGAGGACGTCCCCCATCCGCTTCCCGATCACCTCGTCCGACGCGAGCCCGTAGATCCGCTCGGCCGCCGCATTCCACGTGCGGATCACGTGCTCCGGATCGAGGCCGATGACGGCGTCGTGTAGGTTCTGGAGAAGCTCCGCCTGGAAGGACAGGGTCCGGAGGGCCGCCTTGCGCTCGGTCGTGTCCTGCACGATCGCCTGGAAGAACCATTCGCCCTGCGCGATGAAGCCGCGCGCGCTCACCTCGACCGGGAACGACGTGCCGTCCCGCCGGCGATGGACGGTCTCGTATCTGAGGCTCCCCTCGCGGCGGATGTGCTCGATGTGGGCGCGGAGATCCTCGCCATGGCCGCGGGCGCGCAGATCCCCGACGTTGGTCCCGACGAGGTCCGCGCTCGACCAGCCATAGACGTCGCGTACGCGATCGTTCGCGAGGATGATCCGTCCGTCGCGATCGATCATGAGCACCGTGTCGTTCGCGTGCGCCGAGAGCAGCTCGAAATGGCGGGTCTGCGCCTCGGACCGGCACCGACCGTCGTGCCGGGCAGATTTGCCGGGCGGGCTCCGACGGCGCGACCAGAGCGCGATCGCGCCGGCCGCGGCGGCGATGGCGGGGACGGCGGCGACCGCGATCAGTGAGACGAACCCGCGGTACGCAATGCCGCTCGCGGCGAGCGCATCGGAGAGGAGGAGCACCGGGATATTCGCGCCAGCCCAGGACATGTGCTCCGGGCGGACATTGGAACGAACGTACCAACCGGGACGATGCGCGCGGCATCCTCAGGTCGTCTGGCGCGACCCTGTCTCGGCGGACGGTTGCGCCATTTTGCCGCACATGGCCCCTCGCGTCCGTGACCGGGTCCCGCCGGACCCAGGGTCGGCACGCAGGGGCCGGTCCGGCGCCGGAGGCGCTACTCGCCGCGCATCGGGCAGCCGTGCGCGACCACGGCGACGACCGCCTGCGGATGCCGGGCGCGAAGGAGCGTCGCGTACTCCTCGGCTCTCGCGGCGCTCCGGCTACCGCAGATCGGCGGCTCGAGCCGCTCGTCGTTCCGGACGAGCGGCGAGGTGCAGGCGGGCTCGCCGTCGAGCGTGACGTGCCAGATGCTCAACGGCCCGACTCGCGACGATGGACGCCGGGCGCCGCGGGGAGGAGCGCCTCCGAGAGCACGGACCGCTAGAACTTGGCCGCCAGGCCCGTCGCGATGACGTGGCCGCGGGAGAGGGAGCGTCCCGGCGGCTCGAGCCCGCCGAGCGGCTGGAGCACGCCATACTGCGCCCAGGCCTGGAACCCGTCACCGGAGGTGTAGGTCAGCACCGCGTCCGCCTCGACTCCGAGGTTCGCGCTGCCGCCGCTCCCGTCCGCCCGGACGCTCGGCGTGGACTTCGCCTCGAGCGCACGCGAGTAGACGATCTGCCCGTCGAGGGCGAGCCCGGGGAGGAGGTCCCAGCGGAACTTCGGCTTCAGGTACACCGCGTCCGTCACCTGCCCGAGGATCTGATGGAAGAGGACGAGGTCCACGCGGTAGGCGGGGTTGAACCGGAAGTTGCGGATCGAGCGGTCGGCCCCGGACCACTGTGCCCCCTCGAGCGAGCCGTACGGCTGCGGACCGTACCCGGGGGCGTTTCCGAAGCCGGGCGCAGAGTCGCCGCTCGCCGCGCCGACCTCGCCGCCGAGGGTGAACTTGTTCGGCGACAGCTTGTAGTCCACGACGAGCGCGCCGCCCCACTGCCGGAGCAAGAGCTTCGGCGCGGCCGCGTTCGGGTCGCTCGTGGGGTTCCCGACCGAACCGTACGTCCCGGACACCTCCGCCTCGACCCGCCAGCGCGCCGTGAGATAGCGGAACCACACGTCGAGGACGTGCGCGTACGCGGCGCGGTGGACCGACGAGACCGGCCCGGTGGTGGACGCGAAGCTCGCGTCGAAGCCGGCGTTCGTCCAGTCGGGGTACGTGTACCGCTGCGTCCGGTAGTTGTAGTAGGCGCCATAGTTCACCGACGCCTCGTTCCGCTCGACCTTGCGGCGGATCTCGTCGTCCGTGTCGATCCGCGCGATCTTGAGGGCGTAGGTCCGGCCATCGTCGCCCGACTCGGCGTCGAACGGCTGGCCCGTGCCGGCCGCCGCGAAGGGCTGGCGGTAGAGCGGACCCTCGTTGTCGAAGTCGAGGATCGGCACGAACGTCAGCCGGCCGATGGGCGTCGACACGGGCGGGAGCGCGAACTGGATCCGGTCCACCGAGTCGCCGAAGTCCTCGTCGAGGCCGGCGCCGGCGTTCGCCATGATCCCGAGCCCCCACTCCGACGGCATCCGCCCGAAGGAGAGGAGCCCGACGGGCGTCTGCACCTCGGCCCACGCCCGCTTCGGCGAGATGTACGGGCGATCGAGCTGCTTCGAGCCGGGCGCGACGACGCGCGACGAGCCGTAGAACGGCACGGGGTACGGGCTGTTCGGGTCGTCATAGAGCGACGACGTCGAGGACCCGAGGACGTGGTTGTCGAGGATGTCGAGCTGCGCGCGGACCCGGACGTGCTCGGAGACGTTGAGGGTCGGCTCCACGCGGAGCCGCATGTTCGCGGTGTTGAGCGTGTGCCGCCCTTCGCCGCCGTTCTGGTCGAACGGGATCGGGAAGAGATAGCGCCCCGACGGGTCGCGCCCGGCGCCGAGGTCGAGGTGCACGAACAGCTGACCGCGGAAGCGGTAGTAGCCGTCCACCTGGAAGAACTCGAGCTTCGGCCCCTCGGCGACGGCGCCCAGGAACTCCGCCGCCGACTGCGCGCCCTGGATCTCGGCGCGCACCTCGTTGCGGAGGTCTTCCTTCGCCTTCTCGACCGCGCGGTCGATGGCGGCCTTCGTCTTCGCGTCCACCTCCTCGGGCTTCTTCGCCTCCTGCGCGAGCGGGACGATCGGGACGAGGAGGACGGCCGCGAGCGCGGCTGCGAGGCGGGACATGCGGGAACCCCTTCCGTGAGAGCGGACGGGCTCTTACAGCATGCGCCCCGAGGGCGGTCAAGCGGAGGAGCGGCTACTTCGCCTGCTTCAGCTCCACGAGCACGCCGCGGCTGCCCTTCGGGTGCACGAACGCCACCTTCGAGCCGCCCGCGCCGGGGCGCGGCGTCTCGTCCAGGAGCGGCGCGCCCTGCGCCTTGAGCGCGGCCATCGCCTTCTCGACGTCCGGCACCTCGAGGCAGACGTGGTGGAGCCCCTCCCCGCGCTTCTCGATCGTCTTCGCCATCGGGCTGTCCGGGCCCGCAGGCGCGACGAGCTCGATGCGGCCGCGGCCGTGGCCGAAGATGGCGACGCGCACCTTCTCGGAGGGGACCTCCTCGATCTCGGCGAGCTCGAGGCCGTAGACGTCGCGGTAGAGCTTCACCGCGGCGTCGAGGTCGGAGACGAGGATGGCGACGTGGTCGAGGCCGTTCATGCGGGCTCCGGGATCGGGTTCGGGACGCGCATCCTAATCACTTCGCCTCCCGGACCTCCACCGCGACGACTTGGAGCGTGCCGAGCAGGCCGACCGTGTCCGCCCGCGCGTCGGTCCCGAGCGCCACGTGGGTCGCGTCCGCGACCGGCTGCCCGAACGTCGGGTCGAGCGGGATCCACTCGCCCGCGCTGCGGATCTCGGGCCAGGCGTGCCAGTAGAGGGCGTTCTGGCCGTCGCCGTACTGCGCGTACACGAGCCCGTGGACCGGCCGCGACGGGATGCCGAGCGCGCGCGCGAGCGCCACGACGAGCACCGTGTGCTCCGTGCAGTCGCCCTTCCCGAACTCGAGCACGTCGCTCGCGCGATCGCGGCTCGCGCCGTAGACCTTCTCGAGGCGCGCGTGTACGTGGTCGGAGAGGAGACGCGCCGCCTCGTAGGTGCCTTTCGCGCTCCCCGCCACCTCGCGGGCGAGCGCCTTGATCGCAGGCGTCTCCCAGTTCACCTGCGGCGTCGCGGCGAGCTCGTCCGGAGAGGCGCCGACGCGGGCACGCGCGAGCGGCGTGTCCTTCGCCGGATCCGCAGCGGCGGGGCGCCGTGCGGTCACCGCGAGCACGGTCGTCCCGGCCGGCCCCTTCTCGAAGCGCTGGCGCGCGTCGCCCTTCTGGAACGCGGGCGGGAGCCCCTTCAGCCGGTACACGATCGTCCGCGGCACGTCGCGCGGCAGCGCCGCCGGCAGCGCCACGCGCGCGAGCGCGAAGAGGTCGATCTTGTCGAGGCGGCGCGCCCTCTCCTCCGGCTCCGGCCTCGCGACGATCGCCTCGCCGAGCCTGATCTCGAGGATGCGCCCGTCGTCGGCGACGCGGTACTCCGCGGCGATGCGGTCCCCCGGCTCCTCCTCGGAGACGACCGAGACCTCCTCCGAGACGCCCGCCCCCGCGATCGTGTCTCGCCGCACGAACTGGTCGCGCACCTCGCGGACGTGCAGCTTCTCGAGGTCGAGCTGCCCGCCCACGATCGCGCCGCGCCGCGCCGCGGCGAGCCGCGCGCCGTCGGCGAGCTCCGCCGTCTCGCGGACGTTCTCGATCGTCCGTTCCTCGCGGGCCGCTCCGGAGGCGAGCACCGCGCGGCAGGTGCCCCGGTCACAGGTCCCCGTCACCGTCCGGTCGCCGCCATCCCCAGCCCACACCGCCTTGAACGACAGGAGGCGCCCGCCCGGTCTCGCTTCCCAGACCCGTTCCTCGTCCTGCCGCCGCTCGACGTCGCGTCCCCCCACCGTCGCGCGGATGAGGGTCTCGGCCCGGCCGACGAGCAGGTCGCGGCCGTCCCGCACCTCGCGACGCAGCTCGGTACGCGTGAAGCCCGCCTTCTTGCCGACGAGGTAGAGCCCGAACCACTCGGGCGCGTCGGGGCGGCGGACGGTGAGCACGTCGGGAAGCGCGCCCGCGCCCGCCGCGAGCGAGGCCTGGGGCGGCCGGCGCGGCGTGGGCGTCGGGCGCTGCTCCGGGCAGCCGGCGAGCGGCAGGGCAAGCGCGAGGGTGAAGGCGAGGTGAGTCCGACTCATGGGCGCGGTCTCTCCGAGGTCCGGCCCTTATTATCAAAAACTCGCGTTCGGGACCCGCCATGCCACGATCGTGCGCGAATGGGCGCGATCTGGACCGTCCTCCTCGCGGCCGCCGCGGTGGCCGCGGCCGTGAACGGCCGGATGGCCGAGGTCACGAAGGCGGCGCTCGGCTCGGCGACCGAGGCGGGCACCTACGCGCTCGGGCTCGCGGGTGGGATGGCGCTCTGGCTCGGGGTGATGCGCGTCGCGGAGGAGGCGGGGCTCGTCCGGGCGATCGCCCGCGCCGCGCGGCCGCTCCTCGTCCGGCTCTTCCCCGACGTGCCACCGGATCATCCCGCGATGGGCGCGATGCTCATGAACGTCTCGGCGAACGTCCTCGGCCTCGGGAACGCGGCGACGCCCTTCGGTGTCCGGGCGATGCAGGAGCTCGAAACGCAAAACCCGCACCCGGGCACCGCGACGAACGCGCAGGCGCTCTTCTGCGCCCTCAACACCGCGTCGGTGCAGCTCCTGCCGGTGAGCGTCCTCACCCTGCGCGCCGCCGCCGGATCGCGGGCGCCGCACGAGATCGTCGGCGCGACGATCCTCGCCTCCGCCTGTGCCGTCACCGTGGCGATCGCGGCCTCGAAGATCCTCGCGCGGCTCTTCCCCGCGCCGCGCAGGGAGGGCTGAGGTGCTGCGCGCCGCGGTCGACGTGGTCTCCGCGTGGGCGATCCCGCTCCTCCTCTCGGGCATCACGCTCCTCGCGCTCGCGCGGCGCGTGAAGGTCTATCCCGTGTTCGTCGCCGGGGCGAAGGAGGGGTTCGAGACCGCGATCCGGATCATCCCGCCGCTCGTCGCGATCTTCGTCGCGCTCGCGATGCTCCGCGCGTCCGGGGCGATGGAGGTCTTCACGCGCGCGCTCGCGCCGGTCACCGCGCTCGTCGGGATCCCCGCGAGCGTCGTGCCGATGCTCGTCGTGCGACCGCTCTCGGGCAGCGGCGCGCTCGGCGTCGTCGGCGACGTCCTCCGCGCGGAGGGGCCGGACTCGTACGCGGGCCGGCTCGTCTCCGTGATGGCCGGGTCGACCGAAACGACCTTTTACGTCCTCGCCGTCTACATGGGCGCGGCCGGCGTGACGCGCTTCCGTCACGCGCTCGCGGCGGGGCTCCTCGCCGACGCCGCCGGCATGGCGGCGGCGGTGATCGTCGTGCGCTTCCTGTTCGGGTCGTGAACGCGGCGGGGGCGGCGGCTTGACCGCGGGTGGCCTCGCCGGTATCGCTGAGTGGAGAATCCCTCGCTTGCCGATGACGCCGTTCCCCGAGATCCTCGGCCATGCGCCGGATGCAGTGTTCCTCCTCGACGCAGCCGCGTTCGTCGTGGACCTGAACGAGGAGGCGTGCCGGACCCTCGGCTATTCGCGCGAGGAGCTCTCCGGCAAGCACGTGCGGGAGTTCGTCGAGGGGCTCGAGGCGGACGCGCTCGCGCGCATGCAGGAGCTCCTGAAGCAGCAGCGGTTCGCGACGTTTCGCGCCGTCCATCGCCGCAAGGACGGGACGGTGTTCCCGGTCGAGACCCGGCTCGTCCTCGTGCGCCGCGACGGCCCGCCGCTCGTCGTTGCGTTCGCCCGCGACGTCTCCGATCAGGAGGCGGCCCGCCGCGCGCTGCGCGAGTCGGAGGAGCGCTATCGGCAGCTCGTCGAGCTGCTCCCGGACGGCGTCCTCACGTACGCCGCCGACGGCCGCATCGCCTTCGCGAACGCCGCGGCGGCACGCATCGTGGGCGCCGCCCGCACGGACGACCTCGTCGGCACCCCCGCGCTCGAGCGCATCCACCCCGAGTCGCGCGACGCGGTGCGCGTGCGGATGGCGCGCGCGCTCCGCGGCTCCCCCGCGCCGCTCATGGAGCACCGGCTCATCCGGCTCGACGGGACGGCGACGTTCGCCGAGGTGACCTCCGCGCCGCTCGACGGCGGCTCCGTCCTGGTCGTGCTCCGCGACGTCTCGGAGCGCCACCGCGCGGGCGCGGAGCGGGCGGCGCTCGAGGAGCGGCTCCGCCAGGCGGAGAAGATCGAGGCGCTCGGGACGCTCGCGGGCGGCGTCGCCCACGACTTCAACAACGTGCTCGCCGCGATCATGGGCCACGCCGAGGCGCTCTCGGGCGAGCTGCCCCCTGGATCCATCGGCCGCGAGGACGCCGAGCAGATCGCGGCGGCCGCGCGCCGGGCGAAGGGGATCGTGCAGCAGATCCTCGCGTTCGCGCGGCGCCGCCCGCCGGAGACCGCGGCCGTGGACGTCGCCCGGGCGGTTCGCGAGGAGCTGACGCTCGTGCGCGCCGCGACCGCCGCAAACGTCGAGATCCGCGCGCGCACCGACGTCGACGCCGGCGCGGTGCGGGCGGACCCGACCCAGCTCCACCAGGTGCTCCTCAACCTGTGCGCGAACGCCCGCGACGCGATGGCGACGCGCGGCGGCGGCGTGATCGACGTCGTCGTGGAGCGCGTCGAGGCGCCGTCCACCGGTGCGCCGGCGGGGCTCGCGCCGGGCAGCTACGTCCGGCTCGTCGTCGGCGACACCGGCCAAGGGATGGACGCGGCGACGCGCGCCCGCGCGGTCGAGCCGTACTTCACGACGAAGCCGGTCGGCGCCGGGAGCGGCCTCGGCCTCTCGGTCGTCCACGGCATCGCCACCGGGCTCGGCGGCGCCGTGTCGCTCGAGAGCGCCCAGGGCTCGGGGACGCGCGTCGAGGTCTGGCTGCCGCGGCTCGGCGACGCCGACGCGGCGCCGCGCCCTTCGCCCCGCCCCGTCACGCCGGGCGCGGCCCACCGCGCCCGGGTCCTCCTCGTCGACGACGATCCGCCCGTCGCCCGCGCCATGCGCCGCATGCTCGAGACGCTCGGGTACGAGGTCGCGACGCACGGCGACGCCGAGTCCGCCTTCGACCGGTTCCGCGCCGACCCCGCCGCCTTCGACGTCGTCCTCACCGACCAGACGCTCCCGGGCATGGGCGGCGACGAGCTGACGGTCGCGCTCCTGGCGGTGCGCCCGTCGCTGCCGGTCCTCATCTGCACCGGGTACAGCCCGCGCCTCGACGAGGCGGAGGCGCGCCTCATCGGCGCGCGCGCGCTCCTCTCGAAGCCGATCGACGTCCACCAGCTCGGCGAGGCGGTCGCGGCGGCGCTCGCCGGACGTTGAGCTGAGCGAGGAGCGTGCGCTGTCCCGCGGACGGTCCGGACGTCCAGGCTCGATCGGTCGGCGAGCGATAGCCTACGGCGCCGCCCGCTCCCGCGGCGTCCACGCCGTGACGAGTCGGGCGAGCTCCTTCCCGTCCTCCTCGCGCACGATCGCGTGGGCGTAGCTCGCCTCGCCGGTGCGGATCATGCGCGAGAGGATCGCCGCGCCATGGAGCCCCTCCGCGAGGTAGTGGACCTCGAGCGAGGCGAGGCGGGAGCCGCGCCAGAGCTCCACCGGCGTCGCCTCGATCGCCCAGGTGACGTAGCTCGCGTTCGTGACGTGCAGGTTCACGTCGATGTCGGCGTAGCGCACGTGGAACCGCTTCTCCCGCTCCCAGTGGGCGAGCGCGGGGAGCTTCCCGCGCAGGAGCGGCGCGACGGCGGGCCGCGGCGTGCGGGGGAAGCGCGGGTCGAGCACCTCGTCCGGGCGGACCGGGCGGCGGCTCCCGAGGTCGAGCACGTACCAGAGCGTGGTCGCGCGCGCGATCTCGGCGCCGTCCCCGCGCCGCACGACGAAGTCGCGCAAGGCCGCGAGCCGCTCGACGCCGCACGGCCAGGTCTCGATCTCGAGCCGGTCTCCGAGCGCGGCGGGCAGCGGCAGCTCGATACGCTGGCGCGCGAGGACCCAGGTGAGCCCCTTCGCGCGCAGCGCGTCGAGGCCGACCCCGAGCTCGGCGGCGTGGTGGCCCGCGACCTCCTGCAGGTACCCGGACAGCGCCGGGACCTCGAGCACCCCGAAGGCGTCGACCTCGTACGTGTGGACCGGGAACGACTCGAGCCGCGAGATCTTCGGCTCCACGCCTACAGGTCCTCCACGAGCCGGAAAGACGAGAGGATCGCCTCGATCCGGACGTCGTCGCCGGGCGCCAGCGCGGCCTTCGAGACGTGGAAGTCCGCGCAGAGGCGGTCGCGATGCAGGAACGCGTGGGCGTGCTCCCAGCGGACGTTCTCCTGTCGGCCGAAGAAGGCGCGCGCCGCCCCGCCCCTCTCGTCCAGGCGAAGGTCGAGAAGCGGTCCAGCCGCGGACGCGAGCTCCTTCAGCGCCGCGGCTCGGCAGGCGCGGGCGTCCGTCGCGACGTTCGCCCTCCGAAGGAGGACCGAGGCGACGATGTTGGTCTCGGCGTCCCTGCCGATCACGTGGACGGCGTCGGGCTCGACGCGGGCGCGCGCCACCCGCAGCACCTCGAACCCGGGCAGATCGACGAGCACGGCCCAGCTCTTCCCGGGCCAGGCGACGCGCAGCGGGGACGTCTGCACCCCCGGCATCGGCTCGAGCTCGCCGTACGCCTCGTCGTTCGCCTCCGCGTCCGGCGCGTGCCGCGCACCGCGGACGAGATCGAGCACCTGCGCGCGCTGCGGACCCGGCCCGTCGTCGAGGAGCGTGAACGCCAGGATCACGGGCCCGATCGCGGCCGCCCCCTGCAGGACGTGGCGCCACTCGCCGGGCTCCGGCTCCCGGCCCTCGAGGTCCCGGTCGGTCGCGGCGAACCAGAAGCCGCGCACGCCAGGGCCGGCGAGCTCCTCGAGCGGGATCTCCGGCTCGACCGCGCCCGCGAGCGCCTTGCGCCGCGCGATGTCGGCGAACAGCTGCGCCGTGTCGATGCGCGCCTGCGGCGACTCCGGCTCGCCGGGGTTCCACAGGGGCGTGAGGAGGAGGAGGAAGTCCGCGCCGGACTTCTCGAGGCGCAGCGACGGCACCGATGCGTCGTCCTCCTCGCCCTCGCTCGCCGTCCAGCCGGGCGGCACGGAGACGAGGAGCCGCCCGTGATCGCGGACCAGGAGGGCGCGCTGCGTGAAGCGGGGCGGCGGAGCGAGCGCGGTCGCGGCGGGGCGGACCCGCGCGCAGGCGGAGCCGAGGGCGAGGACGGCGACGAGCGCGACTTCTTCCACGACGGCGCGGCGGCGGGTCATCGAGACCGTCTTACCTCGATCCGGGCGCCGCCGCGACGCGAGGCTCGGGGGGTTCTCGTCGGGGGTGCGCGGTTCCGCTCGCGCGCGCCGCGCGCGCCCGGCAAGATCCCGGGGTGAAGCGCACGAGCGCCGCCGCCCTCCGGAACCTCGCCCCGCTCACGGCGGCGCTCCGCGACGTGCTCCCCGCCTCGGGCCGGGTGCTCGAGCTCGGGAGCGGGACCGGCGAGCACGTCGTGAGCCTCGCGCGCGCCTTTCCGGCGCTCGTCTTCCAGCCGTCCGATCCGGATCCCGAGGCGCGCGTCTCCATCGCCGCGTGGTCGCGCGACGCCGGGCTCCCGAACCTGCTCGCTCCGCTCGACCTCGACCTGCGCGTCGCGACGTGGCTCGGGCAGCGCGCCGACGCGGTGCTCTGCGTGAACGTCCTCCACGTCGCGCCGCGGGGTTGCCTCGAGGCGCTCTGCGCGGGCGCCGCCGGGATCCTCCCGCCCGGCGGGCTCCTCGTCGTCGCGGGCCCGTTCACCCGCCGCGGCGTCGCGCTGCAGGGCCGGCTCGCACGCTTCGACGCCGAGCTCCGCGCGGCCGACGCCGCGCTCGGCGTTCGCGAGGTGGAGGCGCTCGCCGGCGCGGCGCGCCTCCACGCGCTCGCGTGGCAGTCCGAGCGGCCGCTCCCGGCCGAGGGCGATCTGCTGCTCGTCCTCAGGAAGGTCCGCGCAGGGCCGTCAGGATCACCGGCTCCATGACGCCCGTGAGGACTTCCCGCGCCTGACGCGGCGCCCGCGCGGCGATGGTGTCGATACGGGACGGCAGGAGGCGCCTCTTCGTGGACCATCCGCCCCGGACCGCCTGGTGGGCCGGCAGCCGTTCGGATGGCCGCGCGGTCCGCGCGGGTCGACGGGGCCTAGGCCAGCGCTGCTCGAAGGGTTCGCGGCGAAGCCGTAGCCGTCCGTTTACAATCGAGAGTGCCCGTCTGGCCGAGAGACCCTCGGTGACCCGATGAGCCCGCCTGCCCACCAGGAATACACGGCCACCGAGACGCTCCATCAGGACGGGCGCACCACGCTGTACCGGGCGTTTCGAAGTGGGGATCCGCGCTCCGTCATCCTCAAGGTGCTCGACCCACACCGCTGCCGGGAAAGGGATCTCGAGCGGCTGCGGCATGAGTACGAGATGGGAGTCTCACTCGACGTCAAGTCGATCGCCCGGCCACTCGGGCTCGAGA
>WNGF01002655.1_pt1 | contig 45404 bp, 36 predicted proteins | sample 5400641 | NCBI WGS metagenome assembly WNGF01 (sample SAMN13153371, study PRJNA577476) | soil metagenome | isolation source: 80 cm soil or saprolite under grassland replicate 2 | place: USA:California | collected 2016-06-15 | reverse complement strand
TCCGGGCGGCAAGGTTCCCCCTCCGGGCGGCAAGGTTCCCCCTCCGGGCGGCAAGGTTCCCCCTCCGGGCGAGCACGGCAGCGGTCGGGCGGACAGCGGTCGGGCGGACAGCGGTCGGGCCGGGAGCGGACGGGCCGCTGACGGACGCGCCGGCGGGGCCAGGACCGGCGGGACTCGGATCGGCGGCGGCCGGCGCCGGCTGTCGGTGCAGCGACGCCGGGACGAGCTCATCGCGGTGGCCCTCGAGCTGTACAGCAGTACCCCGGGGCACCAGGTGTCCATCGAGGACGTGGCCGACGCGGCCGGTGCCTCCCGGGCGCTGGTCTACCACTACTTCGGCGGCAAGCACGGGCTGTACGTGGCGGCACTGCGGTCCGCCGCGGCCCAGCTCTGCGACCGGCTGGTGGCCACGCCGGGGGAGCCGCCGATGCGGCAGCTCGACCTGGCGGTCGGGCACTACCTCGACTTCGTGGAGCAGCACGCGGCCAGCTTCGCCGCCCTGCTGCGCAGCGCCGAGTCGCGCCGCGACGACGAGATCGGCGGCATCGTGAACACCGTCCGGCAGGCCATCTTCGAACGGCTGCTGGCCGGGCTCGGCGTGACCGAGCCGGCCGGCGCGCTGCGGCTGACCCTGCGCGGCTGGATCGCCGCCACCGAGGCCGCCTCGCTGGCGTGGCTGGACTCCCGGGAGGTGGACCGGGAGGTGCTGCAGCGGCTGCTCACCGGGCAGCTCGCCGCGATGCTCGCCACCGCCGCCGGGGAGGACCGGCTGCTGGCCGCGCAGCTCACGTCGCTGCTGCAGAGCTGACCGGCTCCGGAGGCTGCTGCGAGGCATCACCGTCCGTAATGCGCATCTTTGGCAAATGCTCCATGTAGGGCGCAGCGTGGCCGCGGCGGAGCTGGCCGGCGGACCGGGCCGGTCCACAGTGGACGGTGTGTCCAAACCCGCTGCTCAGCGGCGAGCCGCCGGGGCGCCTGGCGCGGCGGGCGTACCGGCACTGCGCCCGGCCGGCTGCCGCCACGGGTCCGGCCGGCTGCCGTCCGTTACCCGCTGCACGCGGTCCGTGCTGCGCCATCCGGCAGCCAGCGTTCTGACCCGATTTCTGCCCCTTCGGACACGGAGGGTGATTGGTCTTGACGGGGAGTTACCTGCAGTTCCACCATTCCTGATAAGCGGATCCGTGACCCATCCGTGATGGACCTGAAGCATTTCTTTGCCTGCGTCGAGTTGATGGCGCGCGGCTGCAGGCCCGTTTCCACGATGACAATGGCGTACGTCGGGAGGTCGGGGCGTTGAGCGTTCCACGCATCTTCTTCGCCGTGCCGTTACTCGCTCTCGGCGCATTTCTGCCCGCGGCGGGCCACGGGCCGAAGCCGGCTCCGGCGGGCGCGGTGGGCATGGAGCACGAGGAGTTCACCGCCGAAACGGTCACCATTCCGGTCGGCGGGACGCTCACCTTCGTCAACAACTCGCGCTGGTTGCACGTACTGGGACCGGGTGAGCGCGGCCGGCTGGCCGGTGTCTCCGGCGTTCCCGACATGGGTACGCGCGGCGCGCATATGTCCGAGACCGGGGACACCTACACCACGGCGCGGTGGAACACCCCCGGCACGTACCACATCACCTGCTCGCTGCACCCCGAGATGACGGTCACCGTCGTCGTGGCCGGTTGAGCGAGCACCCAGAGCCCGGTCGCCGCGCGTCCGTCGCCAGTCCGGCGGTGACCGGCCCTGCCGAGACGAGTAGTGAAGGGAGGTTGTCATGTCCGCTCTCATCAGCAGCGTCAAGCACGCTCGCTATGCGATGGGGTCGCTGACGGCGGTGCTGTTCCTGGCCTGCGCAGGCGGTTCCTGACCGAACTCCGCACGGCGGGCAGCCCTTCCGCTCGCCATGACCGGACCGGGTGGTGACCGCTGCGATGTGGATGCAACCCAGGGGCGCCGCCCGGTCCGGCACCACCAGCCTAGAGACCGATGGCCGCCTGGAGACCACCCGATGGCCCCCTGGAGACCGATGGCGAGGAGGCACGATGTTCGAGACCGGCGTTCGCCAGTTCCGGATGGCGATGTCGATGGTGTGGGGCCGCCGGGTGGACCCCGACAACATCGGCCGGCTGATCGGCGACGCGCTCGCCACCCTCGCGGAGTTCGGCGAGCCGGGCATGGACGTGCAGGCGCTGACCGACGGGCCGTTCGCCGATCCTGCCGCCCGTGCCGAGTTCCAGAACCGGGGGGTACGCCGCACCGCGCGCCGGCTCGACAGGCTGTCGCCGTTCTACTCGCAGCGGTTCGCCGCGGCCGGCGTGCAGCCGGACAAGCTCAGCCTGGACACGCTGCCCGCGGTACCGGTCACGGTGAAGGACGACCTCCTCGGCCGTCCCGCGGACTTCCGCTGCGCCGGTGTCGAGCCGTGCCTGACCACGCGCACCACCGGCACCACCGGCCGGCCCGCCGAGGTGTGGCTGTCCCGGTACGAGGCGGAGCTGTGGCCGGCGCTGGCCGCCCTGTCGGGGCTGCTGCGGGACGAGATCCGGCCGACCGACTGCCTGCAGGTCAACATCAGCTCGCGGGCCACCGCGGCGGTGCAGCAGGACGTCACGCTGTGCCGGCTGGTCGGCGCGACCTGCCGGGTGGTCGGCGTGGTGCCGCCGGACGAGGCGCTGGACAGCCTGCTCGACGGCGCGCCCACGATGCTGTCGACCTACCCGAGCTACCTGGCCGAACTGGTACTGGCCGCCCGCGCCCGCGGCCTGGCCCGCAACGACTTCTCGCTGCGCCGCATCGACGTCGGCGGCGAGGTGCTGTCCCCGACGCTGGCCACGGCCGCACGCGCGACGTTCGGCGTGCCGCTGGTGAACGACTCCTTCGGCATGACCGAGGTGCTGCCGGTCAGCGGCCGCAGTTGCGAGCACGGCCACCTGCACCACGACGTGAACATGGGCCTGGCCGAGGTGCTCGACCTGGACTCCGGCGAGCCGGCCGCGCCCGGCGAGCTCGGCACCGTGGTGGTGACCCCGTACTTCCCGTACCGGGAGTGCATGCCGGTCTTCCGGTACGACACGCGCGACCTGGTGCGCCGGCTGCCGGACGAGCCGCTGTCCTGCGAGCTGGCCGGCGTGCCGGCGACCTCGGCGATCCTGGGCAAGGCGAGCCAGGTGCTGTGGCTGGGCACGAGGCCGGTGACCACCCGGGACCTGGTCGAGGCGTACGACGCGCTGCCCACCCGGCCGTGGCCGGCCCGGTTCGCCGCCGAGGTGCGGGACCGCCGGATCCGGCTCACGATGCCGGTCTCCGCCCTGGACAACTACGGGGAGGCGGCCGCCCGCGGCCACTTCGCCGACCGCGGGCTCGACGTCGACATTGCCGTCGTGCTCGACGAGGACGCCCGGTCGCTGCGCCCGCTGCGCTGCGACCTGCGCGAGACGACCTTTGCCGCGGCGACGGTGCCGGCCGCGGTCTGAGACGCACCCCGAGAACCGGAGCTCACGATGCCCAACCTCCTCCTCCCGCAGACGATGTTCACGCTCGTGTGCGTCCTGGTGGGCGCCATCGGAACGAGCGCGTTCGCGTTGTTCTACTTCCGCCGGGTGCGGATGGAACGGCCGGCGATCGGCACCTTCAACGGCCGCGACATCGTGGTCCTGTTCGGCTTCATCGTGACCCTCCCGGTGCTCTACCTGTTCCTGCCGCACTGGGCGCTCACCTCGTTCCTGGTGCTGACCTTCCTGGCGTCGCTGTCGATCGGGTACCGCACGCTGCTCCCGCCCGGCCAGCTCTGGCTGCTCATCGGGCTGGCCATCGGCGCCAACATCTGGATCGCCCGCACCATGCTCGGCACCGTCGTCGGCTGGCAGCTCTACTGGGCGCTGACCAGCGTGATTGTGCTGCTCGGCGCGTCGGCGGTGGCGAACCTGTACGTGCAGGGCGGCATGTACCTGCGGCACGTGGCGATCTTCGCCTTCGCGCTGGCCTTCTACGACGCGATGTTCAGCCTGGTCATCCCCCTGACGCCGCTGCTGGCCGACGCGTTCATCGGCTACCCGCTCGACCCCTCGGTCGGCATGCGGCTGGGCATCTACAACGCGAACATCGGAATCGGCGACCTGCTGGTGTACTCGCTGTTCATCATCGCCGCGTTCAAGGCGTACGGGCCTAAGGCGGCCCGGGTGGCGATGGGCCTGATCGTGGTGTTCGGCTCGGCCATGCCCGCGCTGGCGCCGCTGGCGATCTCCGCGGTGACCCGGGGCAACGCCAACATCGCGGTGCCGGCCCAGGCCTGCTTCGGCCCGGCCGCGCTGCTCGCCTACCTGTGGCTGCGCCGGCGGTACGGCCGGGAGCGGTCCATGGTCGAGTTCCTGGCCAGCGAGGACGTGGTGCGCCGCGAGCCCGCGACCGTGGCGCGGCCGGTCCCGCAGCTCGCCGGCGGCCGCCCGTCACCGTGAGGCGGGCGTAGGGCGCCTGACCCGCGGCTGGTCCGTGCCGCGGGGCGCCTGACCCGCGGGTGGCGAACTCCCGCCCGCAAGGCGGCCCGAACGGGCATGGTGCGGCGGGCGCTGGATGACTACAAAAGGGACACGTCATCCGGGACGTTGTGCGGCTGTGCCCACTCGCCGCAGCCACCCGTAGCGAGAGGAGCAACGCATGTCACTGGCCAACATCAACTTCAGCCAGCTCGTGCTGCAGGGCGAGTCGTACGACCCGAGCCAGCACGAAGGGAGCATCTGCGCCTACGACTCGGCGGTGGTCTTCAGCGTGGAGTGCACCAACACCGGCGAGCATGCCGCCGGGCACTTCAAGGTGCTGTTCCGGCTGGACGGCCACGCCACCCACTCCGTGGACATCCACGGGCTGTCGCCGGGCGCGTCGGAGTGGGCGCAGTGGCGGCACGACGCGCTGCACGAGGGCGACCACGAGATCTACGTGATGTGCGACTACGGCGACCGGGTGCACGAGTTCGACGAGACCGACAACTCCTACAGCTACCCGTTCAAGGTGTGGCCCGGCGTGGACGCCTGCCGGTCGGTGAGCTTCGAGGCGGAGACGGTGACCGGGCACGTGGACCCGCAGGGCGCCGCCAAACACGGTTGGCACCAGGTGGACGTCAGCTTCGTGATCAAGGACCCGAAGGGATCGCCGATCCGCGGCTACCGGTTCTTCTCCCAGTTCTTCGGCCCGGAGGGCCAGGAGAGCTACGGCGGGGAGGACGTCGGCGACAGCCAGATGAACGCGGCCGGCATCCTGACCCGGCCGAACGTGTGGCTGCAGCCCGAGGGCACGGTGCGGCTGATGGGTGTCGCCGACATGGACGCCGGCCACCAGCCCGGCCCGATGCTGGAGGGTGTCGCCCGCTACAAGGTCGCCGCCGGCGCCACCTCGATCGGCTTCGACGTGGACCAGGGCAAGGAGGTCGTGACCGTCACCGCCACCAGCTCGCGGGAGGCCAGCGAGAAGGTGACAGCGGAGGGCCACGCCGGCATCCAGATCGAGATCCTGGAACTCGGTGGCAGCGTCGGCAGCGAGCACGGCACGAGCCGCACCCAGGGCCAGGAGATCCAGTACCAGGTGACGCTCGGTACGCCGGCCCTGACGGTCACCCAGCACTAGCGCGGTTGCGGTCGGGCCGGTGGTACCCGCTGCCGCCGGCCCGGCGCAGCGACCGGGCGCAGCCGCTCACGTGGGCGGCCGGGGGGCGGCCGCTAGCGCAGCCAGCCGACATGGTTGTGCAGCAGCGCGTAGCCGACGAACGCCACGGTGTCGAGCAGCGCGTGCGCGAGGATCAGCGGCACCAGCCGGTTGGTGCGGTGCCAGAGCCGGCCGAACAGCAGACCCATCGCCAGGTTGCCGGCACCGCCGCCGAAGCCCTGGTAGAGGTGGTACGAGCCGCGCAGCGCCGCCGAGACGAGCAGGCCGCGGTTCTCCGACCAGCCGAGCTGGCGCAGCCGGGTCAGCAGGTAGCCCACCACCAGCACCTCCTCGGCCCAGGCGTTGCCGGCGGCGGCGGCCACCAGTACCGGCAACCGCCACCAGGTGTCGCCGAGGGTGCTGGGCAGCACGGTGAGGTTGAGGTCCAGCGCGCGGGCCACCAGGTACAGCCCGAGGCCCGGCACGCCCACCACCACGAACAGCACGGCGCCGGCCGCGGCGTCCCGGCCGGGGCGCGTCCGGTCCAGCCCGATCCGGGCCAGCCGGATGCCGCCGGACCACAGCAGGTACCCGCCGAGCGCCCCCCAGGCGAGCAGTTGCGCCACGCCGGCGAGCTGGAACGCCAGGTCGATCAGGTTGGCCGCGGCCTGCGGCACGTTCAGCACGCTGAAGACGATCACCAGCTCGACCGTCAGTGCCCGCCTGGCGACCGGGTCGGCGACCGGCTCGGGCTCGGCGGGACGGTCGGGGCGCAGCCACGGGCGCCAGCGGGATGGCACGCCGCACGCTACCGCGCGAGGTACCGCGGCCCCCGGCGCGGCGCGGTCGGCCCGGCCCTCCGCGGTGTCAGGCGTACCGGCGGTTCCACCGCCCGCGGTCCAACCGCCACCCGCCGGAGGCCATCGACCTACCCGGGCCACCCTGCGGCCCGGGGCGGGGCGGTGGGGGTAACCCCAGTAACCAACCGACCGGCCCGCCCCATACGCCGCCGCGGCCGCGGGTGGCACGCTGTGCAGGTGACCACGCAGACCGGCATGGTGGGCGGGGCGGTGGGCTCCGGCGCGGCGTCCGGGCGCTCCCGCGCGGCCCGGTTGGCGGCCGAGTTCGGGTACGCGGTGAGCGACCTGCCGATCGCCATCGCCGGCTTCGTCTTCGTGGTGGTGACGCTCGCGCTGGGCGCCGGGCTGGCGGTCACCTTCGCCGGCCTGCCGATCATCGCCGGCAGCGTGCTGGCCTGCCGGTTCGCGGCGGTGGCCGAGCGGGCCCGGGCCAGGGCGCTGCTGGGCGTGGAGGTCGGCGAGCCGGCGCCGTTCCGGCCGGGGCCCGGCTTCCTCGGCTGGCTGCGCGCGGCGCTCGGCGACCTGACCGGCTGGCGGGCGATGCTGTACCTGCTGGCCAAGTACCCGCTGGGCCTGGCCGCGTTCATCCTCGCCGCGGTGTTCTACCTCGAGGGCCTGTACCTGCTGCTCTACCCGCTGCTGCACTGGATCGGGCCGCTGCAGTACGACGAGGCCGGCCGCGGGCACCACGTGCTGACCGTGCAGTTCGGGTCGGTGTACATGGACACCTGGTGGGGGGTGCTGGCGCTGTTCGGCGCGGGCCTGGTGCTGCTGGCCTGCGCGCCGTACGTGGTGCACGCCATGGTCACCGTGGAGGGCGCGCTGGTCCGCGGGCTGCTCGGCCCGACCCGGTCCTCGGAGCGGATCCGCAGCCTGGAGCAGACCCGCGGGCGGGCGGTGGACGACTCGGCCGCCGCGCTGCGCCGCATCGAGCGGGACCTGCACGACGGCGCCCAGGCCCGGCTGGTCACCGTCGCGATGGATCTCGGCATGGCAAAGGAGACGCTGGACGCCGGCGAGCTGGACCTGGACCAGGCCCGGGAGCTGGTGCAGACCGCGCACCGCAACGCCAAGGAGGCGCTGACCGAGCTGCGCGACCTGGCCCGCGGCATCCACCCGCCGGTGCTCGACTCCGGGCTGGAGGAGGCGCTGGCCAGCCTGGCGGCGCGCAGCGCGGTGCCGGTGTCGCTGCACGTGCACGTGCCACGGCGGCCGTCGCCGGCGATCGAGACCATCGCGTACTTCTGCACCGCCGAGTTGCTCACCAACGTGGCCAAGCACGGCAGGGCCAGCCGGGCGCTGGTGCACGTGGGGGAGTCCGGCGAGGTGCTGCGGCTGACGGTGGCCGACGACGGGGCCGGCGGCGCGAGCGTGGACGGCGGCAGCGGGCTGCGCGGGCTGGTGGACCGGGTTGGCGCGGTGGACGGCACGATGCGGGTCAGCAGCCCGCCGGGAGGGCCCACCGTGATCACCGTCGAGCTGCCCGTGCGAGCCTGAGGAGGACGCGTGCGGGTCGTCATCGCCGAGGACTCCGTGGTGCTGCGGGACGGCCTGGTCCGGCTGCTCACCGCGCGGGGTCACCAGGTGGTGGCCGAGGTGGGCACCGCGGACGGGCTGCTGCCCGCCGTCGCGGCGCACCAGCCGGACGTGGCGGTGGTGGACGTGCGGATGCCGCCGACGCTCACCGACGACGGGCTGCGGGCGGCCATTGAGGTCCGCGCCGCGCACCCGAAGGTGGGCGTGCTGGTGTTCTCCCAGTACGTGGAGACGCGGTACGCGGGCAAGCTGCTGGCCGCGCGCTCGGAGGGCGTGGGGTACCTGCTGAAGGACCGGATCGCGGACGTGAGCGAGTTCCTGGACGCGCTCACCCGGGTGGCCGCCGGCGGCACGGTGCTCGACCCGGACGTGGTGTCCCAGCTCCTGCGGGCCAGCCAGCGCCGCGGCATCGCCGACCTCACCCCGCGGGAGAAGGAGGTGCTCGGGCTGATGGCGGAGGGCCGGTCCAACGCGGCGATCGCCAGGGCGCTGGTGGTCTCCGGCGGTGCCGTGGAGAAGTACGTGACCAGCATCTTCACCAAGTTCGACCTGCCGCCGTCCGGCGACGACCACCGCCGGGTGCTGGCGGTGCTGCGCTATCTCGACGGGTGACGGCCGGTGCCCCCGGGTCCATGCCACCATGTCGGCATGGAGCGCCTCAGCGAGATCGGCGACGTGTTCCGGCGGTGGGAGCGGGAGACCCCGGACGTCGAGGCGGTGCGGTACGGCGAGCAGGCCTGGACCTGGGCGCAGTGGGGGGAGCGGATCCGCCGCGCCGCGCAGGCACAGGTGGCCGCCGGCCTGCGCCCGGGGGACCGGGTGGCGTTCCTGGACCGCAACCACCCGGCCTGCCTGGAGACGACGCTGGCCTGCTCGCTGGTCGGCACCGCCAACGCGGTGGTCAACTTCCGGCTCGCCCCGGACGAGATCGGGTACGTGCTGGCCGACTCCGAGGCCCGGGTGCTGTTCGTCGGGGCCGACCTGCTGCCCGTGCTGGACCAGCTCGGGGACACGCTGAAGGCGGTCGAACGGGTCGTCGTGGTGGGCGGCGAGGCGGACGGGTACGAGGCGTGGCTGGCTGCCGCCCCGCCGGTGGAGCCGGCGTACCGGCCGAGTCCGGACGACTGCTTCCTGCAGCTCTACACCTCGGGCACCACCGGCTTTCCCAAGGGCGCGATGCTCACCCAACGCGGCATGTGCGCGCACACCGTGGCGGTGGCGGAAGCCGTGTCATTCACCCGGGACAGCGTGAGCATGGTGGCGATGCCGCTCTTCCACGTCGGCGGCACGAGCTGGGCGCTGCTCTGCATGTACGCGGGCGGCCGCACCATCGTGGTGCGCGACCTGGTGCCGGAGGCGGTGCTGGACCAGATCGTGGCGCAGCGCGTCACGCACGCGTTCTTCGTGCCGGCCGTGTACGGCTTCCTCCTCCAGGTCCCGGGCGTGGCCGAGCGGGACTGGTCCAGCCTGCGCTGCCTGGCCTACGGCGGCTCGGCCACGCCCCTGCCGCTGCTGCGGCGCTGCCTGGATGCGTTCGGCGTGGACTTCTACCAGGCCTACGGGCTGACGGAGATGTCCGGCGTGTCCACCATCCTGGGCCCGGCCGACCACCGCGACCCGGCGCACCCGGAGCGGCTGGCCAGCGCCGGCCGGCCGATCGCCGGAGTGCAGGTCAAGGTGGTCGACCCGGCCACGCTGGCCGAGCTGCCGGCCGGCCCGGATCACCAGGGCGAGGTGTGGGTGCGCTCGGAGCAGCACATGGCCGGGTACTGGGGCCGGCCGGAGGCGACCGCCGAGATGCTGCTCGACGACGGCTGGCTACGCACCGGCGACGCCGGGTACCTGGACGCCGACGGGTACCTGTTCCTCACCGACCGGATCAATGACATGATCATCTCCGGCGGGGAGAACGTGTACCCGGCCGAGGTGGAGCGCGTCCTGGTGGAGCACCCCGCGGTGGCCGAGGTCGCGGTGATCGGTGTGCCGGACGAGAAGTGGGGGGAGACGGTCAGGGCGGTCGTGGTACCCGCGCCCGGGGCCGCCCCGGACACCGCCGAGCTGATCGACTTCTGCCGGCGGCGGCTGGCCGGGTACAAGTGCCCGACCTCGGTGGAGGTCGTGGACGCGATGCCCCGCAACGCCACCGGCAAGGTCCTCAAGTACCGGCTGCGGGAGCGGGCGGCCGGCGCAGGCTGACTGCCCCGGCTGACTGCGGTTCACGGGCGGCCCCGGAAGCGGGCCACCACGTACAGGCTCGGGCCGGTTAGGTCGCCCTGGGGGTCGTGCACCGGCCTCCCGCCGGCTACCGTCCAGGGTGCGCCGCCGGACCAGGAGCTGCCGGCGGGCGTCCACCCGGTACTCCGCCGTGGCGTCGGCCCGGAAGCCCGGTGTGTCGATGGCGAACCGCCGGGGCAGCCCGGTCCCGCCGACACCCGCCGCGGTGTTGATCACCTCCACCACGAGCAGCGTCCCCGGCCGGGCATGCGCGGTGTAGGTGGCCATCACCCGGTCCAGGTCGGTGTTGGCGTGGACGTTGGCCACCGCGTACCCGAAGCTGACGATCGCCTCGAAGGTGCGGCCGAGCCGGAAGCACCGCATGTCCCCGGTACGGAACTCGATACCCGGCCGGCGCACTCGCGCGTAGTCGATCATCGCGTCCTGGTAGTCCACGCCGACGCAGTCCGGGCAGCTCTTGGCCAGGTACTCCAGGTCCCGCCCGGTCCCGCAGCCGATGTCCAGCAGGCTGTCCGGCGTGCGGCCGAGGTAGCGGGTGAACAGCCGGTCGCACATCCGCGGCACGGCGTGGTTCTCGCCGTCGTACACCGCCTCGTACAGTTCGGGCCGCTGGTACAGCAGGTTCCTGACCGCAGACTCCAGGACGCCCCCCGGCCCGGTAATCTGTGACGGTTAGTAGCATGTTAGGCACGGACGGTAACTAACAGTCAACAGCGCCGGCGGGGGCGTCACCGGCAGGGGGGCGTCACCGGGGCCGCAGTTCTTCAGCCGTCGCCGTCGACCCGGGAGTCGACCAGAGCGGCCAGCCGGTGCAGGGCGTCGCGCATCTCGACCTCACCGTGTCGTCGTGGCCCTTGTTCTCCGGTTAGGCGGCCAACACGTCGATGGTGAAGTCGTAGTGCCCGGCGAACGCGACCGCCTCCGGATGCAGCGGCAGCGCCTCGCCGGGAGCGACCTGCCGGCGCACCACGGTCTTGGTCCGGTCATAGACGATCGAGCCGGGCACCCTTCGCGATCCCCACATGGGGCGGTGGGTTCGGCCTGATCGGGCCAGAGTGAGGGCGGCGAGGGTGCCCGCTACGCCGAAGCCGGCGACGACGTGGGCGGGGTTGGGGGTCTCAGCGAGGATGCCCGCGGCGAGGATGGCGGCTGCTTGACCGGCGATCACGCCGGTGCTGACCACACCGAACGCCTGGGCGCGGTGGTCGTTGGGTACCGCGGACACGAACGCGACGTTCGCGGCGATCTGGTAGCCGCTGCCGGCCGGGCCAGCGCCCACAGCAGTGAGGTGACGGCCAGCCCCGGGTCGGCGGCGCAGGCGATGAACGGGGCGCGGGACAGGCCGAACTCGCCGCCGATCTCCAGCAGCTCGTTCGGATGACCTCGTTCCCGGGCGTCGTGCGCCGCAATGATTGCCCGGCCTGCGGCGTCGGCGTCGCCGAGCTGGGCCGCTGCCTGGGCACCGAGAAGGTGCAGCGTCGCCGCGTCCTGGCCGTCGGCCAGATAGTCCAGGCCGCTGGCCGCGAGGGTGCGGCACTCCCGCGGCCTCGCCTGCCACTGCGTGTGCGACGCCAACTCAAATCGTAGCCGCGCCATCAGCGGGCGATGGTCGATCACGGTCGCATACGCTCAGCCAGCCCGCAGCAATTCCTCACCGGCCTGCGGGAATCCCAGGTACTTGGCGGCGACGGCCAAGAGGTTGTGTAGACAGCCGAGCAGGAAGTGCAGCTCGCTCTCGTCGCGGGGCCACAGTCGCCGGTCCAAGGCGGTGTGGATGCGGTCCCGGACCCGCCGCAACTCACGAAACATGGCGAACGGTTGCCGGTGACGAACTCGCGCGCCAAGCGGATGACCTCGGCGCGGAGCTGTTCCAGGGTTGCCTCGCCGATGTCACGCCGTTCGGCGTGTTCGGCGTGCTCACTGCTGCCGTGCGCCGTCATGACCACCTCGTGTTGTACGCCAACGTGTACCCCGGCCTGGTCATCGGCGCTGTTCGAGGAGGGCGACGCGCCGCGTTCTCGACGGTAGGCGATTCCGACGGCCGCCGCGAGGCCCGGGGGCTGCGGCCACGCCCGACTCCAGGCAGCAGCGTCACCGGCAGGCACCAGTACCACACCCACGTCACCGCCGGCGCCAGTACCGGAGCTCGGCCCCGAACCGATCTCGCGCCGATCGATGCGGGGTAGTGTCCCGCCTTGCCATAGCCGCTCCCTCCGCGACTTCGGACCAGACTCCTGTCACCGGCCATACAACTGCCCAAACCATTGGGCAGCCGCCCAGTCAAGCCCGTGACGCGACCATACGCGCGCCTTCCGGTCCGCGGACGCGATGAACGCGCCGGACGGGAGGAAGGCCGTGCGACGCGCGGCTTTATCCGCTGTCGATAGGTTTCGGGCTGGTCGCGTCTGGCCATGCGCTCATTCTGGTTGGTGCTCGCACGATCGATGGCGTGGTTGTCCGCGCGGTCCGAAGTTTGCGGTGGTTTGTCGGTGTCGGCACTCTGGCGGCATCACGCCGGCCGGCGTGCCGAGCCGGGGTGCCGGTCGAGGTTGCGGCTAGCGCGCCTGGGGTGTCCCAGACCGCGTCGGTCACCCCGGAGGGATGCACGGCGAGTTGCCCGCATGCCGGTAGGCGGGGTGGGAAGGATGCTGCTCACGTCGGTGTGAGAGGGGTCGTGCATGAGGGAGTGCCACCGGAGCATCGTTGACGTGTACGTGGTGCTTCGCCGTCCCGATGGCCGAGTCTTGTTGTTGGAGCGGTCGAACACCGGGTACGCGGATGGTCAGCTGTGTCCGCCGTCGGGGCATCTTGAGCGGGGTGAGTCGGTGGTTGATGGGGCGGTCAGGGAGGTGAAGGAGGAGGTCGGGGTCGTGATCGTTCCTTCTGATCTCGCGTTCTGTCACGTCGTTCACCACAGGGGTCCGGGAGAGTCGGAGGGGCGGGTGGGGTTCTTCTTCACGGCCGAGCGGTGGCAGGGTGAGCCGGCGAACATGGAGCCGGACAAGTGCGCCGGTCTGATGTGGGTTGATCCGGCTCGTCCTCCCGCGCATACGGTGCCGTACACGGCTGCCGCATTGGGTCAGATCGCGGCCGGGGCTCCGTTCGCGCTCGACGGCTGGTGAGCGGCGGTCGGCGGCGCGGGGTCAGCGTTGCCGGTTGAGGAGTTGGTAGGGGTAGCCGCGCCGGTCCCGTTCGCCGAGTCCGACGTTCAGCTTGTCGATGGCGCGGGTGAGTTCGAGGGTGGCGTCCTCGACGGTGGTGGCCGCGCCGATGTATTCGAATTCCACGAAGCTGCCGAGGCCGGTGACGGTGTCGACGGCGACCTCGACGGTGTCGTTGAGGGTCCAGGTGTCGCGGGTTTTGTCCACGGTGACCAGCTGTGGGAAGTCCAGCGCGGCGAGGAGTTGGCGGACGGCGTGGCCGTCGGTGACGGTGGACTCGAATTCGTCGCAGTGGGTTTGTTCGGCCGCGCCGAGTGGCAGCCACCGTTTGAGGTTGAGGGACGCGACGCCGTCCTCGTCACGGACGCGGAGCCACTCCGAGACGATGTCGTGGGAGAGGAAGTCGCGGTGCGGCGCGTTGTAGTAGGTGTCTATCTGCCGGGTCTGGCCGTGCCCGGTGGCGCCGGTTTCCTTCAGTCGGGCGCGCAGCAGGTCGGGGTCGGCGATGCGGTACTTGCGTTCGACTTCGGTGTACTTCACAGTGCGGATTCTCCATTCGGCTGGTGATCGGGGCCCGGGGGTCAGCACGGTTCGTTGCGTCGGTCGAGGGCGAGCGCGTGCCAGGCGTGGTGGGCGACCTCGTGGGGTGGGCGGGTGCCGTCGATGGTTGGTATGCCGTTGCTGGCGGCCCAGGACAGGTAATGGCCACGTACGTTTTCGAGGTAGCCGCTGCCGAGGGTCTCGAACCGGTTATGTTCGGTCTGCCGGGCGAGCCGGTGCTGGGCCACGGCGCCGGGTACGTCGAGGTAGGCGGTGCCCTCGATCGGCAGGGCGGCGTCCAAGACGTCGCGGATGGCTGACAGGAGCGTCTGGTTGGCCTCGGCCACTGCGCCGTAGGCGATCAGCGCCGCTGTCCAGCGTTCGACGATCAGCAGGTCTGCGGGTTGGCGGCCGACGCATCGGAGGGTGCGGGTGCTCTGCAGCCGGGCGGCGGCGAACGCGAGCGTTTCGGTGTCGCCGCTGATCTCGTCGTGGCGGACCGCGTCCATGACCGCAGCGCGGAGTTGCTTGCCGAAGTCGGTGGCCAGCGTGGGGTCGATGATCTGGGCGGTGCCGCCTTCGGCGCGCCACCGTTCGGCCAGGGCGTGGGCGAGGGTTGTCTTGCCGCACCCGTTTGTCCCTTCCAGGCAGACGATCACCGGCTGCCTCCGGGTTCTTCGGTGAGCCATGCCGTGGCACTGTGGGCCGCCGCGTCGAGTAGGCCCTGTTCGTCAGCGCCGGCGAGGGCGGCGGAGACGAGCCCGGCGCTGAACGCGGCGCCAGCACCCAAACGGACCTTCGGCTTAGTGGAGCGCGGCGTTGTCAGGTGACGACCGGTTGCGGAGGCGAGCGCAGCACCGGCTGGTCCGGCGGTGGCGACGGCGTAGCTGGAGGAGGCGGCGTCCCGGAGCGCGGCTGCCGCATCGGGGAGGGTCCCGGGCCCGTGGTGGCTGGACTGGACGAGGAACGGTCGCAGGTCGGCGAGGCCGCGGGCTTTGTCCAGCGGGCGGCTGCTGCTGAGGTTGACGATCAGCCGGCGGTCGGCGTCCGCCGGGTGCTTGTGTAGCTGATCGATGAGGTAGTCCTCGATCTCGTCGTAGAGGTCGACGTACAGCCATTGCGCGCCGGCCAGGTCGAGTGGTTCACGTGGTGTGGTTGGTGGTGGCAGCAGCCAGTGTCGCTGCCCGGTCGGGGTTTGCAGGACCGTGGATGCCGTGACCGGTCCGGGTCGGGTGTCGACGGGTTCGACGCGCATGGCAGCCGGTGTACCGCAGCCATTGCGCCAGCCGCGCGATCCCCAACGGCAGCCGCGCGCCGCGATAGCGGTCGGCGTCGCCCAAGCCGACCAGCAACACCCTCGGAACCGACAGCCGGACCGCCAACTCCACCGTGTCCGGCACAGACAGGCTGTATACCTCCCGATGCCCGGTCGGCCACCGGCTGGGCGTACCGAACTCGCCGGCCCGGACCGCCGCCACCAGCGGCGGCTCCGGCAGGCCTGCATGTTCGACGCCGACGACCCGGCGACACCTCCCATCGGAAAAGGTCACATACGGGCGCAGCCCGTCACCGCCGAGGTACACCTCCCGTCCCGCGAGCCGGGACAAGGTGACCCGGGCGTCCTCCCAGGCAACCGGGTGGGCTGCCATGTTCCGCAGCGCCGCGCACAGCAGGGCCGGTGAAGCCAGCGGGGCCGGCGTCGCCAGCAGGATCGTAGGCCGCACGGTGCTCGTCTCCCCCGCCTCAGTCCAGCCGCGGGACCGGACCGCGGAACAGCCCGTGCGCGGCCTCGTAGTCCAAGGCGTTGCGGCCGCATCCTCGCCAGTACGGGCAGACCGGGTAGTCCTCGTGGACCCGCTGCAACCCGGCGGCCACCGCCGCCAGGTGCCGGTAGCTCGGCCGGATCGTCAACCCGAGTTCTGAGTGCCGGTCGCTGTGGTAGGCGTTGACGATCGGCGAGATTCCCATGTCCGCCAGCGCCCGGGCTCCCTCCACTGTGGACTTAGCCGGCTCCAGGCCGGCGATCAGGATCGAATGCGCCTGGTACTGCCCGATCGCCTCCCGCAGCCGCGCCAGCGCCTGCATCATGCGCGTGCGTCCGTAGTCGCGATGCTTGCCGGGGGCGATCCGCTCGAATGCGTCCTCGTCCCACACCTCGAGGTTGAACATCACGTGCACCCCCCGAACGGCGCCGAGGGCGTCGATGCGGTCCAGGTCGTGGGGCGGCATCGTCGCCAGGTGCACCGAGATCCGCTCGCCCAGGCCGTGCGCGGCGATCGCGTCGGCGGCAGCCTGGACCAGCGCGACATGGTTGGCAAAGCCCCGGTCGAGGTTCCGTTCGTTGCCCCCGACGATCATCACCTGATTGATCCGACCGGGTTCCCGCGCCAGCACCGCGTCCACCGCGTACCGGATCTGGTCAGGCGTCAACCGATTGGCGAAGGAGTCCTGCTCCCGCGCGGTGCCCGCCAGCGAGCAGAACCGACACTGGGTCGAGTCGGCGAAGAAGTAGCAGGCACGCGGGGTGAAGAAACTCAACGCGCTCCCGCCGTACAAGTTCGCGAGGCTGGCCAGCTCGGTGTCGGTCCGCAACGACTCAAGATCGGCGACCATCTCCACCGACCACTCCCCGCCGCTGGCACGGTGCCTCAGCCGCGGTCCCGTGTCATGACCGGCCCAGGTCAGCGTCCACGGCGATGCCCCGTAGGCGTTCACCGCGATCACGACGCCACCCAGCCGGATCTCCTGCGGCAGCGCCCCCTCGTGCCCCCAGACCGGCGTGTTGTAGACGTTCCGCCGCTGAGCGAACCCCCGCTGGTCGGCGAACCAGGACACGAACGACGGCTCAACGCTCAACCCGTCCGACAGCACGGCAAGCTTGATCCACGCCGCGGAGGGGCTCTCATCGGCGTCGGACGCGTCAGGACACGCCCGGACTGCCGAACCCGGGACAGAGCCTGCGGGGATGGGGCGCATGGTCGTCTCCGCCCTTCAGCCGATCAACGACTCCGGTCCAGTCCTCGCCGCCGAGCATCGCGACCGGCTTACGGACCAATTCACGCCTGTACGGGCGGCCGAAATCGAGGGGGTGCATGCGGACCGCGGGCGATGTCCGCATACGCCGCGTCCGGTAGCCCACAGCGGACTGCCCGATGCCGACGGCCAAGGGCAGGGTGCCCGCGACGGCACACGCGACGGGGCTCGCGCGACGGCGCGTGGGGACCGGGACGTAGCCGCCGGCCGAGCCAACGCTCCAACCCAGACGCGGACCCCCGATCGGTCACACCGGTCGGGGATCGGTCCGCATCGGCAGCCGCGACGGGTATCGTCCGATGCACCGGTGGCGGCCGACTACGCGGCTCGATCCGTAGGTGTGGTGCGGCAACGCAAAGGGGCATGCTCGTGGGCCAGGAGCCACGGGAGTTGACGCCATACCAGTCGCCGCTCGCCTTCTTCGGTGCCGAGCTCCGGCGGGGGCGCACCGCGGCGCGCCTGTCCCAGACCGACCTCGGTCACAAGGTCAACTACTCAGGCGCCCTGATCGGGAAGATCGAGAAAGCCGAGCGCTGGCCACAGGCGGATCTGGCAGGCCGCTGCGACGAGGCACTCGGCCTGGGCGGCCACCTGGTCGCGCTGCTTGACGCGGTGAACCGCCAGCGTCAAGCGGCCAGCACTACCCACGCCGCTGCCCATCACGGCGTGCTCGATCACCTACCCGCATTGCGGCGCGCGTTGGACGCCCGCGACTGCCCCGCTGACGGACCGGTCCGCCCGGCGCCGGAGCTGCGTCGCGAGGTCCAACAGTTGGTGCGGTGGAGGTTGGAAACCGACTACCTCGCGGTGGCCAGGCGTTTGACCGTGCTGTTGCCCGAGCTGCACCGGGCACGGCAACAGCGGACATCCGAGCACGCCGGCGTGGCGAACCTGCTCACCCAGGCGTATCGGGCCTCCGACGCGATCGCGGACAAGTTCGGCCAGCACGACCTGTCCGCCCGGATCATCGATCTGATGTGCTCGGCCGCGGCGGAGTCCGGAGACGAACTGACCATCGCGGCGGCCGCGTACGTGCGCGGCGAGACCTTCTTCGCCAACGGCGACTGGCTCACCGGCTGCCGCATCCTCGACCGCGCCGCCGCACACCTCCGCCCGGCGATCTCAGTGCACGCGGCCGCCGCGTACGGGGCGTTACACATGCGCGCCGCGGTCCTTGCCGCCCGCGGCGGCGACCCGGACACAGCCGCCCGCCACATCGACGAGGCGGCTGCCGCGGCCTGCCACGTCCCCGAAGCTGTCTACCGCGGCACCGCGTTCGGCCCTGCGTCGGTTCGCATCCACCGTCTTTCGCTGTCGGTGGACAGCCACGACCTCGCCGCGGCACTGCGGGCCGGCGACGGGTGGTCACCGCCGGCGACCGTGCCCGCCGAGCGCCGGTCCCACTACTTCATCGACCTGGCCCGCGCCCACCTGCACGCGGGCCATCCGGACCGAGCACTGGAGTTCCTTGACTCGGCCCGGCGCAGCGCACCCCAGCACGTACGGCACCATCCCCAGGTCAAAGACAGCGTCGCCACCCTGCTGGCCGGTAGCCCGCGACCGCCGCAGCCGCTGCTGCGCCTGGCCAAGTGGATCGGCGCACCGGCACCGGTCAGCCGGTCGCGCGCAGCAACTCCGGCAGCTCCAGCAGCGAGTCGACGACCCAGTCAGCGGTCTTGACGACCACGGGATCCTCCGCCCACAGGTAACCCCACGGCCCGCGCCGGACCAACGCTGTACGTAGCCCCGCCGCGTGAGCCGGGACCACGTCGTTGTCCCGGTGATCGCCCACGTAGACAATCTCCGACCGCCGCCCGGCAGCCATACCCGCCACCCGGTCAAAGAACTCCGGCCGAGGCTTCGCCACCCCCCAATGTCCCGATGTGGCGATCGCATCGACCGGCAGCCCCAGGTCATGCAGCAGCCCGGCCGCCTTCACCGTCTGATTACCCGCGACACCCACCCACAGACCCTGCGCGCGAAGCGCGGCCAACACCGGCCGGACATCGGGATACAGATCACCGTCCTCGATCCGCTCACCCCTGCCCGCCCGCTCCCGAGCCTCCCGCTCCACGGACAGATCGAACCCGGGCCGGAAATACTGGAACGTCTCCGCGTTATCCCTGCCCTGGAAGGTCACCGCACCCAACACCGCCGAGAACGTGTGCCTCGGCACACCGATCCAGTCAGCCCACGCCGCGAACTCCCGCGTGTCATCCAACAGCGTCTCACCCACATCGAACACAACCGACCTGATCATCAGCGAGCCCCCGGCCGCACCCAGCGCGAACACCCAGCAGGCACCCTAACGCGGATTTCCACGCAACTGATTCGACGCAAGGGCAGGCGCCGCGGTGGCTTGGCTGCGGCGAGGGAAGCCGGGGGTTGTGGCGTTGATCGGGGTGGCCGGTCTGGGGTCAGGTGAGTTCGAAGTGGAGGCGGCGGTTGTTCCACCAGGGGACGGTGGTGTCGGTGGGGAGGTCGGCTTGGCGCAGGACGGGTGAGTAGGCGCGGCGGTCGAGGCGGACGGTGATCTGGCCGTCGTGGTTGATGATCTGTCCTGGGGTTTCGAGGAACCGCCGTTGCAGGGTGTCGGGGGTGGTGGCGGCGTATCCGGGGAGTCGGGTGCGCAGGGCGGCGAGCAGGGCTTGGGCGAGGACGGCGAGGACGACGTCGAGGTCGACGTTGAGGTTGACGGTGGAGGACAGCGCGTCCAGGTGGAACGCTCGGATGATCTCGGCGAGGCGTTGTTCGATCCTCATGCGGCGGGCGTAGCGCTCGATGAGGGTCTTGGCCGGGGTGTGGTGGTCGTTGGTGATGATGATGGTGGGTGCGTCGCGGCCCAGGCCGGTGAGGATGAACTGGCGGACGGTGCCGGGGTAGCCGGTCAGCTTCACGCCGTGGGATTCGTTCATTTTGGGGCGGTTGTGGGGGCCGGGTCGGTCCAGGGTGATGGTGGTGTAGGCGGTCGGGGGTAGGGCGGTGATCTGGCGGGTCAGTGAGGGTGAGCGCATCCGTAGGGTGAGGAACTTCACGCCGCGGGTGTCCAGTTCACCGAGCACGCGCTGGGTGGTCACCTTCTGGTCCATGACCAGCATGTGCGGGTCGTGTCCGGAGGCGGCCTTCCAGTGGTCGCAGAAGGTGATCACTTCCCGGTTCTGGGTGGCCTTGGACACATCGGCGTTGGCGTAGATGAGGTTGTGGGTGCCGGTGTCTTGGGCGAAGAACGTCAGCACGGACCGGGCCCGCTGGGAGCGGGTGGGCACGTAGTGCTTTTCCAGGACCGGGTCGCGACCCCAGTGCATCACTGCGTGGAAGTCCAGGTCGAAGATGGCCTGCTCGGCGGTGGCCAGCCCGCAGGAGATCATCTTCGTGTCCAGCGCGGCGAGGAACGCGCGCTGGTGGTCGTGGGAGAGCCGGTGGGAGTAGTCCGACAGCGCGGACTTCTTCGGCAGCACGGCCATCCCGGCCAGCAGTCCGGCGGCCGGGTCGTGCAGCAGGTCATCGACGTGGGACACCCGCCGGGTGCGGGTGAGTTTGAGGGCCAGCAGCGACAGGATCCAGCCGGTGGTGGGAATGGCGCGGGTACCGGGGTAGCCGGCCGCGGACAGCAGCGCGGGCAGGTCCAGGGCGACCAGGTCGGGGATGACCAGCAGCAACCCGGCTCGGGTGGACTCCAGCCGCGGCGGCCAGGCGGCGAAATCGGCCACCGCGGCCCGGGGCAGCCGGGTGTCGCGGCCGGCGGTGCCCGGGTTGATGCTGGCCTGCGGCTGCGGCCGGCGCAGCAGCTTGCCGAAGCCTTCCTCGGACAGGATCTGCCCGACGCTGGTGCGGTTGAGCGGAGTGCCCTCGGTTGCCAGCCGGGCGCTGATCTCATACACCGACAGTCCCTGCCGGCGCAGTTCGATCACCCGGGCGTAGGCGCGGTCTTTGGCCGGGGCCTGGCGGGGCCCGGGTCTGCCCGGCGGGGCGAAGAGGGCCAGCTTTCCCGCGCGATGCTGGCGAACCAGATCGACCATCGCCCAACGGGTGTAGCCGAACCGCGCCCCGGCCTGCCGGTAGGTCAGGCCCTCGACGAAGTAGGCGCGCAGCGCCTCGTACCGGCGCTGGTTGACCTCGGTCGGGGCGGTGAACCACTCCGCACCAGTGTGTTGTGGTGATCCAGTTGCCACACCGTAGATCTACCAGATCCAGTGTACAGCCAGTGATCGACACACCCGGCGGACTCGATCGGGATCTGCCTTGTATGAGCGGTACTTGACATCCTTGACTGGTCGGGCCAGCCGGCGGACTACGAGCGTCCGGCCACCTAGCTCACAGGTAGACCGCCACTACATCGATCGTAGCGCTGCCGGCCGGGACGGCCGCCCTCCCAGGTCAGCCACTCAAACACCGCTAAGACCCTTGCGTCGAACCACCTGCGTGGAAATCCGCGCTAACCGAACACACCACCGCCAAGGCCCACGGGACCACCCACCCCATGCAGACACCGGCGCAGTCCGCACCCGAGCACACCGCCCGACGCGAACCCCGCGCACGATCGTTCAGGCCCACCACCGGACCTCCGTCCACGAAGCCGCCGCGCGCTGCCGGTGCCAGCGCCTTCAAGGCCAGCCGCCGTGCCATTGGCTAGGGCAGTCATGCCAGCCAATCGCCGGTGCGGGCGCACGTGCCGCGCAGTGGCCACTGGTACGTCGTCGTGGACTACGGCGGGCTGACCGGCCGCCAGGTACGGAAGCTACCCAACAGCGCCGCGGACTCCTCGCGGCTCAGCCCCCGCGGCAGTCGCTGCGGCTCGCGGACCCGAAGCTTCGACCGCGGTCGTGGCTTTGCCCACATGGGCGACGTCGAAGACCACCTCGGCGTCCGCGTGAAGCCGCGCGTGGAGGCCGCAGACGCGGGTAGGACGACGGCGTTGACTGCGGCCTGACCCGTCGCAGGCCGCCGCTGCTGCCGGCCGGGCGCTGCGCAGCCTCCTCGCACGAAGGGGTGCCGGATGAGGGTCACCACACGGGCCGAGACGGTCGGCCGCCGCGCCGCGGACAGCCGGCCGATGGAGGTCGCGGCCCGCCTGGGGTTCGTGGCCCGCGGCGCGATCTACATCCTGGTCGGCGTCATCGCACTGCAGATCGCGGCCGGGCGCGGCGGGCAGGCCGACCGCGGCGGTGCGCTCGCCCAGATCGCCGCCCGCAGCTACGGCACGGTGGTGCTGTGGGTGCTGGCCGTCGGGTTCGGCGGGATGGCCCTGTGGCGGCTCAGCGAGGCGGCGTTCGGAGCCACCGGGCCCGACGGGCACAAGGCCGGCCAGCGGCTGAAGTCGCTGGCCCGCGGGGTGCTCTACACGGCCTTCTGCGTGAGCACGGTGGCGTTCGTGATCGGCGCCTCGTCCCGGGCTACCGCCAACAGCAACAAGCAGTCCCGCACCCTGACCGCCCGCGTCATGACCCACACCGGCGGCCGGCTGCTGGTCGGCCTGGCCGGGATCGTGATCATCGGCGTCGGGCTGTACCTCGCCTACCGGGCGTGGAAGAAGAAGTTCCTGCGGCGCATGGACCTGGCCGGTACCCGGCCGAGCACCCGGGCAGCCGTCGAGAAGCTCGGGGTGTTCGGCGGCATCGCCCGCGGCGCTGTCGCCGTGCTGGCCGGCGTCTTCCTGCTGGTGGCGGCGATCCGGTTCCAGCCGTCGAAGGCCGAGGGCATCGACGGCACGTTGCGTGCGTTCGCGCACACCCCGCTCGGCCCGTACCTGCTGGTGCTGGTGGCACTCGGCCTGGTCGCGTTCGGCCTGTTCTCCTGGTGCGAGGCCCGCTGGCGGCGGGTGTGACGGCCCGTCGGCCACCGACACCACCCTGGACGCGGCGGCCCGCTAGCTGTTCTTGACGGCGGCGAGGACCTTCGACAGCGACTCCTTGGCGTCGCCGAACAGCAGCGCGGTCCTGCGGTCGTACAGCAACTCGTTCTCGATGCCGGCGAACCCGGGCCGCATCGAGCGCTTGAGGAACACCACCGACGCGGCCTGGTCGACGTTGAGGATCGGCATCCCGAAGATCGGCGCGCCGGGGCTGGTCCTGGCCGCCGGGTTGACCACGTCGTTGGCGCCGACGACGAGGGCGACGTCCGCCGAGGCGAACTCGCCGTTGATGCCGTCCATGTCCTTGAGCTTGTCGTACGGGACCTCGGCCTCGGCCAGCAGCACGTTCATGTGCCCGGGCATCCGGCCGGCGACCGGGTGGATGCCGTAGAGCACCTCCACGCCGCGCGCGGTCAGGGTGTCGGCCAGCTCGCGCACGGTGTGCTGCGCCTGAGCCACCGCCAGGCCGTACCCGGGCACGACGATCACCTTGCGGGCGTACCCGAGCTGGATCGCCACGTCCTCCGGGCCGACCGAGCGGACCGGCCGCTGCTCGGCGCTGCCCGCCGGCCCCGCGGCCCGCGCCGTGAAGGCCCCGAACAGGATGCTGGTCACCGACCGCCCCATCGCGGCGGCCATCAGCCGGGTCAGCAGCGTGCCCGCCGCGCCGACCAGCGTGCCGGCCACCAGCAGCAGGCTGTTCTGCAGCACGTAGCCGCCGGCGGCCACGGTCATTCCGGTGAACGCGTTCAGCAGCGAGATCGCGATGGGCACGTCCGCGCCGCCGACCGGGAGCACGAACAGCACCCCGACCAGCAGCGACACGGCCACCGTGGCGGTGGCCAGCGCGCCGGCCGGCCCGCCCGCGCCGCCGACCGCGTACACGGCGGCGGCCAACCCGACGGCGACCGCGGCCAGCCCGCCGAACACGTACGGTCCGCCGGGGAACGTCACCGGCCGACCGGTCATCAGCTCCTGCAGCTTCACGAACGTCAGCGCCGACCCGCTGAACGACACCGAGCCGACGACCAGCGTGAACAGCGCGGCCACCAGCGGGACGCCGCGGTCCAGGCCGCCGAGCTCAAGCAGCGCCACCACCGCGGCCGCCCCGCCGCCGACGCCGTTGAACAGCGCGACGAGCTGCGGCATCGCCGTCATCGGCACCCGGCGCGCGGCCGGCACCCCCACCGCGGCGCCCACCGCGATCGCGGCCACGATGGCCGCCAGGTTCCGCGGGTGCTCCGAGGCGAACGCCACCGCGACGGCGAGCACCGCGCCGGCGGCACCGATCAGGTTGCCGCGCCGCGCGGTCCTGGGCGAGGACAGCCCCTTCAGCGCGACGATGAAGCAGATCGCCGCGACCAGGTAGGCGACATCGACCCAGGTCGCGGTGCCGGTCGCACCGTCCGCGGCGAGCCCGGCCGCGGCGAGCCCCTTCACGGCGAGCCCGTCACGGGGAGCCCGGCCACGGGCACGGCCTCAGCCACGGTCCGCACCGTCCCGCTCAAGCGGGGCCGGGCGGCGGCGCGCACCGAACATCTCCAGCATCCGGTCGGTCACCACGAAGCCGCCCACCATGTTCACCGTGGCGAGCACCGTCGCGACCACGCCGAGCGCCACCTCCAGCGGCGTGTCGGCGTGGCCGGTGACGATGATGGCGCCGACCAGGATGACGCCGTGGATGGCGTTCGCGCCGGACATCAGCGGCGTGTGCAGGGTCGTCGACACCTTGGAGATCACCTCGTACCCGGTGAACGCGGCGAGCACCAGGATGGTCAGCAGGGCTACCGAGCTGTGCACGGCCGTACCTCCTCCTTCGCCTGCGGCCCGCCGTCGGCGTGCGGGGCCGCCGGCCCGCGCCGGCCCGGCATCAGCCCGCCGCCCCGAGCAGCCGGCCGTCCGCCCCGAGCAGCTCGGCGGTCGGCGCGTGCCGCACCTGGCCGCCGTGCGTCACGCAGCAGCCGGCCACGATCTCGTCGTCGAAGTCGGGCGCCACCACGCCGGCGTCGGACATCAGCAGCAGCAGGTTGGCCACGTTGCGGGCGTATAGCTGGCTGGCGTGCGTGGGCAGGTCGCTGGCCGGGTTCCGTGCGCCCCAGACGAGCACCCCGCCGTGCCAGATCTCCTCGCCCGGCCGGGACAGCTCGCAGTTGCCGCCGGACTCGGCGGCGAGGTCCACCAGCACCGACCCGGGCCGCATCCCCTCCACCATCGGGCGGGTCACCAGCAGCGGCGCCTGCCGGCCGGGCACCGCCGCGGTGGTGATGACCGCGTCGGCGGCGGCCACGAACGGGGCCAGCAGGTCGCGTTGCCGCACCGCCCTCTCCTCGGTCATCTCCCGGGCGTAGCCGTCCGCGCCCTCCAGCGGCTCCAGGTCCAGGTCGACGAACTTGGCCCCCATGCTGCGCACCTCCTCGGCGGACACGGTGCGCACGTCGTACGCCTCCACCACCGCGCCCAGCCGACGCGCCGTCGAGATGGCCTGCAGCCCCGCGACGCCGGCGCCCAGCACCAGTACCCGGGCGGGCGCCACCGTCCCGGCCGCGGTGATGAACATCGGGAAGAACCGTGGCAGCTTCTCCGCCGCCACCAGGGTGCACCGGTAGCCGGCCACCAGTGCCTGCGACGACAGCGCGTCCATCGTCTGGGCCCGGGAGATGCGCGGCACCAGTTCGAGCGCGAACGAGGTCACCCGCCGGTCCCGCAGCACCCGGACCACGTCGAGGTGCTGCCCGGTGGGCAGGAAGCCGATCGTCACCGCGCCCTCGCGGAGCTTGCCGGCCTGCTCCACCGTCAGCGGCTGCACGGTCAGCACCACGTCCGCGTCGGCGAGCACGTCCCCGTCCCGCACCTCGGCCCCCGCCTCCCGGTAGGCCTGGTCCGCGACGAAGGCGCCCCGGCCGGCGCCCGCCTGCACGGCGACCTCGAACCCGGCGGCGGTCAGCTTGCCGAGCACCTCGGGCACCAGGGCGACGCGCCGCTCCCCGGCCCGGGTCTCCGCGACGACGGCAACCCTCATGGCCCGCACCCGACTGAGTCCGCTTCCATCCGCACGACCGCTCCCGATGTTGCGCTGCGCCGCGATCCCGGCACAGCCGGCATGTTTCCACGCCGCACCGACACCGCGCTCGGCCGGCCCGCAACCGTGCGCCAAGGTGTGACCTGTCCGGCAGCTTCCTGGGATCTCGGATCGCGCGGCGGGCTACAGGTCGTTGCCGGCGTAGGAAAGGTTGAAGCTCTTGTTGACGAGGGGGAAGTCGGGGACGATCGCGCCGGTCAGGGCGACGGGCAGGGCCGGCCAGTTGAAGAACGAGGGGTCGACGATCTTTGCTCGGGTGAGGGCGCCGTCGGCGTCGAGTTCGACCCGGTGGGTGATGGTGCCCCGCCAGCCCTCGACGATGCCGACGCCGGATGGCCGCCCGGTGCGGTTGCCGGTGGGCGGCTGGCTGCCGGTGGTGCCGGACGGCGGCTGGTTGCCGGTGGCGCCGGTCGCGCCGGCGGTGCTGGTGGTGCCCGCGGTGACGGTCGGCGTGAGGGCGCCGATGACCGCGACGGAGGTGGTGATCTCGTCGGCGCGCAGCAGGAAGCGGGCCAGGACGTCGCCGCCGGTGCGGGTGGCGGTGGTGAAGGCCGGGCCGAGGTCGCAGAGCGGGTGCTGGTGGCGGGCGTCGATGGGCAGGCCGCTGGCGCGGGCGACGTAGCCGAGGGTGCCGAGGTCGCGGGCCGCCCGGGTGGTGAGGATCGCGGTGCCGGTGAAGCGGTCAGCGACGACGGTGTGGCCGAGGGCGAGGTCGACGATCTCGGCGATGTCGGCGGCGAGGGCCCGCAGGTGGGCGGGGTCCGGGACGGTGTGCAGGGTGGCACCGCCGAGGTGGACGCCGCCGCGGAGCAGTCGGTGCCCGGTGACCTGGGCGTTGAGCCTGAGGAGCTGTTCGCGGATACGCATGGCGTGGGCGTGCAGGATGCCGTGGCCGACGTCGTTGCACAGGGCGCCCAGGTCGGTGGTGTGGTTGTAGAGCCGTTCGAGTTCGAGGAGGATCGCGCGCTTGCGCACGGCTTCGGGAGGGACCGGCCAGCCGGTGGCGTCTTCGACGGCGAGGCAGTAGGCGAGGGCGTGGCCGACCGTGGTGTCGCCGCTGATGCGTTCGGCCAGCGGCAGCGCGTCGGCGGGGGAGCGGTGCTCGAACAGCTTCTCGATCCCCTTGTGGACGAACCACAGCCGTGCCTTGAGTTTGAGGATGGTCTCGCCGACGACGGAGAAGCGGAAGTGGCCGGGTTCGATGAGGCCGGCGTGCACGGGGCCGACGGGGATCTCGTAGACGCCAGGGCCTTCCACGGTGAGGAACGGGAAGGGGCCTTCGGGGTCGCCGAAGTCCGGGGGCGGGCCGGCGTCGGCGCGCATCGGGTGCCAGCCGCGGGGCCAGTGGTGGTGGCGGACCAGCCGGCGGGGCTGCGGGTGGTCGACCGGCACGACCCCGTACAGGTCGTGCATCTCGCGTTCGAACCGGCCGGCCGGGAAGGACAACGCGGCCAGGGTGGGTACCTCGGGCTGGCGGGGGTGCAGGCGCACGTGCAGTTCGACCCGGGAGTCGGGTGGGCCGGCGGTGAACAGGTACACCACCCGCAGGGCCTGCCCGCCGGGCGCGGAGGCGTCGTCGTCGTGGGCGGCGACCAGGGCGAGCCGGTACCCGTCGGCGAGCAACTGCCCGGCCCAGGCCGGGAGGGAGTCGGGCTCGAGGTCGATGACGGTCCGGTCCGCGCGGTCCGGCGACCGGGCCCAGTCGATTGCGGGCCCGCCGGGCGGTGTGGGGCCGGGCGGTGTCGGCCCGGCCTGGTCGATGGGTGTCGGGCCGGGCGGTGTCGGGCCGGGCGGTGTCGGGCCGGGGGTTGTCGGGCCGGGCGGTGTGGGGCCGGGCGGTGTCGGGCCGGCCACGTCAGACCCCTCCCGCGGCGGCGGCGGCGGCGTCCAGCAGCGAGCGCAACGGCCAGGCGGTCACGCCGAGCACGGCGCAGGCGACCAGCCCGGCGACCAGGGCCGTGGCGGCGCTGGCGGGCAGCCGCAGCGGGGCGGTGGCCGCGCCGGGCCCGCCGGGGGGTTGCCCGAGCAGCATGCCCCCGGCGTGCGACGCGACCGCGGCGAAGATCACCAGTAGCGAGGCCAGCGCAATGGTCACCGCCCAGCCCAGCCCGGCGGCGAACCCCGCCCGGAACATGCCCAGCTCGCTGGCGAACAGGCTGAACGGCGGCAGCCCGAGCAGCGCGCACAGGCCGAGGCCGAAGGTGCCGGCGAGCAGCGGCGCCCGGCCGGCGAGACCGCGTACCGAGTCGATCCGGCTGCTGCCCAGGGCCTGGTACAGGTGACCGGTGCCGAGGAACAGCACCGTCTTGGCCAGCCCGTGACCGAGGACGTGCAGCAGCACGGCCGCGAGCGCGAGGCGGCTGCCGGCGGCGGCGCCGAGCGCGAGCAGACCCATGTGCTCGATGCTGGAGTACGCAAGCATGCGTTTGTAGTCACGTTGGGCGAGCAGCAGCCCCGCGGCCACCGCGAGTGACCCCAGCGCGGCGACCAGGAGCAGGGTGCGGGCGAAGCCGCCGCCCAGCGCGGCGTCGGCGATGACCTTGGTCCGCAGGATCGCGTAGAAGGCCACCGACAGCAGCACGCCCGACATCAGCGCCGAGACCGGGGCCGGGGCCTGGCTGTGCGCGTCGGGCAGCCAGGCGTGCATGGGGGCGAGCCCGGCCTTGGTGCCGAGGCCGAGGATGAGCAGCGCGACCGCGATCCGCATCACGCCCGGGTCGAGCGCGTGCCCCTTGACGGTCAGGTCGGCCCAGTCCAGGGCCTGGCCGGCGGGCAGTCCCGCGTGCACGGCCGCCAGGTTGACCAGCACGATCCCGAGGAAGGCCAGCGCGATGCCGACCGAGCACACCACCACGTACTTCCACGCTGCCTCGACGGCGCCGCGGGTGTGCCGGTGTCCGACCAGGAACGCGGTGAGGATCGTGGTGGCCTCGATCGCGGCCCACAGCACGCCGAGGCTGGCGGCGAGCACGGCGAGGTTCATCGCGGCGACGAACGCCTGGGTGAGGGTGCCGTAGCGGCGGGCCGCGCGGGGGCTGGTGTGCCCGGCCGCGAGCTCGGCGGCCAGGTAGGCGGGGCTGGCCGCCATCGCCAGGAGCGCGACCGCGCCGATGACGATGACCATGTACGCGGACAGCGAGTCGGCCCGCAGCAGCCCGCCGAGCGCGACCCGCGGCCGCGAACCGGTCACGGCCCGGGCCAGCGCGATGCCGCTGCCGAGCAGGCCGAACGCGGCCAGCGTACCGAGCCAGGCGGTGGCGCGGCGCCAGCCTGCGACGGCGTACCCGGCGGCGGCCAGCGCTGGCAGCGCGACGGGGGCGAGCAGCAGGGCGTCCATCAGTCGTGCAACTCCCGCAGCTCGTCCAGGTCGGTGCTGCCGAAGGCGGCCCGCATCCGGGTGGTGAGCAACTGCAGCACCAGCACGGCGAGCAGCACGTCGAGGGAGACGCCGAGCTCGACCACCAGCGGCACCCCGGCGGTGGTGAGGAACGCGATCGCGGTGATGCCGTTGTCCATCAGCAGGAACCCGGCCACCTGCGCCAGCGCCCGGCGGCGGGTTACCAGCACGAAGAACCCGAGCAGCAGCACGGTCAGCGCGACCGGCACCGCGTGGGTGGCCGGCGACGGCGACAGCCGCACCACCGGACGCGTGACGGCGTAGGCGAGCAGCGCCAGCACCGCCGCTGCCAGCAGCGACGAGGCCACGTTCACCAGCGGCTGCGTCTCCCGCAGCTCACCAGCCGCCTCCAGCGCCCGGCGGACCAGCACCGGCAACGCGACCGCGCGCAGCAGGCCGACCGCGACCGCGACCGCGCCGAGCTCGGCGCTGTGCTGGTGCGCGGCGAGGACGGCGACCAGCCCGGCCAGGGCGCCGCCCTGCACGGCGAACAGCCGCGCGATCACGGCTAGCCGGCGCCGCCACAGCACCAGCACGGCAGCCAGCAGGAACGCCCCGCAGGCCAGGTCAAGCAACTGTACGTACGCTGTCTCGCTCATCCCCCGTTCCCCATCTCAGCCCAGGAAGAACGACGCGGCGACGGCCAGCAGCGCGAGCAGGAACGAGCCGGCCAGCAGCTCGGGTACCCGGAACAGCCGCAGCTTGGCCATTGACACCTCAGCGGCAGCGAGCACCACGCCCAGTACGGCGACCTTGGCGGCGAACACCGCCAGCGCCAGCGGGATCGCCGCCAGCCCGGCGCCGGTGGCGATGCCCCACGGCGCGAACAGTGTGGCCAGCAGCCCCAGCAGCACGCCCAGCCGCATCGCCGAGGCCCACTCCACCAGGGCCAGATCCGGGCCGGCGTACTCCAGCACCATCGCCTCGTGGATCATCGTCAGCTCCAGGTGGGTGGACGGGTTGTCCACCGGCAGCCGGCCGGCCTCGGCGACGGTGACCACCGCGAGCGCGACCGCGGCGAGCAGGCTGACCGGGGAGATCACGACCAGCGGGTCGCGCACCGTTGCGCCGACGATCGCGGCCAGGTTGCTCGAGCCGACCCGCACCGACAGCGCGAAGACCGACAGCAGGATGGTCGGCTCGACCAACGCCAGCACGGTCACCTCGCGGCTGGCGCCCATCCCGCCGAACGCGGTCCCGGTGTCCAGCCCGGCCAGCGCCAGCGCGACCGTGCCCAACGCCAGCAGCGCGACCACCGCGAACAGGTCCGCCACCGGATCCAGCGGTGAGGATGTCGTCGCGAACGGCGCGACCGCGGCCACCACCAGCACCGTCGCCGCCAGCGTCAGCGGCGCGGCGCGGAACACCCACCCGGTGCCGGCCGGGGTGATCTGCTCCTTGCGCAGCAGCTTGCGCAGGTCGCGCCACGGCTGGCCGATCCCGGCGCCGGCGCGGCCCTCCAGCCGGGCCCGTACCTGCCGCATCAGCCCGACCAGCAGCGGCGAACCGCCTGCCACCACCGCCACCTGCGCCGCCGACCCGAGCGCGCCCGCGGTGCTCATCTGCTCGCCTCCGCGCTCGCTCCGCTCCTCGGCCCGCCCTCGCGGCCCGGGACCACCTCACGCCTGGCCAGCGGGCCTGCGATGCTCACTCGCTGTCGGCTCGCCATCTGCTCGCCTCCGCGCTCGCTCCGCTCCTCGGCCCGCCCTCGCGGCCCGGGACCACCTCACGCCTGGCCAGCGGGCCTGCGATGCTCACTCGCTGTCGGCTCGCGGTGCTCATCTGGTCACCGCCAGCACGATCAGCACGCCGGTGAAGGTGAAGAACCCGTACCCGAGGTAGCGGTGCACGCTGCCGTTGGCCAGGCCCCGGGCGGCCTCGCCGACCGCTCGGGTCGCGGCCAGGACCGGCCGGTACAGGCGGTGCTCGATCCGGTCCGGCACCCGGGCGTGGAACTGCACCCGCTCCACCAGGTACGCCGACTCCGCGCTGGGCGTGACATCGACGTCGGTCTCCGGCGCCAGCACGTCGTCGAACACCCGTTGCAGTGGCTCGGCGAACGACGTCGCGGTGTACTCCATCCGCGCCGACATCGGCCCGGCGCCGCAGTCCCACAGCCGGGCCACCCGCCGGGCCCGTCGGGTGACGAACAGCCGGGCGCCGGCCAGTACCGCGACCGCCGCGGCCACCAGTGCCAGCACGATCAGCAACGGCGCCATGCTGCCGGCGATCCCGGCCAGCCGCAGCGTCACCGGCCCGCGCACCGCCACGCCGGACTCGGGCCCGAGAGCCGCACCGGTCGCCCGGGCCAGGCCCGGCAACACCACGGCCGGCGCCAGCGCGAGGGCGACACACGCCACGGCGGCCAGCCCCATCCCGGCCAGCATCGACGGCGGGCTCTCCACCGCACGGCCCGCCGCGGTGCTGCGCGGGCGGGCCAGGAACCCCACCCCGAACGCCTTGACGAACGTCGCCACGGCCAGCCCCGCAGTCAACGCGACGACCGCCACCGCCAGCGGCATGACCACCGCGGTCGCCGTCGTGGTGGTGGGCAGGGCATGGATGAGGCTCTGCAGCAGCAGCCACTCGCTGACGAACCCGTTGCCGGGCGGCAATGCCGAGGCGGCCAGCGCGCCGACCGCGAACAGCGCGGTGGTCACCGGCATCGCCGAACGCAGCCCGCCCAGCTCGTCCAGGTCCCGGCTGCCGGTGGCGCGCAGCACCGAACCGGCGCCGCAGAACAGCAGCGTCTTGAACGCGGCGTGGTTGACCACGTGCAGCAGCCCCGCGACCAGCGCCAGCCCGGCCAGCGTGCGGGCTCCCGACGCGGCGAAGTACCCGGCCGCGCCGACGCCGATCAGTACCAGGCCCATGTTCTCGGTGGTGGAGTAGGCCAGCAGCCGCTTGAGGTCGACCGCCACCACCGCCTGCAGGATCCCGTACAGCGCGGATACCGCGCCGGCGGCCAGCACGAGCAGCCACCACCAGGCCGGTCCGCCGCCGAGCAGGTCCAGCCCCACCCGGACGATGCCGTACACGCCGAGGTTCACCATCGCCGCGCTCATCAGCGCCGAGACGCCGCTGGGCGCCTCCGGGTGGGCCCGCGGCAGCCAGACGTGCAGCGGCACGGCCCCGGCCTTCGACGCGAACCCGACCAGCGTCGCCACGAACACCGCGCCGCGTACCGCCGGCGACATACCACCCGCCGCGGCCCGCAACTGCGCGAACGACTCCCCGTGCGCGGCCGCGGCGAACCCCGCCAGCCCGGCCAGGATCGTCAGCAGGCCCAGGTGCGTCATCACCGCGTACCACTGCCCGGCCTCACCCACCGCGGCCCGGCGTCGATGCTCGGCCAGCACCAGCAGCAGCGAGGTGGCCGCCATCAGCTCCCACGCCACCAGGAACGTGCTCACGCTCGCCGCGGCCGGCACCAGCAGCAACGCAGCGACAAACAACGGCAGCGTCGCCTGCACCGCCCGACCGTCCGTGCCGTGCGGGACACCCGAGCCGTGCGGCACATCCGCATCCGAGCCGTGCGCGGCACCCGAGCGGGGCGGGACATCCGCATCCGAGCCGTGCGGTACGCCCGCACCCGAGCCGTGCGGGACACCCGCACCCGAGCCACCGGCCCGCGCGTAGCCCACGCCGTAGACCGCCGCGCAGACCGCCACCGCGCCGGTCACCGCCAGGAACAGCCCGCCCAGCGGGTCGATCGCCAGCCGAACCCCCGCCAGTGGCAGCAGGTCCGGCAGCCAGGCGGTGAACGTGCCCCCTGCCAGCGCGGCCACCCCGGCCGCCATCCCTGCCACGCCGGCGCCCGCCGTGACGGCCCCGACCACCAACGGCCGACGGCGGCGCGGGAGCGTCAACCCGCCCAGCGCGGCCAGCAGGCACAACCCCAGGGCGGCGCTGAACCACGCCCCCGCCGGACTCATCGGCCGGTCAGCCCACGCAGCGCCGCCACGATCGCCTCCGGCGCGGGCGGGCAGCCCGGCACCTCCACATCCACCGGCACCACATCGGACACCGCACCGACCACCCCGTACCCGCCGGCGAACACCCCGCAGTTGCGGGCGCAGTCGCCGCAGGCGACCACCAGCCGCGGCTCGGGCACCGCCTCATGGGTGCGGCGTAGCGCCACCTCCATGTTGCGGGTCACCGGCCCGGTCACCAGCAGCGCGTCAGCGTGCCGCGGCGAGGCCACCAGCCGCGCCCCGTACCGCTCCGCGTCGTAGGTCGGTCCGAACGCCGAGGCGATCTCCACCTCGCAGCCGTTGCACGAGCCCGCGTCCACATGCCGGATCTGCACCGACCCGCCCAGCGCGGCGGCCCGCCGCGGCCGGGGCCCGCCTGGGCGCGGTGGGGCCGGCTCGGCCACCCTGCCGGTCGCCCGGATCTTCCGCCACAAGCTCACCACGACCGCTCCCGGCATGCCCGGCCGGTCACGACCCACCTCGCCGGCGCCCGGCGGATCTCGTTCGCGCGGCTGCTGTGATCATCGGTCCGCTTGCAAGCTCGCGCGGCCTCATCGGTCCGCTCGCAGGCTCGCGCGGCCTCATCGGTCCGCTCGCAAGCTCGCTGACGTGGTCCGCTCGCAAGCTCGGTCACGTAGTCCGCTCGCGAGCTCGCTCACGTGGTCCGCTCCGCTTCCCGCAGCTCGGCCAGCAACTCGTTCTGCCCGGCCAGCAGCTCGGTCAGGATCCGTCGGGCGGCGCGCATCAACTCCGCCACGTCCCCTCCGGCCATCGCGTAGACCACCGTGTTGCCGTCCCGGGTCGCGGTGACGATCCCCGATCGGCGCAACACACCCAGTTGCTGGGACAGGTTGGACGGCTCGATCTCGATGGCGGCCAGCAGGTCGCGCACCGGCCGCGGCCCGTCGGCCAGCAGCTCCAGAATCCGGATGCGTACCGGATGCCCCAGCATCCGGAAGAACTCCGCCTTCGCCTGGTACAGCGGAACCGGCACGGTGAACCCTCCCCACGGCAGCGCGCACACCAGCCACCACAACCACCCAATCTACAGAATTGAAGAACTCTTCAATCCTCTGCCCGTGCGACGCCGCCCCAAGGCGCTGCTGACTGTCCCTGCCGGTCACCTCCGATCCCGCAGGCGGGCGATCCCGCAGGCCGAGGATCCCGCAGGCCCGGATCGACGCCGCGCCGGGGCGGGTCGCGCCCGGCTGGCGCGTCCCACCCGCCCTGGCGCCGGCCACCCAGGAACCCGCGGACATGGAGAACAGATAATGTGGCAACTTGCACACTTCTTCAACCTCTCTCAGGTGTGATCATGAGGAGCAGCACATGTCCGGACCGGCCCCTGGCGTTGATGCCGCCCCGACCAGCCACCGGGACATGGTCGACTGGGTGAGCCAGATCGCGGAGCTGACCGAGCCCGACCGGGTGCGGTGGTGCGACGGGTCGGCCGCCGAGTGGGAGCAGCTCACCGACCTGCTGGTCGAGCGGGGCACCCTGACCCGGCTGAACCCGGACAAGCGGCCGAACAGCTTCCACGCCGCGTCCCACCCGTCGGATGTCGCCCGGGTGGAGGAGCGCACGTTCATCTGCTCCGAACGCAAGAGGGACGCCGGGCCGACCAACAACTGGATCCACCCGTCCGGGATGCGGGGCGTCTTCTCCCAGATCTTCGCCGGCTGCATGCGCGGTCGCACGATGTACGTGGTGCCGTTCTGCATGGGGCCGCTGGGCGGGGCGGTCTCCCGGCTCGGCGTGGAGATCACCGACTCCGCCTACGTCGCCGTGTCGATGCGGATCATGACCCGGATGGGTGCCCCGGCGTTGCGGCTGATCGAGGAGCGGGGCTCGTTCGTCAGGTGCGTGCACTCCGTCGGCCGCCCGCTGCAGCCCGGCGAGGTCGACGTGGCATGGCCGTGCAACCCCGGCAGGTACATCTCACACTTCCCCGAGACCCGGGAGATCTGGTCCTTCGGATCCGGGTACGGCGGCAACGCGCTGCTGGGCAAGAAGTGCTATGCGCTGCGGATCGCTTCGGTGATGGCCCGCGACGAGGGCTGGCTGGCCGAGCACATGCTCATCCTCAAGCTCACCCCGCCGCACGGCGAGCCCCGGTACCTCGCCGCCGCCTTCCCGTCCGCCTCGGACAAGACCGACCTCGCCATGCTGGAGCCGACCATCCCCGGCTGGAGGGTCGAGACCATCGGCGACGACATCGCCTGGATGCGGTTCGGCGCGGACGGGCGGCTGTACGCGATCAACCCGGAGGCCGGCTTCTTCGGCCTCGCCCCGGGCACCGGCGAGACCACCAACCCCAACGCGATCAGAACGCTGTGGGGCAACAGCATCTTCACCAACGTCGCCCGCACCGACGACGGCGACGTGTGGTGGGAGGGCCTGACCGAGCAGCCGCCGGCACACCTGACCGACTGGAGGGGCCGCGACTGGACACCGGAGTCCGGTGAACCGGCAGCGCACCCCAACTCCCGGTTCACCACCCCCGCCGCGCAGTGCCCGGTCATCGCCCCGGAATGGGAGGACCCCGCCGGCGTACCGATCTCCGCGATCCTGTTCGGCGGCCGCCGCGCCACCGCCGTTCCCCTGGTCACCGAGTCCCTGAACTGGCAGCACGGCGTGTTTCTCGGTGCCTGCGTCTGCTCCGAGACGACCGCGCCGGCCGGAGGCAGGGCCGACCGGCCGGTCCACGCCGCGGCCGCCCGCACCGGCGAACTGCGCTACGACCCGTTCGCCATGCTGCCGTTCTGCGGCTACAACATGGGCGACTACTTCGGCCACTGGCTCGACCTCGGCGCCGCCGCCGATCCCACCAAGCTCCCCCGCGTCTACTACGTCAACTGGTACCGCGGGAACACCGACGGCAAGCGGCTGTGGCCCGGCCACGGCGAGAACAGCCGCGTCCTGAAATGGATCGTGGAACGCCTCGACGGGGTCGCCGAGGCCACACCGACCCCGATCGGCCAGGTGCCCACCAGGCGGGCCCTCGACACCGACGGCCTCGACATCGACGACGCCGACCTGGACGTGCTGCTGTCCGTCGACACGGCGGCCTGGAAGCACGAAGCCCGGTCCATCCGCGCCCACCTCGCCAGCTTCGGCGACCACCTACCCAAACAGCTCTGGGAGGAGTACCACGCCCTGCTCGACCAGCTCGGCTGAGACCGTCCACCCTGGGCGTGCCATACGCCTAACCGGTATTCCATGTCCATGCGCCACCCACGTCCGTCCGGTCCGGCGTAGCGGACGATGAGGCGCCGGGTGCGTTCGTCGAGCCCTGGCATGTCGCTCATCGGCGGCCCGCCAGCACTGCCCGGACCTCACCGGGGGTCATCCGCAGCTCACGGGTGAGTACCGGCAACGGCTCGCCCGCCGCCCGACGCGCCACGATCCGCTCAGCGACTTCCGGTGCCACGATGACGTGCGGAAGGCGATCGCCGGCCGCGGATCCGGCGCGGCCGGCCACCGTCCCCCCGTGATCTTCCCCGCGAGACAGACCCAGTGCATGACTCACAGGGGCGGTGACGCCACCGACCGGCTGAGCTGAACCGCTGCGATCGGCGAATCCTCGCGGTTCCTGCTCGCAACCGGCCGGTGACGTCATGCGACTGACCGTAGGTCGGGTTGCCGTGGGGAGTGACACACGGCGTGTCGCTACTCGGTCAGGTGAGCACCCCAACCCGCTCGGCCAGCGGACGGAGCAGCGGACGCGTGCTCGGGGTCTCCCGTCGCAGCATCTCCCGCAGCATCGCCCGAGCCGTCACTGAGTAGTAGACCTGTTCCGGCGACTCGCTCTCGGCCTCGATCAGGATTCGCAGCGCGGGCACATCCTCACGAAGGCGGGTCCGCGACTGTGCAACGTCGAGCCGGTGAGACACGCGACGTTCCACGGACGGGGCCCGCCCGATGTCCAGCCCTGCGGCGCCTCGCACCGCGGTCCGGGAGTGGCCTAGCTCGACCGAGTAGGCCACTCGATGAATGGCCACGTTCGTCGGCCCGAACGCCATCCGGAAGTCGTTCCGGTCCCCACCTAGGCGGGCGGCGGCCCGGCCGGCACCGGCCAGCAACCGGCGGCCGTCCGCCTGGTCATCGTCGCGGGCCGCACCCACCATGCCGATCAGATGTAGCGCACCCCACGCGGACAGCAACTCTGGCGGCGCGTGCTCCGATCGCACGTCGTCGGCTAGCAGGCGCAGCGCATCGTCGGTGACCGCCCGGACCTCTGCTGTCTCGCCGCGGGTCGAAAGTGCCTGAGCCATGTTCCACGCGGCAGCGCCGCGCATGGCCAGGTCGTTGCTGCGCTCAGCGATGCTGAGCGAACGCTCGGCGCACAACAGCGCCAGGTCGTGCTCGCCAACCCACTTCAGCCATGCACGGGCGAGGAGGTACACGCTGCCGGCCACAGCGACGGCCCTGCGCAATTCGTCCCCGTCGTAGCCGCGGACGGCACGCTCGGCGTCGCTGACGAGGTCGGGCAACACGGCACCGGTGTGCGCATACCGCCACGGTGACGACGCCTGTGCGGCGTCCCAGGCTCGCTCCGTGCGGCGCTCCAGCTCATCGAGCGCGGGCGGGTCGCTGGCGGGCAGGAGGCTCGGGTGGCGAACGAGAACCGGGCGGAGCATCTCGACCGCCTCATGTCGTGGCTGACCGTTCGGTCCGGCCGACAGCGGCTGACCCGTGATGTCGCGCAGGTCGTTGACCCGTAGCGCCCGGGCAATCTGGAGGAGCTGAGAGAACCGGCCGACCGCACGGGCACCAGACTCCCACTTGCGCCACAGCGACACGCTCACACCGGCCAGCCCGGCGGCTTCCTCCTGGGTCAGTCCGCGGCGGCGCCGGTGCATGCGGACCCGTTCGCCGATGGACAGGTCGGCGCCTACGTCCTGGGGCATGCGTGTCACCTCGCCGGAGCTGGCGCACTCCCCTGGCCGCCGGACCTGCCCCCGGCGTCCTCGAGGGCTCGACGCCCCGGCGATGGTGCGCACCGCCCACCCTACCCAGGCATCGCCCGGCGGACGCGGAACGGGCTGCCTCGGGTGGCGCCGCCCGCCGCAGAGCACACACCCACCGACCGGTCGCATCGGGCGCCCGCAGGCGGATAGGGTGCCGGACCGGTAAACAGCACGACAGGAGATGGCGCGGCCGCGCCCGCGGACAATACTTGGCAGACGTCCCGGCAATCCCGACGTCGGAACATTCGATCGCGTCGACCGCCGGACGGGCGCCGAGAGACTGTTTCGAACACCACGACAGGGGATTGCTGTGACCCAGACATTGCAGTGGTACGGCCCACACGATTTCGCGCAGGTGTTGTCCAGGTCGGCCGACGAAGGCAAGCCGGTGCTGCTCGACCTACACTCCGATACGTGTTCGGGATGTCGCAACCACGACGGGACAATCTATTCGGATCCGTTGGTGGCGCAGGAGATCCTCGAACACACGCTGCCGGTCCGGGTGTCCACCGAGAATCCCGACCGGGCGAGCACCGCCATCATCGACAAGCACATCTTCATCTGGTCGCCGACGATCCAGCTCCTCGCAGCGGACGAGACGCGCTACCACGAGTTCAACGGTGCCCCGCGGCGGACCCGGCTGTCCGTCGGCTACCAGACGGTGTTCCACGACACGCCGGGCAGGCTGACGCCGGAACTCTTCCGGGCTCAGCTGCTGGTAGCCCGGGGAAAGGCGGCGCTGCGCAGCGGAAAGTACGGCGAAGCGATGCGGCTGTTCGGTGCCACCAAGGAACGCTACCCGTACGACGCAACGGCGGTTGCCGAGGCCGAGCGCTGGCTGGCCGTGGCGAAGTCGGGTGGAGTGATCGAGGACTCCTTCGACGCCGGCCCCCTGACGACCCTCGGCCCGCTCCCTCGCGCAGTCGAGCGGTTTGCGCAGGTGGTTGCCAAGCTGCCCGACTCGGTGCTGCTCCGCGACTGGGTCGGCAAGCCCGGGACCGGCGGCTGGGAATGGTACTCCGACTGCCTCAAGGAGGTCGTGCTCCAGGTTTATCAGGAGCTCTGTGACTTCGCCGTGGAGGCGGAGCGCGAGCGCACCCTGCACGGCCCCCAGCAGACCGACACACACCGCCTGCTCGCTCAGCACAGGCTGGCGTACCGGGAGTTCCAGTCCCTGTTCGTCGGCGTGCCGGACTTCCTGCTCGAGGAGACTCCGCTGCCGGCGGAGCGGTCCCTCCGCGACAATCTCGCACACGTCATCCTGGCCGAGTGGTGGGCATTCCGGCCGCAGGTGCTGCACGCCCTCGACCGCGGCCGCAAGGGCCTCGACCCCGAGGTGATGCCGGCCACCGACACGGTCGCCAGGTACGGTGAGCCACTGGGCACGCACGAGACGCTCAACGAGCTGCTGACCCGGTACGAGCGGCTCCACACGCAGAACACCCGCGACTTCTCGGAGATCACCGAGGACGAGCTCCGGTTCCGCTCCGCATGGTGGGAGAACGGCCCGGTCGACCTCCGCTGGCGGTTGAAGAGGTACGTGTGGCACCCCCGCGACCACGCCGTCACGATCGACAAGATGCTCGACGCGCTGGGCCACCGCCGGTCGGCCACCGAGCGGTTCGCGGCACGCCTGTTCAGCGGGCTCGGCGTCGCCGAAGGTCCGCTCATCGGTGCCGGCGACCTGCTGGGCAGCCGCTATCTGGAGCTGGCCGAGACCATCGAGCAGCGGGCGGACGAAGCCGAGAAGCTGTCCTCCATCATCCGGGCGGAAGGCGAGCCACAGCACTGAGCGGCGCTTCACTGGACCGCTTCGCCAGGACTGGGCGCTTCACTGGACCGCTTCGCCAGGACTGCTTCATCAGGACTGCTTCATCAGGACTGCTTCATCAGGACTGCTTCATCAGGACTGCTTCATCAGGACTGCTTCATCAGGACTGGCGCGCTTCACAAGGCTGGGCCCTTCGCCGGGCTGGGCGTTTCACAGGGTGAGTCCCAGGTTGGTCCGGGAAACGCGACGGCAAACGTTTCCCGGACCACCTCAACTTCTGGCCGAAAAGTGATGGTGTTGATCCAGCCGTTCAGTCGCCTGCAGGTCTCCGCGGTCTGTGCGAACCTCGCGGACGGCATGTCCCTGGTCACCTTCCCGTTGCTTGCCGCGTCGCACACGTCGTCGCCGCTGGCGATAGGGACGGTTTCGGCGGCCCGGAGTCTGCCGTGGTTGTTGACCTCCGTGCACGTCGGAGTCCTGATCGACCGGAAGGGCCCGGGCCGGCTCCTGTTCGCGTCGAATGCCGTCCGGGTCGTCGTCTTCCTGGCGCTGGTTCTCCTCGTCCTGCTCCCGACCGGCGTGTTCCTGCCGTGCCTGACCGTGGTCGCGTTCGCCGTCGGAGCGCTCGAGGTCGTCGCCGACAACTCGACGCAGACGTTCATCCCGCACGTCGTCCCGAACGAGCGGCTGCCAAGCGCGAACGCGCGGATACAGCTCATCGAGAACACCGGACTCAATCTGGTCGGGGCTCCGGTGGCGAGCATCCTGACGAGCGTGCACCCGATGGCGCCGCTCATCGCGATATCCGCCAAGTACTCGCTCGCCGCCGCTGCCCTGCGCGAGCTCGTCAACCGGAAGAATGCGGTTCAGCAGCCGGCCCGAAAGGCGTCCGTGCTGGCCGGCTGGGCCTACCTCCGTCGCTCCAGGCTGCTTTTTACTCTCGCGCTGTCGACATCGCTGACGAACCTTTCGGCGGCTGGCGCGGCCGCCCTCCTCGTGCTGTACGTCGAACAGCAGTTGCATGCCCCGGTCTGGAGCTACGGGCTGCTGCTCACCGCGCTCGCGGCTGGCACGTTCCTCGGAGCCGCCCTCGCCCCGCGGGCGCTCGCCCGAACCAATGAGTCGGTCGTGCTGCGGGCAGTGCTGATCGTCAAGCCGGTGCCGTTGCTGGTGATTGCCCTCGCCACGCACTTCTGGCTCGCGGCGGTCGCCCAGGTCGCGTACGGAGTACTCGAAATCACCTGGGGCATCGTCGCGGTGTCCTTCCGCCAGGAGGTCGTGCCGCCCGATCTGCTGGGTCGGGTGAACGCCGCGTACCGGATGGTCGCGTGGGGCTCCATTCCGGTCGGAGGACTGCTCGCCGGGGTGCTGGCGGAGCTTGCCGGGATTCAGTGGGCATACCTGTCCTTCGCGGCCGTGCTGTGCCTGGGATGGCTGGTCGCGACAGCGATCCCACCGGAGGTATTCGAACGGGAGCGGCTGCTGCCGGTGACACAGGAAGTGGGAGAGGCGGCATGAGCAAGCCAAGGAACTACCTGTTCACCAGCGGGGCGCCCACACCCAACGGCCGGCTCCACGTCGGGCACATCGGGGCACAGTTCCTGAAGCTGGACGTGCTCAAGCGGCATGTCCGGCGGGCGGGCGATGGGGCCACCCTGCTCTTCAGCGTCGACGCCTTCGACACGCCCATCTATCTCGCCGCCCGCCGGCAGGGGGTGACCGAGGAAGAGGTCTGCCGGCGCAACATCGACGGGATAACGCGGGACCTCGAGTACGTCGCCATCGACTACGACGTCTTCCTCGACACCTCGGTCGGCGCGGGACGGGATCTCATCCGACAGACCGCGGTCGAGCTCGACGATCTGGTGGCCGCGCGGAAGGTCGCGGTGGAGGAGAAGGTGCCGTACAGCCGGCGGACCGGTGAGCCGGTGACCGGCCGGCTTCTCACCGGCGAGTGCCCGAGCTGTGCCCGGACGATGCACGGATACGTCTGCGACCCGTGCGGTCTGCAGCTGTCCCCCGATCAGATCCGGAACGCCCGGGCGGCCGACCCCACCGACTCCCTGGACTGGCGCGCGGTCACGAACCACTTCGTCCGCATCGACACTCGCGAGCTGCTGGACTACGTCGGTTCGCTGCCGCTCCCGGCGGTCACCCGGCGCAAGGCGGACGCGATCGCCAGCATGCTGTTGACCGACGAACATTTCCTCGTCAGGTGGACCGCATCGGAGCCGTGGGGTATCGGGACCGGCGTCCCCGGGCAGGTGTACTTCAACCGGCTGCTGGTCACGCTGGCCGAGCAGATCCCGTTCGGCGAGATCACGAAGGAGAAGCTCGGGCTGCGACACAATCCGTTCGACCGGGACTCGGGCGTCGTGACCGTCCTCGCCTACGGCGTGGACAACCTGGGAGGACGCCTCATCGAGAACACCGCGCTGGCCCTCGCCACCGACCGGTACCGCCCATTCGACCATCACCTCGTCAGCGAGTTCTATCGGAACGACGGCGAGAAGATGGCGACGAGTGGATCCAATGCGTTGTGGGTCGCCGACGTGGCCGACCTGACGGGGTTCAGCCGGGACGGGCTGCGGGCGTACATGGCCTCCATCGCGACGCCGGATGTCGAGGTCGACGTGTCGCTGCCGGATCTGACGCGTTTCATGCGGTCGGTGACCGGACGCCTCGGGCGTGTCGTGGCACTGGCACTGTCCGCGGCCGTCGGCGCGGGGACGCGGATCGGTCCCGAGGTCCTGGCCGTCGCGGAGCGGGGCCTCGACAGGCAGTCGACGGCTCTGGACCTCACCCACGTCGATCTTCCCGCTGCGTGGCGTACCACCGAGGACTGGATCCACCGGGCCCTGTCCAGCAGCGCCGAGGATCGATACGCCACCCTGGCCTGCTTCGCGGTCATCGCGTCGCCGATAGCCCCCGACGCCGCCGGCACGGTATGGCGACTGCTCGGCCGCGAGGGCGCGCCGGACCGCACCTCGTTGAGAAGGTTGGCTACCGGTGGAGTCTGAACGCAGCGGCGCCCGGCAGGCGGGGGACCGGACCCGCGTCCTGTACCTGGGTTGGTCGAACGAGGCCGCGGACGCGCTGGCCCGCCATCATTGCGACACCACGTTCGTGGTGGCCGCCCCGGACGCGGAAGGCCCGGCGAAGCACGGCGTCGCCGGTCGGGCCGTGGTCGTTCCCGACCCGACCCGGGTCGACGACGTGGTCGCAGGCCTCATGCGTGAGTCGATCGACGTGCATGATTTCGAGTTCGTCACCACCGAGCACGAACAGTGCATCGTGCCGGCGGCCGTCCTCGCCGAGGCCTACGGGCAGGTAGGCCTTCCGGTGTTCACGGCCGTGGCGCTGCGGGACAAGTTCGTCCAGAAGAGTCTGGTCCGGGCCGCGGGGATCCCGACGGCCCGCTGCCGCACCGTCATCGACGTCGCCGACCTCCGCAGCACCGACACGCCACGCCCCTTTGTCGTGAAACCGCTGGCCGGAGCTGGCACCCGGCTGACCTATGCGGTACGCGACCAGGAGTCGCTCGACAGCGCGGCGAGCGGGATCGCCTCGTCCGGCCAGCACGGGCCGTGGCTGATCGAGGAGTATGTGCGCGGGGGCGAACTACACGTCGACGGTGTCGTGCGGGACGGCACGATCGGCTTCCTCGGCGTGGGCAGGTACCTGCAGAACCTCATCGGCATCCGACGCGGTGGTGTCGTGGGCTCCCTCGTGGTGGACCCCGACACGCACCCGCGTCTCTACCGCCGCGCCCGGGAACTGACCGCGGGCGTGCTCGGCGCCCTCGGACACACCGACGGCGTCTTCCACCTGGAGGCGTTCGACCAGGGCGACCGGCTCGTGTTCGGCGAGTGCGCGGGACGCATCGGCGGCGGCATGATCTGGGAGGTGGCCGGCGTGAAGTTCGGCGTCGACCTCTACGACGAATGGGCGAGGGCAGTCCTCGGCCGGCCCTCGGGCATTTCGGCAGGCCGATGCCCCGACGGGCGGCCCTACGGCTGGGTGCATCTGAGCGCCCGACCGGGACGTGTCGTCTCCATCCCCGGTCCGGACGATCTCCGGATGCAGCCCGGTGTGGTGGCCGCTCAGGTCAGCGTGGAGCCCGGGGACACGGTCCCGGACGCCACCACCGCGTCCTCCTTCAGGGCGGCGCGGGTGATGATGACAGGCGCGTCCGAGGACCTGCTCGCCGAGGAGATGAGGACTCTCGCGCAGTGGTTCCGGAACCAGGTGCAGGTTGCCTCCTGAACAGGTTGGCACCGACCGACCCGGTTACCTCGGGACGAAGTCGATCGAAGGGCTGCGTGCGGACACGCCGGGCGCGGGCCGGGTGGCGCATTTCGCCAACTGCGGCTCGGCACTGCCGCCGGCGGTCGTCGTCAACGCCCAGATCGACCATCTCCGGCTGGAGCGGGAGATAGGTGGCTACGAGGCTGCCGCCAGGAACCAGACCAAGCGGACGCTGCACTCCGGGGCGGCCCGGCTCCTGGGTTGCGGAGCCGACGAGATCGCCTTCGCTGAGAGCGCCAGTCGCGCGTGGTGCATGTTCGTCGACTCGCTGGCGCTGCGACCTGGCGATGAGATCCTGACCTCGAGGATCGAGTTCGGCGCCAACCTGGTCGCCCTGCACCGGCTGGCGGCACGCACCGGCGCCGCGGTGCGGGTGGTCCGCTGCCGGCCGGACGGGACGATCGATGTCGACGCCCTGGCCGAGAGTCTCACCGGTCGCACGAAGCTTGTCGCGATCACGCATGCCGCTGCACACTTCGGCGGGGTCAATCCGGTCGAGCGGATCGGCACCGTCGTGGCCGCCACCGACGCGCTGTTCCTGGTCGACGCGTGTCAGTCGCTCGGACAGCTGCCGGTCGACGTCGGCGCGATGTCCTGCCATGCACTCACGGCAACCGGTCGAAAATGGCTCAGGGGCCCGCGCGGCACGGGATTCCTCTACGTGCGGAACGGTATCGGTGCAAGAATCGATCGAGCGGGTGCCCGACGTTTCGAGTTGTGGGAGCGAAACGTCGCCGCCGAGATCGGTCTGGCGGTGGCACTCGATTACCTGCGGGAGATCGGCGTCGACGCGGCTCACCGACGTATCACAGGTCTGGCGGCCCACATCGTGGAACGGCTCCGGCCCATCGCACGGACATCCCTGCTGCGTACCGATGACGTGCGCTCGGGCGTCATCGGACTGAGCCTGCCGGGCGGAGCGCGTGCGGTGGCTGCCGTCAAGGACCACCTCCACAAGCGAGGCGTCAACGTGTCCGCCATGGCGTACGCCGACGCACCGCTCGACTGCGCCGCCCGAAAGATCGACTCCGTGCTCCGCATCGCGCCGCACTACTACAACACCGAGG
>WNGF01000834.1_pt1 | contig 45421 bp, 29 predicted proteins | sample 5400641 | NCBI WGS metagenome assembly WNGF01 (sample SAMN13153371, study PRJNA577476) | soil metagenome | isolation source: 80 cm soil or saprolite under grassland replicate 2 | place: USA:California | collected 2016-06-15 | reverse complement strand
CGACCGCCCCTCGAAGGTCTCCCGCCGCCGCCAGGCACGCAGGAACGTCTCCTGCACGGTGTCCTCGGCGTCCTCGAACGACCCGAGCATCCGGTAGCAGTGCACGTGCAGCTCCCGCCGGTGCCGCTCCGCCAGCCCCGAGAACGCCGGCTCGTCGACCTCGCCCAGACCGCTCCCGCCCAGCCCGCTCACGCCCAGCTCCTCCAGCCGCGTGTCCGCACTCATCACGTCATCCTTCCGCCTCGTCGTGTCCCGTCGTAGGTGTGACGGGTGTGGGCGCGACAACTCATCACTAGGGGTCGGTCGGCATGGCTGATCAGTGCCGGATCCGGTGGCGGAGCACGCGTTCAACGCGGTGGCCGAGCCCCGGCGGCGGCAGATCCTCGATCTCCTCGCCGGCCGCGACGCGCGGTACGGCGAGGACGGCGCGGGTCCGCCGGAGTGGGCGTGGGTGCGCGACCGCCCGGCGCGTGCCGGGGTCGCCCGGTTCACGACGACGCGGCGGGCATGGACGCACGGGCACGGCACGAGGTCCACCGAAAAGAATGGGCTTGATCTTGGAGCCGAGACCCGGCTCACCTGGGGAGATGCGTCCTTGACGCAGCATCTTTTCAAACGATCAATTCGTATCAGAATCGGACAGGCTGGTCAATAGGGTCGAGTCCGTCGCGCCCGTTCCTGTCGATACCAGGCCGCAGTGTGGCTGCGGTTGCGGCCGAGAGATCGCGATCGGTCACAAGTTCCTAAACCAGGCTCACTTCCATGCCTGGCTGAGTCAGGAGCGGTACCTCGGGCGGAACGCGCGGTTGCGGTCCGGGCCGCGGGACTGACCGCAGTCCGTTACCCGAGCATCCGCTGGGTGCGTTCGATGCGCTCGCGAAGTGTGTTCTTGAACCGGCCGCGTGGGCCAGGGTCGCCGCGCCGTGGCGCAGGTCGTGCAGCCGCACCGGCGGCAGCCCGGATCGGGCGACGAGGTAGCGGGAAGCGGCGGGTGACCCAGTCCGGGTGCAGCGGCCTGCCGTTGTCGGTGGTGAACATATAGTCCGACTCGTGCCAGGTCTGGCCGGCCGCCTCGTGTTCGGCGCGTTGCCGGTGCAGGTAAGCGCGTAGCAGCCGGACGGTGGTGCGATCCAGGGCCATGGTGCGCCGGCTCGCCCTGGTCTTGGGTGGTCCGCCGGCGACGTCCCGCGGCCAGTTCGAGCTCACGGACCCCTTCGTGAGCCCGCTGCGGACCGATCCTCATCACGATCCTCGGGATCGGTGTCGCCGGCCTCACCGGTACGGCATGCCTGCGTCCCCGATCGCTTGCCTGGCTCTGGCCCGCCGGGTCGCCCTTCGCCTCTCGGTGGCACACCGTCGCCCGGCGGTCGCGACCCAGGTTGTCCGGCCCGACGGGTTCCGCTGCCCCGACAGGCGCTCAGGAGTGGCGCACGCGCAGACCGCGAGCCGCAGCGATGAACCCGACCGGTGAACGTGGTCGCGACCGCGATGCCATGGGACGCCCACGTAGCGCCCGCCCGCGCGACGAACTGGGGCGACCGTTGCCGCGCGATGCAGACGGCGTGGAGGGCGTGCCCGACGACATCACGCTGTCTCCGGCGGACTCGCTCGCGTAGGCACAGCGACTGCTCGACGGCGGTCGCGCCTTCCACACGCACGAAGTGTTGGAGAGCGCCTGGAAAGCCGCCCCTGAGCCCGAGCGCGAGCTGTGGCGCGGTCTGGCCCAGCTCGCCGTTGGCCTCACGCACGCCCAGCGGGGCAATGCCGTGGGAGCGGTGCGACTGCTACGCCGCGCCGCGGACCGCGTCGAACGGTACGCAAACGACGCGCTGCATGGTCTCGACACGGCTGGGCTCGTGATCTGGGCGCGCGCTCTGGCCGTACGTGTCGAGACGGACGGCTTTGGCGGACTCACCCCGGGTGACCTCGTTCCACACCTTCGACCTGAGGCGGGACGCACGTGGTGGAGCCGCACGTGGTGGGTTGGGCGGTGCTCGATTGCCTGCGGGTTCTCGCGGCGGACGGACCGGTACTCCTCGCCGTTGACGACGCGCAATGGCTCGACCGGGCGTCGGCCCAGGCGCTGCGCTTCGCGCTGCGACGGATCGAGTCAGCGTCGGTGAGTGTACTGACCATGTGCCACGGTTCCCCGCCCTTGTACGACGCCTTCCCGGACACGCGCCGTCATCGACTGGTGCTCGGCGCGCTCGACCCCGTGGACGTCGAGACCATGGTGGCGGAGCGGTTCGGTGCGCGGTTGTCACGCCGCCGGCTGGCACAGGTGGTAGCCGCCGCCGCGGGCAACCCGATGTACGCGGTGGAGTTGGCCGCCGCGCAGCTGGCACGGACGGTCGGGTCGGTCGAAGATCCGTTGACGTTGCCGCCCGGGCTGGTGGAGTTGTTGGCCGCCCGCCTCAGTCGGCTCTGCCCGCTGACGGCGTCACCGCTCGCCGCGGTGGCGAGCCTGGCCGCGCCGACGGTGGCGATGGTCGTGGCCGCGTTGGGCGCGGGAGCGCGGGCCGGCTTGGATCGCGCCTTGGACGAACGGATCCTGTGCGTCTCCGAGGGCCGGTTGTGGTTCACCCATCCGCTGCTTGGCCTGGTGGCGGTGCGACGCCTTGCGCCGTCGGCACGACGGGCGCTGCACGCCCGTCTCGCGGCCTGCGCCACCGACGACGAGGAACGCGGCCGGCATCTGGTGCTGTCCGCGGACGGGCCGGACACCGCGATCGCGGCCGCTGTGGAGCGCGCCGCCGACCTGGCACGTGCCCGGGGGGCGCCAGCGGCCGCGGCGGGGATGGCCGAGGCGGCGGTTCGGCTGACTCCGCCGCAACGCCGTGCGGACCTTGGCCGGCGACGGGTGGCCGCCGGCTATCACCGTGCCGCGGCGGGTGAGCTCAGCCGTGGCCGGGCGCACATGACGGCGGCTGCTGACGACGCCGAACCCGGGCCGGCCCACGCCGAGGTGTTGTGGCGGTTGGCGATGCTCACCCACCTCGACGGTGACACCGGCGAGGCGGTACGGCTACTGGAGGCCGCGCTGGTCGAGGCGGGCGACAATCCGGTACTGGTCGGGGACGCGACCCGCCGGCTCGCCGGGCTGTACGGGTGGCGGGGCTGCATCGACGAGGCGGTACGGTGCTGGCGCGTCGGGCTGGAGTCCGCCCGGGCCAACGGCGATCTGCGCGGCGAGCTGGAGACCTTGGGCTTCGGCCTGGCCGCGGTGCTCACCGATACCATCACGCCGGCCGATCTGGCGTGTCGCGTCGAGGAGCTCGCCGCCGCGCTCGGACCGTTCGACCCGCACGAGGATCCAGTCTCTCTCGTCGCGTTGACACGCCAGCTCAGCGGTGATCCTTCGGGCGCCGCGGCGATCCTGGAACGGCTGCATGAGCGGACCGTCGAGCACGGCGACGAGATGTACCAGGCCGGTACCTCCAGCTACCTGGTTCACGCGTACGTGGCACAAGGCCGTTGGCAGCGGGCACGGGAGCTGGCGCACGAGGTGTCGGTGGCCGCGCGGCACCTGCCCATCGTGGGCTCCTTCGGCATGGACCGGTACGCCGTCGCTCTGGTGGAGTCGCACCTGGGCAACGTCGACGCGGCCCGCGCCGCCGCCCGTGCTCTGATCGAACTGGCGGAGCGGCGCGGGCTTCTCCCCGTGCTGCTACAGGGCCGGGTCGTGCTGGGGTTCCTCGCCCTGTCGTGCGGCGACGCGCGCAGCGCGCACGCCGAGTTCGCCGTGGTACTCGATCGGGTCCGGCGCCTCGGTATCCGGGAGTGGGGGATGGTGTATCTGGTCTACTCCGAGCTGGACGCACTCGTCGAGCTCGGTGAACTGGACGAGGCGGACACGCTCGCCGACGAGATCTGGTCCCACGGGTACGCCTTCGACCGCCCACTCGAGCGAGCCACCGCTCTACGCGGCCGCGGACTCGTGCTCGCCGCGCGCGGGGACCTGACCGCGGGACAGGCCGAGCTGGAGCGGTCGTTGGCCGAACACGACCGGCTCACCTGGCCGTTCGAGCGGGCTCGTACGCTGCTCGCCCTCGGCGGGGTACGCCGCCGGGCCAAGCACAAGCGCGCCGCGCGCGACGTACTGCGACAGGCCAAGGCTGTCTTCGACGAGCTCGGTGCACGACTGTGGTCGGCCAAGGCTGCCGCTGAACTCGCCCGTATCGGCGGCCGATCCGCGGGTACCGGCTCGTTGACCCCGACCGAACGCCACGTCGCCGAGTTGGTCGCGCAGGGACGTACCAACACCGAAGTCGCCGCCGTGCTGTTCCTCAGCGTGAAGACCGTGGCCGCCCACCTCACCCACGTGTACGCGAAGCTCGACCTGCGTTCCCGAGGTGAGCTGGCCGCCGCCTGGCCGACCGTCACGGACAAGAGCGGCTGATGCGTCTGATTGCCCGGGAATGCGAGCTGGCCGAGCTGTGCGCGTTTATCGCCGGCTGCGTCCGCGGCCCGTCGGTGCTCGTCCTGGAAGGCGAGCCCGGGATAGGCAAGACGGCCCTGTTCGACGCCGCGCTCGCGTCCTGCTCCGGGTTGCGGCTGCTGACCGTGCGCTGCGCGCAGGCGGAGTCCGGGCTGGCGTACGTGGGACTCGCCGACCTGCTCGAAGGCTGGACGGATACGCTGTTGTCGGCGCTGCCCGCACCGCTGCGCCGCGCGCTGGACATCGCCCTGCTGCGCGCGGAGACGGGTACCGACGTCGTGGCGCCGCACACGGTCGGCCGCGCGGTGCTGGAGGCGCTGCGATTCCTGGCAGCAGACCTGCCGGTACTGATCGCCATCGACGATATTCAATGGCTCGATCCCGCGTCGGACCGCGCGCTGCGGTTCGCGCTGCGCCGCCTGGACCGGGTACCGGTGAATCTTCTCGTGACCCGGCGCACGACGGACCGGCCGCTGCCCCTCGGGATCGAGGAGTTGACGTCGGTACGCCAGGACCGGCTGCTGGTCGGACCGATGGACCCGACGCACCTTGCGAGGTTGCTGGAGCACCGGTTCGGTGGGCCGCTGCCGCGCGGTCTGGTGTCCCGCGTCCTCGCGGCGGTCGCCGGGAACCCGCTGTACGCCGTGGAACTGATGGCCGCCCAGCGTCGGTCGGACCACCGACCCGGCGACCCGCTGCCCGTGCCACACCGGTTGGACGAGCTGCTGGCCGAGCGGATGGGGCAGCTTCCGGCGCGGGCAGCCGAACCGCTCGCGGCGGTGGCCAGCCTCGCCGCACCGACCGTCGCGCTCGTGACCGACGCGCTGGGCGCACCGGCACGGGCGGGCCTGAACGACGCGTTCGACGCCGACGTCCTGCGGGTGGAGGAGGGCCGGCTGTGGTTCACCCATCCGCTGCTCGGGGTCGCGGCGCTGGCTCGGCTGCGGCCCTCGGCGCGACACGCGCTACACGTGCGGCTGGCCGCCGTCTGCACCGACGCGGAGGAGCGGGCGCACCATCTGGTACGGGCGGCCGACGGGCCCGACGCCGACCTCGCCACGGCGGTGGAGCGGGGCGCCGACCTGGCGAGGGTACGGGGCGCCCCGGAGGTCGCGGCGGAACTGGCCGAGGCGGCGCTACGGCTGACGCCACCGGACCGGCATGCCGACCTGCACCGGCGCCGGGTAGCGGCCGGGTACCACCGCGCCACCGCCGGCGAGCTCGGGACGGCACGGGCACACCTCGCGGCCGCCCTGGAGGTCGCCCGCGCCGGCCCGCCCCGCGCCGACCTGCGGTGGCGGTTGGCCATGCTCACCGCTCTGGACGGTGATGTCCCGGCGGCGGTCGGTCTGCTGGAGGCCGCGCTGGCCGAGCCGGGCAGCGATCCCGACCTGGTAGCCACGGTGCACCGCAAGCTCGCCGACGTGTACGGGATGCAGGGACGCCTCGTGGAATCCCTTCGGTACCAACGACTCGCGCTCGCCTACGCGGAGACGACCGGCGACGTGCTCGGTCAGACCGACGCCCTGATCGGGATCGTCCAGGTCACCTCGCTGGACGGGACCCGGGGTACCGCCGGGGCTGCTCGACCGCATCGCCGCGCTCGTCCCGTCGTGCGGACCCCGCGCGCCGCACGAGGACCCGGACCTCGTCCTGTCCATCGCCGAAGCAATGCGCGGTGACATGCCCGCCGCGACCGTCCGGCTGGAGCGCCTGTACCGGCGGGCCCTCGAACACGGCGACGAGCTCGGGGTCTGCTGGGCCGGCAGCGGCCTGGTCCAGGTCGACATGATAACCGGTCGGTGGCAGCGGGCACGGCAGGTGGCCCACGACCTGATGGTGGCCGTCCGGCACAGCCCGAACCCGCCCGCCGTACAGGTACCCACGCTGTCCGCCGCCGCCCTCGTCGACTCACACCTGGGCGAGGGCGAACGCGCCTGGACGTACGCGACCGACGCGATCGCGATCGCCGAGCGCGCCGGTGCCTGGTCACCCCTGACCGACGCTCGGGCCATCCGTGGCTTCGTGGCCCTGTCCCGCGGCGACGCCCACCAAGCGCACACCGAACTCGGCGCGGCTCTCGACCGCAGCCGGGAGCTGGGCATCCTCGAACCCACTCTGGTCGCACCTGGTCTGGTACGACATCGACGCACTCGTCGAACTCGGGGACCTCGACCAGGCCTGCGCGCTGGCCGACGACCTGCGCGCCCGAGGAGAGCGCCTCGACCGTCCGTTCCCGCTGGCCACCGCCGCCCGCGGTCACGCACTGGTCCTGGCCGCCCGCGGAGACCTCGCCGCCGCCCGCGCCGAACTGGACCGCGCCCTCGTCGAACACGACCGGCTCGGCTGGCCCTTCGAGCGCGCCCGTACCGAGCTGACCCACGGCATGGTGCTACGCCGGGACAAGCAGAAGCGTGCCGCCCGCGAGACGCTGCACCGTGCCCTGGCCACCTTCGAGGACCTCGGCGCCTCGCTGTGGGCGGCCAAGGTCAGAGCCGAGATTTCTCGGATCGGCGGCCGGCCGGCCCCCACCGGATCCCTGACGGCCACCGAACGGCGGGTGGCCGAACTGGCCGCCGACGGGCACACCAACCGGGAGGTCGCCGCCCTGCTGTTCCTCAGCACCAAGACGGTCGCGGCCCACCTCACCAGCGTCTACGCCAAGCTCGGCGTGCGTTCCCGTACCGAACTGTCCCGCCAGCTACGACCTCCGCCGTGACGGGACGTCACCTGCTGGCCAGAAGCGTGTCGCCGGGGCAGTAGACCCAGAACTCGTACCCCACCGCTGGCGCGCCCGGTCCGGCGCGGTCACCATGAGGTTGACCGTCCAGTCGGTCACGTCGTACTGCAGGGCGCCGGTCCATACGGTACCGCTGGTATCCGCCGGCGAGCCGTCGCTGATGTAGACCGTTCGCCAGACCAGATGGCAGTTCTCGCCGCGCAGGCCGGTGAAGGTGACTTCGAGGTGGTACGCCGCCTGGTGCTGCGGGGTCGTGGTTCCCCACGTCACCGTGGTGAACGTCGCGGTCTTCGCGAGCGGTCGCGGCGTGGCCGGATACCTCGGCGTCGCTGCCGGGACAGGCGTCGGCGGGCCGATTGACACGAGATAGGCCGCGACGAGGATCCCCAGGATCAGCACGGTCACCGTGCTGTGGATAACGAGGGTGCCTTTGGACGGCAATTCATCTGCGTATCGGCCGCGCCGTCGGGAACCTCAACAGCCAGCGTCATCCCGCCGTCCGCGGCGAGCTGCCGCCAGCGGCGGGCGTGGTCGGTGAGGACCGGCGCGACGAGCCGGGGCGTCCGGCCAATGTCGTACTCTCGACCGCCGTCAACGCGAGCATGTCATCGACGACATGTCCCATCTCCTCGACCTCGACGACTGCCACGTCGTGCAGGTCGCGACCGGCCGGCTCGACGTACCCGGAGAGGTTGTCCACCGCCAACCGTAGGCTCGCCAGCGGATTACGGAGCTGACGGGAGGCATCGGCGATGGTGATCACAGGAATCGAACTGCAGGCCGGTAGCGCAGCACTCGTTGACCCACCGAGCGTCGGGCCGCCGAACTGGCCGCCGACGGGTACACCAACCGGGAGGTCGCCGACCAGCTCTTCCTGAGCCCCAAGACGGTCGCCGCGCATCTCACCGCGGTCTATGCCAAGGTCGGCATGCGTTCACGCACCGAGCTGTCCCGCTACCGGCGCGACAACCCGCTGCGGTAGCCAGGCCGGCGGGCAAAACCGAGAACTCCTTCCGATTCCAGGACGCGCTGACGCGCCTACCGTCGTCGCCGAAAGCCAACGGACTCGGGAGGTCAGATGAGGGGCAAACGAGACGGGCAACGGCTCGCGCTGCGCCGCCTCCTGGCGATGGTACTGCTGGGGACAGCGCTGACCGCGGTGCTCGCGCGGACACCCGCCGCGCACGCGGCAGTGACCGTTGACAATATCTGCAGGCTGCGCTTCACGGTCACCACGGGCAACGACGGCATCCGGGACGACTCGCGGGAGTCCATCGTGTTCGGTGGCCAACCGGTGATCTTCCTGGACAGCAACGGGGACGGCGTCGTCGACGCCAACGGTGGGCGCCGGTTCCACCAGGGGGGTACCGGCGACACGGGAAGCACGACGTTCGTCTGGGACACCCGGCTCGATCCGTGCGTTCCCGCTACCAAGCTCCTGGACGGGTTCCGGTTCGAACACTTCAGCGTTGCCGGCCTCGGCGGGCCCGGCACGGACGACTGGGATCTGAAGAGCCTCGTCGTGGCAAACCCGGACCGGGTGGAGTCGCTGCCCTTCTGGCACATCTTCCAGTACTACAACAAGTCGGGTGACCCGCTGCATCATTTCGGAGGGATCGACGAAGTCGTCGTGCCGTGGAATACCACGGACGGCGAGCCTCCTGCCGATACCGACCATGACGGGCTGACCGACGCGGACGAGCTTCTCGGCTACGTACCCCAGCCGGGCCAGCCGCTGGACCAGTGGCTGCCCCAGCATGGCGCGGATCCCTGCCAGCGGACGATCGCCGTGGAGATCGACTGGCTCGTCGACGACAACAATGTGAGCGACAAGCCGTCGGACAAAGCCATCAACGACGCCATCCAGATGTTCGCCGACGCACCGATCTACCCCGACCCGTTCAACCTGGTGGAACAGTGCCCGTACTACCAGCATCCGCCACCGCCCGGGATCCAGCTGTTGACCAACCTGTCGGATGACATCCACGTCACGGCGAACCAACGCAAGATGCCGCTGAGCACCCAAGTCGCCCCCGGCACCACGGTCTTCGACCAGTACCGCGACGGCGTGTTCGGGGGCGGGTTCACCCCGGGCCGTAAGGGACGCTTCTTCTACAGCCTGTGGGGGTACTCCTGGAACAACAGCTCCACGACCGGCCACTGCTGCCTCGGCGGCGGCGAACACGACGGGGACCACGCCAACGACTTCGTCATCACCCTGGGCAAGTGGGCCAACAACGGGCCACTTGCCCGGACCGACCGGGTACAGAGCGCCGACTTCGTCCACGAGCTAGGCCACCAACTCGGCCTCAAGCACTCCGGCGACCGGTCCCAGCCGAACTTCAAGCCGAACTACCTGTCCGTGATGAACTACCGGTACTCGACGTTCGGACTGCCCGACTACGACAAGTGGCAGCAGAACCTCACCGCCGCCCTGACGCGTCCGCCGACGAACACCGAGTTCGATTTCAGCCCGGGCAGTATCGCCATGCAGAACGTGCTCGAACAGTCAGGCAAGATCGACTACTCCAGGGAGGTGCTGCCGACCCTGCCGCGCACCCCGGAAAGCCAGCTCCTCGGCACCGACATACCGCCACGGTGGCGGCTCGACGAGAGCAAGGGCGTCGGCTCGTCGTCGCGCACCGCCATCGCCTGGTACGACCCCACCGGCACCCTCCGGGTCGGCCCGGCCAGCGGGGGACTCGACTGGGACTGGAGCAACAACGGCACCCCCGATCCGCAGCCCACGTCGGACAACGTCAACATCATGAGCGGTCGGGAGCCGTGCGTGACTCCCGGCCCCACTCCCGCCCTGGAAACCACTCCGATCTGGGACGACACGAAGGTCGGTACGACCATCACCGCCGGACCCGACGGTAAATGCCAGACGACGCCAGACCCGAACGACATGCTCGCGACGCGCACCGCGAACTTCAACTACCCGAAAGAATGGGGGTACGAGTCCGGCCTCGACGGATTCAACGACTGGAACCACCTCCGTTTCCCGGTCGGCGTCTCGCCCGACGCGGCGGCCCCCATGGCACAAGACGACAACGACGAACCGACCGAGGCGGATCAAGTTCAGGCCCTCGCCGAACTGGTCAAGGGCTTCCTCGTCGCCACCCACCTGTACGACCCCGGCCCACCCGCCCATGGACGCCTAATCGACAGCCTGGACCCGTCGTACACGGCCAGGCCGCAGGCCAGCCTGTTCTTCTACACCGCCCGTACCTTCAACCCACGCGAAGTGACCTTCGAGCCGAAAGCCTTTCCCGGCCAGCTGTCTGCGGTGCTGCCCTACCTCCGGCAGCCCGACGACACGCCCCGCCGGTACCAACTGGCCTGCCACGTGACCACCAGCGCGACCAACGGCACCGTGTTCCGCTTGACCGGCGGCACCCCGAGCCTGGCGCAGCGCCGCTGGGTACCGCCCGGCGATGTCACCGTCAGGTTCCCCACCGAGACGATCAGCCGAATGGCCTGGTACTACTGGATATTGACCAGCGACCAGAACGACCCGTGGACGTTCAAGGGATGCGACCTTTACGAGGTGACCGACGACGGTCCGGCGCCCGCTGCGGCTCCCGCGCCTCACCCTGCCCCGCCCGCCGTCCAGCCACCAACCATCGCGACACTAAACGCCCGCTACACCCAGACGCCCATCGCCGAGCTGGCCATGGCCAACGCGTACAGCCTCGGCGCCGCGCAGGGTGCCAGCTTCCAACCCAGCCTGACCAATACCACGGAAACGGCTCAGTTCACCCTCACGACCGACGCCAACGCGCACACCTACCGCATCAACTGCCACCTACACAGCGCCGCTGACGCCCGCTATTCGCTGGACGGACAGACGGTGGCCGCATCGGCCGGCGATACCGCGGTGTCCTTCGCCGTGTCGACGCAACAGGCCGGACCGCACACCTGGACCCTGACCGAACTCAACCAGGTCACCTGGGTCCTCAAGTCCTGCGATATCAACGAGTCGCCGTAGCTGGCGGCACGGCCGGGAGTGCTGGCCCGCCCGCGTCGGGCAGAGGCAGGCAGGCCCAGCAACCAGCCACCGTGGACGCTATTGCCTCTCGCTGTCACGATGACGGTACTTATCGTTACAGCGATCGCTGCTTGGGAGACCCCATGGCCGCTACCTCGCGGCTTCGCCGTGGACTTGCGCAGCATCCGGTCTGGAACACCGTGGGAGCGCTGGCGGCGGTGGCGGCGATCCTGCTCGGAGTGTTCATGTGGTTCGTGCCCAACTATCAATCGATAACGGGTACCGGGCCGTCGAGCGGCTGCCAGTCCGGCTTCTCGGACGAGTTCGACGGAGACCGCGACGGCCGGTGGATCTGGGTCGACTACCAGGGCACCGCGACTCTGGGACCGTCCGGTCACGGTACTCTCCGGATGACCGCGCCCAACGGGAGCGATCTGCTTCCCAAGTCCACGACGGCGCCGAGGCTCCTGCAGTCCGTCGCCGGGGACTTCACCGTGGAGACGCACGTGTACGCGGCGCCCTCCGCCGGCTATCAGGGTGCCGGACTGCTTCTCTGGCAGGACGGCAATGACTACGTACGCCTCGAACTCGGTTACGGCGGCTTCCGGGGTATCGAGCTCAGCACGGCCACTGACGGCGCGTACGCACACCTCGTGGACGCCTGGACCAACGGCAGCAAGAGCATCCCGACCTGGTCCGACGACGTGTACCTCAAGCTGCGGCGTACGGGCGATCACGTCACGGCGTGGTGGCGCGACTCCACGACCGGCGCCGGCTGGCAGTACGTCGGCGATAAATTGATCCATCTCGACCCCGACGTCCAGGTCGGCGTCGATGTCGTGAGCGTCAGCCGCGAACCCTCAGCCACCGCCGAGTTCGACTACTTCCACTTCGCCTGCATCTAGGTTCGTCAGTGCCCGGCGGTTTCTGGCCGGGCTTCCCGGCGGGAAGAACGGGCTGATGCGGCGAGCCATGGACACCCTGGGCACGAGCTTCGCGGCGTCGCCGGAGCACTTCGAGGCACTGGTGGAGTTCCTGGACGCGCCGGCATCGTCGGAGTTGACCCGGCTGCTGTTGCAGGATCATGTGGAAGGCGGTCAGCGAGGGGATCCAGCCGGCGTGCGCGGTGATCGGGGTACCGACCTCAGCGGCGGCGTCGCCGTTCCACCGGCAGACTAGGCCGTCGTCGCCGCCCGACGCCAGCACCGTGCCCATCGGCGGCGGTCCAACTCGTCATCGCCCACACCGTGGGGGTGTGTCCGGTCAACGGCTCACCGACAATACGTCCGGTCTCGGCGTCCCAGATCCGGACCGCGCCGTCGTCGATCAGGTCGCGATGCCCGCTCTGAGCTGATCAGCGCGGCCCGCGAGGAGGCATGCGACGTAGTCGTCGTGGGCGGAAGGGCCCGCCGGATGCGTCGTTGCCGCGCGGCTGTCAGAGTCGGGCTCGCGGTCGGCGTTGCTTCTCAAGCCGGCCGGCACGGGCGTTGACCTTAGAGGGCATCTCATCCCATTATGGGATAATCTGGTATAAACACACGGCGGCCGACTGGGCGACGGAGATCCCACCACTGTGGATCCCGATCTGGTACCGCAACATGATGAGCACACCACGACGGCCGTACCGCACCGATCTGTCCGACGCCCGCTGGGCGCTGATCGAGCCGATGCTGTCGGCCTGGCGCGGGGGCCGAGCCGGGTTGGGAATCTCGCCAATACAACACGACCTGCGGGAGATCGTCAACGCCATCCTGTATGTCAACCCACTGGAGTCCCGTGGGAGTATCTGCCGCACGACTTCCCGCCGTACAAGCTCACTGCTACGCCGCATCGTAGACGGCCCGCCGCCCGTGCAGACGACGGCCGGGGCGTCAGCGGTCAGGTGCGGTCTATGCCACACACCGCGGGCGCACCGAGCGACGACCCGTACGGCGCCCAGCTTGGCCGGCGCGGGCGCAAGCACCTCACCCAGCTCGGCTGGACCATCGGCACCGTCAATCCCGCCGCCGCGCTGCTGCGGGCGCGCGGCATCGACCCGGTCCGGCTGCGCGCTGAGCTGGACCGCACACCCTGATCTGGGCGAACTGGCCCAGGATCCCGCCGTAGTCGTCGCTGGCCGGGTGGCCCGTCGCCGGGGCCGCCTCGGCAGACGCACCGATTCGCCGCGCGATGGCCAGCACCCGCCGCGTCGACCGGGTCGAGGGCCGCGGTCGCGCCTTGAGCATGGTTTCCTCGATCGGCTGCTGTGACAGAGACGGGTCACCCAACCCCGCTACCGTGGTGACGCCATGGCTGGCTCGCATGCGACGATCGCGGCGTGCAGCCGCAACGCTTCACCACCACGCTCGCCTCCGGCAGCCGCGACCGGGCCTTCGTGGCGGTGCCGTTCGACCCGGACCAGGTGTGGCGACCGAAGCCGCAGCACCACATCGCCGGCACCGTCAACGGGATGGGCATCCGCGCGGTCATCGAGGTCCGCGGCGACCAGCGCGGGTTCACCCTTGGTCCGGCATGGCTGCGCGACTGCCGCACGGCAGCGATAGGCGACCTGGTCACGGTGGAGATCGTGCCCGAGGGACCGCAGCGCGTGAGGATCGCGCGACGAGGCGGGGGCTTTTGCGCGAGAGGCTTCCCGGCTGGCAGATTGCACCGAGCGGCACGGCAGCCGGCCGGTTGCCCTGGGTTCCGAGAGCTGATCGAGGGGGATTCGATCATGACGGTGGCGGTTGCGACGGCGGGGCTGGTGAAGACGTTCGGGCGTACGCGGGCCCTGGATGGGCTCGACTTGTCTGTCGAGTACGGGCAGGTTCACGGCTTCCTCGGGCCGAACGGGGCGGGCAAGACCACGACCATCCGGATCCTGTTGGGTCTGCTGCGCGCCGACGCCGGAGAGGTCGCGTTGCTGGGCGGCGATCCGTGGGCTGACGCGGTGGCGTTGCATCGGCGCTTGGCGTACGTGCCTGGCGAGGTCACGCTGTGGCCGAAGGTGACCGGCGGCGAGGTGATCGATCTGGTTGGCCGGCTGCGCGGCGATCTCGATCATCGACGCCGCGACGAGCTGCTGGAACGTTTCGAGCTGGATCCGACGAAGAAGGCGCGGACCTATTCCAAGGGCAACCGGCAGAAGGTGGCGCTGGTCGCGGCGCTGGCCTCGCGCGCCGAGCTGCTCCTCATGGATGAGCCGACCACCGGTCTGGACCCGCTGATGGAAGCGGTCTTCCAGGAATGTGTACGGGAGGCGAAGGTGCGGGGCATCACGGTGCTGCTGTCCAGCCACATCCTGGCCGAGGTGGAGGCGCTGTGCGATCGGGTGACGATCATCCGGTCCGGGCGGGCGGTGCAGAGCGGGACGCTGAGCGAGCTGCGCCGCCGGTCGCGAACCTCGGTGTCGGCGCAGACCGATCGGCCGCCGGCCGGGTTGGACGCGCTGCCGGGTGTGCACGATGTGGATCTCGACGGGTCCCGGGTGACCTTCACCGTGGATAATGATCAGCTCAGTCCGGCCATGCAGTTCCTGATAGATCACGGCCTGCGCGGCGTGACCAGCCAGCCACCGACTTTGGAAGAGCTGTTCCTGCGCGAGTACGGCACCGCGACCGAGCCGGGACCGGCCCGCGACGAGGCGGCGGGCCAACGCCGATGAACGAGCTGACCGGCGCGTGGATTCTGCTGCGGTTCACGGTGCGCCGCGACTGGGTCCGCATCGTGGTGTGGATCTCGTCGATCACCGCGGTGGTCGTGCTCACCGCGGCCTCCATCAAGACCCTGTTTCCCACCCAGGCCGCCCTCGACCAGGCCGCGGCGGTGTCGGCGAACAACGCGGCAGCGATCGCGTTCAACGGCCCCGTGCAGGGTCTGGACACGGTGGGCGGCGAGGTCGCGTTCCAGGCTGGCACCTTCGGGCTGATCCTAGTCGCGCTGATGAGCCTGCTGATGATCGGCCGTTACACCCGGGCCGAGGAGGAAAGCGGCCGCACCGAGCTGCTGCGGGCCACCGTCCTGGGCCGGCACGCCCAGACCGCCGCCGCGCTGGTCGTGGTGACCGCCATGAACCTTGTCATCGCCGTCGCCACGGCGGCCTGCCTCATCCTGCAGGGGCTGCCGGCCATCGGCTCGGTGAGCTTCGGCGCGTCGTTCCTCGCGATCGGGGCCGTGTTCGGCGCGTTGGCGCTGGTCACCGCGCAGGTCAGCGAGAACGGTCGGGTGGCGTCCGGGATGGCCGGCGCCGTTGTCGGGTATGCATTCGTCACGCGTGCCGTCGGCGACATCGGCGACGGCCGGCTGTCGTGGCTGTCGCCGATCGGATGGTCGCAGAAGCCCCGCCCGTTCGCCGGCGAGCGGTGGTGGCCGTACCTCGTGCCGGCCACGGTCACCGTCGTCCTGCTTCTGGTGGCCGCGATGCTCACGACCCGGCGGGACTACGGTGCCGGCCTGGTGCGCCCGCGACCCGGCCCGGCCGTGGCCGCACCCAGCTTCGGCAGCCCGCTGGGCCTGGCCGCACGCCTCCAGCGCGGGACCGTGATCGCCTGGACCGTCGGCCTGTTCGTCCTCGGGTTCGTCTACGGCGCGATCGCTGGCGACATCGGCGACTTCGTCGGCGACAACGAGACCCTCAAGGAGTTCATGGCCGCTGCCGGCGGGGCGAGTATCACCGAGGCGTACTTCGGCACGGCCATGCTCACCTGCGCGTTGGTCGCGGCGGGTTTCGCCGTCCAGTCGGTGCTGCGCCTGCGCGCCGAGGAAACCGCGCTGCACGCCGAGTACGTGCTGGCCACGCCCGCGTCCCGGCACCGGTGGATCGCCAGCCACCTCATCATCGCCGTCGGCGGCAGCACGGCCGTGCTGGCCGCCGCCGGGCTCGGCGCCGGGATCCCGTACGCGGTGCAGGTCTCCGACCCGGGCCAGGTTCTGCGGCTCGCCGGTGCCGCCCTGGCCTACCTGCCGGCCGTATGGCTGCTGGTGGGCATCGCCACCGCGTTGTTCGGCCTCGTGCCGCGCGCCGTCGCGGTGACCTGGGTGATCGTGGCCGGCTGCTTCGTGATCGGCTTTCTCGGCGGGGTGCTGCGCCTCAACCGATGGATCATGAACCTGTCGCCGTTCCAGCACACACCCCAGCTGCCGGCGGCGGGCTTCACACCCACGCCGCTGCTCGTGCAGCTGGCGGTCGCCGCCGCGCTTACAGCCATCGGGATCGCCGCCTTCCGCCGGCGCGACATCGGCTGAAACGACGTCCGCCCGCTGCGTCTTTCTCACGCCTGTACGCAAGCAGCGGCAGGCGCCGCGCGGTGCAGGCCCATCGTGCATCGCGGACCCGGCTGCCGCTGCGCGACCCGGAGCACTTCACGGAGGTACGGCTGGACCGGTCGCTCGTCGGCGGCGACGCGATGGCGCCGCGGCCGGACGGCTCGCTCGTGGTGTCCACGACCGGGTTGGGTCCCCGGGCGAGGACGCGGAGCAGGTGTGCCGGTCGGGTGACGGTTGGGCATCGGCGCACCAGGTGTTTCGTCCGGCGCCGTGGCCGGACCGGGCACCGACGACGGTCGCGCTGTCCCCGTACGGCACGTATGTCCTCAGTGGACGGTTGGGCATCCTGCTGGGTGGCGGTATCACCGACACCTTGACCTGCGCCGGCTCTAACGGGGCACGTGCCGCCCGCCATTCGCCGGGTGGCGGGCGACCCGCGGCCGGTCAGCCGTCCTTCTCCAGCCGCTCCTTCAGGTGCTGGTAGCTCTGCGGCGCCTGCCTGGCGGCCATCCGCCGGATGACGGGCGTGAGCAGGTCGCCGAGCCCGCGCCCGTGGAAGTCGAGGGCGAAGGTGACCCGCGACCGGGCGCCGCTGCTGAGCGGCTCGACGGTGACTGTCGCCGCCGCCCGGAATGGTCCGTCGACGCCCCGGGCGGCCCAGCTCATCGGGTGGTCGAGCTGGGTGATCTCCTGGGTCATCGTGCGCTCCGCCCCGCCGAGCCGGCGGGTGGTGGTGAACCGCGAACCGACGGCCGCCGGCCCGCCCCCGACCAGCTGCGCCCGCACGACGTCGTGCTGCCACTCGGCGAACCGGGTGGGGTCGGTGGCGTACGCGAACACCTCCACCGGGGGGCGGTCGATCTCGATCGTGGAGACGATGGGTGACATGGCTGCCTCCTGTCACGTTCGCTGGATCTGCCGGGTCAGTGCTTTGACACGCGCCGAGGGAGGAACGTGACCGATGGACGATGACTGGTTGGCCGCGCGGTTCGAGGAGAACCGTGGCCGCCTGCGCGCAATGGCGTACCGCATGCTCGGCTCGCTGAGCGAGGCGGACGACGCTGTACAGGAGACCTGGCTGCGGGTCAGCCGCGCCGGGGCCAGCGGCGTGGAGAACCCCGGCGGCTGGCTGACCACGGTCGCCGCCCGGGTGTGCCTGAACATACTGCGGGAGCGCCGGTCGCGCCGCGAGGAGCCGCTGTCCGAGCGGGTGGTGGGCCGCGCGGACCGGCTCGCTGCCGGGCAGCCCGACCCCGAGCACGAGGCGCTGCTCGCCGACTCGGTCGGGCTCGCGCTGCTGGTGGTGCTCGACACCCTGGCACCGGCGGAGCGGCTGGCGTTCGTCCTGCACGACCTGTTCGCCGTACCGTTCGAGGAGATCGCCCCGATCGTGGACCGGACCCCGACCGCGGCCCGGCAGCTGGCCAGCCGCGCCCGCCGCCGGGTGCACGCAGCCGTACCAGCCCCCCACGCCGACCTCGCCCGCCAGCGCCAGGTGGTCGGCGCGTTCCTCGCCGCCTCCCGCGACGGGAACTTCGACGCGCTGCTCGCGCTGCTCGACCCGGACGTCGTGGCGCGCGCCGACGCGGCCGCGCCGGCCGGTGCCATCCGGGAGGTACGCGGGGCACGGGCAGTGGCCGAGCAGGCCCTGATGTTCTCCGGCCGGAGCCGCCACGCCCGGCAGGCGCTGGTGGACGGGGCGGTCGGGATCGTCGTCGCCCCGCACGGCCGCCTGGTTACCGTCCTGACGTTCGTGCTCCGGGCCGGGAAGGTCACCGAGATCGACATCCTCGCCGAGCCCGCGCGCCTGCGCGAGCTGCGCGTCGCGGTCCTCGACGGCTGAGCAACCCGCGAGACACTACGATGCTGACAAGATCCCGGCCCACCGCCTCGTGAACATCGTCGGCGGGGCAACGGCCGAACCGGCGTTGCCTCGCGGATCTCCCTGGTTGCGGTCGGCGAGATCCGCAGGACCGCCTACCGGATGGTGGCCGTGGTGGAGTCGGCGAACGACCACCGGGTCGCGGTGCGCAGGTCGGTGTCCCAGCCGAAGACGACCCGCGGCCGCACCCGGTAGGCCGGCCCGGCGGCCCCGGACGAGTCGGCGACGCCGTCGTCGGTGGCGAAGGTGTCCCAGTTGTACTTGGTGTTGTAGTCGGCTAGGAACGCCTGCAGCCGGTCGGCGCCGGTGACCGCGGCGGCGACGCCCTCGACGATCACTACCTCGGTGCCGCTGTCCAGGTGCACGGTGATCTGTGGGTTGGTGGCCAGGTTGTGCCGGGCCAGCGAGCCGGTGCTGAACCAGAACCCGTCTGCCAGCCACACGCCCCAGACCGGTCGGCAGTGCGGGCGGCCGTCTGGGCGGGTGGTGGCGATCCAGTAGGTATGGGCCGTCTCCAGCCGCTGCTGGGCCCACGACCACGGCAGCAGCTCGCCGGGCGGGGCCGGGGCACCGAACATGAGCGGTGGCGCGGCGGTCGGGGTGGCGATTGCTTCCATGTTCGACCTCCCGGCATGGTGGTCGACCGCTTCGTGTTTGGTCGCCAGCCCCGGGTTGTTTCGTCGTGGATCTCGGCTGACGTCCTGTAGCCATTGTCGGGCAGCCGGGCAGTGATGGGGGGCGCCGGCAGCGGTCCTGACCCTCGACGCCAACCGCACAGCCGCCGCCCCCGGTTCGCTGCCGCCCACGAAGCACCGTCGTCGACGACCACGTGGCCGCGGCACGACGCCCCGATAGCGATCTCCGGCCCGCTGCCGGGTGCCTGGGGCGCGCCAGCGCAACCGCACGGCGTGCCGGTTGTCCATCCATGGCGACCTGTGGGTGCTCCGTGGGTGCTCGGACGCCATAGACCAGGTAACACCTATGGGACCGGGCGGACGCCGTTGCGCCATCAACTGGGACGAACTACTATCCAAATAGACGGCGAGTGCGCCGTTTGGACAAGGCCGCCCTCCCAGACGCGGACTCTTAATCCGCGGGTTCGGGGTTCGAGTCCCTGGCGGCGCACCCGTGCTGACCTGGGCGTTCTTCCGTTGTGAAGAGGCGCCCAATGTCATTTTCGGGCCTTGGGAGACCAAAGGGAGACCATCAGTCCCAGTTGCGTCCCCGTGACGCGCCGTCCTGGGGACCATGGCGGCGGTGCGCTCGGCCGCCTCGCGGGCCAGGCGCGGGGACACGCTGGTGTAGGTGTCGCGGGTCAGCACGCTGGTGGAGTGGCCGAGCAGTTCCTGCACCACCTTGATGTCGACCTCGGCCTCCAGCGCCATGGTCGCGGCGCCGTGGCGCAGGTCGTGCAGTCGGATCGGCGGCAGCCCGGACGCGGCGACCAGGTCGTTGAAGTGCTTGGTGACCTCCGCCGGGTGCCACTCGCTGCCGTCCTCGTGGGTGAAGATGCGCCCGGAGTTGATCCAGGCGCTGCCCCAAGCCAGGCGTTCGGCGACCTGGCGTTTGCGCCAGGCGTCGAGCACGGCGAGGGTGAGCTGGTCCAGCGCGATGACCCGTCCGCCGGCATCGCTCTTGGGCTCGCCGGCCTCGACCGACCAGCCGAGCTGGACGAGCTGCTCGGCGATGGTGAGGTGGCCGGCGGCGCGGTTGAGGTCGGTCCACCGTACGCCGCAGGCTTCCCCGCGGCGCGGGCCGCGGTAGGCGATGAGGTGGTACAGCGGGTAGAGCCGGTCGTCGCTGATGAAGTCCAGGAACTGCCCGGTCTGCTCGGGGGTCCAGACCATGACCGGCGACGGGCGTTCGGTGTCGTCGAAGTCGTCGATCTCGGCGACGAGCCGGGCGATGGCCGACGCGTCGCTCCGCTGACGGGCGCCGGCGAGTTCGGCTTCGGCGGCGGCGCGGCGGGCCCGGTTGTCCCGCCAGGCGGCGACGTGCTCGTCGGTCCACATCTTCGCCTTCGGGCGCTTGCCGGATTCCAGCTCGACGAACGCGGCGTGGTTGACGGTGATCAGTTGCTCCTGCTTGATCGCGCGGTTGAGCGCGGCGCGCAGGGTGGCCCGGATGCGCTGCTTGGTCGCCGGGCTGACGGTGCGCCGGCCCTTGACCGCGGCCCGCTGCTGGGCGTCGCCGGAGGCCCGGGCGGCGCGGATGTACTCGTTGTCGGCGTCGATGGCGTCGAACATCGCCGCGATGTGCACCACCCGCAGCCGGTCGATGGGCAGGTGTCCCAGGTGCGGCTTCAGGTACAGGCGCACGTGTGCCTCGTAGGAGCGGCGGGTGCTCTTGCGTATCTTGCGGCGGCCAGCCAGCCACTCGTCGAGCCACTGCCCGACCGTCATGGTCGCGTTGATCGCCTGCCCGCTGGCGTAGCGGCGGCGCATCTGGTCGTAGTCGGGCAGCGCGGTCCGGCTCTTGAGAGCCTTCTCGATCGCGGTCAGCAGGTCGCGGCGGGCTTGGTCGCCGGTCGGGCCTGACGCGGGGATGGCCATCAGTTGGTCGATTCGTTGCCAGAGCCGCTCCGCTTCTGTCTGGGTGGCGTAGCCGCCGCGCTTCATGACCTTGCGCGGCCCGCCGTGCACCAGGGGCACCTCCAGCCGGAAGTACCACTGGCCGTGCCGCGGGTTCCAGGCGCCGTCCTTGCGGTGCAGCGACGGGCACTGGGCGCCGAGTTCCCGGCCGGTTGCGTCACGGCAGCGGCAGCGTTTGTACGTTGATCCGTTCACCGAGCCTCCAATCGTGATCGGGGTGAACTCTGGTACCCATTTTAGGTACCAGGCCTGGTGTCAAATGGGGCGGTTCCGGCGGTGGATGGCCTTGGTTTCGAGGCGCCCGGTGGGGAGGTAGGTAGGCTGCGGCAGGAACAGCTGGCATGAGGAGTGCAGATGCCGCGGCGCCGCCGGGCGGATCCGGACCTGCCACCGCTACCCGAGCGGGAGAAGCGCGACCAACAGGTCAAGATCAGACTGACAGCGAGCGAGGTCCACCAACTCGCCCAGCTACGCCCCGACCTGGCGGTGTCGGGCATCGTTGCGCTGCTCGTCGATGATGTCCTTGCCGGCCGTCACCGGCCGCAGTGGGCGGTGCCGGAAGACCGTCGCGGCCGCCAGACTGGGGGTTGATCGCGTGGACTCATCTGCCAGCAGTGGCGTGTCGAGAAGGTCTGAAGCGCCCATCGCGGTGCCGGGTGCGTGTAGATCACAGCCCACCATCCGTGCGCGAACCGCCTCGGTGAGCTGACCCGCTGGTCCCGTACGAACGCCACCCTCACCTCGTCGACCGCATCGACTCGGCCCGCCGTAGGCTACGCCTGTCCCACCGCGCGAGCGGAGCAGAGTGAATGGAACCGACGGCGGCCACCGTACAGGTCGTGATCTTGACCGCGCTCGATGTCGAGTACCAGGCGATCCTCGCGCACCTGACTGGCCTCTCCGAGGCCCCGCACCCTGCCGGCACGCTGTTCGAGGTCGGCGAGCTCCGGCAGTCCCTCTGCCGGGTAGCCGTCGGGCTCACGGGTTCGGGCAACACGAACGCGGCCGTGGTCGCGGAGCGGGCCATAGCGATGTTCCATCCTAGGGCGCTGTTCTTCGTGGGCATCTCCGGGGCGCTGCACGACGATCTTGCGCTCGGCGATGTCGTTTTCGCCACGAAGGTGTACGCGTATCACGGTGGACGCGCAGACGACCGAGGCTTCCACGCTGCACCCGACGCCTGGTACCCCGCGCACCCTTTGGAGCAGATCGCGCACCAGCTCGCCCGGACGAACGCCTGGCGTCGGCGGCTTCCCGACGGGGACGGTCGCAGCCTGTACTTGCGTCCGGTCGCCGCCGGTGAGGTGGTCCTGAATTCAGCGACGCACCCGTTACGCGACCAGCTGGATCGTCACTACGCCGACGCAGCAGCCATCGAGATGGAAAGCGCGGGCGCCGCCCGGGCCGGCCAGCTGAACCGGTCGCTGCCCACGCTTACCATCCGCGGCATAAGCGACCGTGCGGATGGCCGCAAGTATGCCGCAGACGCCGGCGGGCATCAGGCTCAAGCCATGGTCGGCGCGGCTGCGTTTGCTGCCGCATTGGCCGATCGGGTGGCGGCCGGACCGCCGTCAGCCGATCCGCCCGCGCCAGCCAAGCAGCAGAACCTCGCGTCTGTCGGTGGGTTGGCCGTCGGGGCGCCGCCCCATCCTCCCGACGACAGTGGTGGAGAACAGGCGCTTTCGCAGCTGCGGCGGGTATCGGATGCGTACGTCTCCGACAGCGACGTCGTGGTCGGTGGCGATGGTGAGCCTATCGTGCGGTTGAGCGGTGGAGTTTACGTGCCTCGCGAGCGCACCGAGCTGCGCCTCGTCGAGCGGCTTGCCCAGCCGTCGGTAACCGCGTTGGTCGGTGATGCGGGAAACGGCAAGACGGCAATGCTGTGGCGGATGCACAGGCTACTGTCCGCCCTCGGCCGGGTGCCCGTGGTTGTGCCCGCTTCAGCGCTGTTGGCCGATCCGAGCGCACCCGCCACGATCACTGTGGAGATCGTCGATGCGGCCCTGGCGTACAGCCGCCGGGCCGGCCAGCCGTTGATCCTGCTCATCGACACGCTGGACCTGCTGCTGCAGCACGAGGACACCAGGATCATGGTGCGGTCGCTGCTCAAAGTGGCCGCCGAGCACCGAGTCCCGACTCTGGTGACGACCCGGCCGGTGGAGGCACGCCGGCTGACGATCGACTACGAGGATGACAGCGCGCCGATCTCCGGCGTACGGCTGGAAGCGTTCTCACCAACCGAGCAGGCCGCCGCGATCATCGCGTACTCCCGTGCCTTCTATCCGGCCGACCGAGCCGACGGCGCCGCGACGCGGGTGCGCGACGCATCGGTGCGCGGGCTGCCGCTGCGCGAGCTGTCCCGCAACCCGCTGCAGCTCCGGTTGCTGTTCGAACTCTACGCCCCGCAGGACCCGCCAGAGGACGTCGATGCGATCGGCCTGTTCGAGCAGTACTGGCGCCGCCGGGTGCAACACGACGATCGCGGCCCAGACGGCGCGTCCGGTGGCACCGATCTGAGCCAGTTCGCGGAGGCCGCCGGCTTCGTGATGCTGACGGACGGCAACGTCGAGGCGGAGGTTACCCGGCTGGTCGAGCGAGCCGCACCGATCGTGGCATCCACGACCGACGAGGTCAGGGACGGCGTGGCGGCGTTGCGGGCACGCGGGGTCCTACACCAGCCGCGCAACAGTGCTCGCACCCGGTTCTTCCACCAGACCTTCTTCGAGTACGCGGCCGCCCGGGGTGTGGCCCGTTTCGGTGAGCGAACGGCGACCGAACTGACCGCCCGGGTCTGCGAGGATCCACTCGACCTGTTCGTCGGCGAAGTCGCCGCACAGGTGGCGCTGCTGGCTGGGCGCGACACCCGGCTGCCGATGTCGGTCGCGCGCATTGCGCTCCTGGAGTGGCTCGACGGGGACGCGGACCTGCAGTCGCTGGCCCTGCGCACATATGCGCGGATGTCTTACCCGCCCGACCCGGTGCGTGACCGTGCCGTGGACATACTGACGGTTTGTGACACCGGTGCCATCCGCGATTATCTGCGGCTGCTGCCCTCCACGCCGCATCCGGACTTCGGGAGGCTGCGATCGGAGCTCGGGGTCCTCTGGCGCCGCGTCATCTCCCCAAGCAGCGGAGAGGCGGGATTGGGGTTCGACGTGCTACGGGCGCTAGCCCGACTCGCGCCGGTCTTCCCCGACGAGACTCGCGTGTTCCTCCTCGATCACAAATGCCTTACCTGGCTGCTGGATCGCACTCGCGCCGAGATCCGCCGTGAGAGTCTGCACATCCAGCTGCTGGATCCCCTTTCGGCTTCGGAACCATCCTGGTGTGCAGACCGGCTCGTGGAGTTCTTTTGCAAGTTCGCCAGCGACGGAGAAGCGAACTTCGAGGCGATTGCGGAGATCGTCGGTCTGCTGGCGTCGATCGCGGAGCGTACCGTGCTGTCCGCGCATGTTGTGGATCCGGTAGTCGAGTCTGTACACAAGCTGGACGGCGTTACCAACGCAGGCGCCCTGGAACGGCAGTACGCGTACCTACGCGGCGAGATGCTGGCCTTACAGCGTCCGGCCGATCTGCTGGAACACACCCGGGCCGTATTGGAAGCGTCGCTTGGCCGAGACGACGGTCCTGAGGTACCCGCGCGGTGGAGCGGCCGGGGTCGCCGTGCTGAGCTGCGAGCCTGCGCGCACGCCGCCGCGGCGCTGACCGCGGACGAGGCGGACGCCTATCTGGACGCGCTGCTCACCGAACGCGACCCGGGCCGCCAAGAGGGCCTGTGCACCATCCTCGGCGAGGCCCTGTCCAGCACAGGCGGTTCGGCGTTCACCGTCCGGGCGCGGTGGCGGTGCGCGCGGGAGCTGAAACGCCTACCGGCGAACCGTGACGCCGACGGCAGCCGCCCCGCGCCACTGCTGTTTGTCAACTCGCTGCACGACGCGGATGTGCGAGGTACGGCGCTCCTGGCGGCATTGCCCGACGGCGTGCCGGAGTCGTTGTGGCGAGAGCCCGCAGGTCTGCTGCCGTTGCTCGTGGACGCAGCCCTCGCTGACCATTCCGGCGCGGCCCGGGTGCTGCAACAAATGCTGGCCGGTGAGCACGTGCCGAGCAGGACGGCCTTCGCCGGGCTGGTGCTCAAGCGGCTGCAGTACGTCGCGGTGTCGGCGGCGCCCGAAGCCCGTGCCGCGTTCGCCCACCTCGTCAATCACGCCGAGGCCACAGCCGAGGTGGGGCAGCTCTGCGCGGTGCTGCGCAAGTCGACGGTGGCGACGGTGCAGCTGCAGCCGGATCAGCACACTCGTCTCGTAGCGCTGCGCCGCCGGCTTGTGCTCTCAGGCAACAACGACGAGGTGCGTCACGGATACGTTCTCTGGCGGCTGCTGATTGAGCGACTGATCGACAGCGCGCCGAAGCCGGACGAGCTCGCACGCCTCCTGTCTGCACCATCGGGTGCCTATCTGCTGACCAGCGTGTTGGAGTTCGCTCTGGGCTGCGTCCGGTCGTCGGACTGGGCGGACCGAAACCCTGAAGCGCTACTTCCGGAGCTGGAGGCCGTACTCGCCACAGCAAGCGCTAGCGTTGCACCGACCACCACGGTGAAGGGGCGCGTCCGCGACCGCGGAGCATCGCAGCGGCGAACCCACGAAATGTTGGCCCGCCAGACCCTCATCGCGGCGCGGTCTCGATTGGCGCCCCTGCCCGAAACGCCGGCGCTGCGCCGAGTGGTGGTGCGGCGAGTATTCGATCTGCTCTTGGACGCCGGGTATGACTTACACAACAAAGCCGGGCTGACGGCCTTTGCCGCGTGTCTGCGCGAGCTTGGGCCACTGGTGCGGCGCATACCAGAGAAGACGACAGCGGTCGACCTGCTGCTCGACACTGCCGAGCGGCTGCACGCTGACCAGCCAGAGGCGACTCGGTGGCGGGAACGCTCTGCCCGCGAGTGGTACGGCGCGATGGTGACCACAGTGCGCGGCGCCAGCGATACCGACCGGCGTCGCCTAGTGGCAGGACTATTGAGGTATGACCGAGACTTGGCCGGTTCGGCGATCCGCGCATGTGTCTACCACCTTTCGCCGCCGCCGGCGTGGCTGGCCGACTTGCAGGCCGAGATGGACGCCGAGGTGCGCGATCACTACCTGTCAGCACTGCGGCGTCAGGCTCGGGAAGGCGGCCGCCGCAGGCTCGATGCCGTTTACGATGGGGCGCTTGGCACCCAATAGATGCCGCCGATCGCCCTGTCACCACATGCCGGCGGACTTTGCCCGCGGCTGTCCGCCGCATCGGCCAGCCGCTCATGCGGCGCTGGCCGAACCGGCTTGAGACCGATGACCCCATCGGAGCGCGGCCTAGGAAGAGGCGGATGGACCGGCTAACCTAACTTACTAGTCGCCCCGATGCCCTACCTCGCGTTTCGTGTTTTTTGGAAGGACACGCCCGTCATGCCGGGGCGAGCTGGCGGGATGCCACATCTGGGCAGGTGTCCAGCACCCGCAGGCAGGCCGCCAGCTCGGCATCGGTGTAGGCGAGGAATAGGACCCGCTCCGGGGTGGACGACATCGAGCGAGACAAGTGATCGACGGCCGCAAGCAGCAGCGTACGGGCGATCAGCTCCACATCCCCACCTCCGGTGCCACTCCCCAACAGCGGGAACAGCACACTACGGGCAGGCTCCATCGGGCCGACTCCGTCAGTTAGGGGGTGCTCCGCGGCGGACAACGCCAGAGCCATCGCGCGGTCTAGGTCACGAATAGGGCGATACCCTGCACCCGGTTGGCCCTCCACTGTGGCCGAGTGGATGACGAACCGGACGCCATGGGTACGGGTCAACTCGCCGGCTGAGGTCACAATCGCTATCCCTGGTGACACCGGGCGCCGGTCACGGACGGCTGCAGCGAGCTCGTCCGCGATGAGGTCGGCCACCACACGGCCCGTCGCGTCGCGGCGGGCGCCCTCATAACGAACGATGCCGGACATCGAGAAGTCGTGGATGCGAGCCATCATCATGTCGGTATTCTCAGGGTTCACCCAGGCGTCGATGCCGTGGACCCGCCGGACATCCCCGGTGATCATTCCGACCCAGCGTTTACCCGGACCGGGGGTCCGGCGCAGCTGATACCAAAAGGTCTGTTGGCGCTGGAGCACAGCCGGAGTAGGCGCCGCCGCGGCGGCGGCACGGCGCGCGGATACCTCAGTGAGCCTACGCACGAGCGCGGCCTCACGAGCGTCCCGGTCAGCGGCCCGGTTCCCGGCCCGCAGCGCCGCAGTCCACACCAGAAGCACGAACGCGCCAGCGCCGCCGAGCGTCACGCCGAAGACCGTGCCGTCCGCGGTGGACGACGGAAAAGCCGAGAACGTGACAAGTGCTGCTGTCAATGCCGCGCACAGCCAGGCGAAGACGAACAGCGTATGGCGTATCCCAACTGCTGACGGGCGAGTGCCCCACCAGAAGGTGATCAGACACAGCGCCAGAAAGACACCGGCGGCAACGTTGATGACCACATAGCACCTCTACTGCCCGCGATACTTCAACCTACCTGTTCTGTGACTTCTGGTGAAGAGCTTGTCACGATAGGTATAAATGATCTCGCCGGCCCGCGCTCCCGTTCGGGCAACCTCTGTGAACTCCAGGGACGAATCATTGTCAGCCGGCGCAGCTGTTCAGCCGATCCTGCGGGTGCCGAAACCCTGTCCGCACAGGTCAGGCCGCATGTTCATACTCATGGATGGTGCCGCCAAGGTGGTCACGTCGGCGGGTGGTGAGGTGCGTGATCGTGTCCGAGTCGCCTACACCGACGCCGAACTGGAGGCCTGCCGGCGGGTACTGGATGCATGCGCCGAGATCACTCGGCGGCAGCTCACCATGGCGTGAACAGCCCGTCGCTCACTGCGAGGGTGCCGTGCTGTGACCACCACGTAGGGCCCGTCGGGGCACCGGGCCAGCAGTGCCGGCACGAATGCAGGCGCTCACGATCGCGAGCGGCCACGACGTCACTGACCGCGACACGCGATCGGAAATCGAACGCAGCCCGACAGCGCCTGTTATCCGGCACGGTCACGAGGAAGATCGGCCCACCGCCGTTACTCTGGTGGATCCCCGTGGATGTACACGTTGCCGTCCAAAGCCCCAGCGGCCAACCCGCCCAGGGAGATAATGTTCTGCTGCTTGACCGACCCGGCTGGGTCGGCGGGCAGCGGGCCGGCTGGCACCCGCGCGGCCAGCGCGGCGGCGAATGCGGCGGCGCCGACCATAGCGTGAGCCTGGTGACCGCCGGCGTCGGCGGCGTACTTACGGCCGTCCGCGCGGTCGCTAATACCGCGGATGGTGAGCGTGGGCAGCGCCTCGTTCAGCTGACCTGCCCGCGCCGCGCCAGCGCTTTCCATCTCGATGGCTGCCGCATCAGTGTAGTGCCGGTCTAACTGCTCGCGTAGGGGATGCGTGGCGGAGTTCAGTACGACCTCGCCGGCGGCGACCGGACGGAAGTGTAGCCCGCGGCCGTCCCCGTCGGGCAGTCGACGACGCCAGACGTTCGTCCGCGAGAGCTGGTGCGCGATCTGCTCCAAGGGATGCGGCGGGTACCAGGCGTCCGGCGCGGCGTGGAAGCCGTGGTCGTCCGCCAGTCCGCCGTGGTAGGCGTACACCTTGGTAGCGAAAACGACGTCACCGAGCGCAAGATCGTCGTGCAGCGCACCGGCGATGCCGGTGAAGAATAGGGCCTTGGGACGGAACGTTGCGATGGCACGCTCGGCCACCACGGCCGCGCTCGTATTGCCCCGACCGGTGAGTCCGACGGCCACCCGGCAGGAGGATTGCCGGAGCGCGCCGACCTCGAATAGGGTCCCGGCCGGGTGCGGTGACGTGGTGACGCCGGTCAGATGCCCGAGGACCGCCTGGTACTCAACGTCCAGGGCGGTCAGGATCACGACCCGCGCCGCAAGGATCGTCGGGCCCATTCATGATGCTCCGCTCGCCGGTAGCGCGACGACCGTTCGCGCGGTGGGAGACCAGCGTAGCCCACGGCAGGCCGGGCCTGGTCGATCGATGGGGTGAGGGTGGACGCTCATGTCGGAGCAACGAGTCAGCGTCACCGACGGATTCGCCTACGGCGTGATCGGCGCCGACCTACACGTGCTGGGCAGCGGCGTCCCACTGTATCTGCTTACTGCGTGGCGGCGGCCACCGTCCCCGCCCGACGCATGGCTGCGGGAGCTGCCCAGCCGACTTCTGAACGCCCGGCACGGCGTCGTCCCGTTCACCGGCCGGCGCGCCGAACTGGACGATCTCCGTCGGTGGCGAACCGGCGGGGATCGATTGGCCGTGCGCTGGCTGCACGGCTCCGGCGGCCAGGGAAAGACGCGGCTGGCCGACGAGATCGCCGCGCGGGCCGCGGACGACGGCTGGCTGGTCGTGACCGTCTCACACGGCCCCGGGCAGGTACATCCACCGCCGGGCAGCCAGGACCTGCGCGCGGACAGTGGCCTGGGAGTCCTGTTGATCGTCGACTACGCGGACCGCTGGCCTTTGAGTCACTTGGCCCTGCTGATGGAGAACCGGCTGCTGCACAGCCCGCGATCCGCCCGGGTTCTGTTCGTAGGACGTACCGACGCCGCGTTCAGCGGACTGCTGGCCGCGGTCGGCGAAACACGGATCGCCGTCTCCACTCAGCGGCTGCCTCCGCTCGACGCCGCCGGCGCCGCCCGCAAGGAAATGTTCGAGGCCGCCCGCGATGAGTTCCTCGACCGGTACGGGGTCGCCCCGCGCGTCCTGACACCCGAACTCGACCCGCCAGCGGTGCTGGCTGACCCGGAAATGGGCCTGACGCTGGCCGTGCACATGGCCGCCCTCGCGGCCGTCGACGCCTACTGCCATGGCCGGCGCCCACCTCGGGACCTGGCTGGCCTAACCGTTTACCTGCTGGACCGAGAACACCTGCACTGGGCCGACCGGTACAGCGCCGCCTCACGCGCAACCCCGCCCGCACTGCTCAACCGGGCCGTCTTCATCGCCTCGCTCAGCGGCAGCCTGCCTGGCGACGCGGCGGTGGCGCTGCTGCAACGGCTGCTGCCGGACGGCTCCGACGCGGAACACATCGCCGTTGATCACGCCGACTGCTACCCGCCCGATATCGAGGGCACGCTGTGCCGGCCTCTCTACCCAGACCGCCTCGCCGAGGATTTCGTCGCCTTGACGCTCACCGGTCACCACACCGACTATCCGCCGTCGGTGTGGGCCGGATCGGTCCTCACCGGACTGCTCGCTCGGAAACCGGACGGGTCGGCGCCGCCGTGGCTATCCCACGCGATGTCGACGTTGGCCGCGTCCCACCTGCGCTGGCCTCACGTCGGTCAACAACATCTCTACCCCCTATTGCGCGCTGATCCGCGACTCGCGGTTGACGCCGGCGGGGACAGCCTGACCACGCTCACCGCTGCCGACGACGTCGATCTCGCCCTGCTGGAAGCCATCGAGCCGCACCTGCCAGCGCACCGCCACCTCGACCTGGATATTGCGGCGCTCGCTGTGCTGCGCCGCCTGGCGAGTGAACGACTCGCTGCGGCGCCGAACGCTACGGCCCGTGCCGACGTGCACGGCGACCTGGGCTACCGCCTCAACATCACTGGACACCGCGAGGAGGCTCGCATCGAGATGGAACGGGCTGTGGAGCTGTACCGGACCGTAGTCGACAGTAACGGCGACCGCGCGGATCTCGCCCACGCCCTCGCTAATCTCGCACACATCCAGCTGGACGTCGGGCATCGCTCACCGGCACTGAACAGTGTGCGGGAGGCCCTGGAGCTTTACCAGCGGCTCGCCACCGAAGATCCCAACGAATACGAGCCCGACCTGGCGTACACCCACAAAAGCCTCGGCACTGTCCTGGCCGCACTCGGCCGCCATGAAGACGCGGTCGCCGCCTGCGCGACGTCGGCGGACATCTACCGGCGTCTGGCGCAGAAGGACCCAGCCACGTACGAGGGAGAACTCGCTGGCGCACTCGGCAACCGTGGCATCTGGCTGCACAGCCTCGGCGAGTACCAGCAGGCGCTCGCCGTGATACACGAGGCCCGGGAGATATATCAGCGGCTGGCCGACCGTGCGCCCGACGCGTACCTGCACGAGGTGGCTGCGGTGCTGGCCAACGAGGGGATGCAACTCGACGGACTCCGTCGGTATGCCGAGGCGGTCGAGGTCATGTCTGAGTCGGTGGATGCGTTCCGGACGCTGTCGAGAACCCGCCCTGAGTCGTTCGAACACTTCCTGGCCACCGCACTGAGCAATCTGAGCCAACCGCTGTCGAAGCTCGACCGCGGCGCCGAAGCCCTAGCCGTGTCTGCAGAGTCGGTCGCCATCCGCCGACGCCTGGCCGAGGCCCGGCCGGTCGTCTTCGAGCCCGACCTGGCCACCGGGCTGAACAACCATGCGGTCGACCTGCTGGCTGCCGGACAGCCTGAGGCCGCGCTGGCCGCGGTCAGCGAGGCGGTACAGATCCGGGATCGGCTGGCCGGCGCCGATCCGGCCACCTACGAGCCCTTCCTTGCCTCCGCGCTCAACAACCAGGGGCAGATCCTGCTGGCGTTGGGACGGCACACCGCTTCCGCGGACGCGTACGCGCGTGCGACCGACATCTACCATCGCTTATCCGCCGACCGACCCGCCGCGCACCGGGAACACCTCGTGGCGTCGCTGAACGGTTACGCGCAGACGCTGCTGCGGGTCGACTGTCCGACGGAAGCCCTCGGCGCCGCCCAGGAAGCCACAAAGTGGTGCCGCGAGCTGGTCGCCGTCGATGACGCCTTCGGCTACGATCTCGCCAATTGCCTGACCACTATGGCGACCGCGCTGGCCGCGCTGGAGAGGGTCGGGCAGGCCCGTGAAGTCGTGAACGAGGCCTTGGCCCGCTACGACGCCCTGCCGGATGATGTTCGAGAACGGCCACGAGTCAGCGCCGAACTGACCGCCGCGCGCGCGCTGCAGGACAGCCTCGCCATCTAGGTCGCAACCGGCCGGCCGGCCATCGCCCGGCGGATGTCCTCGCGGACCTGTCGTGCCTCGTCCAGCCTCCGCTCGGCTGCCGCCGTCGTGACAGTCGCCCGTTCGAGGAGCCCGATCGCCTCGTCCACCGCTGCCAGCGCCGAGGGCAGCTCCGACACGTTGGCGGCCCGGAACCGGGCCACCGTGGTAAGCGTCCGGACCAGGTCATCAGCGTGGGCCGCCGGGTTGGCCCGCGCTAACCGCTGGCGGGTATCGACCGCCTCCGCGTACGCCCGCGCAGCGTCGTCCCGGCGGCCGAGCTCGGCCAGCCTGTTACCCAGGTTGAGCGATACCCGAGCCAGATGGGGGACATAGGCGTCCGGACGAACCCGGCTCAGCCTGCGGTAGATGCCGGCGGCTTCCTGGGTGGACGCGAGTGCGTCGACCACCCGTCCGGTCCTCGCCAGTGCGTTGCCGTGATTGTTGAGCGCCGCGGCCAGGCTCGGCAGGAATGCGGTCTCGTTGTTGCTCACCAGTCGGCGCCGCAGCACGACGGCTTCGTTGAACGCGGCCAGCGCCTCGTCGAGGCGATTCAGCTCGGCCAGCCGGCTGCCGAGGTTGTTGAGCGCCATCGCCAGGTCCGGAAGATACCTCGCGGCGTCGGCGTCGGCCAGCTCGCGGTAGATGCGCGCGGCTTGTTCGATCGGTTCCAACGCTTCGTCGAGCTCGCCGAGACGAGCCTGCAGTAGCCCGATATTGGTCAGCGAGGACGCCACCTCATCCCGCAACCGCGGGTCGGCCTCCGCCAGCCGTTGCCGAATCTCCAGGGACTCGTGCGTGGGTGCCAGCGCAGCCGGCAGCTCGCCCAGCTCCGCCAGCAGGAGGCCGTACGTGTTGAGCGCGAGCGCCAGCTTGGGCAGCTGTTCAGGATCGTTCTCCGCGAACTGCCGGCGGAGGGCGACCGCCTCTCTGGCGGCGTCCAGGGCCTGTTCATGCCGGCCCAGCTCGGAGAGGAAGAAGCAGATGTTATTCAGCGCCGCGGCTAGCAGCGGCAGGTGCACCTCCGGTTCGGTGACCGCGGCCCGCCGGTACTCCTCCGCCGCCGCAGTGCTGGCCTCCAGCGCCTCCTCGTAGCGGCCCGCGTGGGCCAGACGCCACCCGTGCATGCCGTACAAACGCCCGCGCCGGCCGGGGTCCGGAGTCACCGCAAGCCGCTGCTTGGTAAGTCGTGTGGTGACGGCTGCGGCGCCGGCGTCGAGGTCGACGTGGCGTTCCGTCGGCAGCAGCGGCTCAACCGCGCGCAGGACATCGAGGTCGAGATCGGCGAGCCGGCTGACTGCGGTCATGGCCCCGCTCCCCGCTGCCCGCAACAGCTGCGGATCCGCACGTAGCAGCGGATACAGGTGCTGCGGGCCGACGTGATGCCAGCGTTCGGCGGCCGCGGCCAGGAATGTGATGGCCCGCGACGGCCCCACGCCGGAGACGACCCGCAGTTCGTCGAGCAACCGGGCGGTGAGGTCGGCGCTCCACGGCGCCGGTGGGTAGTCGGCCGCGTGCCCGGGTAGCGCCAGGGCGATGAAGTCCTCGGCCAGCCGGTCAGGGTACAGCGGCTCCAGCACGGTCGCCCCGGCTGGAGCAGGGGGCGGATAACAGACGGCGTGGTCGTCCAGCAGACGGTCCACCTCGGCAGTCAGGTGCAGACCGGCAACGAGTTCCCGACCAGCGGACCGCGGCGCCGCACCGCCGAGCGCCGCGACGAGGACCGCGCGGTGCATCACCCCTGGTGGCGTGCGGATCACCGGCGTGCCCCGCCCGCGACCGTGACCCTGACCGTACAGGTTGCTCCAATGCAGATGTTCGCGATCGATCAGGTAGACCGTCAGCCCGGCCAGGCCAGCCGGCGCCGGTCGGCCGGAACCGGCCGCGTCCACGGCGACCAGCGCCGCCATGTGCACTGCGAGCGTCAGTCCCATGTCCGGACCGGTCAGCGGCCCGGGCGGCACGATCGCCGACGGGTCCGCGATGTCGAAGGTGGCTGCAAAACCGTCACGCGCCGCCTCGAACATCGCGGCTCGGGCGCCGAACTCGTCTGGCAGCGGCGCGAGCGCCATGCTGGAGTGGTCCGCCTGATGGTTGGCGAGCGTCGCCCGGATCGCTGGCCACGTGTCCGCGCTGCGCGCCAGCAGCAGGATCCGGGTCGGCAGGCCCGGCCGATGCAACAGCGCATTGCTGAACAGCCAGGTCAAATGACTCAACGGCCACCGGTCGGCATAGTCAACGACGAGTAGCACGCCGGCATGGCCCCTCGGATCGAGATCCTCTGCACTCGGGGCGGGCAGCACGGTGCCCAAGCCGTGCACCGCGCGCACCACCAGCCAGCCGTCAGCCCGGGTCTCCTCGGCGAACCGCGCGGCGAGCCGCGTCTTGCCCTGACCTCCCTGGCCGTGTAGCCAGCGCGCGGACAGCCGCGCCCCCTGGCGGCGCCAGCGGTGCAGGTCCTCCAGCTCGGCCGCGCGACTAGTGAACGGCACCACTTCGTGCCGAGCGTTGAGCATGCGGCTCGGCGACTGCCGCAGCCAGGACCGATCGGGCGGCGGTGCCGAGGCCCACCGCTGCAGTAGGTAAACCGGCGTGCCATCACCAAAGATGTGCAGATCGGCGCCGATGACGCCGTAGGCAGCGCCGGCGACTGCAATGATGTTCTGCTGTGCCGCCGAGCGGTGGTCGTTCATCCGATCTTTCCGTCGTCCGGTCTTCCTGAACGGTCGCGCGTGGTAAGACTCTAGCGGATCACGAGTCACGGGGCGCGAACCAGCTTGTCGAAAACGGACGACTTGATAAGCGTGACGCCATAGCCGCGCGAATAGCGACTCGTGGCGGCGCATCAGCCACCATATCCGGTAGCAAAAACGGCGTGACTAGCCGATCTGACCTACCTTCACAGAAGTGGTGTTTCGGGAAGGGACTCTTCCCAGCGCCGAACTTGATCCGCCCGTTCGTGGCGACCATGTGCGTCCAGTGCGTCGGCCAACGTGGTGAGGGCAACCTTCATGTAACCGAGGAACGTCTCGGGTTTTGATTGTGCCAGCGCCTGATAGATGCCGACCGCTTCTTCTGCCGCAAGCAACGCCTGGGGTAGTTCTATTTGAACGGTGATTCGCACCGCCGCATAACACAGCAGCGCGCGGGCTAGGTTGGGCTTCCGCGCCGTCGTACGCCCCGGCACGTTCACCGCCCACGTCCGAGCGCTGCCCGATCCGAGGGACCTGGAGCAGTTGCGTGCGGCCGCCGGCAAGGGCTGGGCGTTGCGGTGGCAGGACGGGACACTGTATGGGCTGCCCAACGGTGCCGTGAACGGGTTGGAGGGCGCGGCTAAGACGACCCTCGATGTGCGCGAGCACCTGGGGTTCGTCGCGTATCTGAATCAACAATGGCCTCCCCGGCGCGATCCCGCACTACTCGGCGTTTCGGCAGCGGCCGTTCACGTTCCTCGGCCAGCGCCGCGAGTTCGTTCGCGAGATCCGTCGGCAACTGCCGGGCGCTGCGCGGATCCTCGATGGGTTCGCCATCCGGCCCCGCTACAGCTTGGAGGCTCGGGTCGTTGAGCCGGTCGACGAGGCGTTCGTGGGCCTGTTCGTCACGCTGTCGACCCGGTGCGACATCACGGCCGACCTCGCCGACCTCGCCGCGGCCGGAGTTGACCTGGCTGGCCTCGATGTGGTGCGCCGCAAGCCCGAACCGGGCCAGCGCCGGCTCGTCGGGCGGATCGACCGCCTTGCCGGTGACGAGGTGGTGCTGTCGGAGTCGCTGGACGGACTCTCACGAGTTCCGGCCGGCGAGCTGGCCGTGGAAGGCTCTCGCGAGGCGCTCGCCACCTGCCTGCGGGTGATCCTCGGCAACCGCCACGAGATCTTCGAGAAGGAACGACAGCGTCTGGAGGGGGAACTGCTCGGCGGCCCCGGCATCGACGCCATGCTCACCGAGATGGGCCGCTTCCTCGTCTCGGTCTCGCCGATCGTCCTCGGCGACGGCCTGGGGTGCACCGTCGCCGAGCGGCTGACGGTCGGGAACACCGACCAGCATCGAAGTGTGCACCGTGCCGACCCGGTCACGTACTGCTATGACCCGGCGCGAACGAAGCAGGATGTGTACGCGTGGCGTGGGCTGGCCACGTACGGGCCGTTCAGCCGGGACACCTTCGCTACCAAGTCGCCGCGGATTCTCGTGGTGGTGCCCGACACCGTCCAGGGAACCGCGGAGACTTTCGTGCGCTCCTTCCGCGATGGCGTGTCCGGCGCCGCGTACCCGAGCGGGTTCGCGGCGACGTTTAGGCTGGCGAACCCAAGTTTCGTGCTGCAGCGCGTCGAGGCCGGCGCTGCCCGGCCGCACGAGGCGTATCGGCGGGCGATCGAGACGGCCCTCGGTGGTGAGCAACGCTACGACGTGGCCCTCGTGGTCATCCCGGACGAGCACGCAGACCTGCCCGCCGCGGTCAACCCGTACCTGCACGCCAAAGCGCTACTGCTGATGGCCGGCATCCCCAGCCAGGAAATCCGCACCGCCACGATGCGGCAGCCCGGGCTGGCCCATGTGCTGCAGAACGTCGCGGTCGCGGTGTACGCGAAGATGAACGGCGTCCCGTGGACCGTCGACCAGCACCTGCCCATCGCCGACGAGATCGTCGTGGGGCTGGGCGTGGCCGAGATGGCTGCCAGTCGCTACCACGACCGGCAGCGCTACATGGGGGTGACCACGGTCTTCCGCGGCGACGGCAACTACCTGCTGGGCAACCTCTCCCGGGGGTGCACGTTCGAGGAGTACCCGCAGGTCCTGCGCGAATCGGTCCGGCACGTCCTGTCGGAGATCAAGCAGCGCAACGGCTGGAAACCCGGCGACACGGTTCGGAGCGTCTGCCACACCACCAACCCAATGCGTACCCGCGCGCTCGACCGCCTGGTCGCCGAATGCGTCGAGATGGTCAGCGCCGACCAGAATATCGAGTTCGCCTTCCTCACCGTCGGCGACAAGCACCCGTTCACGGTGCTGGACCCCGGCCAGAACGGCATCACCGTCGGCGGCCAGCGCAAGGGCGCTCTTGCGCCCGCGCGAGGCAGGATCATCCAGGTCAGCCGAAGCCAGCGGCTGCTGGCCATCACCGGCCCGAATCTGATCAAGCGGCCCGCCGCACCGCTGCCCCGCCCACTTCACGTCCGCCTGCACCAGTCCTCGACCTTCCGCGACCTGGACTACCTGACCGAGCAGATCCTCAAGTTCACCTCCCTGTCCTGGCGCTCCACCCTGCCCGCAGGGCGACCCGTGACCATCTACTACTCCGAACTCATGGCCGAGTTGCTGGTCCGGCTGCGGGCCGTGCCGGACTGGTCTCCCGCGCTACTCAACACCAGGCTCAAGTACAGCCGCTGGTTTCTGTGATGCACCCGGTGATCGCCAGCGGTCTCGCCGCCGACCTGGACCGCCTCGCCAACATCGTCAAGCGCAACTGGGCCTGGCCGTCGCCGACCGCCGGGTTCGCGTCGTGGCTGTTCCGCCGACACGGCACGCCCGCGTTCCTTACCCACCCGGCCGCAGACTCCACGACCGACCCGCTCGGCCGCCTGGGCGAAGCCCAGGTGCTGGCCGCCTACGGCTACACGCTCGCCACCGGCAACGAGCCGGACCCGGACCTCGTCGAGGCGTGGGCGGCCGGCGTACACCGTCTGACCGGTCGCGACCCGCTGCCCGGAGACCGGCTGTCCTTCTTCTTCCGCCCCGTGGAGCTGCTCGGATTAGCGCTCGGCGCCGCAGCGGTCGACACGCACGATCCGCAACCCGGCCGGTGGCTGCGCAAGGTGATCCGCGACGGGCTGCCACGGGTCGGCGCGGACACCTGGTCGGTGGCATTGACCACGTACGCCAGCACGGTGCTCGGCAGCCCCACCGCTGCAGGGCGAATCGCACCTGTGACCGAAGCTACCGCCGTTGACCTTGCCATCCTGTGGCTGCTCGCCAGCCACGCCCCAGACGCGGCTGCGCTCATCGGGCTCGACCAGAACCAATATGAGCTGGAATCCCACCTGCTCCACAGGCTCGCCCTGACGACACCGCCCACCCCCGATGTCGCCGAGGCCGCTGCCCTGTACATCGCCGTCACCAGCGCCATCCACACCGGCCTTGCGCATGCCGGCGCCGGCCGCCAGGCCGCGTTGACCACCATCATCGGCGTCCTGCGCAGGTTCCCGGCGATCGTGCGCGAACTCGCCGCCCGACATGCCCGACGACCGTCTCTGGTGGAAATCAAGGACGAGTACGACGTGCAGGACCTGCTCCGTGGCGTCCTGCGCGGCCTTTTCGACGACGTGCGCGACGAGGAGTACACCCCCAGCCACGCGGGCCTCACCAGCCGAATGGATCTTCTCCTCAAACGCGAACAGATTGTCATCGAGACGAAGATGACCCGAGTCAACCTCGACCAACGCGGCATCACTCAGGAACTAGCAATCGACAAAGAGCTATACCGCTCCCACCCCGACTGCCACACGCTCGTGTGCTTCGTATACGACCCGGACCACCGGCTCGCCAACCCCACGGCGCTGAAGAGCGACCTCACCAGCCTCCACGACCAAATGCCGACGATCGTCATCGTGGCCCCGCTGGACTAGCAGCTACGGCATGCGGCCCGGTCGCAGCGTCGTGCCACCCCCGCGTGTCGGGGCACCGGGTGGCCTTGGGCAGACGAGGCCGACTGGACCAACGGCGATGAACGACATCTTCCCGTAGGTGACCATGCCTACCTGGACCGAGGGTCCTTTCTCCACCCGGATGACGCGGATCGTGCCGGGCGCGCAGTGAGTCGAGGGAGCCCGCGACCAAATGTGCCCATCTACGCGCTCCCGTCAACCCAGCGCCCGCCCGATCAATCAGCGCATCATGAACACCCACCCAAAGCAGCAAAGCGTCTTCAATTTGATAGGCGGTGCGATCAACCCACATGCCGACGCAATCGAGCATCAGGGTCCGGGCGGTGCATGACCGGTTGTTGGCGCGCCGGGACCGAACAGGCGTGCCTTGGGAATGCCACTGTCGGTAACCTTGCCTCCGCCGGATGGTGAGGCTGAAATGTTGACCTGGAGCGTTGAGGGAGGTGATCCGCATCAGGGACGACTCGCCACGGTGGAAGGAGATCAACGCCAGCGCGTGGGCGCACGAGCGGGCCGGTCTTCGGCAGATTAAGGTCCTGCTACCCGACGCCGATCCGTACTTCGCGTGGGCCAACGTCGAGTTCCTGGCGCCCGATAGCTCGATCAACGAGGTCGACCTGCTGGTTCTAACCCCGAGCGGCCTGCACCTGATCGAGCTGAAGCACTGGCAGGGTGAGATCAGTGGCGATGGGTCGCGCTGGCGGATCCGGATGCCGAACGGGCGTACTCGTTCGGTGGACGATCCGTTGATCTTGGCCAACCGGAAGGCCAAGCGTCTGGCGAGTCTGCTGGAGCACTACAACGGCCAGTCCGGGAAGCGGGTCAAGGTACCGTTCATCCGGGCGGCGATCTTCCTGCACGCCCCGGGTATGCGAACCCATCTTGACCGGATCGGGCGGCAGTGGGTGTATGGCCTGCCGGGCGATGCCCGCAGCGGCCTGCCCAGCATCCTGGACCTGCTCACGCAGCAGCCCACGGACCAGCGCGACTTGGTCGACCGGACGCGGGCCAGAGAGATCGTCGCACTGATCGACGGCGCGGGGATCCGGCCGTCGGTCGCCGACCGTACGATCGGGCAGCTTCTGCTCCACCCGAAGCCGTACGCCGAGGGCCCGGGTTGGCAGGACTACCTCGCCGGCCACAAGATCCAGACCGACCTGGTGTACCGCGTCCGGTTCTATCTCACCTCGAAGGCGAGCGCCGACGACCGCGACACCATCCAGCGGGCGGCCGAGCGGGAGTTCCGGCTGCTGCTGGGCATCCACCATCCGGGTATCGCGCACGCATCCGACCTGGTCGACCACGAGTTCGGCCCGGCGGTCATCTTCGAGCACGACTCCGATGCGGTACGCCTCGACCACTGGCTTGCCGAGCACGGTGACCACCTGACGCTGGAGCAACGGCTCAACCTGGTCCGCGACCTGGCCGAGATCATCCAGTACGCGCACTCCCGCCACCTGGTGCACCGCGGCCTGAACCCACGCTCGATCCTGGTCTGCGACCCGGCCAAGCCCCGGCCCCGCCTGGTGGTGATCGACTGGCAGACCGGCGGCCGGGTGGGTACCAGCACGACGCAGGCCACCCTGCTCGGCGGTACCACGCATTGGGACCAGCTCGCCGACGACCTGAGCCGGCTCTACCAGGCGCCGGAGCTGGCGACGAACCCGGACGCGCCGGGGATCCTGCTGGACGTGTTCGCGCTCGGCGCGTTGACCTATCTGATCGTTACTGGTCAGCCGCCGGCCCGCACTGCCGCGGAGCTGACCTCCACCATCACCGCGTTCGGCAGTCTCCAGCTCAGCGCCGCGGCCGACGCTATCCCGACTATGCTGGACTACCTGGTCACCGACGCGACCATGGGCAACACCGCCGACCGCACGGCGAGCGTGTCGCAGTTCCTGGAGCACCTCGACGCGGTCGAGGACGAGCTGACCACGCCGGAGCCGGCCGCAGTGATCGATCCGCTGGAGGCGCGCGGTGGCGAGGTGCTCGACGGTGGGCTGGTGGTGGAGCGCCGGCTCGGTTCCGGCGCGACGGCGACGGCACTTCTGGTGCGTCGGGAGGGCGAAGACCGGCCGCTGGTACTCAAGGTCGCCCGCGACGAGGGCAAGCGGCAGCGCCTCGTGAACGAAGCGGACCGGATCCGGGGTCTCAAGCACTGGCAGGTGGCCCAGCTCGTCGAGGGGCCGGTCACGGTGGGCCGGCGGAGTGCTCTACTGCTGGAGTACGCCGGTGAACCCACGCTCGCGGAGGAGTTGCAGTCGCACGGCCGGCTGAGCCTGGACCTGCTGGAACGGTACGGTCGGGATCTGCTTGACATCGTGGCGTTCCTGGATGGGCAGGGCGTCACCCACCGCGACATCAAGCCGGCCAACCTGGCGGCCCGGCCGCGCCCCAAGGACAAGCAGCCGCACCTGTGCATTTTCGACTTCTCGCTGGCAGCCACCCCGGCCGAACAGATCGGCGCCGGTACCCCGCCGTACCTTGACCCGTTCCTCGGCCCACCCCGCCGGGCGCGCTTCGACCTGGCCGCCGAGCGGTTCACCGCGGCGGTGGCGCTGTACGAGATGGCCACCGGCACGCTGCCGCGCTGGGGCGACGGGATCGCCAACCCAGCGACCATCGCCGACGAGGTCACGATCAGACCGGAGCTGTTCGACCCGGCGGTCGCCGACCGGCTCGCCGCCTTCTTCGCCCGGGCCCTCGCCCGGGAGGCGCGGGCGCGCTTCGACACCATCGAGGAGATGGCCGACGCGTGGCGGCTCATCTTCAAGGACGTTGCCCCGGCCGGGCCCACCGGACCATCCCCAGCTGCTCCGGCGCAAGCGGTCACCCGGGAGACGCCGATCGACTTGGTCGGGCTGACCGCGCGAGCCCGCTCCGCGCTGGAACGCTTCGGCGTGCGTACCGCAGGCGAGCTTGCCGACTACGACGCGATGGCACTGTCCCGACTGGAGGGGGTGCCACAGGCCACCAAGACGGAGATCCGCAAGCGCGCCAAGGAGCTGCGGCTGCACTTCGCGCCCGCGCCGACCGAGGAGACGCCCGGAGAGCGGGAACGCGCCCGCGGCATCGACAGCCTGGTCGAGCTGCTGGTACCGAGGGAGACCGCCCGTAACCGCAGCGAGGTGGCGGCGCTGCGGGCCACGCTGGGCCTTACCCCGCCGCCCGGCACCACCACATACCTTCGCTGGCCGACCCAAAGCGAGACGGCGCAGGCGTCCGAGATCACCCAGCCGCAGCTGAGCCGGGTGATGCAGCGGCAGGTCGAGCGGTGGGCCCGCGATGAGGACGTGGCCGAGGTACGCGACGAGATCGTCGCGCTGCTCGATGCGAACGGTGGCGTCATGTCCGCCGCCGAACTGGCACAGGAGCTGATTGGCTCGCGGGGCACCTTTGCCGAGGAGCCGCGACGTACGGCACAGGCGATCGGACTGGTGCGTGCCGCGGTAGAGGCGGAGCTCTCGCGGGGCGGCGACGCGCGGGTCGGTACCCGCAAGTTCGGCAGCGAGATGCTCGTCGGCCGCGAGCCGGACGACCCGAGCGCAACGCACAGCGCCCAAGACCTCGCCGGGTACGCGGTACAGCTCGCCCGCGTCGCACGACAGCTCGTCGACGCCGATCCGCTGCCCACCCCGTCACGGGCGATCGAGCGGCTGCGGCACACCACGCCGCCGGCCGCTATGCCCGCACTGCCCGACACCCGGCTGATCCAGCTCGCGGCCGCGGCGGCCGGCGACGTCGCCGCCAACGCGCAACTACAGCTCTACCCGGTCGGACTCGCCCCGGAACGGGCGCTACGGATGGCCGCCGGCAGCCTCGCGCTGACCCGCAACCAGACCCTGACCATCGAGCAGCTACGCGCCCGGATCGCCGCCCGCTTCCCGCAGGCCGCCCCGCTGCCCGGCCGACCCGCGCTGGACCGGCTGCTCACCGCCTGCGGTGTGCTGCTGGAGTGGGACCAGCAGGCCAAGGTGTACCGGCCGGCGGTCGCCATGAGCGGCAGCCTGTTCGCCACCTCAACCCGCGTCGCCACGGTCGGCGCGCTCGGCACCGCCGGTATCGACCCGGCCGAGGACGCGCAGGCCCGTCTGGCCGCCGCGCTGGAACGGGATGCCTTTCTCGCGCTGCTGGTCAACCCGTCCCACCTCACCGCCGCGACCAATGCGCTGCTGGACCGGCTCGCGCTGACCGAGGTCGACGTGACCCGCATCCTGATCGACACGCTGCGCTCGATCGGCGTACCGTGGCAGCTCATCGTCGACTCCGATGCGCAAACCGCTGGCGCGCCGGACCGGCGCAACCTTGAGACCGCAGTGCGCCACGAGGTCGCCCCGCGTGTGGTGGCCCGCTATCGATGCCGCGCCCGGACCGGTGCTAGTCACGGAGGCGGCGCCGCTGGCTCGGTACGGTTGCATGGATCTGATCGCCCGCCTCGCCGACAACGCGGTGCCGCGCCCGGCCGCCCGCCTGCTGCTCGCCCCGGCCCGGCGGCCAACGCCGGTCCTGGACACCGAACCGATCCCGGTCACCTCGGCGGCGCAGTGGATGTGGCTGCCGGAAGCCTGGTACAGCAACGCCGTGAAGGAAAGATCGTGACCCAACCCGTGCCGCTCAAGGCCCTGCAACGCCAGCTCAAGCTGCTCGTGGACGACCTACGCGAGCAGTCCACGGCGGTGCCAGAGCTGGATTCGTGGCTGCACGCCCAGTACGACCGCGCGTTCGGGCACCGCACCGGCGCGAGCTTCGAGGAATGGCGCGAGGAGCAGCTCGACCAGGCCGCGGTGGCGTGGCTGCTGGGTACCGTCTTCGTACGCTTCTGCGAAGATAACGACCTCGCCTCCGGGGTAAGGCTAGCCGGGCCGGACGGCCGCACCGAGGCGGCGGCGCAGGCACAGACCGCGTACTTCCTCAAGGAGCCCAGGCACAACGACCGGCACTGGATCTTGGCCGCGTTCAGCCACCTCCGAGAACTGTCAGCCACCGCCGGCCTTTTCGACGCCCACAACCCGGTGTGGCGCTTTCCTATTTCCGGTGACGCAGCAGCGGACCTGCTCGACTTCTGGCGCCGAGGCGCGGGCGTTCACTCTTTTGTGGACCCGGCGCTGGACACCCGGTTCCTCGGCGACCTCTACCAGGACCTGTCTGAGTACGCCCGCAAGCGCTACGCCCTCCTCCAGACGCCCGAGTTCGTCGAGGAGTTCATCCTCGACCTGACCCTGACACCGTCGATCGCTGAGTACGGCCTCGAAGAGACCTCGGTCATCGACCCGACCTGCGGGTCGGGGCACTTCCTGCTCGGCGCGTTCGCCCGGCTGCACAAGCTGTGGAAGGAGAAAGAGCCAGGGACCGATCCACGGGTACGGGTGCAAAAGGCGCTCGACCAGGTGACCGGCGTGGACGTGAACCCGTTCGCCGTGTCGATCGCGAAGTTCCGCCTCCTCGTTGCTGCCCTTCAGGCGTGTCGTGAGCGGTCGCTGGAGACCGCGCCCGGATTCAAGCTCCGGCTCGCGGCCGGCGACTCGCTGCTGCGGTGGGGCGAGGATTCATCGCACCAGGGCGACATGCTCGCGCCGCTAGAGGGGCGGGAGGAATACGCCTACTACACTGAGGACGCCGCGCTGCTAGCCAAATACCTCGAACGCGGCCAGTACACCGTGGCAGTCGGCAACCCGCCGTACATCACGGTGAAGGATAAGATTCTCAACCAGCGCTACCGCGAGTTGTACGCGACCTGCTCTGGCACCTATGCATTGTCAGTACCCTTCATCGAGCGCTTCTTCGAGCTGGTACGACGGACTGACCAGTCGGGACGTACGGGCTTCGTGGGACAGATTACCGCGAACTCCTTTATGAAGCGCGAGTTCGGCAAGAAACTAGTCGAGGAATACCTAGCCGGTGCCGTCGAGTTGAGCCATGTAATAGACGCATCCGGCGCCGACATCACGGGACATAGCACAGCTACTGTGATTCTCGTCGGTCGCAGAAGGTCCCCCAAACGTCAGAACCTTCGCGCCGTTATGGGCATCGTTGGAAAGCGCGCTGAGCCAGGTGATCCTCCTGGAGGCCCTGTTTGGGCCGCGATCGTAGAAAGCGTGGACAAGCCTGGATTACCCAATCCATACATCAGCGTGACAGACATGCCTCGCCAGCGTTTGACTCGTCATCCTTGGAGCCTGTCGGGAGGCGGAGCGAGCGAAGTCGCGGGTGCAATTTGTAGCGGTTCGTCGAAGCTTGCTGAGAAGATTGAAGTTCCAATCGGCCGCGCTATTCGGGCCGGTGCCGACGATGCGTTTCTTCGACCACTCCGCGCGTCTGCCAGATTCAACGTCAGCCGTGAACATCTTCGACAGCTTCTGATTGGAGAGGTGGTCCGCGACTGGGCGGCTTGGCCAGAGGAAGCGATGATCTATCCTTATGGTGAGGAACGACAGGAAGAATTCGAAACCGAGCTTTGGCCATGGCGCACATTTCTCGCAGAAAGGCGGACGTTCCAAGGCAACATGGCGGATGCGAGTCTAAATTGGTGGGAGTATATGCAGCACACCCCATCCGCCTATCGGACGCCGTTATCGATTGTGTTTGCGTTTGTGGCGACACACAACCACTTTGTCCTGGACCGAGGTGGGAAGGTGTTCAAGCAGTCGGCGCCGGTGATCAAGTTGCGGCAGGGGGCGGGCGAGGACGATCATCTGGCGCTGCTTGGGTTGCTCAACTCCTCAACTGCTTGTGTAACTGGTCAGGTGCCTGTGATCCGTTGATGATCAGGCGGTTGCGGGCATCCAAGGATGACCGTCGGCGAGCATGACGAGGGCGTCGAAGAAGTGCATACCGTGCTTGGCGGCGGTGGATAGGTAGCTACGGATGG
>WNGF01002150.1_pt1 | contig 45479 bp, 52 predicted proteins | sample 5400641 | NCBI WGS metagenome assembly WNGF01 (sample SAMN13153371, study PRJNA577476) | soil metagenome | isolation source: 80 cm soil or saprolite under grassland replicate 2 | place: USA:California | collected 2016-06-15 | reverse complement strand
CAGGTAGTGCGCGGCGTCGGGGAAGCCGATGGGGCGGATGGCGGGCAGGGTCACGCCCGCCTCGCGGTGCGCCGTCACGAAGCCCGACACGACCTTGAAGTCGCCGACGGCGCCCAGCGCGCCGGCGAGCCGGTCGGACACGGTGTCGGGCCGCGGCGCCCGATCGAAGGCCGCCAGATCCTCCGCGAAGCCGCTTCCCTCGAGCATCGCCCGATAGAACGGCAGCGCCAGATAGCGCATGAGCTCTATCTTGAAGAGGGCGGTTCCGGCCGGCCTGTCCACCGTCAGAGCCGCCGGCACCGCTGCCACGATCTCGAAGCCCTCGAGCGACTTGCCCGCGCGCTGCCGGCCGCGCATGATCGCGGGCATCGCTTTGTCCCGGATATAAGCGGGCGCGCAAAGCCAGAGCACGACGCCGTCGGCGATCTCGCCAGCGAGCTCGAGCATCTTGACGCCGAGGCCCGCCAGCAGGATGGGCGGCGCCGGCGGCAGCGCGGGCAGCCCGCTCTGCCACGTCGCGCGGTAGCGTGGACCGCGATGATCCACCTTTCCTCCGAGCGCGGCTCTCAGCACGCTCACGTACTCGCGCACCACGTCCAGCGGCCGGCCCATGTCGAGCCCGAGCGCCCGTTCCACCATCGGCCGGTGGCTCACGCCGATGCCGAGCAGGAGACGGCCGCCGGTGATATCGGAGAGCGTGAGGGCTTCCTGAGCCAGCAGCACCGGATGACGCGGGTAGATGGGAATGACGCCCGTGCCCAAGCCGACGCGCGGCGCCACCTGGGAGTAGGCCGAGAGCACGAGCAGCGCGTCGCGGCCGAGGCCGTGGGTGACCCAGAGGCTCTCGTAGCCAAGGGAGTCGGCGCGCCCGGCGATCTCGAGCGCCGTCGCGAGGCGAGCGCCGGGAATGAGGAAGAGCGCGGTGCGGGCCATCGGCCGACGCCTCGCTATCCGGGGGTGACGCCGAGGGCGGCGAGCTGGCCGCGCAGATCGTCGCCGCGGTCCACCCGATAGAGCACGCCGTGCATTCCCACCGCGCTGGCCGCCTCGACGTTCAGATCCCAGTCATCGACGAACACGCACTGATCCGGCGCCAGCTCCAGCCGCTCCGCCGCGAGCGCGAAGATGGCCGGCTCGGGCTTGGCCATGCCGACCTCGGCCGAGCACACGATGTCGTCGAAAAGATGGTGAATGCCGATGTCGTGCTCGAGCCGCCTGCGCAGGGAGATGTCGGCATTGCTGAGGACGGAGAGCCGGTAGCGCGCTCGGAGGACCTTGACCAGCTCCAGATTGGGCGCGATCGCCTGCTGGCTGGCGCGCCACTCCTCGTGCAGCCGCGGCAGCGGCCGGCCCGCGCGCGCTTCAAGCTCGGCATGCGCCGCCTCGAGCCACACGGCCGGATCGCCCTTGCCGCGCTCGATATCGCGCCAGGTGTCCGTCCGGTATAGCGTCTGGAATACCGAGCCGCGCGTCAGGCCGTGCAGGCGGTCCAGCTCCTGGGCCACGTCCCAACGCATGTCCCACAGGACTCCCCCGAAATCGAAGATGACCGCGCGGGGGCTAATAACGGGGAGTGATAGTCCGGCTGCTCGGCGGAGTCGGCCGCGCCGGCGGCTCGCGATCGCCGGTAAGGGACACCCAGCCGCGCTGGCGCATGCACGCCTCGTCCAGGACCTTGTTCTTCGTGCACTCCGCGTAGTCCCGCCGGAGCTGCGTCCGGAGCTCGTCAGAGGTGTAGTTCTGGTTGGGCTTGTACCACTGCCGGTCCGGCTCGAGGGAACACGCGGCCAGCAGAAAGAGTCCGATCGACGCTATCGCGCCCGAGGCAAGCAGGTCCCGTCGTCTCACGGCGGACATGATACCATGTCGCCGCCCATGCTCAAGACCACCATCGCCGGCAGCCTGCCGAAGCCCGTATGGCTCGCGCCGCCGCGCACGCTCTGGGCCCCGTGGCTGCTCCAGGGCGCGGCCCTCGAGGAAGGCAAGCGCGACGCGGTCCGGCTCGCCCTGCGCGACCAGGAAGAGGCCGGCATCGATATCGTGACCGATGGCGAGCAGACGCGCCGGCACTTCGTGTGGGGCTTCGTCGAGCAGATCGAGGGCGTCGACTTCTCCCGCATGGTCACCATTGGCATCCGAGCCGATCGCTACAAGGCGGACGCGCCGACGGTGACGGCGCCCATCCGCCGGCGTGGCCCCATCCACTCGGCCGAGATCCGATTCGCCCGGGCGGAGACACGGCGGCCGCTCAAGTTCACCGTCCCGGGTCCCATGACCATCGTGGACACGATCCACGACGAGCATTACAAGAGCCGCGCGCGCCTCGGAATGGAGCTGGCCCGGCTCATCAACGAGGAGGCGCGCGAGCTCGAGGCGCTCGGCGTGGACATGCTCCAGCTCGATGAGCCGGCCTTCAATGTTTACATGGACGAAGTGCGCGACTGGGGCATCGAGGCGCTCAACCGCGCCGTCGAGGGCCTCAGCTGCCGCACCGCCGTGCACATCTGCTACGGCTACGGCATCAAGGCCAATACCGACTGGAAGCAGACGCTCGGCAGCGAGTGGCGCCAGTACGAGCGGACGTTCCCGCTGCTGGCGAAGAGCCGCGTCGGCGGCGTGTCCCTGGAGTGCGCGAATTCGCGCGTGCCCCTCTCGCTCATCGCCATGCTGGGAGACAAGGACGTGCTGGTGGGCGCCATCGACGTGGCCACCGAACGGGTGGAGACGGCCGAGGAGGTGGCCGCGGTGATCCGCGAGGCCATGAAGCACGTCCCGCCCGAGCGGCTCCTCCCCTGCACCAATTGCGGGATGGTGCCGCTGGACCGCGAGGTGGCGCGCGGCAAGCTCCGCGCCCTCGGCGCCGGCGCCGCACTGGTGCGCAAGGATCTCGGACAGCCGTGAACATCGCGATCCTCGACGATTACCAGGACACGGTCCGCACGCTCCGGTGCTTCAGCAAGGCGGCGGGCCACCAGGTGACGATCTGGAACGACCACACCACGGACGTCAACGAGCTGGCGCAGCGGCTCAAGGACACGGAGGCGCTGGCGCTCATCCGCGAGCGCACACCGATCCGCGCGCCGCTGCTGGAGCGCCTCGACCGCCTCCGCATCATCAGCCAAGTGAGCGTCTATCCCCATATCGAGGTCGAGGCCTGCACCCGGCGCGGCGTGATCCTGTCCTCGCAAACCGGTCCGGGGCGGCCCTCCTACGCCACCGCCGAGCTGACGTGGGGGCTCGTGATCGCCGCGATGCGCCGGATCCCCCAGGAAATGGCCGCGCTCCGGGCCGGGAAATGGCAGGCGTATGCGATCGGCAGCGGCCTTCGCGGGAAGACGCTCGGCATCTACGGTTACGGCAAGATCGGCGCCGTTGTGGCCGGCTACGGCAAGACCTTCGGCATGAACGTCCTCGCGTGGGGACGCGAGGCGTCGATCGAGAATGCGCGGCGCGACGGGCATGCCACCGCCCCGAGCAAGGAGGCGCTGTTTGCGGACTCCGACGTGCTTTCGCTACACCTGCGGCTGATCGACGCCACCCGCGGCATTGTCACCGCGGCCGACCTCGCCCGAATGAAGCCGACGGCGCTCCTCGTGAATACGAGCCGGGCTGGCCTCATCGCACCCGGCGCGCTGGAGGCCGCGCTGCGCGCCGGTCGGCCGGGCCTGGCCGCCGTCGATGTCTTCGAGGAGGAGCCCGTCCTCGGCGGCCGACATCCCTTGCTGGCTCTGGACAACGTAGTATGCACGCCCCATCTGGGCTATGTCGAGCGCGACGGCCTCGAGGGCCAGTTCAGCACGATCTTCGACCAGATCCTGGCTTACGCGGCCGGCGCGCCGATCAATGTCGTAAATCCCGAGGCGCCCCGTGCGGCTCTCTCGACGCCAGCCACCCCGCCGTCGGCCCCCGCCAGCCCCGGCCCGCTCTGATAATAGCCTTTATGTCGGCTACGCGCTTGAGACGCATACGGGCTCCTCAAATAGCCGTGTTGTTCGTGATCAGGCGAGCTAACTCTTATGCAAATCTCTGAGGTCACGAGACGAAACATTGTAGATGCCCTCCGGGTATTAGACATCCCGTGGCAGGGCAGACTAAGCGAGGTGGAGTTTCTGTCACGAGTTGTTCATCTTGAGGCGCTACCCTCGCACGATCCGCGATTCGTGACGATGGCTCAGGACATTCTCCAGCACCGTGAGAACAATCACGACTGGCCCGACGACTGGGTATTCAGCGATTCCCGCCTCGATCTGCTGAAGTGTGATGACGAGACGTTTCTGCGATTTCTGTGTGAACTCGTTCATCCAGTCGTCCGTACGCAGCCCGGGGAGACTCGACGTCTCCTCGAACTGCTTAACGATCACCTTGGGGGTGATGGTTATGAGATGTATGAGGCGCACGCGATATCGAATATGCCCGTCTTTGCCGCCCGGGTCATTACGGCGCCGATTAGACTTGCTAGCGAACAGGCGATCACGGCCGAGTTCGTTAAGGAACAGTTGAGAAAATGTGATTCGAAGCTTGGCGGCGGCGACTACGACGGGGCGATCACGAGTTCCCGATCGCTCGTGGAGGGGGTACTCGGCGAGATCTTTCAGCGGTGCACGCGCGAGCGCCTACCTGGCTCCGGCAATCTCTTGGATGACTACAAGAGGGTCAAAGATCTATTGAACCTGTCTGAGGACCAACACGTCCACGAAGGAGTCAAAGGGCTAATCCGGTCCTTCAATGGAATCATTCAGGCGATCGACTCCTTGAGTAATCGAATCGGAGATCGGCATCGGCCGGTACTGAAACCTGAGCGGCATTACGCAAAGCTTGCGGTTGACAGCGCCAAGACGATTGCGGACTTTTTGTACAGCACGATGGAACGCCAGGCAAGCAGACGGGACTCCTTCACCCAGGCGCTACTGTCCGCGCTAAATAGTAATAAGCGTTTTCTGGAGCGAAAGGAGTTGCTCCGAGATGCCGAGATAAACAAGATTTTGGCAAGCTCAGATCCTTATCTTCGACGGCTGGCAAAAGAGGAGGTTATCAGGAGTCATAGCATCGACAGTTTCCGAACGAACGATATTTTCTTTGCCGCGTTGCGTGTCTTGTATGAGGAGTTGACCGCCGAGGACGTCGCGAGTATCTACGTTGAAAGTCAGCGCAACAACCAGATGATTGGCTGGCAGGGTTTTAGGGCGGATCTTGAGCGCGATCGCGCTGACCTGCTCGAGCGAGGCCTTAAGCAGGTGGATGGGAACGTGGCTTCATAGTCCGGAATGTCGGCGTGGCGGTCCGCATAGAGCGGAGATCACGGCGATGCAAAGGATCTACATTACGCACTGCGCAGCCAAGAAGGATGACTCCCTCGCAGATACGGGGCGAAAGGTGACCCCTGACTTGCTGTATACCGCCACTCCGACGCGGCGGTTCATGGCGCGTTGCAAGGACCGTGGGGTGCAATGGGCTATCTTCTCGGATCACTACGGCGTCTGGTTTTCCGGAGAGAAGCGCGAATGGTATGGCGATGATGTTGGTGACCCAAATGGGGTTACCGAGTCGAAGTTCTGGGAGCTTGTGCGGAACTTTGATGAGGAGCTCCAGGACTATGGTGAAATTCACTTCTACTACAACCCAGGGCGATTCCATCCGCTCTACGGACGACTACTCCGGGAAACCAGGCTCAAGGAGAGGATCGTCAAGATCACTCATCTCTGGGATATCTAATAGCGACTGGTCGCCGATGCCAGACCTGTGCCGTTGGCTCCACATCGAACTTGAGCAGCTACCTCTGGTCCGGTACCCGTTTGATCGTGAGGAGCTTCCCAAGAACGGGATCTACTTCTTCTATGAAGTCAGCGAGACTTGGGGCCACGGCGGTTATCGGCCGCGTATCGTTCGTGTTGGGACTCACAAGGAGGACAACTTCAGAAGCCGGATCGCGGAGCACTTTCTGCTTGATCCGAATAAAATGAACTTCGACCACACGAAGTCAGCACCTCACGACCGGAGCATCTTCCGGAAGAACATCGGGCGGGCACTCCTGGCCCGGGACGGAGACGCGTACCTCAAAGTCTGGGACATCGACTTCATGACGCGAGCCACGCGGAAGCAGTTCGGCCATCTAAGAGACATCGAGAAGGAGCGGCGCGTTGAGGCGGAGGTGACGCGGCTTTTGCGGAGGAGCTTCAGCTTCCGATATGTGGCGCTCGAAGGGCAGGTGAGGCGGATGGGCTCGATGGGACTCGAGGCGGTGCTGATCGGGACGCTTGCGCATTGCGATGAGTGCGGCCCGTCCCGCCGTTGGTTTGGCAGTTACTCCCCAGTCGAGCGCATAAGAAGGAGCGGCCTCTGGCTGTTTCAGCATCTCGGGGCCGCGGTGATGACGAAGGCGCATCAGCAGCTCTTGGCGGAAGCCATTGATGCGACGGTCAGAGACAGTTGAAGCCCGGACTCGCAGTGTTTGAGGTCTGACTTGAATCTCGTCCAGGATTGTCAGGCTGGCGTGTATAGCTGTATCCGTAGGTAACTAGACTCCTCATTCGAATCATGGAGTCTCAATCTCAGGATCCGAAACTTGAAGCTCGCGTAACCGAGTTCTTCGTAAAGTCTGGCGACTTCAATGGAATTCTCTTGGAGACGCTCGCCCAGGAGCTGGGTTTTGAGTTGGCTGAAATCCGCAGGCTGGTGGCGGCCCTTGTTCGGCAAGGCAGGATTGAGCTCGCCTTTGCCAGCCATAGCGACAATCCTCACATCAAGCGGATCCAAGCGTTACCAATCGAAGAACAGCTCACGCGGCTGACACGGAACCCCGATGATCTGATCTGCGTATACCCGAGCGCTGATCTTGTGCAGTCTGCCGTGGATGTCGAAAAGGCCTGTGGGGAGCGGCCTTATACGAAACGACTGTTGCTCGCAGAGCCTCAGCTCACGCCCGTATTCTTCGAGCTATCGGTACTCGAGCGCTATTTCGAAGATCCGAGATACGCGTTCAAGTTTCATGATCGGGGCGGATCAATTTCGGTGAAGAGTGAGCACTATGAGGCCGGCACTCTGCCGAAGAAGGATCAGACCTTCCTCCAGACCTTTGGAATTGCGTATGATGCGAACCGAAGTCGCGTCGTGGCTGTCTTTCTGCGATATCTCTCGGACCTATCGCCGGAGCATCAGCAGGCCTGGCGACTCCAGGAAGTGGCAGGCCCCTGTAAGCTGAATAGTGACTACGCGAGGGCAGCGATCTTCGGAATGTGGCCGGCGTACTACTCCGTCTATGAGGCGTTTGTTCAAGAGCAAGTGGAGATCAATAAGCTTGCGCAGTTGATTGGGCGGCCGCATGTCTTTCGCACGACATTCGAGACCGGCCGGCCGGAGCAGTTCCAGCCGATGCTGCGTCCGACACGAAAGAATTTCCACCTGTTTGTTCAAACACTTGACAAGATGATGTCAGAGAATATTGATGTCGCGTTCTTCGCCGAGGATATAGAGCTTGAAGAGCGGGAGAGGACAGGGGACGGCACGGTAGAGCGCCGGCGACTCGGGTCGTTGGCGGTGCTCGAGAGATGGTTGAGTAAAGTGTATCGGACTGCCGATGGTGAGGATGTGGGAAAGGAGGTCGTTGGACCTTTCACGGAGATACGGGCGCTACGAAATAAACCCGCTCACGCCCTTGGGGTGAACGAGTACGATCTCAGCTTCCCTAAAGAGCAGGATCGCCTGCTCGGTGAAGCCATACGCAGCCTCATGAAGCTACGAATCGTGCTAACTTCGCATCCGAGTGCCCGAGGAAGATATACCGCACCCGAGTGGCTCGATAGCGACAAGATTGTATTTTACTAATTGGATTATCTGGGGACGCCCAAGATTGGTGTCGGTCCCAAGAGTGCGATCCGCGTAAGCCAGTTGTCCGCAGAACACGGTGATCTAGCGATAGGACGTTCTGGGCTACATCGTCCGACGCTTAGGGATTTGGACGGAGGCGAGGATGCCGCGGTCATTCGGCCAAACATTTCTTCGCAATGCAGAATCGCAGGTCTCAAGTTTTCTGGCTGTGTGGACTGCCCTCGCTGCGGTTGGGTCACTACTGTATCTGGGGCTGTTTTTTGCGAGTATACGACGCTTCTCTTGGTACGAGATCGCAGCGGTTGTAGCGGTCACTGGAGCAATAGCCGTGCTCCTTGTTATGGACGATGGAGGGGCCGAAGATCGGGATGATCTAGGGAACATGACTTTTGGGGGACTAGTGTATCTGCTCTTGACCCGACGACGGGCTGTTCTGGCGCTGTCGTGTTTCATCGGCGCCGGCAGTATCATCGCCGCATACTACATAGTCACGTCGCTGCTTGTCGTTGAGTACCAAGGTGTCTCGGGAACATTGGTGGTCAGACTGCCCGGGCAGACGGTGTACTACCGTCCGCTGCATCCATACGGATGGGAAAATACTCAAATCCGCCTCAGAGAGGGGCAAGTATTCGAAGTCGAGATTACTGGTCGAGTTTCACCCGGCCTTCTGCAGGAGACCGACAAAATCAAGAAATACATCGATGCGCAGGTTGCCTGGCGTGGAGCGGGCGCACCGCCAGAGGGAGAACCGAAGCTGCCCGACACCGTACTGTGGGACTTCACCGGACCGATCGGTTACCCAGAATCATTCTACGAGCGGGCCCGGCGCGACTTCGGTGTCCCGCACTATAGCGAGGATGCATTGCTCACTGTTCGTGGCAGACCTCACAATCAGGTGATAGGGGTCATTCTTCCTGAGGGGGGTCAACTGTGTCACAAGAAGGCAGGAACAGCGCGACCGTGCGAGGCAAACGATGTGCCTCGCACGCCGGGCTACGATGCGAAGGAGGATGCGCGGTTGCTTTACTTTCTGTCGAGCAAGGACTACCCGCTATCGCTTCAGGCTAGACACACAGGGGTGCTTTGGTTAACGGTAAACGACGCTGATGGTCTACGATTTGACAACGCCGGGTTGTTTTTCGTGAAGATCTCGATCCGGTGACTCGTGGCGCCCTCAATTCCTCATTCGCTGTCCGTGTGCGACGGGGCTAGAGCGATAGTGCGTAGAACTAAGTGATCTTGGGGGTTGTGAGGGCGGAAACGATGCGGACAAACGAGGAGATAAAGGCGATCGTGGCGACTGCGTTTAAGCCTTTGCGATGTGTCGCCGAGATCTGGGACTATGACCCACGAGGCGTTGCGCGAGCTGAAACACACGACGCCACGGTGACGCAGGCGTCGCTCCAAGCGCGCGTGCCGGACTATTCGGGCCCGCGGGAGGACTGCACGGCAACCACGGAGATCTTCTCGGGGGTCGAATCCTCTCGGGGGCGATAGCTCCCCGTATAGCCGATGGTCAGCGAGAAATTGCCCCGGCCGTCCACCTCGCGGGCGCGCCCCGCCGAGATGCGCGCCGCCTCCTCGGACTCGGCGAGGGCTTCGATCTCCTTCAGCAGTGCCGCGAGGTTGATCCGGTTGCGCTCGGCGAACTCGGCCACCGACAGATCGGGGAACCGAACGTAGAGCTCGCGCGGCTGGTCCACGTACAGGGGGCCGCGCTGGATGAAGACGGCCCCCGTGCTCGGATAGCGCTCCACGACATCCTTCACGCGTGATTCGGCGGCGATTCGCATTTGCTCCCTCGCATGGATACTACTCCAGCCGGCCATCCGTCTGCGCAAGAGAGAAGCGGGACAGCGGGGCGGCGCCTTGACAAGACCCGGTCCCGGGTTGAGCCTTCAGGTAAGGGCGCCATCCGAGCGGCGGCACAAACCGCCGTGGTGCTGAGGCACCGAGTCTCGAGAACACACGGAGGATGCCATGTCGACACAGCCGTCTCTGCCCGGCCTCGAGGATCGGGCGACGCGACTCAGAATCCATTCGATCCGCGCCACCACCGCGGCCGGCAGCGGACATCCGACCAGCTGCTGCTCCGCGGCCGATCTCGTCGCCGCTCTCTTCTTCGACGTCATGCGCTTCAGGCCGGCCGAGCCCCATGCGCCCGACAATGACCGAATGATCCTGAGCAAAGGCCATGCCGCGCCCTTGCTCTACGCCGCGTGGGCGGAGGCCGGCGCCCTGTCCCCCGACGAGCTCTTGACGCTCCGGCGCCTCGACAGCGACCTCGAAGGCCATCCCACTCCTCGGCTGCCGTTCGTGGAAGCGGCCACGGGCTCGCTCGGCCAAGGGCTCAGCGTCGGGGTGGGCATGGCGCTCGGGCGCAAGCTCGACGACGCGCCCGGCGCGATCTTCGTCCTGCTGGGCGACGGCGAGTGCGCCGAGGGAAATGTATGGGAAGCAGCGGCCATCGCGGGATATTACCGCCTCGAGAACCTGATCGCCGTGGTGGACGTCAATCGCTTCGGCCAATCCCAGCCGACCATGCTGGAGCACGATCTCCGCGCGTATCAGGACCGCTTCCAGGCCTTCGGCTGGCGGGCCGTCCTCGTGGACGGCCACGACATGGACGAGGTGGTCAGAGTCCTGCGCCGGGCCCGCCGTCCGTCCGGCGTGCCCGTGGCCGTCATCGCGCGGACGATCAAAGGCAGGGGCATTCCCGAGATCGAGGACATGGACGGCTGGCATGGCAAGCCGCTCGACGAAACCGCGGCCAATAAGGCGGTGGCCTCGCTCGAGGCGCAGCTGCACAATGTCAAGCTTCCCCCGGTGCATCCCCCGCAGGGGCCGCCGGCGCCGGCTGCGCCGCGGGCGGAGATCACGGACGGCTTCCGCGTCTCGACGCATGAGAAGGGCACGACCGTGGCCACGCGGCAGGCATACGGCGAAGCCTTGGCCAAGCTCGGGAAGCTCAATCCGGCGGTCGTGGCGCTGGACGGCGATGTCAAGAACTCGACACACGCCGAGCTCTTCAAGAAGGCGTGCCCGGAGCGTTACGTCGAGGGGTTCATCGCGGAGCAGAACATGGTGGCGACGGCCGTCGGCCTGGCCGCGTATGGAAAGATCCCCTTTGTCTCGACCTTCGCCTGCTTCCTCACCCGCGCCTTCGACCAGATCCGCATGGCCGCGATCTCACGGGCCAATGTGAAGTTCAGCGGCTCGCACTGTGGCGTCAGCATCGGCGAGGATGGGCCTTCGCAGATGGGTCTCGAGGACCTCGCGATGTTCCGCGTCATCCCCGGCTCGGTGATCCTGTACCCCGCCGACGCCGTGTCGACGGAGCGATGCGTGGAGCTGGCCGCGGGCACCCGCGGCATCGTGTATATCCGCACCACGCGCCCCAAGACCCCGGTGCTCTACGATCCGGATGAGGCCTTCGCCGTCGGCGGGCTCAAGGTGCTGCGCCAGAGCGAGGGCGATCGCGTGACGGTGGTGGCCGCGGGCGTCACGCTCCACGAGGCCCTCAAGGCCCATGCCGAGCTGAACGGGCAGGGCATTGCGATCCGGATCATCGACCTTTACTCGGTCAAACCCCTCGACCGCGAGAGCCTGCTCGCTGCGGCTCGAGCCACCGGGGGCCGGCTCATCACGGTGGAGGATCATTACTCGCAGGGCGGACTGGGCGATGCGGTGCTCGAGGCCGTGGCCGGCGAGGGGATCCAGGTCCACAAGCTCGCGGTGACCGAGCTGCCCCGGAGCGGCCCGGCCGAAGCCCTGCTCAACCGCTACGGCATAAGCGCCCAACACATCGCCGAGAAGGTCCGAAAGGTCGCCGAGGTCCACTAGGCCCCGCGAGCTCTGCGGACCGCGCAAGCGGCGGCGGGTTGGCTACTTGCTGTGACGCGCCCCGCGCCGACGGGCGCTCCGGCGCGCTTGGCGCGCCAGCGCCCTGCGCGATGCCGCCCGCCTGCCCTCGCGCCTCAATGCCCGCATGATCGCCCGGGACCGGCGCGCGGAGACCTTGTGGGGCCTTCCCCGACGACCCGCGCGATAGTCTTGCGCGGCGCGGCGCCGAGTCCGCGCGGAGGCGCGCCCTTTCCTGGGCGGCCGGAGCCGGACGCCGGCTCTCCGCGCTTTCGACAGTCCGATGGCGATGGCCTGCTTCGTCGACCGCGCGCCATGCTGGCCTTTGCGAATATGCCGCATCTCTTCATGCACGAACTCGCCGGCCTGGGTTGTCGTCGCCTTTCCGCGGCGCCTGGCCTTTCGGGCGCGCTCGATCGTCCTCTTTTCTGGCATCCCCGTCCTCCTTACTTCCGCGGAGACTGGCCCACTTCCTTCGGAGTGTTTTCCTCGATCCACGCCTTTGCCATCCGCACTCCCTGGCTCTCCGCCTCGGCCTGGGTATCGAGCCGCTCGTGAGAGACGGGCAAATCGGTGGTTTGCTCGGCGGTGTTGGTCGAGTGCTTGACCGTGGCCACGACCGCCCACTTGCCATCGCTCATCTGCTCGGTCGCGATGGCGATGTCGCAATTCCTGTACGCGGGAACAGTCTTGCGCTGAAACATGGTGTCACCTCGCCACGAACCGTTTTGCCCTTCCTTCTCTTCAGTGTTGTCACGGGTTCTCCGGGAGTCAAGCGACCCGTTGCGTGGCGCCTCCGCCGATCATCCGAGGTGAAAGGTCGCCGGCAGGCGCCCGGCCGACTCGAGCTGCTCGACCGCGCGCTCGATCACCGCCGCGACCAGCTCCTCCGTCGCGACACCCGGCCGAACGTCGAGTCGCTGCGAGGCTGGCACCTCGTCGGGCGGCTCGAAGCGGGCGCGCGCCCGCTCGAAGACGGCAACGTCGGCATCCGAGAATTGCCCTCGCTCGCCGACGCGCGCGGTCAGCCGTCTCCGAGCCTCGGTGTCGTCGACCAGGCACATGAGCAGCACGAACGGAATCCCGAGCTCACGGGCGAGCGCCAGCGGCCGCGCCCGTAGGCTCGCGCTCGGGAAGGTCGCGTCAACGATGACGCGCCGCGCGCGCGCGAGCTCTCCGCGCGCCTCGTCCACGAGGGCCGCATAGGTCCGGTCGGTCATCGCCTCCGAGTACACCTCCGCCTCCCGCTCCTTCGGCACGCGCGTCGTCGGCGCGATCCCGGTCATGCGCTTCCGCTCGAAGTCGCTCTGGAGGTGGCGGGCATTGAGCGGCGTCCCGATCCGACGCGCCACATAGGTCTTCCCCGAGCCGGGCAGCCCGCAGGTGGCGATCAGGAAGGGCGGCAGCGCATAGCTCGCCGCGAGCGCGAAGAACCCCAGCGCCTCGAGCCGCGCCTGCGCCCGGACGGCGGCATCGCCGCTGCCGGCGCCCCGCAGCGCCGCGACCTTGCCCCGGACGCAGGCCCGATGCGCCTTGTAGAAGCCGAGCATGGCCTCGAGGTCCGGGTCTCCTGCGCGCTGTGCGTACCGGCGCGCGAGGTCGCGCCCGAAGGCTGGAAAGCCGAGGCGGTCGAGGTCCATGAGCAGAAACGCGAGATCGGCCGCGACGTCGAGGCAGCGGAACGCCAGCGAGAACTCGATGCGGTCGAAGGCGACGAGGCGGTCGGGAAGCACACACAGATTCCCCGCGTGCAGGTCGCCGTGCCCCTCGACGATGCGGCGCTGAGCGATGCGCCGCTCGAAGCGCGCGCGCTCCTCCCGGGCGAAGCGTGTGAAGGCGCCGCGCAAGTGGGCCGCGAGCCGTGGCGGGAGGCACGGCGCCGTCGATTCACCCAGGGCGTCGAGCCGCCGCGCGGCCGCCTCGCTCTCGTCGAGGTTTTCACTCACCTGCTTCGCCACCACATCGGGCGCCGCCAGGGCATCGATCCTCGGTCCACGCTCGGCGCCGGCATGGAAGTCGACGAGCAGCGCGACGATCCGATCCAGGCACTCCGAATCGATCTCCCCACGCTCGAGCTTCCGGTCGAGCATTTGCGCGGCCGGCAGCCGCTCCATCTCGACGGCGTACTCGATCGGCTCCCCGGCGCCGCCGACATGGACCCGGCCGGTCGCGTCGCGGACGACCGGCAACACGCCGCGATAGACGCCGGGAGCGAGGCGCCGGTTGAGACGAACTTCTTCCTCGCAGGCATGGCGCCGCTTTTCGAGCGTGGTGAAGTCGACGAAGCCCAGATCGACCGCCTTCTTCACCTTGAAGACGCGCTCGCCGACGAAGTACAGGCGCGAGAGGTGTGTCTCGATCACCTCCACGGTCGACGCGGGGGAGGGATAGGCCGCGGGAGATTCGAGCGCGCGGTGGAGCTCGTCCTGAGCCATTGCGCTCCTCCCGCGCGGCCTCGGGGCCAATCAGGGCCCAGGACGCCTTCAGTACCTGAACGTTGCGGCGATCTCGCCTCCGCCGGGAACGTGCTGGCCGTCGAGGACGTGCACCGTGCCGCTCCGCTGAAACGTGTAGATCGCGGCAAGATTCAGCAGGTCTTCGGCCATGCCGCCGGGTCGGTCCCGGAGGCTCACGGCGCCTGAGCCGGGCTCGAACGCGCCCCATCGCTGGGCAGGGGCGACGAATAGCTCGTTCACGCGCCCTTCGAAAGCGGCGCGCAGCACCGTGGGCAGGTCCGCGGAGGCGCGTCCGGTCCCAACGAGATCCTGGTACCGGTCCGCCCTAGCGGCCTGGGCGGCTTCGAGGTGCGGGCGGACCAGTTCCCAGGCCCGCGACTGCAGGGCCGCCACGGAAAGAGTTTCAGGATTTCCCAGGACGCCCTTGGCGAGCAAGCCCGGATGCGTATTGGCCTCGCGGTAGATCGGCAGGAGGAAGTCGACTCCTGCCAGGACGAGCGGCGCGGTCCGATCGGACAGCAGCGGCCGAATGCCGCGGTCGATCCTGTGAAAGAACTCGCGGATCGACTCTTTGTGGTCGTCGAGGCCGGGATCATACCCGTGGAAAACGGCTCCGCGCGAGCCCCCCACCACGGTTCCGAGATGCTGCTGGAGCCCCTGCTCCGGGGTATCCGAGAGGACCGCCTCGGAGAGAGTCCGCGGCAGGTCACCCAAGTCCAGCTCGGCCGCGGTGGTCCGCGTTGCCTCGATCAGGCGAATGTCCTTCTGACTGAGGGCCAGGACATAGAAGTGACGGTCGATCGAGAGCAGCGGGAAGATCTGCGTGACGTGGAAGCGCTCCGAAACCACAGCCAGTTCCCGGAAGGGCTGGGGGGCGTGGTAGGAGCGGAAGAAGTTAGGCGCCGCGTAGAGCGCGAGACCGTCTTCCTGGTGTCGCCAGAAGGCGCGGTCGGCCACCAGATCGTGTCCTGGCCCGACCAGGCGGGAGATCTCGTTCGCTGCGAGCCCGCGATCCTCGAGCTGCCGCTCGACCTCGCGAAGCAAGTCCTTCAGCCGGATCGGGTCCTGGCGGATCTCAGGGCCGGCGCGGTGTGTCGGCATCAGGATCGAGACCGCGGGCCGGAGATCGAGGCCGGTGAGCTCGTCGAGGACGGCGCGGGTGATCATCACCGGGCGCTCCCCCGCTTGGCCCGCCGGCGCCCTCGACGGGCGCCGACATCCTCCCATCCGCGGGGCGGCACCACGGCGGATGGCCCCGAGTCCGGCAGCCGGATGCCCGGCTTGTTGACGATCTGCACCGTGCTCGCCTGGGGCCCCTCTTCCCCTTCGGACTCCTCGAAGCGGACCTCGGTGCCGACGGCGAGACGCTCGAAATCGTCGTGAAGCACGCTGTTGCGGTGGAAATAGAGCTCTTGCCCGTCCGGCGTCCTGAGGAAGCCGTACCCGGCTTCCGGGAAGAGCCGCACGACCAATGCTCGCGGCTCTTGCGGCGGCTTCTTGTCCCCCCGCTGCTGCTCGACCATCGACTGGAGCTGCCGGCGCGCGGCCTTGAAGGAGCCGATGACGATGGTTCGGAGGTCCTCGTGCATGTCGCTGTCAAGGGGATCCCGACTCACGACGATCGGCCGCCGTGACGCGGCCGTGAGGAAGATGCGCACGCGATAGACGTTTCCGCGGCGCTGGAAGCGCTGTGGGCGCTCGATGGCTACGCGGCAGCCGACGATCTTCCTCGAATAGCGCTCGAGCTTCGCCGCCTCGCGGCGGACAACTGATTCAATCGCCTCGAAACGAGGCATGTTTCTGAACGTGACCTCAACGGGATGATCCATGGATGAGACCTCCCGGCAGAGAGCATTCTGTATCTCACGCCGACGCCGCGCCGCTAGCGCGTGCGACGTTCCCTGCGTGCCCCCGTGTTCCGGGAACCGGACACGCGGCTCAAGACTTTGGTCAGCGCCTGGTTGTTTTTCTCGATGGCTTCGGACAGGCCGCCCAGCAGTCCCGCGACAAGGGCCGTTTCGAATGCCCGCTCGCTCCCTCGCCGGCTTCCGGCCCGAACGTCCCGGCCCCGGAAGGGCCCGTCCGCCAGTTTCCAGTCGTGGTAGACGATTCTGAGCTTGGACAGCACGATGCGCCGGATTTGCTCTTTGGTTAGGCCGAGATGATCGCTGGCTGGCATAAGCCCTCGTCCTCCCTTCCCGCGGCTGGATCCCTCGATCTGAGCCCCTTGGATAGATGGTACCCCCGCCGTCCACTCGCGTGCGAGGACGAGAGGGTCGGGAACTCTGGAATCGTCAGGCGATCTTGATGATGCCGGGCTCGACCTCGTCGAAGCGCTTGGCCACCTCGGGGTCGTGGCCCGTGACGACGAGGCGGGAGGCCCCAGCCAGCTCGTCGATGCGGTCGAAGCCCCGCAGCATCTGCGGCAGGCTTGTGATGATCTGCACCGGGTCGCGGCGCTCGATATTGCGGTAGAAGTGTGAGGCATCCGAGGTGAGCACCACGGGACCGCGCGCCGTCTCCACCGTCAGCATCTGCAGCCCCGCCGTGTGGCCGCCGATCCAGTAGGCGCGGATGCCCGGCAGGATCTCGGCCTCGCCCTCGACCAGCTTCACGCGACCCGCATAGTTCAGCCGGACCAGATCGGCCAGCGACTCGACCTCGGCGAACTGACGATAATTCGCGTACTGCCCCGCGAACCCCGTCCAGAAGGCGGCCTCCTCCCGCTGGATCCAGAACCGCGCGCCGGGGAAGAAGCGATAGCCGTCCCAGTGGTCCCAGTGCAGGTGCGAAATCACCACCTCGGGCGCCTCGACGGCATTGACACCGACCCGGCGCGCCATCTCGGCCGGGCTCACCCAATTCCGCGCCTCGCGCCGTTTGGCGGCTTCACCAGAGAAGCCGGTGTCGAGCAAGACAGGATGCGGGCCGCCGAGAATGACCCAGAGATAGAAGTGCAGAGTCAGCGGATCGGTCGACGGCTCGCGGAAAAAGAACTGGCTCTTCGTGGTCTCGCGGTCCGCGTACTTGAGAGCGTAAACCTGGTACTGGGTGGCCATGGACTGTCCCCTCACCCTGCCGCTCCCCCTCTCCCTACCTTCCCCCTCACCCTACCCTCTCCCCCAGAGGGGGAGAGGATAAAAGGTGAGGGGGAAGGACAAAGGTGAGGGGGAGAGGAATGAATTATTAACTGCCGAGGGCGGCGCCGTCGCTGCGCGGATCAGCGGCGCCCGTGCGCGCGCCAGTCGCGGGGTCGATGGTGATACCGTGGGCGTGGCCCGCCACGAGCTCGGCGTAGGTCGCCTCCGGGAAGCGCCCTTCCATATTGAGCAGGTCCCGCGGATCGCCGAGGGCAAAGCGGCCCGCCAGCCAGCGCGGCGACTCGATCGCGCGCGCGATGTCGAGACCGAAATCGATCATGGCGGTATATGCCTGCAAATGGATCTGAGGCTGGCCGTCGGCGCCCATGCAGCCGAAGGCCTGCCAGAGCTTGTCGTCCTTGAAGGCCAGCGAGGCGATGAGCGTGTGCAGCGGCCGCTTGCCCGGCTCCAGCCGATTCGGATGGGCCAGGTCCAAAGAGAAGTAGGCGCCGCGGTTCTGGAGGACCACGCCCGTCCGGCCCGCCACCATGCCCGAGCCGTAGATGAAGTAGATGCTGTGAATCAGCGAGGCGGCATTGCCCTCCCGGTCCACGGCGCAGACATATACCGTGTCGCCGGTGAGGCTGCCGGAGGACGGGATACGGTCCCAGGGCAGCGCGTGCTGGGGATCGAGAAGGCGGCGCCGCTCGTCGGCATAGGCGCGGGAAAGCAGCCGCTCCACCGGCACCTTGACGAACTCTGGATCCGCGATCAGCCGGTCGCGATCGTGGAAGGCGAGCTGCTTGGCCTGGACGAGAAGGTGAACGTGGTCCGGCCCCAAGTAGTCCAGCTTCCCCAGGTCGAAGGGCTCGAGGAGATTGAGCATCTGGAGCACGGAAATGCCCTGGGTCGGCGGCGGCGTCTCGTAGATCGTCACGCCCCGGTAGACCGTGCTGAGAGGCTCGCCCCACTTGGCCCGCTGCTGGGCGAAATCGTGCTCGGTGAAGAAGCCGCCCTGCCCGCCCGCCCAGCGGGCCATCTCACGCGCCGTCTCCCCGGCATAGAAACCGTCGCGCCCTTCTGCGGCGATTCGTTCCAGGGTGAGCGCCAGGTCGCCATTGATCAGCCGCTGACCGGCCGCGGGCGGAGCGCCCCCCGGCAGAAAGATCCGCGCGGCCTCAGGGCCGGCCTTGAGCGCTTCGGCGGCGCCGGCGGTAAACTCGGCCACCCGCGCGGTGACCTCGAAGCCTCCGCGCGCATAATGGATGGCCGCGGCTAGATTGTCCGCCAGCCTCAGCCGCCCGTACGCGGCATGCGCCTCGCACCAGCCGGCCACGGCCCCCGGCACGGTGAGCGTGGCGGGCACGACTCCGCGCACCGGAATCTCGCCGAGGCCGCGCTCGCTGAACCATTCGATCTTCGCCGCGGCAGCGGCCCGGCCCGCCGCGTTGAGGAAGCGGACCTGGCGGCGGCCGGCGTCCCAGATCAGCCAGAAGGCGTCGCCGCCCACGCTGGTGCTCTGCGGGTAGATCACCGACAGCGTCGCGCTCGCGGCGATGGCCGCGTCCACCGCCGAGCCGCCCGCCTTGAGCGCGTCCACTCCCGCCTGGGAGGCGAGGGTGTGAGGGCAGGCCACCATCGCGCGAAAGCCCGAAGCCGTCGAATCGCGAGTCGTCAACACCGTGACCCCGTTCTCTAATCAACCTTGCATGCGGCGGATCTCAAGCGCAAAATGCCGGCAAAGTGTAGCACATCCCAAGGAGGCGTCAGGCCATGCCCACCGCGCGCGCGAATGGAGTGGAGCTGTACTACGAAGAGACCGGGAGCGGCTTCCCGCTCATCTGGAGCCACGAGTTCGGCGGCGATTACCGCTCGTGGGAGCCGCAGGTGCGCTACTTCTCGCGCCGCTACCGCGTCATCACCTACAACTACCGCGGCTATCCGCCCTCATCGGTGCCGGACGACCCCGCCGCCTATCGCAGCGAGATCCTCATCGAGGATCTGGCGGCGCTGATGCGGCATCTGGGCATCGCCAAGGCGCACGTGGGCGGGCTCAGCATGGGCGGCAACGTGGCGCTCAACTTCGGCATCCGGTACCCCGAGATGGCGGCGAGCCTCATCATCGCGGGCTGCGGCAGCGGCACGGTGAACCGCGAGGCCTTCGCGCGCGAGTGCGAGAACCGGGCGCGGCTCTTCCTCGAAAAGGGGGCCGGCGCCGCGGCCGACGACTTTGCCGGCCTGGCCTCACGCCGCGGCTTTGCCGACAAGGACCCGCGCGGCTGGGCGGAGTTCCTCGGCTACGTGCGCGAGCACTCGCCCCAGGGCTCGGCCCATATGCTTCGCGGCGTGCAGATCCGCCGCAAGACGATCTTCGAGCTCGAGGCCGAGCTCAAGACTTTGATGGTCCCGTCGCTCATCGTCGTGGGCGACCAGGACGAGCCCTGCCTCGAGCCCAGCCTCTTCATGAAGCGCCACATCCCGCACGCCGGCCTCGTGATCCTGCCCATGACCGGGCACACGGCCAATATCGAGGAGCCCGCGCTCTTCAACCTGCACGTCACCGAGTTCCTCACGGCCGTGGAGAATGGCCGCTGGGGTTCCTGGCAGGGAAAGTAGCACGCCTGACGTCGTAGATCGCCCGATTTGGGCCGCCACTAAGAGTCTTTGCGTTGGCTACGCGCAGGAAGTGCACCGGCGCAAAGTATTCCTATTGCTTCAGGACATGTCTCCTTGGTCCTTCTCCGCCTCCGCCGATAGCAGGACCCTAGCTGCATGTTCACAACGAAGCAAGGAAATGGACAAGACCTTCCATCTCCTGCTCGCTCAGCGTCATGGCTGGCGCGCTGCGTTGGGCGGTTCCGTGCGGACGCTTGCCCACGACAAACGCTTCAAGCTGCGCCCTCAGGTATCCGGGAGTCTGCCCTGCGAGTCGAGGGATCTCGCCCGTGCCAGAGAAGATGGGGAGGTGACAGGTTGCACACATCAACTCCTCTGCTTTGGCCCTTCCGACCGCAATCTTCGCGGGATCCAGTTGGTATGAACCACGGAGTGGCTTCTGCGACGACAAGTAGTCGGCGATGTCACGCATATCTCGGTCGGACAGGTTAGCGACATTCGTCTGCATCGAAGGTTCCGCCCGGCGTTTCTCTTTGAACGCCTTGGTCTGTAGGTACAGGTACCGGGCGGGCTGGGCTTCCAGCAAAGGCATCATGGACCCAGGCGCACTCGCGTTGGCAACCTTATGGCACAGCAAACAGAGCTGCGCCTTCTTTTCGCCGGCCTTAGGGTCCGCTGACGACTGAACCGGCAGCACCAAGGCGGCCAGTACGAGGATTGCCACTCTCACGGGTGCACCCTCCATCGGCTTGTGCCTAACTATAAGTACATGGAGCTGTCTAACAGGGTAAACATGGCGCCGCGTCGCAACCTAGCACAGATTGGCCTCAAGCCGGTCGAACGAGAAGGCGCATGCGCGCGCGGTCTTACGGCTCGCAAGAGTCCTGGTGTGCCTAGTTACGTTGGCTACGCGCTAACGCGCTATTTCGCGTCGGGCAGCCCGACGGTCTTGCGAATCTTGGCGAGCTGGCCAGCGTGGTCCTTCCAGTGGTAGACGAACACGGCGCCCACATACGCCGGGATCGAAACCTCTTCGGTGTTCATGACGCGCTTGAACAGCGGGATCCGCGCCTTGCGCTGGAGATCGGCGTCGCTGAGCGTCTCCAGGTAACCGAACATCTCGCGCCGCTGCGCATCGAGCGCGTCCTTGAGCTGCGCGAGTGTCATCTTCTGGCGCTCGGGCGTGACATGAGTCTGGCCCGGCACGATGTCGATTTCCGGCAGGTTCTGGGTGGAAAAGGACTTGAGCGTCGTGACCGGGTTCCAGCCGGGCTCGAAGAGCAGGTGGCAGAGGACTTGGCGCGTGGTCCATTCGCCGGGCGCGTCGGAGCGGTCCAAATGGGGCTCCATGCCGTTGAGCTGGCGGCTGAGATTGTCCCACGCCGCGTCCGTCTTCTTCCTGAGCTCGCTCACCGCTGCGCTCGCCATCGGTGGTTCCTCCTTTATCACGCTTGCCTCAGTTGGCATTGAGAGCGGAACCAGGCGCGAAGGATTCTGCGGCCGCCCTTACGCTTCGACGATGGTGGCCTTCAGGCTCTCGATGAAGCCTAGGACTTCCCCTCGCTCCCGGCTCGGGACCCCGAACTTGTCCAGCGTCGCTTGGACGTGGCCGATGAAGACGTCCCAGTCCCGCTCGCTGATGCCCATGCCTTTGTGGGAGATCGTCATATCGCGGCCCGTGTAATAGAGCGGCCCTCCCGCGCTCGAGCACAGATAGTCGATCAGCAGCTGCTTCTCGCGGCGGAGGCCGTCGGCGCCCCGGTTCGCCCAGAAGCGCCCCAGCAGGGGATCCGACATCAGGCGAGGGAGAAGATCATCGGCCACTGCGGCAATGGCATCATAGCCGCCGAGGCGAGCGTAGAGCGAGCCTGCTTGGTCGCTCATCGGTTCCTCCTGAAGGCTCAGCGGGTGCCGGCACCTTTGGCATTCTCCCCACGGGATAGATCCGCCTCCATCCAGATTTCGGCCCGCGGATTGCCGTTGTAGTCCGGAATCTCCTTGAACCCGTAGCTCCGGTAGAGATGCACCGCGGCCTCGAGCCGCCGCTCGCTGTCGAGTTTCAGGATGCGGCAGCCGAGCGCCCGCGCCTCTTCGAGACAACGGTCCATGAGGCGCCGTCCCAGCCCCAGCCCGCGGCTGTCCGGGCGGATCCACATCCGCTTGAGCTCGCCCACTGCTGGCTCCAGCAGCCGGATGCCCGCGGTCCCGACGACCTCCCCGGCCGGATCGGCGACGACCAGGAAGACGCCGGAGTCGCCCCCGTACTCCTTTTCCCACTCGGCGACGTCGTGGTCAAGGCCGGCAGGGTCCGGCGTCTCGCCCAGAAAGGCGAAGTAGGCGGCGAGCTCGCGCTGGACGGCGTCCCGGTCCGCCGGGCCGGCGCGTCGAACGCGGTACCCGTCGGCCGGTCGGCTCATGCTGGCGCTTTGGATGCGGGAAACGGGCCTAGCGCTTCCGCTTGTGGCTCGCCAGCCCGCGCTCCCAGAGGTACTCGGTCTCCCCCAGGTGCTTGCCTACCCAGCGCGAGAGGACGAAGAGGAGGTCGCTCAGCCGGTTGACGTACTTGAGCGGCCATTCGCTGATGGACTCCGCGCGCGAGAGGGCCAGGATCCGGCGCTCGGCGCGGCGGCAGACGGTGCGCGCCTGGTGGAGGAACCCGCCCACCCGGCCGCCGCCCGGCAGCACGAATGACTTGAGCGGCGCGAGGCCCTTCTGGCATTCGTCCATCAGCCGCTCGAGCGCGGTCACCTCGTTCTCGCCGACGCGGAACATACCGTCGTAGACGGCGTCCTCGGGCGTCGCCAGCTCGCTGCCCAGGTCGAAGAGCTCGTTCTGGAGCCGGCGGAGGATCTCGTCGAGCCAGCGATACTTCTTGCCGCGCTTGAGGTTCTCGGCATTGAAGGCGCGCGCGAGACCGAGAATCGAGTTCAGCTCGTCGATGACGCCATAGGCCTCGATGCGCGGCGAATCCTTGGGCACGCGGTGGCCGCCCACGAGGGCGGTGTCGCCCTTGTCGCCGGTTCGCGTGTACACCCGGGTGATGCGGATCGGCATGCGGCCGCCCTCCGGGGCACAGGCTAGCACAGATGCTAGACTGGGCGCATGGAGGGCTGGCGAGACAATCTCGTTACCACGCAGGACGAGATCGCCAGGATCGTGAGGGAATGCCGGCGCATCGCCGTGCTCGGCATCAAGACGGAAGCGCAGCGCGGCGCGCCGGCCTTCTACGTGCCCGAGTACATGGCCCGCGCCGGCTACGACATCGTGCCCGTGCCCGTCTACTTCCCCGAGGTCACGAAAATCCTCGGCCGCCCTGTCTACCGCACGGTGAGCGCGATCCCAGAGCCCGTGGACATGGTCGATGTCTTCCGCCGTCCCAAGGACATCCCGCCGCACGTGGCTGATCTTCTCAAGGCGCGTCCCCGCGTCGTGTGGTTTCAGCTCGGCATCCGCCACGATGCCGCGGCCGAGGCGCTCGCGCTCGCAGGCATCCGCGTCGTGCAGGACCGCTGCCTGCTGGTCGAGCATCAGCGCCTGCGCTGAGCCTCGACGCGGACCTCTATTCTCCTGACTTTTGTTGGTCGCCGACGAAGCGCCAGGCGGGGCCGGCCGCTCTCCCGGAACACGCTACGTTGCACCGGACTGCGTCCACTTCTCACGGCCACGGAAACACGGTCTTCTGCCACATCGATGCGCAGAAGACACGGTTCCGGAGAGAGCGGCCGGCCCCACCTGGCACCTCAGGTGCGGAGCCTCGAGCGAGTGGGTGACGCAGCCGGACGCGCGGGGCCACCCGCGGCGACAGGCCCTAGGCCCGCTCGAGCACGTCGAGACAGCGCTCGACTTCGCGCATCTCGGGCTCGGTCAGCGCCGCGGCGCCGAAGCGGGCTCGCTCGTACTCCGTGGTGAGGAGCGCGATGGGCTCCGCGAGGGCAGGCGCAGTGTCGCCCACCCGGCCGCAGAACTGGCGCGCCGTCTCCGCGGGCTCGGGCTCGAGGCCGCGCCGGGCCAGCAGCCGGAGCGCGCGATCGTAGAAGCGGGGCATTCGCGCGGCACCGGGGCTCGGCGCCACGGTCAGGCGCAGGCGCCAGGCCAGCCATGCTAGCGCCAGCGCCCCCACCGCGATCGCCGCGCCGACCAGCCACGGCCGGGCCCGCCAGTCGCGCGGCCAGTGCAGCGCCAGCCGCAGGTCGCTGGCCTGGCGCTGGACGGTGGCGGCGGCGATCATCTGGTCCTGCAGGCTCCAGTTGATGATGTAGCGGTACCAGCGCATGCGCGCGGCGTCCACGTAGAGCGACAGCGTTCCCAGCTGCCAGGCTTCCGCCTCGGCCTCGGCGCGCGGCGAGGGATCGAGCGTGATCCAACCGAGCCCGTCGAAATACGCCTCGACCCAGGAGTGCGCATCCGCCAGCGTGACCATGAAGTACCGGCCGTAGGGATTCCACTCGCCCCGCTGGAACCCGGCGACCACTCGGGCGGGAATGCCGATGCTCCGCAGCATGACCGCCAGGGCGGCGGCGAAGTACTCGCAGTTGCCCGAGCGGCGAACGAACAGGAACTCCTCGAGCGGCTCGAGCTGGGTCTGCCGCTTGAGCCCGAGCGTGTACTTGTACTTCAGCGAGAGGAACGCGGTGAGCTTCAGCGCCGCCTCGTAGGGATCGCGGCTGCCGGCGGTCGTCTCGCGCGCAAGCTTCGAGATCATCGGCGACAGCGTCGGCAGCTGCAGATACCGCCGATGCTCCGACTCCGTGAAACCAGTACCGGCTCCCGGGACCGGCATGTCCGGCGGTCGCAGCGGCTCGAGCTCGGAGTCGACGACGTAATGCAGCCGCGCCGACGCGCTCGGCACGAACACGCTCCCCATGTCGTCGGAGGCTAGCGCGGTCACACGCAAATCCATCCGGAGGACGTGGGGCGCGCCAAAGACGACGTCGGTGCCGATCGGATCGAGAAAGATCTCCTGTCGAACGACCGGGCGTCGTCCTTGCGCGGCGTTTAGCTGGAACTCGTTGGTGAAGCTGCGGCGCACGACGAGGCGCCGGGGCTGGCCGAATGTCCACATGCGGCCGTCAAACCGGTCGAACACGAGGCCGCGCCAGCGCAGGTTGGGCAGGCGCTCGGGATCGCCGGTAGCATCCGGAAAGTAGACCCGCATGACCACCGTGCGATCCGTCTCGATATCGCCGAAGGCGCCGAGCTCCACCCGGTCGGTGAAGCCGGTGACCATCTTGCCCATTTGGGGCCGGAACGGCAGTGCCGCCTGACCCACCCGCGGGATGATGAAAAAGAACAGGCCGGCCAGCACGAAGGTGCCGGCCGCCGCCGCGAGGCTCACGCGCATCAGCGGGCTCCGCAACCCCAACCGGGTGCCGGCGGCCTCTGGCGAAGCGTAGCCGGCCTTCTCGGACTCGGCCACCACGTGATGCAGCATCAGCATCCAGGTGACCAGCAGCAGGAAGACGACGAAGACAAAGATGAAGCCGGCGTTGAAGGTGACCGACGAGGCCGCGATCAACAGGAAGAAGGAGAGAAAGCCCGCGTCACGGAGGTCGCGCAGTATCCGATGCATGAACAGCCGCACGAGGATGAGAAAGAGGAGGAGATGGACCATCCCGTCGAGCAGGGTCTGAGCAAGATAGACGAGGTCCGCCGCAATGGCGAAGGCGGCGGTGCCGACCAGCCCCCAAGCGACGGCGGGACGCAGCGCGCCGCGCTCGCGCGCGCGCTCCAGCGCCCAGCTCACGAGGATCGCCGCCACCACGAGCGCCACGCCCACGGGGCCGATGAGCCCGGCCAGGTAGAGCGCGGCGATGCCGTCTCCCACGAGCAGGTAGGTCACCAGGCGGAGCGCGAGCATCGCCGACATCTCAGATCCTTACCCTGATCTCGCGGAGCGGGCGGGTCTGCTCGCGCGCCTGACCCGCGCCGGCATCGACCGATGCCTCGGTCGCGCCGGGCGGCTGCCCGCTCCCCGGTTGATAGAGGGCGAGCGCCGTGAGCACCCGGCGCATGTGGCCGCGGCCGCGCCCCAGCGGCAGGTCGAGCCCCGGTCCCCCCAGGGCCACACCCGAGCCGGCGCGCAGCAGATGCACGGCGATGGACGACGCTTCGGACAACCCGGCTTCGAGGCGGGCGGCGTCATCTCCGCCACCGACGAGGACGATGCGGGTGTCCTCCGTGGTCTCGGCCTCGAGCTCACGGATCGTCAGCGACTGCGTCTTCGCGCTGCTCCGCCAGTGAATCAGCCGCGGATCGTCCCCGGCCCGGTAGGCGCGAAGGTTGTAGAGGTCACTGCCCCGGCCGCGCCGGCGGGTGGGCGCCTCGCCGGCGGCACCTAGCTCCCGCAGCGTGTCCGCGGAGATCGGGTGAACGGCCGGGAAGACCGTGACCTCGTCGGTCAGGATGGCCTGGCCGGCCTTCACGAACAGGCCGAACGGAAAGCGCGTGGTGAGCCGCATGCCCGGCGGCCGGTGGCGGCCGCGCTGGGGCATGGTTTGCTCCCACGTGACGAGCCGCTCGCTGCCCGCCTCGAGCTTCGGGACATAGAGGAACTGGACTCCGTCCTCGGCGGACTTCGCGTTCGTCTTGGAATTCGGGCCGAGGAGCGTGAGCGTGATCGAGTAAGACGTCAGCCAGCTCTTCTCGTTCACGAGGGTGGAGCCGAAGAGCGCCGGGCGCCCGGCGTAGATTTCCTCCGGCTCGGCGTCCACGACGCGCAACCCACGCATCGTCTGCTCCGAGAGCACGCCGGAGATCACGATGATCGAGAGCAGGAGAGAGACGAGCAGGTAGAGAAGGTTGTTACCGGTGTTGATCGCCGCCACACCCAGCCCGACGACCACGAAGAGGCACCACCAGCCGTCCCGGGTCGGCCAGATGGTCCGACGCGGATGCCACAGGCGCCAGAGGATGGCGCGCATCAACTCTTAAGGCTCATCCGAACTACCGAGGAACGGGGACGTCCTGGAGGATGAGGCGGATGGCCGCCTCGCCGTCCATGCCCCCCGGCTGCCCGAGGCGCGCCTTGACCATCACCCGGTGCGCGAGCGCCGGCACCGCCAGGTTCTTGATGTCGTCGGGCACGAGGTAGTCGCGGCCCTCCGTCAGCGCCTGCGCGCGGGCGGCCCGCAGCAGCGCGAGCGAGCCGCGCGGGCTCACGCCGAGCGAGAGCAGCGGCGATCGCCGCGTCGCGGTGACGAGGGTGATCACGTAGTCGAGCACCGACTCCTCGGCGCGCACGTGCTCGGCTTTCTCCTGCAGCCCGAGCACTTCGTCCTCGGCCAGCACGGGCTGGAGCCGGGCCGGAGCGGGCGCCTCGGTGCCCCGCAGCACCGCCTTTTCGCCCGGCGCGTCGGGATAGCCGATGCGGATGCGGAGCAGGAAGCGGTCCAGCTGGGACTCGGGCAGCGGGTACGTGCCCTCGTACTCGCGCGGGTTCTGCGTCGCCAAGACCATGAACGGCTGCGGCAACGGATACGTCGAGTGATCGAGTGAGACCTGGGCCTCGTTCATGGCTTCGAGCAGCGCCGACTGGGTCTTGGGCGTCGTGCGGTTGATCTCGTCGGCCAGCACGATATTGGTGAAGAGCGGCCCCGGCTTGAAGACGAACTCGCTTTTCTTGGGCTCCCAGACGGACACGCCCAGCACGTCGGACGGCAGCATGTCGGACGTGAATTGGATGCGCTGAAAACCGGCGCCGATCGAGCGCGCGAGGGCCGCCGCCAGCGTGGTCTTGCCGACGCCGGGCACGTCCTCGATGAGCAGATGGCCTCGCGCGAGGAGCCCGACCACGGCCAGCCGCACGGCCTCGGGCTTGCCGACGAGGGCCCGGCTGATGTTCTCTTCGAGCCGATGGATGAGCTCCAGAGACGTGGGCATAGGCGTTTATACTATACCCGATGAGCGCCCTCCTTGAGCCTCCACGGGCGCCCCGATGGCCCGGGGACAGCCACGCCGCCTGTGCATTCACCTTCGACCTGGACGCGGAAACGCTCTGGATCGCGCGCGGCGTGACGGAGCCCGTGACGCTGTCGCAGGGTCGCTTCGGGCCCGTCGAGGCGCTCCCGCGGATCCTCGCGCTGCTGCGCGCGGCCGAGATCCATGCCTCGTTCTTCATTCCAGCCTGGGTCGCGCAGCATTATCCCGACGCCGTCAAGGCCGTCGCGGGCGAGGGGCACGAGGTCGGCTGCCACGGCGATGAGCACGAGCGCGTCAGCGAGCTGCCCCCCGAGCGGGAGCGGGAGATCCTGCTCAAGAGCCTCGAGGTCCTCACGCCGCTGGCTGGCCGGCGCCCCATCGGCTACCGCGCGCCCGCCTGGCAGCTCTCGGCGCAGACGCTCGGCCTGCTCGCGCGCAATGGCTTCGAGTACTCCTCGAATATGATGGACCGCCTGGCGCCCTACTTGCACCCGCCGGTAGGCGGTCGCGCGCTCGTGGAGATCCCGGTCTCGTGGGTGCTCGACGACGCGCCGTTCTTCCTGTTCACCGGTCAGCGCAGCATCGAGGCGCCCGGGCCGGTGCTGCAGGGCTGGATCACCGAGCTCGAGGGCATCACCGCCGCGGGCGGGGTGACCAACTTCACCTTCCATCCCCAGATCATCGGCCGCCCGTCCCGAATGGCCTGCCTCAAGGAGCTGATCGGCCACGTGCGCCACACGCCGCGCCTCTGGGTCGCCCGGCTCTGCGACATCGCGACCCACTGCCGCGCGGCAAGCAGTTCGAGCTGAGGGACGGCCGACGAGCCGCAGGCATGGTACTTCGAGCTAAGCGGCAAGGCCGCGAGGCGAGGGCTGAATAGGAGAAGCGCGATGATTCACGTCACGCGGCTCGATCATTTCGGGGTGGACGTGAGCGATCTCGATCGCGCCGAGCGCTTCTACACCGAGTTGCTCGGCATGACGGTGCGGATGCGCTTGCCGGATCAGCGCCTGCTGGGCTATGGCGACGGCAGCTGCGCGCTGTTCCTCAAGCCGGATCGCGTGCCCGGCAGGCTCGAGCAGATCCGCGATCCCCTCGGCAAGAGCCACCACGCCTTCGAGGTGAGCTGGGACGATCTCGCGGCCGCCCGGCGCCTCTTCGACGAGCGCGGCATTCCCCAGCATGCCCCGATCGACTGGGGCGATCACGAGTGCTTGTACTTCCTCGACCCCGACGGCAACCTGCTGGAGCTGGTCGGCTATCGGCCGGGTGAGAAGCGGCGGCCATCCGCCTGACCGCAGGGCCGAGGGCTGACGTGACTGAGCGACGCCGCTACGGCCCCTGCACGAGAAAGTGCACGCGGCGGTTGCGGGCCCGGCAGATCTCGCTCTTGTCCGCGCAGACGGGGCGGTCGCTGCCGTAGGTCACGGCGGAGACGCGCGAGATATCCACGCCCTTGGCCACGAGATAGGTCTTCACCCACTCGGCCCGGCGCTCGCCGGTGGCCATGTTCTCCTGGCGGGTCCCCCGATCGTCCGTATGGCCCTCGATCACCACGAGCCAACCCGGGTTCTGCTTGAGCCAAGCGGCGGCCGACTCGAGCGTCGACATATCAGGCTTGCGCACCTCGGACTTGGCGAAATTGAAGAACACATCCTTCAGCGCCTGATGCGGCGCAAAGACCTTCGCGGGGGCTGGCTGAGTGAATGCGGCGCGCGTTGTCTCCGATGACTCTGAGCCTTGTCCTTCCGATGATGCTCCGGTGACCGTCGGCGGGCGCTTCGGGCAGCCGATCAACAGGGCTGAAAGGGCCAGCGTCGAGAGGGCAAAGACTATCGGTCTCAGTGCAGGTCGGCGCATGTGGTGTCCTCCTGGCTCGCGTTGATCGCAGAGGTCATCCTCATGGGGGGAGGGGCAAACCACATGCCAGCGGTTCGACTCGCAGAACTACCTGAAAAGATTGCGGATCGGAATCCCCGAGAGTTACAGGGCTGACGCGTCGGACACGACGAAGTTCTGGCGGACAGAAACCGAGCGGCGCATCAACCGGCAGTTCCCTCCGACTCAGCGGAAGGTGGGAGCGATTTCGGCGAGGAAGCGGTCGAGCTGGGCCTGGCGGCTGTCGCGAGGAATGAAGAACGTCGGGATCCAGAGCATGCCGACTGCCGCGTCACGGAGTCGCGCGAGCTTGTCCTGCACCGCGGCGACGGAGCCGGCCAGCACCGTGTCCCGCGCCTTGTCGGGATCGGCGCCGAGCCGCGCGATATAGGCCTGCTCGAGCCGGGAGACGGCCGCGCGGTCCTCGGTGATGAGGAATGGCATATTGGCCGAGCGAAGGATTCGCGTGGGATCGCGGCCCAGCGCCGCGCAGTGCTCGTCGAGAACCCGTCCCTTGTGCCGGAGTGTCTCGGGCCCGCCCCAGGTATTCCAGTGATCGGCATGGCGAGCGGCGATGCGGAGCGTGACCTTCTCTCCGCCGCCGCCGATCATCAGCTCTGGATGCGGGCGCTGCACGGGCTTGGGCATGAGCGGGGCGTCGTCGAGCTGGTAGTACCGACCCTTGAAGGTCGCTCTGGGCTCGGTCCAGAGCGCCCTGAGCACATGGCAGGCTTCGTCGAGGCGCTCGAGCCGCTCCGTCACCGTGTGGAAGTCGATCCCATAGGCGCGGTGCTCGTTCTCCTGCCAGCCCGCGCCCATACCGCAGATGAGACGGCCGCCCGAGATGATGTCCACGTTCGTCGCCATCTTCGCCACCACCGCCGGATGCCGGTAGGTATTTCCGCTGACGATCGTGCCGATCCGCATGCGTGTGGTTTGAGTGGCCAGCGCGGCCAGCGCCGTCCAGCACTCGAGCGCGTCGCCCACCTTGTCGGCCGTGTTCGGCATGAAGTGATCGGTGACGCAGGCCGCGTCCCAGCCGGCCTGATCGGCGTAACGCCACAGCGCCAGCGTGTCGTCCCAGGTCGTCAGCGTGAGCGTGGTGAAGAGCCCGAATTTCATCGTGGAGGCATGCTACGGGCGGGCCGGCGAGACGTCAAGCGCCGGCGCCCTCTGTTACCATGCCCGCGACGACTCTGCCATGACCGTGCGCGGCGATCACGAGGTCCTCATCATCCATCCGGGCGCGCTGGGCGACGTGCTCCAGGCCATTCCCGCCCTGCGCGCGCTGCGGGCTGCGGGGAGCTGCCTCACCTTCGCGGGCCAGCCGAGGCTGGCCGGCCTCCTCGTCGGCGCGGGCGCCGCTCAGACCGCGCTCGGCTTCGACGGGCTCGGCCTCGAGCTCCTGTTCACCGACGAATCACTAGCGCCGGCGTTCTCCGAGCGCCTCGCCCGCTTCGAGCGCATCGTCTCCTGGTTCGGCTCCCAGGACGAACGGTATCCGGCGCGGCTGAGAGGGATCGCTCAGGACTGCGTCATCGCGTCTCCCACGCCCAAAGCTGGGACGCCGATCGCCGTCTGGCGGCATTTGCTCGACACGCTGGCGCTCCGAGGCGCCGACGCGCACCGATTGCCGCTCGAGCCGCCTGAGCCCTGGCGCGCGGCCGCGCGACGTCGGCTCGAAGAGCTCGGAGCGCGGCGCCACCGGCCGCTGATCGTGATCCATCCCGGCGCGGGAGCCAGGTGGAAGCGGGCGCCAGCGCCGCTGCTTGGCGAGGTGATTCAGTCGGGGGCTCGAGACTCCGGGGGCGACATCCTCATCCACCAGGGTCCTGCGGACGCGGAGGCCGCCGATGAGCTGGCGGCCGCCCTCGGCGCCCCCAGGCTCCGATTGATCGAGCCCGAGCTATCGCTCCTGGCGGGAGTTCTCCGCGAGGCGACGGTCTATATCGGCGGCGATTCGGGAGTGAGCCACCTGGCGGCAGCGGTGGGCACCCCGTCGGTGATCCTCTTCCCGCCATCAACCCGCGCCCGATGGGAGCCATGGAGCGCGAGCGCGGTGGCGATCGAGATGACGGACAGCGCGGCGTGGATCGGCGAAGCGAGAGCCGCGGTGCAGGGCCGACTCGCCGCCGGCCCTCCACCGCAGCGGTAGGCGCTAGTCTTTGACGTCCAGGAAGGCCCTCAGCATCCAGGCCATCTTCTCGTGCTTCTCCATCAGCCCCGTGAGGAAGTCGTTCGTGCCGGCGTCGGCGTACTTGTCCATTACCGTCGCGAGGTCGGCGCGCAGCGCGCGGATCACGGCCTCGTGGTCGGCCAGCAGATTCGACAGCATGGCGGTCGCCGCCGGGTACTGGCCAGGGTGCTCCTTGATCCGCGCGTGCTGGGTGAACTCGGCCAGGCAGCCCCAGGCCTTGCCGCCCAGCTGCCGGGCGCGCTCGGCCACGTCGTCCACGAAGTCGTTCAGCGCCTCGTACTGCGCCTCGAAGAACTTGTGCAAGTCATTGAATTGCGGCCCCACCACGTTCCAGTGGTAGTTCCGTGTCTTGGTGTAGAGAACGTATTCGTCGGCCAGCAGGGCATTGAGAATCTTGACGATCTGTTCGCGATTCGAGTCGGCGATGCCGAGATTCGGCGTCATGATTAGCTCTCCCTCCTTTCCAATTAGATGCGGTGGCGGAGCCGATGGTCGCAGCCGAGTCGGCCGCCGTTAGCCGGCGTGAATGCGCGATTCCGGAACTTCGACCCGCTTGATGCCCTTGAAGCTGAAGAGCAGCTCCACGCGGTAGACCGGCGGATCCGCGGAGACCTGCTCCAGGACGGTGCCGATCGCCTTCTGGACATTCTGGCTGAAGGCCACGCCTTTGATGACGAGGCCGGAGAGATCGACTGTCACGCGCTGATTGGGCTCGAACATTCGCGCTCCACCGAAGACATCATACCGCTTCCCCCGGCGGCCACCGCCGGCTCCTGTAGTATGCTCCCGCCATGGCCTTCACGGGCGAGCTCTGGAAGTCCATCGAGGCCATCTACGCGGCCATCCTCCGGCATCCCTTCGTCACGGGCCTCACCGACGGCTCCCTGCCCCGCGAGTCCTTCCGCTTCTACGCGGTCCAGGACGCCCTCTACCTCCGCGACTTCGCCCGCGCGCTCTCGCTGGCCGGCGCGCGGGCGCCGCGGGACGAGTGGATCATCATGTTCAACGAGCACGCGGCCGGCGCGCTCAAGGTGGAGCGGGCGCTGCACGAGGGCTTCTTCAAGGAGTTCGGCCTCACGCCCGCGGACATTGCCGCGACGCCGCTGGCCCCGATCAATCTCGCCTATACCTCGTACCTCCTCGCCGTGGCCTACGGCGCGCCTTTCCACGAGGCCGTCGGGGCGCTACTGCCCTGCTACTGGATCTACTGGGAGGTGGGCAAGGAGCTCGAGCGGCGCGGCTCGCCGGATGCGCTCTACGCCCGCTGGATCGGCACCTATGCCTCGGACGAGTTCGGCGGCATCGTCCGCGCGGTGCTCGAGTGCGCCGACACCGTGGCGCCGCGGCTCCAGGCGCCGGAGCGCGAGGCCATGACGCGCCACTTCGTCACCACGAGCCGCTATGAATGGATGTTCTGGGATATGGGCTATCGCCGCGAAGCCTGGCCGGTGTGAGGCCGGCCGGCATTGCGCCGAGCTTCGTCCACGAGGCGCTAAGATGCTGCTCACGGTGCTAATAATTGTCCTGTTCCTCACGGGATTAGTTCTGAGATACCGGTGGCACCGTGAAGTCGTTCGAAACATGGGCGGTCTCCTTGGCTGGACCGAAGCTGAGGCTGACCGGATTGCGTTCAGATTAATGCTCGTGGTGATAGCTGTCGTTCTACTAGCGCTCCTACTGGCCAACGCGATGTAGATGGTCAGCCTTTATCCTAGGATTCCGCCACCACACAGCCCGCGGCGTCTCACGGCTGAACGAGTACACGCCCTTGATCCGTGGGCATGGAGGCTGGTACCTTTGCTCCGTCGCCTCCGGTCTTGATCGGGCAGCCTCAGGAGGGGTAATCGATGCTCAGCCACGAAGAGAACGATTTCCTCGCGCGCTCGGGGCCCGGAACGCCGATGGGGGATCTGCTCAGGCGCTACTGGATCCCCGCGCTGCAGTCCCGCGAGCTCTCCCCCGGCGGGCGCGTGAAGCGCATCCAGCTCCTCGGCGAGCGGCTGGTCGCCTACCGCACTCCCGGCGGCGTGCCCGGCCTCATCGGTGAGTTCTGTCCTCACCGCGGGGCGTCGCTCTTCTTCGGTCGTGTGGAAGAGGCGGGGATGCGCTGCGCGTATCACGGCTGGAAGTTCGGGCTGGACGGGCAGTGCGTGGACATGCCGAGCGAGCCCGCGGAGTCGAGCTTCGCCGCCAAGGTCTGCCACACCGCGTATCCCTGCGCCGACCGTGGCGGAGTGCTCTGGGCGTATATGGGGCCGCCGGGCGCGCCGCGGCTACCGGATTTGGAGTGGACGCTGCTGTCCGAGGAGCACGTCTTCGTCACCAAGCGGGTTCAGGACTGCAACTGGTTCCAGGCGCTCGAAGGCGGCATCGACTCGAGCCACATCTCGTTCCTGCACGCGCCGGTGGACCACACCGACAGCGCCATCACCCGCGACATGGACCGGGTGAGCTTCGGCGTCGGTGCGGCGGTCGAGACTGGCGACCGCGCCCCGCGCTTCGAGGTGGTGGACACCGATTACGGCGTGCTCATCGGAGCGCGACGCACGCAGCCGGATGGGCGCTGGTATTGGCGGATCACCCAGTTCCTCATGCCCTTCTATACGATGCCGCCTACCGACCTCGAGGAGAAAATCGTCCAGTCGCATATCTGGGTGCCCATGGACGACACCCACGTCGTGAACTGGATGGTGACCTGGCACCCCGAGCGCCCGCTCACTCCAGAGGAGGTCGCGCTGCAGCGAGCCGGCAAGGGCGCGCATGTATGCGATTTCGCGCCGGCGACCTCCGAGCCGTACGGCGACATCCGCACCGCGGCCAATCGCGACAATGACTATTTCATGGACTGGGAGGCGCACCGCTCGCAGATGTTCTGTGGCATTCCGGGGTTCGGCGTCCAGGACCAGGCCATCCAGGAAAGCCAAGGCCTGATCGTGGACCGCACGAAGGAGCGACTCGGCACCAGCGACACCGCCATCATCCAGGTTCGCAAGCGAGTGATGAGCGCGGCCCGCGCGCTGCGGGAGCGCGGCGCGCGCGCGCCGGGACTCGATGGGACCTCCTTCCTCGTGCGCTCGGCCTCGGCGGTGCTCGCGCCGGGAGCCGACTGGGTCGAGGGCGCCAAGCCGCGCCTCCTCGTCCGGCCCGGCCAGTCGCTCACCGTCGTCTGACTTCGCGCATGCCGGGACGGATGGCGGATCGCGTCGCCCTGATCACGGGCGGCGGCGGCGGAATCGGCGAGGCGACGGGCCGGCTCTTCGCCGAGGAAGGAGGCCGGATCGCGCTGGTGGATGTCGATCGCCCGGCGGTCGAGGCGGCCGCGGTCGGCATCGCGGCGGCAGTGCCGGGCGCCGAGGTGCTGCCGCTGGTGGCCGATCTGGCCCATGAGGCCGAGGCCCGGCGGGTGGTCGACGACACTGCGAAGCGCTTCGGCGCGCTGCACTGCCTGATCAACGTGGCCGGCGTGCGCCTCTACGCGCCGCTGGGCGAGGCCGAGGCCAAGGACTGGGAGCATATCCTCGGCGTGAACGTCCTGGCCGCGGCGTACTGTTGCAAGGCCGCGCTCCCCCGGCTCCGCGCCGCGGGCGGCGGCACCATCGTGAACCTCTCGTCGGTATACGGCGTCATGGGGCGCGCGGGCATGGGCCAGTACGACACGACCAAGGCGGCGATCCTCGGCTTCACGCGCGCGCTGGCCGTCGAGGAGGCGACGCACGGCGTGCGCGTCAATGCCGTGTGCCCGGGCGGGACGATCACGCCCTATCATCTCCGCCGCGCGGCGAGCCAGGGAGTGTCCGAGGCCGAGCTGCGGCGGAGTCGGAGCGACGATAACCTGCTCGGCCGCTGGGCCGAGCCGCGCGAGGTGGCCTATGCGATTCTCTTCCTCGCCTGCGAGGAGTCGTCCTTCATGACGGGGACCACGCTCATGGTGGACGGCGGCAGAGGGGTCAGGTCTTGAATTGCTACATTTGGTGCCCAAAATTGCTCATGCCCGGAGATTGCGAGTGACAACCGTGGGCAGGAAATGTCGTATTTCAAGACCTGACCCCGTTCTGCTGCTGCTGCTGCTGCTGGTGACGGTCCTGACCGCTCCGGCGGCCGGCGCGGAAGTGGTCAAGCTGGGCGACCTGCCCGTGATCTCCAATGCGGGCGTCTACATCGCCATCGAGAAGGGCTTCTTCCAGGCCAAGGGCATCACGGTGGACACCGAGCGCTTCGCCTCGGGAGCGAAGATGGTCGCGCCGCTGGCCACAGGCCAGATCGACGTGGCCACGGGGACGCCCTCGGCCGGACTCTACAACGCCATTGCCGGCGGGATGGACTTCAAGATTGTCGCCGACAAGGGCCAGGTGCGCCCCGGCTTCAGCTTCGACCCCCTGGTCGTCCGCAAGGACTTGGTGGACTCGGGCAAGGTCAAGTCACTCAAGGACCTCAAGGGGATGAAGATCGCCAGCGGAGCCAAAGGGATCAACCTTGACTTCTTCCTGGCCAAGATGCTCGAGCATGGCGGCGTCCCGTTCGACGCCGTCGACGTCGTGTACCTCGCCTATCCCGACGCCATCAAGGCCTTGGCCAGCAAGGCGGTGGACGCGGCCATCGTGCCCGAGCCGTGGGGCGTCCGCGCCGAGGAGGAGAAGGTGGGTGTTCGTCTCTTCCTCACCGAGCACGTGCCCGCGATCAGCACGTTCCAGGTCGCGGTGATCATGTACTCGGGTAAGTTCATGAAAGAGCGTCCCAAGGCGGCGCGCGACTTCCTCCATGCCTACGTGCAGGGCGTGAAGTACTACAACGCGCGCGGGCTCAAGGATCCTGAAATCGGCGCCATTCTCTCGAAGCACACGAAGGTGCCCGCATCCACGATCCGCGCCACGATCCCGTTCTACATCGACCCCGGGGCGCGACCGCGGGTGCAGGATCTCGCGGCCTTCCAGGACTGGTTCCACTCCCTCGGCTGGGTCAAGGAGAAGGTGCCGATGGAGCGCGTGGTGGATCTCTCCTTTCTCGAGTAGCGCGGGTGATCCTGGAAATTCGGAACGTCGGCAAGGTTTGGAGCATCGAGCGCACCGGGGAGCGCCACGTCGCGCTCGAGTCGGTGAGCCTGGAGGTCGCGCCCGGCGAGTTCCTGATCTTCCTCGGCCCCTCGGGCTGTGGCAAGTCCACCCTGCTCCAGATCATCGCCGGGCTCGAACCGCCGTCCTCCGGCGAGATCCGCTTCCCGGAAACAGCGGCCGGGGCCGGCGATGGCAAGCGCACGAGCATGGTCTTCCAGGACTACGCGCTCTTCCCCTGGCGCACCGTCCTCGGCAATGTGGCCTTCGGCCCCGAGGTGAGGGGCGTGGCCCGCGCAACGCGCGACGCGAACGCGCACCGACTGATCGAGCTCGTGAACCTCAAGGGCTTCGAGCATCGCTATCCTCACGAGCTTTCCGGCGGCATGAGACAACGTGTCGCGCTCGCCCGCGCGCTCGCCAACGATCCCCAAGTCCTCTTGTTCGATGAGCCGCTGGCGGCGCTGGACGCTCAGACGCGGCGGGTGCTGCAGGACGAGCTGCTGCGGATCTGGGGCGACACCGGCAAGACGTTCATCTATGTCACCCATAGCCTGACCGAGGCCGTCCTGCTCGGCAGCCGTATCGTGCTGATGACTGCCTCGCCGGGCCGGGTCAAGCGCATCTTCGACGTGCCCCTGCCCCGGCCGCGCCATCTCACCGGCAGGGCGGAGGGCGAGATCGTGGAGCGCCTCGATATCGAGCTCGGTGACGAGTTCAAGCGGGCCGACACGACATGAGCCGCTCGCACCTGCGCAAGCTGGGCTCGGTTCTGCTGCTGCTCGTCGGCTGGCAAGTCCTGGTGCAGTGGGGCAAGCTGAGTGAGCTCTTCCTCCCCGCTCCGCTCTCCGTGCTGGCGACGATGTGGGAGATGACGCGTTCGGGAGAGCTGCCGTGGGCCGTGCTCGTCAGCCTGAACCGCGTGGTGCAGGGCTTCGTGTACGGCGCCCTCGCCGGCATCGTGCTCGGCCTGCTCGCCGGCGCCGTCCGATGGATCGAAGACGTGCTGGACCCGTGGGTGGCTGCCGTGTATCCGATCCCCAAGTCCGCCCTCTTTCCCCTCTTCCTGCTCTGGTTCGGCCTGGGCGATCGATCCAAGATCGCCACCATCGCGGTGGGCGTGCTCTTCCTCGTGCTCGTGAACACGGTGACCGGGGTCAAGTCGATCAACCCGACCCTGCTGAAGGCCGCCGTAGACCTCGGGGCGAACCGGCTCCAGATCTTCACCAAGGTCATCCTTCCCGGCGCGCTGCCCAATATCTTCACCGGGCTGCGGCTGGGAGCGGGCATGGCGCTCATCCTAGTCTTCATCACCGAGATCGAGGCCACCAAGGCCGGCCTGGGCTTTCTGCTCTGGGAGGCCTTCCAGCTCCTCGACACCAAGCAGGTCTTCGCCGGCGTGGTGACGTTCGGGCTGCTCGGAGTCGCCTCGACCTGGCTGCTGCAATGGCTGGAGCGGCTGGGCTGTCCCTGGATCCAACGCTCGAACTGAAGGAGCGCCCATGGCTCAAAGCCTCACCGCCTTTCTCGACCTGCTCAAGCGCAAGAGGCCCGACGATCTCGCCGTGATCTCGCGGGAGCTCGATCCGGCCTATGAGCTCACCGCACTCGTGGTGAAGCTCGAGCGCGAGGGCCGGCGCCGCCCCGTGCTGCTCTGCGAGCGCATGAAGGGCACGACATTCCCCGTGCTCACCAACCTCCACGCGAGCCGCTCGCGGCTGGCGCTGGCCATGGGGTGCGCGCCCGAGGAGATGCAGCGGACCTATCTGAGGGCGATGGAGAAGCCGATCCCGCCCAAGACCGTTACGAGCGGCCCCGTGAAGGACGTGGTTCTCACCGGCGGTCACATCGACCTCCACGCACTGCCCCCGATCCTCCACCATGAAGGCGACGCGGGCGCCTATCTCACCGCGGCGATCTCCTTCGCCAAGGATCCGTCGAGCGAGACATGGAACTGCGCCTACAACCGGCTCATGGTCAAGGGCCGCGACACCACCTCGATCCACCTCACGGCCGGCAAGCACCTCTGGGAGTTCCAGCGCATCGCCGAATCCCGCGGCGAGCCTCTGCCCGTGGCCTTTGCCATCGGCGTGCATCCGGCCATCGCCCTCGGGGCCCTCGCCATCGGCTCGATCGACGAGGACGAGCGCGCCATCATGGGCGCGCTGCTGCGCGAGCCGCTCGAGCTGGTGAAGTGCGAGACCTCGGACGTCCTGGTCCCGGCCCACGCCGAGCTCGTGATCGAAGCCGAGATCCTCCCCGCGGAGCGCACCGCCGAGGGGCCCTTTGGAGAATTCACCGGCTACAGCCTGGGCGAGCGCCAGCGCGAGGTTGTCAAGGTCAAGGCCATCACGCATCGCACCGGCGCCTGGTTTCAGGACATCTCCGTGGCTCACCTCGACCACCTGCTGCTGTCCACGATCCCCATCGAGGCCAATCTGTACCGCGCGGTTCGCGCAATGGTGCCATCCGTGACGGCGGTGCGAGTGCCGGGGCCGTTCACCTGCTACGTTTCTATCGAGCAGCGGCTGCTCGGCCAGGCTAAGAACGCCATCTTGGCGGTACTCGGCGCCGACCTTTACATGAAGCGGGTGGTCGTCGTGGATCAGGACGTCGACGTCTTCGACGACCGGCAGATGACCTGGGCCATCGCGACGCGCTGCCAGCCCGACCGTGATATCACCATCATCACGCACGCGCGTGGCTCGGATCTCGATCCTTCGACGAACGAGGACGGCTACTCGGCCAAGTGGGGGATCGACGCCACCGCCAAGCCCTCGCTCGCCGCCTATACGCCGCGGCATCGCGTGCCGCCCGAGGTGTGGAAGCGGATCAATCTGAAGGACTTCGGGCTGTAGTGCGAGTCAGAACCGCCTGGTCCGGAACGCAGGGGGCACGGGTCGCGCCGGCAATGGCTCGCCTGTACGCCGGCGCTCGCTCGGGCAGGCCTCGCGCGACCCCCCATCCCCCAGCGGGGGCTCGGGCGAGGGCAGTCGGCCCGCGATCACGCGCTCGCCCCGCCCTGCGCTTCGCACGGCGACACGGCTCGCCATACGGCGCTCCCGCACCCCCCGCGTACCGGACCACCGGCAGCCCGCCCGTGGCCGCCTTCCACCAGGCTTGCTAGTGGGCGAGAACTTCGCAGAGCGACTGGACGCGGTGGCCCGCCGGCGGCCCGATCAGCCGGCCCTGCTCTGGACCGGCGGCGCGCTGAGCTGGCGGGAGCTCGATCTCCGCGCCGGCGGCTTTGCGCGGCGCCTTTCACGGCGCGGTGTGGGGCCCGGCGATACCGTCGCGCTCTCGCTGCCCAATGGCTGGGGCTTCGTGGTGGCGCTCTGGGGCGGACTCAAGCTGGGCGCGACGCTGGCCCCGCTCAACCCTCTGCTCGCGGCCGAGGAGCGCGACAAGGTCCTGGCCCATCTCGCGCCCGCCCTGCTCGTGGATGACGTACGCGCCGAAGAAGCCATCGTGGACGCCACGGGCGGGCGTGCGCCGGCTCTGATCCTCTATACCTCGGGCAGCACCGGCGAGCCCAAGGGCGCGGTGCTCTCCCATCGCGCGCTCGCTGCAGCCAATGAGTCCTGGGCCGGACCCGTGATGCGGCTCACGCCGGCTGATGTGGTGCTGTCGGCGCTCCCGCTGGCGCATTCCTTCGGTCTCAACGGCGCCCTGCTCGCGCCGCTGCTGGCCGGCGCGACGGTGGCGCTCCTGGACCGCTTCAGCCCCGAAGGCGCGCTGGCGGCGATCGCGCGTCATCGCGTCACCGTCTTTCCCGGGGTAGCCACCATGTTCCGGCGGCTGCTCGATTCAGCCGCCCTCGCCTCCGCCGATCTTTCGAGCCTCCGCCTCGCCGTCTCAGGAGCGGCGCCCTGCCCTTGGGATCTCGCGGAAGCGTGGCGGCGCCGCACGGGCGTCAGGGTCCTCCGGGGCTACGGGATGACCGAGATCTTCCGGCCGATCTCCTATCTGGCCGATGACCCATTGGATCTGCCCGACGCGATCGGCCGACCGGTGCCGGGCGTCGAGCTGAGAATTGTCGACGACGATGGTCGGTCGCTCGAGCCCGGAGGAGTTGGCGAGCTCTGGATCCGCTCGCCGGCTGCCATGGATGGCTATCTGAACGCCGCCGACGAGACGCGCGTGGTGCTTCAGGATGGCTGGTTCAGGACGGGCGACCTCGCCAGCCTCTCATCCGACGGCTCCGTCAGGATCGTGGGACGGAAGAAAGAGCTGATCCTTCGCGGCGGCTACTCCGTGGTGCCGGGTGAAGTCGAAGCGGCCCTGCTGACGCATCCCGCGGTGGCCGAGGCTGCAGTCATCGGGATTCCCCATGACGAGCTCGGCGAAGAGGTGGCGGCCTTCGTCATCCTGCATCCGGAGGCGACGGCCGGGCCTGAGGAGCTCGTCGTGTATTGCCGCGAGCGGCTGGCCCCCTTCAAGTACCCGCGCCAGGTCGTCATCGTGTCCGAGCTTCCCAAGAGCCCAACGGGGAAGATCCTCAGGTCCCGCCTGATTCTCTAGAAGCGCTCTAAGTACCTGAATCTCCTAGTCCTGTTCTTTTCAATAATTGATCGTGACTTTAACTTTAACTTTCATATTATTTAGTTTAGATATCAGATATGAAAACACAGGGTGACTCTAGGGCATTGGAGCAGTGGCCCGAGTTCTTGAGCGAAGAGGACCTGGCCTTTGTGAAGCGGTTCGTCCTGGCCTCGGGATCCCTCAAGGAGATGGCCAAGGTCTATGGGATCAGCTATCCCACGGTGCGCCTCCGCTTGGACCGGCTGATCGACAAGATCAAGCTCCTCGACAGCCAGGAGATCAGCAGCCCCTTCGAGCGGGTGATACGCGCTTCGTACGCCGAGGGGAAGATCGAGATGGAGACGATGAAGACGCTGCTCGCAGCCTACAGGGAAGAAAAAGGAGGGTCATCATGAAGGGCTTCGTGATCGGGCTGAGCCTGCTGCTGTCCGCTTCCGCCGTCTCCGCCGAAGAGATCCTGCGCGAGTTTTCATGGGCCGCGGTGAGTCGCCAGGGACCATCGCCGAGTGGCGAAGTGCTACCCGCGGAGGGCGGCGCCTCCTTTGAGCAGCTGAAAGTCCAAAACGCTCAGGGCCAGCCCCAGCTCGTGAATGTCCTGACCGTGGACCGGCCGGCGATCTCGAGCGCCCGCTATGCGATCACCGGCCAGGTCCGGTTCGACGGCGTCGAGGGAACCGGCTACCTGGAGATGTGGAATCATTTCCCGGACGGCGGCCGGTACTTCTCACGAACGCTCGCGACGGTGGGACCCATGAAGAGCCTGAGCGGCTCGTCGGGCTGGCGCCAATTCGTCCTCCCCTTCTTCAACAAGGAGGGCGGCCCGCCGCCGACCCGGCTCGAGGTCAACGTCGCCCTGCCGGGTCGCGGCACGGTGTATCTGGGCCCCGTCCGTCTCGTGCAATACGGACCGAACGAAAATCCGCTGGCCGTCGCCGGGCAATGGTGGAGCGATCAGGCCGGCGGATTGGTGGGCGGAATCGCCGGCTCGATCTTGGGCTGCCTGGGCGCGATGGTTGGATGGCTCACCGCCACGGGACGGGCGCGCCGCGTTGCCCTCGGGACGCTGAAGCTCATGATCCTGGTCGGCGTCATCGCCCTGGCGGGCGGCGGCTTCGCTCTCTTTCGATCGCAACCCTATGCCGTCTACTATCCGCTCCTGCTGCTCGGGGCCCTCTGCGTCGTGATTCCGGCGGGGCTCTTCCGCTCGATTCGAAAGCGCTATGAGGAGATCGAGCTTCGAAGGATGAGGGCGATGGATGCCCCGTCGCGGCCCTGATCGATCCGGCACAGGGCGGCCAAGAAACGCGAAGCGGCGCGGGGATCAGCCCGCGCCGCTTCTCTGACGGGACGCTTCAGGTCCCGGGGTCCTACTGCTTCGTGCCTTCTTTCTCCTTGCTCGGCTCGGGGGTGCTCACCTTCTCCTCGGTGCTCTTCTTGGGGGTCGCCTTCTTGGCGGCCTTCTTCGCGTCGTGCTTCGACTTCACTTTCTGGCCCGACTCGCTGATATTCGGCTCAGGCGTCTTCGATGTGTCCGAGGGCTGACTGCCCGGCGTCTGCGACGTCGGCGGGGTTGGCGGCGTAGCCTGCGCCAGGACCGGCGAGACGCTGGCGAGCGAGAAGGCGGCCGCGACGGCGGTCGCGAGGATGCGGCTGGTGCTCATGGGAGTGCTCTCCTTCTTCTGTCCCTCACGGGATCACGTTAGTTGTTCTTGGAATCGCTGCTGAAGAGACGCGTGAAGAACGTCTTCACGCTGTGACCGAAGGCCACTGCGCCTTCGCGGGTCTTCTCCCAAGCGGTCTTGGCCTTGGGCTCCGCGGCTTCGCCGGCCTCCTTGATCTTGTCGCCCGCCTTCTCGGCACCACTGGTCACGGTCTTGCCGATGCCCTTGGCGGTTTCCTCGATGCCCTTGCCGACTTCCTTGGCGCCGCTCTTGACCTCCTCGGTGCCCTGCTTCACCTTGGAATCGTCTTTCGCCTTGGAGTCGTCGGCGGCTACCGCCGGCCCCGTCCCGAGCAGGCTGAACACCAGCACTAAGGCGGCGAGAGTTGCCAGGATCTTCATGACGTGTACCTCCCCAGCACCCGGTGTAGCGGAGCGAGTGCCCGTTGAAAGCCGTCGCAACCCTCATGCCAAAGATCAAGGGCTTGGCGAGCTGGATTTCGGTGAAGTTTTCGAGGGTTTAGAGGCTCGAGGGCTCCCACGCAGCTGACGCCGGGGGAGTAATTACAGGGAGGCGAATGTAACGTTTACCGGCCCGTAGCGTTGCCGGCTAGCTCACACCCCAGGAGAAGACACGGACGGGCGCGACCTCGATGACGACAGAGTCGGACTCGGCAAGGGCGGCCTCGCGCGGATACTGCGGGTACTTCTTGTAGAGCAGCGCGCGGATCTTCCGGAAGCGCGGGCCGCGCTCGATCAGCTTCGCCCTCCCCTGCACCATCACCCCCTTGAGGCCCACCCAGGCGTCCGAATAGCAGTCCACGGTCACGGTGACACGGGGGTTCTCCCTGAGGTTCTTTACCTTGCGGCCGTTGTCCCCCGAAGCGAAATAGATCTTGCCGCCATGGAGCACGTGGCAGACGGGCACCAGGTGCGGCACGCCGCGCCGGCCCGCCGTGGCCACCCGACAGACGCGCTCCCACTGAATCAGCTCCGCCAGGGATTTCTTGAGCTTCATGGGTTCTCCTCGGGCTCAGTCGGCGTAGAGCTCGACCGTATAGCCATTCGGATCTTTGATATAGATCGACCGGCGCCCCCACCGCCCCACCACCTTCACGCCCGCAGTCTTCAGGCGCCGGCCAAGCGCGCCGAAGCGCTTCGGGCCGACATATAGGCCGAAGTGATCCAGCCCGCCCGCGCGGGGATTCACCCGGCGGCGCACGCGGACGAAATTGAGCAGATCCCCGCCGCCCGGGGTCTCGAGGAAGATCATGCCGGAATGGTGAAAGGCCTCGCGCAGCCCCAGCAGCTCCACGTAGAAGCGCTTGGTCGCCTCAAGGTTCTCGCTCTTGAGCGCGAGATGTCGGAGCGCCATGGCCGAATTGTACTCCCGCCATTCCGTCCGGACCGAACCTGGGATGAAGAGGCTTCGCGCCCTCGTCGGGGTTAGGCTGAGAGAGAGGGCATGCGGGGCACCCAGGGAGGCAGTCATGTGGCTATTGCTCAGAGCCACGTTTAGCGATTGGTACGAGGACCGAGCCCAGCGCATGGGCGCCGCCCTCGCCTACTACACGATCTTCGCGCTGGCGCCCGGTCTCATCATCGTCATGGCGCTGGCTGGACTCCTCATCGGCCCCGGCGCAGAGCGCCAGATCCTCGCTCAGTTCCACGAGCTGATCGGCGAGCAGGGAGCAAAGGCAATCGAGGCGACGCTCCAAAGCGCGCGCACTGAGACGCTCGGGGCGGCGGGCACGGCGCTCGCGATTATCCCCCTGGTGTTCGGGCTCTGGGGCGTCTTCGGCGAGCTCCAGGACGGTCTCAACACGATCTGGGGCGTGACGCCCAAATCCGGCCGCGGGGTGATTGATATCATCAAGGCGCGCTTCTGGTCCTTCGCGATGGTGGTTGGCATCGGATTCCTGCTGATCGTGTCCCTTGTCCTGAGTGCGTGGCTCGCCGCTGTGAGCACCTACATCAGCTATCTCCTGCCCATGCCGGCGTCCGCGCTCGAAGCCATGAACTTCGTCATCTCGTTCGTCGTGATCACGGGCTCCTTCGCGCTGATCTTCAACTTGCTCCCCGACGTGAGGATCGCCTGGCGGGACGTGTGGGTCGGCGCCGCGGTGACGTCCCTCTTCTTCGGAATCGGCAAGTCGCTCATCGGCCTCTATCTTGGCAAGAGCGCCGTGGCCTCCGCATACGGAGCGGCCGGCTCGCTGGTGATCATCGTGGTCTGGGTGTACTACTCGGCGCAGATCCTCCTGTTCGGGGCGGAGTTCACCAAGGTATGGACGAAGCGGCGCGGCGCGGGTTTTGTTCCTCAGAAGAGCGCGGTGCCGGTGACCAGCGAGGCGCGCGCGGAACAGGGCTTGGGGCCTCGACCGCCGGCCCGCTAACCGT